>JGI994J12354_10000083_pt1 | contig 82982 bp, 73 predicted proteins | sample IntmicLarv3ML3BL_FD_12354 | JGI IMG/M metagenome (IMG submission 12354) | reverse complement strand
TCCAACGACACCGCCGACATTATTTTCTGTTCCGGAGATATCTCCTGTGTTGTAACAGTTTGAAACATATCCATAAGTATATCCAACGACACCGCCGACTCCATTTATTCCGGAGACATCTCCTGTGTTGTAACAGTTTGAAACATCTCCTTCCTCGTTATATCCAACGACACCGCCGACATAATCTCCTGTTCCAGAGATATCTCCTGTGTTGTAACAGTTTGAAACATCCCCCTCCTCATTATATCCAACGACACCGCCGGTCTTATCTGCTCCAGAGATGTTTCCTGTGTTGTAACAGTTTGAAACATTTCCATAAATATATCCAACGACACCGCCGGTCTTATCTGCTCCAGAGATGTTTCCTGTGTTGTAACAGTTTGAAACATCTCCATAAATATATCCAACGACACCGCCGACATCCTGTCCTGTTCCAGAGATATCTCCTGTGTTGTAACAGTCGGCAACAACCCCTTCATAATTATATCCAACGACACCGCCGGCACCACCTATTCCAGAGATGTTTCCTGTGTTGTAACAGTTCAAAACAGCTCCATAGTTTTCTCCAACGACACTACCGATGCTGTATTCACCACTCACGTGCGAATCTACCATGCCGATATTTTTTATTACGCCACTAGATAAACCGAATAATCCGAGACTTGTTTTTCCATCTAGAAAATTTTTTGTCACCGTGAGGCCCTTGATGACATTGTTATCACCGTCGAATGTCCCCCCAAACTCAACGGTATAAGAATAACCATAATGCCCCATCGGAGTCCAGAAATGTGCGGAAAGATCCAATGTTCCATTGGCCGGTTTGAATAAGATGGTCTTATCTGCGAAATCCACCCATTCTTCGTTCACTAGCACCGAAAGATAAGCGAGTTCACCTGCAGTCTTTATTGTGAAAATGGATAAGGATGGATCCCTTTCATACCACGCCTTATCCTCGTAGGTTATATAATCGGTCCAATCACCACTTGTGGCCGCATCGACATCATCTGCATCGGTACCCACTATGCATACAGTCAACACTGATGTTACAAACAGTGCTGTGATCATAATTGATAGGATTTTCTTCATAATATTCACCATTTATTTTTGTGAGCACATATCCGGGCGTCAGTATAAATCAGATATGATGTCGCAATGATGTGAGAAAACCATATTTTCAGATGTTCAGGTCATTTAATGATAGAAATCGTCCTTGAGTTTGTTCTTACATTCCGGACATACTGCCGGATCGGTCGTTCCGAGGTTTGCACCGCAGAATTTGCAGTAGTTCAACGGCTGTTTTCTCTCGTAACTCATCGGATCCTGCCTGGTGTACGGTTGATTGGAGTAAGGATCCCCCTTTTTCGCAGTTCTGATGCTGCTTATGACCGAGTACAATATGGCGACGATCACGAGTACGAATATCAGTATGAACGGAATGAACATCCAGATCGGCGGACCGAAGTCATCGTCGAATAGGCCGACCATGTTGAACACCACGGTCACCATAATCGAAATGAATACGAGCATAAAGAGAAAAACGAAGATGATCATAAACAAATTCGATACTTTAGCCATTGTTCTATCATCACCTCTATCGAGTTATCTTTTTTTACCTTTGTGGTTAGAATGGCGGAATATGAAAACCCTCATCTTTCCACCCCATCAAAATATAAACGGATTACGATACGGTCAGCATGATAAGCGACTTCGAGATAGCGAATGCAACCAAAGTACGTCCGATAGCAGACGTAGCTGCGGATCTCGGGATTGAAGAGAAGGAATTGGTTTACTACGGAAAGAATGTGGCAAAAGTACCGCTCTCCGCATTGTCAAAATTCGACAAGAAAAAGAATGGAAAACTTGTGCTTGTTACGGCAATTACCGCAACTCCGGCCGGAGAAGGTAAGACTGTTACGACGATCGGTCTCATCCAGGGCCTCAACAGGATCGGCAAGAAGGTCGTTGGCGCGTTAAGAGAACCTTCACTCGGTCCAACGTTCGGACTCAAGGGGGGAGCTACAGGAGGAGGTTATTCACAGGTTTATCCGATGTGGGATATCAACCTTCATTTTACCGGAGATATTCATGCGGTGGGTGCGGCACACAACCTACTTTCGGCAATGGTAGAGAACCATATGGCCAAAGGAAACGAATTGGGCATAGATCCGACAAGGATCGTTCTCAAGAAAGCGATTGACATGGATTGTCGCGAACTCAGGAATGTTGTTGTCGGACTTGGAGGAAAGACATTGGGTGGAGTACCGCACGAAAGCGGTTTCCTTATCACGTCTGCGTCTGAAATAAGCGCAATACTCGCTCTCGCATCAGATTTCGACGACCTCAGAAGGAGATTGGAGAATATAATCATCGGTTACAATTACAGGGGCGAATACGTCAAAGCGAAGGATCTGGACTGTGTCGGTGCGATGCTCATCCTCCTGAAGGATGCGATAAATCCTAATCTCGTTCAGACTTTGGAGGGACAGCCTGTGTTCATTCACGGTTTCCCATTCGCTAATATCGCACACGGTTCAAACAGTATCATTGCAACCAAGTATGCACTGAAAATGGGTGAATATGCCGTGACGGAAGCGGGATTTGCTGCCGACCTCGGTGCGGAGAAGTTCATGGACATTGTTTGCAGACAGGCAGGCTTCGCACCGGACTGTGTTGTCCTTGTTGCCTCTGTTCGTGCGTTAATGATGCACGGTGGTGCCGCTGCAGAAGAGGAAATGGATTCCGAGAGGTTGAAGAAGGGATTCTCAAACCTTGACAAACATATTGACAACCTACATTCATTCGGCGTCCCCGTAGTTGTTGCTGTAAACAGGTTCGACGGCGACACGGAAGAACACCTGAAAATGGTGGAAAACCACTGTATAGAAAAGGGCGTTGAATTCGCTCGCTCCGATGTTTTCGCAGAAGGTGGAAAAGGCGGAGAGGCTCTTGCGAAAGCAGTAGTTAAGGCATCGGATAAAAAGTCAGATTTCAAGTTCGCGTATCCGTTGAACATCACTGTCAAGGAAAAGATCGAAGCTATAGGTAAGAACATTTACGGTGCAAGTATGGTGAACTTCTTACCGGCAGCAGAGGCTGCGATATGTGATCTCAGACGTGCGGGATATGAAGATCTGCCGATATGCATTGCAAAGACCCAGGCATCCATTTCGGACGATCCGAAAAGGAAGGGTGCGCCGACCGGTTGGAAGCTTACAGTCAGAGAACTATACGTGTCTGCGGGCGCAGGATTCATTGTTCCGATATGCGGACAGATGATGCTCATGCCCGGATTGCCGAAGACGCCTGCGGCTACAAGGATGGATATCGATAAGGACGGAAATATAACTGGACTGAGATGATCACGCTTTGCGTTTTCTGTTCAGTTCCTCAAGTTCCTCATCTGAGATGGTGACAGGTACGATGTCACCCCATTCGGTGACCTTGAACTGTTTGCTCAGTTCGCAGTTACATTTTGGTTTCTCTGGTTCTGCCATAGTTGCTAATCTCTATGTAAGGATAAAAAGTTTAGTCCGCACCCAGATACTGTTGTGCCCATTCCTTGTACACTTTCTGTACCGGAAGTCCCAACTTCTTCAGTGCTGACTCGATTATCTTTTCCGCAGAGAGATCCGCAGCTTCAGAGTCCTTCAGGGCACGGATGTATTCTTCAGGATGGATCCATTCAGGTTTCCATTTCTCAGCAGCTGGTCTGTCCCTCGGAAGTATCAGTCTGCCCTGGATCATCAGGAATCCGTCGTATTCCGTGAAACGTCCCAATGACATTGCAGTTTCGATAGCATCATCGATATCGCGTTTCATCTTCGCAGGAACGGTCTGAATGCCTCTTGCGGAACGGACCTTCATCAGGACTGCGTCCTTCGGTATCGGTGAACATTCCTCCACGATATTGGACACGAGATCGAACAGTTCCGGATCGGATACCGTCTTTTCCGATGAGACTTTGGTCAAAGCTGATGATACTTTTGCCCAGAGTTTCTTCTTTGCTATGTCTGAGTTCGAATACCATTCCATGGACCATATCGGGTAGATGTTCCATCCCATGCGCTTGAGCATTGCGGGGAATGTTCTCTCGCGGTCGCGGGTGTAGTTCATTCTCTGATACGTTGGACTGTCAAGGCATATTCCCATAACGTAAACGGAGGGGTCTTTCGGCGAGCATACGGCCACGTCTATTCTGAGACCGGAGTTACCGACGTTTATCGCTGTCCTTACACCCTTGGATGCTAAGAACGCTCCAATTGATTCAACGAGATCGTCCTTGATCGGCGGAGAATCCAATTTAGACGTGTGTCCCAATTCCGCGTACTCGAGATATGCCTGCAATGCGCTGACACCTTCCGGAACGTTCTCCCTCATGCCCATGTCCATTGCACGGAAGTTGGAGAACATGACACATTGTTCTCTTGCTCTGGTCATGAGAACATTCAATCTTCTTTCTCCACCTGCTCTGTTCAGTGCACCGAAGTTTTTCGATAATTTGCCGTCACTGTCGTATCCGTAACCGATTGATACGAACATAACGTCACGTTCGTCTCCCTGGATGCTCTCCAGGTTTCGTATGATGAACGGTTCTGTGACATGTTTCATCATGTTAGCACGTGCATCGGGATGACGTCTGAACATCTTCTCCACTGCATCCGTGATGGCTTTCTGTTGATTGATGTTGAATGTCGCTATTCCAAGACTCTTATCTGGGAATTCGACATAATGATGCCATACTGCCCTTGCGATCATCATCGCCTCTTTCGGGTTGGTTCCCGTGGCGCCTCTTTGATAGACTGCCGTGCGAACATACCTCAGCTTGAGGCCCATGTTCTCCGGTGCCGGTGCGGGTGACGGGCATACCATCAGTCTGTCGTCATAGAACAGACGGTTGGTCAATGCCATCAGCGATGAGTGCTTGCTCCTATAGTGCCAGGATAACACGCGAACGGGTAATGAAGCTCTGCAGAGGTTGAGTAAACTTTCCATGTCCCTTGCGGTTGCTGTTTCCGAGGTTCCCTCATCCTTCTTCTCGAAGAATATCGTAGGCGGTAACTGTTTGGAGTCTCCCATGATCACTGCTTGGTTACCTCTCAGCAGCGTTCCGATGGAATCCGCGGGAAGTACCTGCGACGCTTCGTCGAATATGACGACGTCAAAGCGCATCTCCCTGTTTCCAAGATATTGCGCAACGGAACGCGGGGACATCATGAAACACGGTTTGATCGCCTGTATTGCTTTTCCGGCCTTGTTCATTATCTTACGGACGGCCATCTGACCCGTTCCGCGGTTGAACTCTCCCTTCAGGACACGTATTCCCTCGTCCTCCGTTTCCATCCTTTCCTGTGATATGGACAACAGTTTCTTTCTGAGCCTGTTGCAGTTCGTCTTCAGTAATTCGACGTCCAATTCGCAGAAGTCCTTGATCCACATGTTCTTAAGGTCCTGTGAGAAGTTCCTCAGAGGCTGTCTGTTCTCCAGTGCTTCTGCAAGTAACGCTCCGGTGTATCCGGCAATGAACGTGTCCCTCATGTCCAGCGGATGAATGTCGCCGGATGAGATCTTCGCGGCCATGTCCTTGATCGGTGATTCGGCGAACTTCTCCATCAGGTCACAGTAGTTGCCCCAAGGCCTGAGTGTGTCCATGTTGGAATCGAGGTCTTTGACCCATTTTCTTATTGCTGCCGGTTTTACGTCCTCGTAACCGTCCTTGAACTGATCCCTCGGCTCCATGCCGAGCAATTCCATGATCGATGCCATGGATGCGAACATGGATTTCATGCTTGCAGAGAAGTCCTCGTTCTTCGTCTCCAGCGCAGGATTCGAGAATCCGCGGGATATGAGCAATGCGGTGTTGTCGCTGAAACGTCCGGACGCGATGTTCCTTTTCACGGTGACGGTCCATTCACGTACGGATCTGAGCCCTTCCACGTCTGAATCAATCCCGTTCCATTTGTCTCCGAATAATGCAGGTCCGTCCTTCATGTCGAACGTTGCTATCAGTTTCTGATAGTTCACGGCAATCTCGAAGTCCCTGTCCATGGAATCATCACTGATTATTGCTGTCAGTGATAAGCGGTCAAATGTTTTTCTGACCTCTTTGTATGTTTTCTTGAGGACGGATTTCTTTGATTTGTAGTACTCATCATAGTCTTTCAGAACATCGACCTCGAGGATCTCCTTCCTGAACCTCTTGAGCAGTTCTGAACGCTTCTGCTGAATGTTCTCGATCATGGTGATGAACGAGTCCGCCTTCTTCGCGTATAAGTCTACGTCGTTCTCCATGACATCCTTCAAACAAATCACATGCGATCCGATAATGTTGCTGCAGTCCTGCTCGAGCTGAGCGAACTCACCCATCGTCTGCGGGGCCTGGATTCCCAGTATCTTGCATATGTCCTTTGACGTTGCAACCGTTTCATCCAGTCTCTTCATGACATTGTACATGTGGTCCCTGAACGCATATTCGCGGTCCGGCGTGAGATTGTTGGCCTTGCAGTTTCTCCACGGGTTCTTTTTGATCGGTGAGACGAACGGCATGACCTCCGACGCAGTTCTCAGTAAATTGATGCAGAGGTCCCACGACTTGTCGTCGATGCCCATTGCATTCTCTATGTCGAATCTGACAGCGACCCTCTTTCTTCGTTTGATGTTACCCAACGCAACATCACGCATTCCTATCAGCTGATATGGTGTGAATCCCCTGTCTCCCAATGGTTCTGATATTGCGTTTACGTAGGCGTCAAGATCAGTGCGTATCCTTTCCAGTCTGACGCAGTCCTGATCCGAATACGTTTCCGGAATCATGTCACGATTCATCGACCGTTCCATTTCACGCAGGAAGTTCTTACGGTTCATGTTGTCGCTGTGCAGTTCTAAAACATAAGATTCGAGACCGGCCTCGTTAAGCCTTCTCTTGACCACGTTCAACGCGGCCATCTTCTCACTGACGAAGAGCACGGTTTTACCGTTGCCTACACATTCTGATATGATGTTCGAGATGGTCTGGGACTTACCTGTTCCGGGCGGTCCTTCGACTACGACGGATTTACCGTCAAGTACGTCCATGACAACGGACATCTGTGACGAATCACCATCTAAAATGGAATATGTGCATGAGGGGATTGTTCTCTCTTCTGTTGCCTCTCTTGGGTATGAAGTGGGATCCAAGAGACGGTCGACGAGTTCGGGCATCTCCGACCACGTGTCCGGGTTGAGATCATTAAACATCACAGACTTGCTGAAATCGAATGTATCGATCGTAACAGCGTCGGTGACCTTGAAACCGACTCTTCCGTCTATGGCGTTACTGATCGTTTCGAATACGTTATCCAATGCGACCATGTCTTCAATCGCATCGGGTTCGTCAATTCTTATGTTCAGGTCTTTGAGCTTCTCTATGAAAGTCGGTGAAACGCGAACGTCATCACCGTTCCAGTATAATCGTACATTACCGGACGCGTCTCGTTCCGGTCTCAATGGCAGCAGGATCATCGGTGCCCTGTTGCCGTTCACGCTCCACGTGAGGAAACCCATCGCTGCGAATACTGTCGTGTATCCCAATGCTTCGTAATCCTCACGGTATTTCCTGTGAAGTCTCTCTAATCTAGCATCAATATCGCACTGTGAAAGACTTCCTTTGAAATCATCCTCGGCGAATTTCGTTGCTTTACTGCTTATTATTCTCGGTCCGTTGCCGTCGATGACCAAGGATCTGAAAACATCCTTTGCCTTCACTTCAGTTATACGTACAGACCTGTCCTCACTCGACTGATAATTAACGAGGTTGTTATTCTTCCCCATGTCGAGCAGCTGTGCTCTAAGTTTACCCATCTCTTCTTTTGCGTTCGCAGTCCCACTCTCCGGCGCTAAAGCAGATTGTGTATGGGGAACATTGTTTATTATATATTCCTTTAAAAGGGCTGAAGAAGGCCAGTATTTCACTCAAAAACGGGCGAAATCAGCGTTTTGAGCCACCGAGCATCACAAGGTACGCAAGCAGTGCTTCCAGCTGAATGCGTTCGTTGCTTCCTTCGACAATACGGAATTCTATGTCACCTGTTTTATCGATCATTCTGACGCGTTCCGACTCCGTTACGGTAAGGTCGAACAGTGAGGAATGGATCTGTTTGATTACGTCCTGTCCGGATAATCCGTAAGTGATCATGATCTCGTCGAGTTTGTCACGCGCTTCGATGAATTTTCCTGATAACGCGGTTTCCAACATCTTCATGACCTCGGCCGGCTGGGCCATTCCCGTTGTCTGATAGATGATGTCGATGGTGATCGCTTTTCCGGTCGATGCGGCGACCTGGAGTGAGTTGATCGCCCTTCTCATGTCGCCCCTGGCAACGTGAACAAGCGCATCCAGCGCCTTATCGTCGATCTTTATCTTCTCGTTCGTGACAACCTTCATCAGGTATTCCTTCACAGCCTCCGATGTGATCGGGCTGAATCTGAAGACCGCACACCTGGACTGTATCGGATCGATGATTTTTGAAGCATAGTTACAAGAAAGAATGAAACGGCATATCTTGGAATAACGTTCCATCGTTCTTCTCAGTGCGGCCTGAGCATCCGATGTTAACGCATCAGCTTCGTCCATGAATATTATCTTGAATTCAGCTTCTCCTAACGGGGCGGTTCTTGCGAATTCCTTGATCTTTCCCCTGACGACGTCTATTCCTCTCTCATCCGATGCGTTCAGTTCAATGAAATTTCCTTTCCATTGATCGCCAAACATCTCTTTGGCCAGAGCAAGAGAGCAGGTGGTTTTACCGGTACCGGCGGGGCCGGTCAGCAGGAGGTGCGGCATGTTCCTTGATTTTACGTATGCTTTCAAACGTTCGGTGATGTGTTTCTGTCCAACAACATCGTCAAGGTCCTTCGGCCTGTATCTCTCCGTCCAAATCTCCTGCATGTTTATCGTTACTCCTAATCTTCCCGATTAACATAAACCTTTCTGGAGTCGGGACGGAATATTATTATCAATCAGTTTACTGATGCAGTACTCATGAAGTTAATGGAAGCATACCGCGCAGCTATTGAGGCGGGTATAAAGAACGACCCCCGTCCCAAGGCGGATATCGACAAGATGTTGAAGGAAGCTAAGGAATCCTATGACAAGATGGATGAGGATAAGAAGCAGTATTTCGACACGGAAAGACTGTGGAATCCGTACGCCGACAGCAGATATCTCTTCGGAGACCCAGACACCAAGGTGGAAAAGCTGATGTGGGGTATCGACATCGGAACCGGTGAGGTATTACTTGCGGACCGCCTGAACGAGAAGGGCGGTAAAATATCAGGTGTTGTAGCACATCACCCGATCGGTATCTCCAAGACTCCGTTCCCGGAAGTAATGAGCGTACAGTCCGATATGTATCATTCCGCCGGAGTTCCGATAAACATTGCGGAACATCTGATGGAACCGCGTATCGCGGAGATCTGCAGGGCTGTAATGCCGGCAAATTACAATCAGGCCGTTGACGCAGCACGTTTACTGAACATGCCGATGATGAACCTTCATTCACCGGCGGACAATATGGTCCAGACGTTCCTGGAGAAGATGTTCACAAAGGAACAGCCGAAGTATGTCGGCGATGTTGTGGACTTACTGATGACCATTCCGGAATATCAGATAGCATCGAAGCAGAACTCACCGCCGACAATAATCTACGGCGGAAAGAAGAGCCGTGCCGGAAAGATCATATTCAAAATGACGGGCGGAACATCCGGTCCCAAGGAAATTTACGAGAAGATTGCTAACGCCGGCGTTGGAACCGTAGTGGGAATGCACTTCCCCGAGAACCACATCGATGAGGCGAAGAAGTACAACATAAACGTCGTAATTGCTGGCCACATGTCCTCGGATTCGTTGGGAATAAACCTTCTGGCGGACATATGGGAGAAGAAAGGTATTGAAACCATTCCAGTATCAGGTCTCATAAGAGTAAGCAGGAATTGAGATGTTCTCCGAAAGACGGTCTGTGATCATCAAGGACAGCATGAAGCTGACGTTCGAATACGTTCCGCAGAAGCTTGTCCACAGAGAGGAGCAAATGAAGAAGCTCCAGATGATCTTCCGTCCGGTAATAGAGAACGGACGTTCTGAGACTGCGTTGCTGACGGGAAGCGTCGGTACGGGTAAGACTGCGACAGCGAAAAGATTCTGCTCGGATATGATGCAATACGGTGCAAGAACGGGTTTGCCGTTGGACTACATAATAGTGAACTGCAGACAACGTTCCACTGAGGCTGGCGTACTGCTTCAACTTATCCGTCATTTCGATCCGGGACATCCGGACAGAGGATTCTCCGGGCCGGAGATGTTACGTTCGTTCAGAGCGAAATTGGAAAGTTCGAAGAAGAGGATGGTCGTCGTTCTTGATGAAGTGGATGTACTTCTGAAAAAGAATGCTGCCGACCTTGTTTACCAACTGTCAAGGTTTTCCGAGGAAATGATCAACATTTCCTCATCAGTTTCATTGATCCTGATATCACAGGAGAACATTACCGATCAACTTGATCCCGCATCGCTTTCCACGTTCAAACGTACGAATGCGATACGTTTCAACAAATACACGCGGGATGAACTTCGTTCCATCGTAGAAGTCCGTTCGGAAGAAGCATTGGCTGCTTCAGCAATACGTCCTGATGCAATTGACCTTATTGCGGATATCGCAGCAGACTATGGAGATGCAAGGTTCGCAATCGAAATGCTTGACCGTTCCGCAAGGATGGCCGAAGAGAACGACCTAGGTGTTGTAACAGCGGAAGATGTCCGCGGTGCGAAGGCGATGATCTACAGTACCGTGACAGAATCCAAGCTTGAGGAATTGGATATTCAGCACAAGCTGGCACTGTTGGCAGTCGCACGTTCTATCAAGACCAATACGTACGTCAACATGGGTGCTACGGAGAAAACGTACGGCGTGGTCTGCGAAGAGTATAATCAAGAGGCAAGGAAGCACACGCAGTTCTGGGGATACATTCAAAAATTGGAAAAAAGCGGTCTTATAATGACCATGGTGAAGAATGACCCTGACGGCGGACGCACGACATTGATATCATTGCCTGATATTCCCGCAAAAGTGCTTGCTGAGAAGCTTGTAGACCTGATCGAGAGTGGACCATGAAATGCGATCTCTGCGGTAAAGACGCAGTAACATTCATCAGATACAACGGAGCACATCTTTGTTCCGAACATTTCAGAAAATACGTTGAAAAGCGTGTCAAGAAAGAGATCCGTCTACAAACGGACATGCGTTCCGGCGGAACGATAGGTGTTGCCGTATCGGGCGGAAAGGACAGCATGGTCACGTTGTCGTTACTGCATCAGGTGTTCGGTGAGCGTAAGGACGTCGATTTACAATGCATAACCATTGACGAAGGCATTGAGGGATACCGTCCGGAAAGTATTGTTCTCGTGAAGAAATTCTGCAAAGATCATGATATCCAGTACAATCAAGCATCATTCTCAGATCTCGGCGTGACAATGGATTCCATTTCGGACAAATGCGGGGACAGCAGTCCATGCACATATTGCGGCGTGTTCCGTAGAAAACTGATGAACGGCATTGCAAGGGATCTCGGAGCCAAATACCTGGCAACGGGATTGAATCTTGATGATACGGCGCAGTCGATAATGATGAATTTCGTCAGAGGCGACGTAGAACGTCTGGCGAGACTGGGGCCGCACAAAAAAGTGCAGCCTGGCCTGATTCCGAGGATACAACCCCTCAGGATGATCCCTGAAAAAGAATCGCTGCTTTATGCGATAACTGCCGGAATTCCGTATCATGACGGCACATGTCCGTATTCCAATGAAGCTCTCAGAAATCAGTTCAGGGCGACCGTTGACGAACTGGAGAATCGTTCTCCTGGTACGAGGTTCAGCATAATCTCATCGTATGATACACTTTTACCTATGCTGATGACCAACATACCTTCGGCCAATCTGAAGAAGTGCGAATGCGGTGAACCGACACTCGGCAACAAATGCAAAGCATGCGAACTTCTGAAGAAAGTGAATTAGAGGAACTCACTTCATTTTATCCGTAGGATCATTATTTCTACATTATTTATGCATTCATCCATTAAACCATCTATTCAATAGACAAATGTCTAATGAAATAGGAATATTCAAATATTAATTATTCATTTGTCTAATTTGTATATGAATTAATGTACAAATGAGGGGAAAAATTGAAAATACAGATGAAAATAATGTTTGCGGCGATATTATCTCTTTCCGTCATCTTTCTGATAACGGCCACGAACATATCCGCTGACACAACGTCGGTATCTGATGCGGTAACGGCAACGAACACCGTGGATATGCTCTGGGTGCTCATTGCCTCAGTAATGGTGTTCATGATGGCTCCGGGCCTGGCGTTCTTCTACGGCGGAATGCTAAGAAAGCAGAGTATGATATCGACCATCGCCCAATCCATAATGGGTATTTCCGTGACGTTTTTGATGTGGGTGGTCGTCGGTTATTCGCTTGCATTCGGAGGTGATATCGGCGGTTTTATCGGCGGATTCGGTAATATGATGATGAACGGTGTATCGTCCGATTCGAGTTCATTTGGATTGACGATCTCCGATATGCAGTTCCTTGTGTTCCAGGGAATGTTCGCAGTCGTGAGCGCATGCATCATCATCGGATCAAGTGCGGAACGCATGAGGTTCCAGGCATTGATACTGTTCCTGATCATATGGTCAGTTCTCGTCTACGCACCGATGGCTCACATGGTATGGGGCGGAGGGATTCTGGCCACAGAATTTGGAATTATAACTACACTTGACTACGCAGGAGGGACAGTGGTCCACATATGCTCCGGAATATCCGGCGTGGCGATAGCATATGTTCTTGGAAAAAGGAGTTCGCGTACGATCAAGGACCGTCCGCACAACATACCGTTGATGTTCCTCGGGGCGGTGATGGTATGGATAGGTTGGTTCGGATTCAACGGAGGATCGGGACTTGCGGTAGATGGCGGAATGGTGAACGTTCTCACCAACACCGTGATAGCATCAATGGCAGGTATCGCGGTATGGGTGCTGATCCAGACATTCCTTACAGGATCAGCCGGAGTTACGGGAATGTGTGCAGGTTGTGTCGCCGGATTGGTTGCGATAACGCCCGGATGCGCGTTCGTCGATCCATCCATGGCGATCGTGATCGGCGCTGTCGGTTCGATCGTATGCTACTGGGGGATCGAATTCATGCGCAAGAGGTCGGTGGACGATGCGTTGGACGTATTCGGATTGCACGGACTCGGAGGAATATGGGGCGCAATCGCTACAGGCATTTTCGCAATGCCTGCCCTGACTGATACGCCAGGGCTCCTTTTCGGAGAGGTCGATCTGTTCATAGGGCAGTTCATTGCCATCGGATTCACGCTCGTTTACTGTTTTGTCTTATCATTCGTAATAATGAAGCTGATATCCAAGGTGATGAGGGTGCGTTTGACCGAAGGGGAGGAGATGATAGGTGCGGACATAATCGAACACAGGGAGTCCGCTTACAACTGAGGTGTGAAAATGAAAATGATCATGGCGATAATCAGACCGGAGAGGTTCAACGGTGTCAAGGATGCGCTGAAGGAAGCGGGGATCAACGGTATGACCTCCTTCCCCGTTCGCGGACGAGGAGCACAATCGGGTATAATGTTCACAAGCAGAACAGGCACGTTCTGCGTTGATGAATTGGAAAAGACGATGGTGAACATAATCGTGGACGATGAGCAAAAGGAACTGGCGATAAGGACCATAAAGAGTGCAGCATCGACAGGGCATATCGGCGACGGAAGGATATTCGTGCTGCCGGTGGAGGAATCTTACAAAGTGAACGAATGAAGATGATTGAGCGTCTAAGACGCGCGGGGAAAGGCCGCGCCGGTTCCATTCTGCGGCACGGCCATAATACCCGTTTCAAATATTTACAAACGGTACAATATCGCAACACTGGCACTTGAAGCACATCGTCTCGAATGTTTCAGTTGTCAAGCCGTATTTTGACATTATCTCTTTCTGCTTTCCTGCGAGGTATATCATTTTCCTTTCAGTCACAGGTTCAACCTTCCCAAGGGCATTCTCTAATTGGAATCTGTTAGAATCAGTGATCTTCAACGCCCTCAGTCCCGGTATGCATCCGATCGATGCGAGGCGTTCCATCTCATTCACGACGTCGTCATCTGTTTCCCCCAATCCGTAGATGAGGTTGGATGCCACCCTGCCTTTTCCGAATACGTTCACAGCGTGTGAGAGCATTTCGAACACACTGTTACGGTCGAGATCGGGGCAGACCTTTTTGAAAATGTCTTCCGTGGCAGTTTCTATGTTCAGTTTGAATTCGTTTGCGCCAGCGTTGAAAAGTGCATCGATCTGTTCCTTTCTGTCAACGTAAGGTTCCACTCCGATTATTTTATCCGGAAATTCAGAATGCAAGTGCTTTACGCAAGCGACCATTCTGTCGACAGATTCCTGAATGCTGCCGACAACGCCCGATGTTAACGCTATAGCAGGGATATCAGTACGTTTCTCTTCCTTCCTGATCATTTCAGCGATCTTTTCATCCGTAAGATCTTTAGTGATATTACGGTCAAGAAGCGGTGAAGCGCAGAACACACAGCGGAACATGCATCTCTGATCGAGATTGAAGAACGCATGATTCGGTGAATGGAATACGACCGGTTGTATCGTCACATTTTCCAGGAAAAGTGAGCTGTTTTTCCAGAGACTCAACTTTCCATTGTTATTCTTCAGTTGGAATTCGCCTCTTTCTGACGATACGCCCTTCTTCACACGCATTCCGTCGAATTCGAAGACTGCGGATACTTTTCCGGCACCAGGTCCGGCTGTGGACCTGGAAAGACGGAAGGGCATTACAAAATCGGACGGTATGAGAATGTCTCCACCGAGTATAAGCTCGGCCTTCTTCCTCACTGTTTCTTCCATTTCGCACCGTCCGCCGAATCCTCTAGGACGATTCCGGCTTTGGCAAGGTCATCGCGTATCATGTCGGCGATATCGAACATCTTCTTCGATCTCAATTCCTTTCTGACCCTTATCAGGATCTGCATCACCGCATCGGTGACATCGTCACCATCATCAGCCGAGGGAAGTATTCCGAGGATCGTATCAAACTCTTCCATTAAAGAAATAACACGCTCTGCGGCCTTTTTCGTTAACGTGCGGTCGGCCATTGCCTTGTTGGTGTCACGCACCATCTGGAAGATCACACCGATCGCACCGCGGGTGTTAAAGTCGTCGTTCATGAACTCTTTGAATTCATATTTTGATTTGTCAAGAAGGTCGCAGAAGTCCTCTTTACCCTCAGGAGCGTTTTTGACGTACGCCTTGAGTTCGTTGTAGTTGTTCCACAGCCTCTTCAGTCCTGCTGCAGCTTCTTCGAGTGCTTCCTCGCCGTATACGAGCGGACCGCGGTAGTGTGTGTTCAGGAAGTAGAACCTTATCGTCTCCGTATCGTACTTTGCGGCTACATCACGTACCCTGAAGAAGTTGCCCAATGACTTGGACATCTTTTGGTCCTTGACCTGAAGCATTCCGTTGTGCATCCAATAGTTGGACAACGGTTCTGATGTTACTGCTTCGGTCTGTAAGATCTCGTTCTCATGGTGCGGGAATATCAGATCATTGCCGCCGCCGTGTATGTCGATCCTGTTGCCCAAATGACGTTTGATCATGGCTGAACATTCAATGTGCCAGCCCGGTCTTCCCTGACCCCATGGAGACTTCCAGGATATCTCGCCTTCCTTGGCGGTTTTCCATATTGCGAAGTCCATCGGATCCTTCTTCTGATCGTCTAATGTGATACGGCCTGATGATTCCATATCCTCGAGTTTCTGCTTTCTCAGTCTGCCGTAATTTTTGACCTTTTTGACTGAGAAGTAAACGCTTCCGTCTTTCGTAACATATCCGTAACCGGCATCGATGATATCCTTCACCATCTGTATGATGTCGTCCATGCTCTCGCTTGCTTTCGGGTATATGTTCGCTTTGGATATTCCGAGGGATTTCGCATCTTCGAAGTATTTCTGAATGTATCTTGCCGACAGTTCGAGTGCGTCGATCCCTTCCTCATTCGCACGGTTGATGATCTTGTCGTCAACGTCGGTGAAGTTTGTGACATGTGTGACTTCATAACCCGTATATCGGAGATATTTGGCCACCATGTCGAAAACGATCATGCTTCTTGCATGACCCATGTGAATGTCGTCGTAAACGGTTACGCCACAGACGTACATTTTCACCTTTCCGGGTTCAATTGAAACGAACTCTTCTTTCTTGTTTGTAAGAGTGTTGTGAATTATCATCAGTTTCCCTTCTCTAACTGGTTGATGCGTTCCTTCAGCTTCTTTATCTCAGCTTCCATGGAGGAAAGTGCATCTCTGACCGGGTCCGGAAGGTCGTCATGTTTCAGATCTTCCTTCTTGACTCCGTGCATCTTGACTATTTTTCCCGGAACGCCGACGACTGTTGAGTTATCGGGGACATCTTTCAGAACGACGGAACCAGCTCCGACCCTGACACGGTTACCAATGGTGATGTTTCCAAGAACGGTCGCATTCGCGCCGATAACGACGTGATCACCGATGGAGGGGTGCCTCTTTCCCTTTTCAGACGAGACTCCGCCTAATGTCACGCCTTGGTAGATGGAAACATTGTTCCCTATAACCGATGTTTCTCCGATGACGACGCCTGTTGCATGATCAATGAAGAAGAATTCCCCGATCTTTGCCGCAGGGTGTATGTCCGCACCTGTTTTCTGGTGTGCTTCGTAGGACAATTTGCGTGCATCGTCGAACTTGCCCTGTTCCCAGAGCTCGTGACTCTCCCTGTAAAGGGAGACGGCATGAAGGCCCATGTGATATTTCTTCGCATCCGCTGTATCTGTTATACTGGGATCGCGGTCCATTACCGCCTTGAGGTCATTGTCTCTGATCTTCATGTCAATCAACCGAATATCCCTGTGCTCATATATCTTTCACCGCTGTCCGGAAGGATGGCGACTACTTTCTTTCCTTTGTTCTTCTTGGCTATCTGAACTGCTGCGTATACGGCTGCGCCCGATGATATCCCTGCAAGAATTCCCTCTTCGTCTGCAAGTCTCTTCGTCATCGCTATTGCGTCGTCTCCTTTGACGGTGACGATGGAATCAATAACAGATTGATCGAGTATTTCTGGAATGAAATTTGCGCCAATGCCCTGAATCTTGTGCACTCCTGCTTTGCCGGAAGTGATCAACGGGCTTTCTGCCGGTTCAACTCCGATGACCTTGGTGTTCGGAGAGAAATTCTTCATTGCTCTACCGATGCCTGTGACAGTTCCGCCGGTGCCGATTCCAGCTACCACAAACGCGACATCTGGCACATCTTCCAGTACTTCTCTTCCAGTGCCTACGTAATGAGCCATCACATTGGACGGATTGTTGAACTGCCCAAGTATGATTCCATTACGTTCTTTGGCTATGGATTCCGCCTTCTTCACTGCGCCGTCCATGCCCTTTGTGCCTGGCGTGTAGATAACTTCCGCACCATACGCGGTCATGATCTCCGCACGTTCCTTGCTCATAGAATCGGGCATTATTATCACTGACTTGTATCCGAGAACCGACGAAATCATTGCTATCGCAATTCCCGTGTTCCCGGATGTGGGTTCGATGATCGTTCCGCCTTTCTTCAAAAGGCCTCTCGCTTCCGCATCACGTATCATGTAGAGTGCCGCACGGTCCTTTATCGATCCGCCCGGGTTCTTTGACTCTAACTTAACGTAGACATTGTTGGAAATGTGAGCAAGTTTTACCATAGGCGTGTTGCCTATGGAATCCAAGACAGTCTTGTGAAGCATGGTTCTAGTTCATCAGACCTGCCGCTCTGAGTTCTGCGGCAATCTTCTCAACAGCTCTCACGACGTCACCAGGCACTTTTGCACCTGTGCACACCATCTTTCCCGAGCCGAACAGAAGAACGACGACCTTGGGGTCATCCAATCTGTAAACTAATCCAGGGAACTGTTCGGGTTCGTACTCGACCTTCTCGAGACCGAGTGTGATTGCAACGGTGTTCAAGTTGATGTCCTGTTCCAAATCGGAGGAAGCAACAATGTTCTGCACCTCTATGTTGGGCTGGATCGTGATGAATATCTTTGCTTTCTCAAGGTCCTTTGATACCTTGCCTATGGCAACCTTTACGTCATCCAGGCTTTTTGCGCCCGTGCATACAACCTTTCCACTTCTGAAAAGCAGTGTTGCGGTCTTGGGGTCTTTCAACCTGTAAACAAGTCCCGGGAACTGCTGGGGGTTGTATTCTGCGCCATCTAATGCATCCTCTATAGCGTTCAGATCGAGTTCCTGACCGAGGTATGTGGATGCGACAACGTTTTCAATATTCATTTTTGCCATAATTTCACCAACTCCCTGTATTTAAAGGGTATTTAAATAGATTTGCTTCTTTTTATGTATTCACGTAAAAAATCAACAAAATCTACATTGATCTGAATGAAATGAAAAAGTGGGGTCGGGTGGGAGATTTGAACTCCCGTATGCGGATCTGCAGTCCGCCACAGGGCCTCTATGTTAACCCGACTTAGGCCGACTAACAAACGCGTGATATTTCAACTTTCCGTTATTTGACAGAATAATGGTGGCCCAGAAGGTCGATGATTTGATACCGGGCCTCAGACGATCGAAGCTAGATGTGGGTTTGAAACATCAGCGTAGGAGGAATAGAGTTCCGTTGTCGCGGCGCCTCAGACCCGGTTCAGAAAAGTGAACGTTGGGGGAGGTTATTAATAATTTCGTTATAGAGCATGGAATATTATCAACTTTGAACGGATATGTTTCGTAATTTCGGAAATAACGATTGATTTTCAAACGGGTTATCGGATGCATAATCTAATTAGTCTCATCCGTATAATGTGGATGATGCATTGCAAGGACGTTTCCGTGCACGAGACTGACATTCCGTTAACGAAGGACAACATAATCGATATGATGAGCGACTGGACCGCTTATGTCAGAGCAGAGGGGATCGTTCTCAAGAATGGTGACGATTACGCAACGCTATTCGTTGCCGAAACGCCCGCTGTCGGATTGTTCAGAAAGGTCATGCTGTACGAAATATCATCACTTCCAGAGGATACGGTGTATGTGGAAGATGAGACGTTTGACATCATCAACATCCCAGCACTTGCTGAACTCCAGTCACGTTATCCCGGAAAGACCGTTGTCGTTAAGGGAATGTTCTCTCACATCAACTTCGTCAAGGATATGGAGGCTGAATACCTGACGGTGGTTGATAACGTTCCGCCGTCACCTGCGAAACTGACGGTGTTGGCGCAGAGGGCTTTGGCCTCAGGATTCATAGACAAACCGATAATCCTGAAAGAACGCATCATAAACTTGGCAGATATGGTTCCAGATGTGAAAACGGAAGCCGTGATGTTCCCATGCAAGGTCTCTGGACTGAAAGCAGACATGCCGACATATTTCCTTGACGAGGCTCCTGAATTGAAACATGATGTAACGTTGATAGGATGTCATTTATCACTGAGGATATTCGAGGAATTGTATCACAAGACACCAAAATTCATCAACGTCTGTCCGGCTGATTTCACTGACAGCGAGAAGTCGATAGTGAAATGCTGCAAAATAAAGGAAAACCACATGATCAAGGATAATGTTGCAAAGGTTCCATGGGGTGCAACAGTTCCGGAAGTCGTGGGTGCGATCAACGCCTTATTTTCAAAATAGGTCCCTTCCACGGTTCATCGCAGCATAACCTTCTTCGGTCTTGCCCATTTTACATAGTGTTTCGCCAAGAAGATACCACACATCAGGATCCTCGGGATCCATTTCCAGATGCCTTTTAAGATGTTTCACCGCCAATTCTAGTTTGCCCTGTTCGATGAGTATCTTCGCCTGTGCCTTTCCTGACGTTTCAACATCGATCGTGGTGAGCATGACCCTGCGGGCGTTCTTCATCAGAACATCCAGTGAATTCTCCGTCAACCAGGGATAACGGTCTTTCAGCGTCTTCCTGAACTTATTCACTTCATTGTCCAAAGGAATTGCCTCAGGACCTTTGAAAAGTTTCCTCGGAATATTCACGGAAAGATTTCCGTGCATTACAACAATATGGTCGGCGGGCGCATTCATAATTTTATTATGTTCCCGGAAGGGCTGCGTTTTATACGTCCGAAATCGTCCATCTTCGATATCTCCTCGCCGGTGAAGACAGGGCCGTCCATACACACACGTTGTTCATTCATCATGCATGCTCCGCAGACTCCTGCACCGCATTTCATGTATCTTTCCAACGACAGCTGGCACTTTACTTTTTCTTCTGCACATGCTTTGTGCAGGAAGTATAACATTATCTCCGGACCACAGGCGATCACCATGTCATATTTCTTCTCGGCGAACTTCTGTTTTGCAAGTTGTACTGCGTTACCATGGAAGCCTTTGCTTCCGTCGTCCGTCGATATTGATAACTCGGAAAATGATGATGCTTCGTTTTCGAATATCACATCATTGGAAGTGCGTCCGCCGAATACTATGTCCGCTCCAGTTTGACGTATCACCGGCATGACAGCGGCCATTCCCACGCCTCCTGCGACCACAAGGATGTTCTTCTTCGGGATCTTAAAACCATTGCCGTACGGACCGCGTATGTGGAGATCGTCGCCCTTCTTCAGTTTGTGAAGTTCTTTAGTGGCATCGCCTATCGCTTTGACTGTAATGCTTTTCCTGTCTTCCACGGAAGACAGCGACATCGGTATTTCGTCAACACCAGGTATCCAGACCATTATGAACTGTCCCGGTTTGCATTTTTTATCCCAGTTGAACGTGAACGTCTTCGTATCATAGTTTTCCTCTTTTACCGAGATGATCTTGACGACATCACTCATGAGCGGCACCTGTCATTTTGTTTATCGAACTGTATCCATACTCTTTCATGAATTTCTCCAGTCCGAAATTGATATTCTTTATCACTTCGACACCATCGGTGCCGATAGCACTGCCAATCTGGAATGCCGATGCTCCGGCCATGATGTATTCTGCGGCATCCCTCCATGTCCTGATGCCACCTACGCCTATCAGAGGTATGTCCAATGCTGAACGTAGATCGTAGACCGCACGTACCCCCACGGGTTTCACAGCAGGCCCTGATAGTCCGCCGAACTTGTTGCTGAGCACGGGACGTTTCGCTTCCGGCGATATGACCATCGCCTTGAGTGTGTTGATGGCGACAATGGCATCACCGTTTGCCTTCTGGACTGCAGCGCCGATCTCTACGAGTCTGTGTGTGTTCGGCGTGAGTTTGGCGAACACCGGGATTTTGACTGAATCTTTTACTTTGGAGACTATCGAGAACACTATGTCCGGATCTGTGCCCATTTCCATACCATATCCTTTTGCATGAGGGCATGACAGATTCAATTCGATGGCTGATGCCTTCATATCCTCCATTCTGCCTGCCAGAACGGCGAATTCCTCAGGTGATTTTGCGTAAACAGAACCGATGACCTTTCCTTCCTTCGTTGCAATGTTCATTTCCTCTTCGAACGCATCTATTCCGGGATTTGGTAAACCCATCGCGTTCACATATCCAACATCCAATTCGATGAATGATGGATTGCCGTGTCCAGAATTGTTCTCGGAACCGATCGATTTGGTTACAACTGCGCCTGCTCCGGCCTTGAACATTCTGACGATCGATCCTGCGGTCTCATCCATAATTCCTGACGCTACCATTGCAGGGTTGTCCAATTTCAGAGAACCGACGTTGCACGCGAGTACTTTCATCTGAATCCCTGATGGCGATTCTCAATAATAAGTATTCTATGTTATATGGCGTATAATAATGTGCGAATTTTGAGTCGTAAAACACAACAATCAAGAATGGGGAGCATATTATGGGAAACATGGACATCAAATCCATCAGGAATGATTTTCCCACACTCAGGAATTCAGACGCAGTATACTTGGACAGTGCATGTCAGAGTCTCAAGCCACAGTGTGTGATCGATGCGATGATGTCATATTACAACGAATTCCCTGCCTGTGGCGGTCGCAGTGTTCATTCCATGGCCACCAAGGTGTCCATGGGTATTGATGGTGCAAGGGAGACCGTGGCAAGGTTCTTCAATTCCAAGAATCCGGCCGAATTCATTTTCACAAAGAACTGCACGGAAGGATTGAACATAGTTGCCAAAGGCATAGGTCTGAAGAAGGACGACGTTGTTCTCACTGGCGATTGTGAGCACAACTCCAATCACGTTCCATGGATGGACCTTGTCGAAACCGTCGGGATCAAAAGGCGTTTCGTACGTTCCTCGACGAACGGCGAATTCGACATAGAGGAATTCAAAGGATCCATCGACAGAAAAGTAAAGGTCGTGTCGATGGGTCAGTCCAGCAACGTGACCGGCGCCGAGATTCCTGTGAAGGAGATCACCGAGATTGCACACGATAACGGTTCGATCGTAATGATCGATGGTGCTCAGGCTGCTCCGCATGTTCCTGTTGACCTGATCGACCTTGATGTGGACTTTTATACCGTTTCGGGACACAAGATGTTAGGTCCGTCGGGAGTAGGCATACTTTACGGTAAAATGGAGATGTTGAAGAAAACCCGTCCGTTGATATCCGGAGGCGGTACCGTCGGCCTTGCCACGTACGACTCGATAAAACTCACACCGCCGCCGGAAAAGTTTGAGGCAGGATTGCTGAACTATTCGGGCATCATCGGAACCGGTGCGGCATTCGAATATCTGAAAAAGGTGGGAATGAGGAACATCTCCGAACATGAGAAACATGTTCAGAAACTGGTTCAGAAGGAAACCGAGGATATGAAAAAACTCAGTATCGTCGGTTCACCGGACCCTGAAAAGAGGGGCGGGATATTCTCATTCAACATCGGCGGCCTCGAGTCTCACGATATTGCCGTGATCTTGGATACGAAGAAGATAATGATACGTTCGGGAATGCATTGCGCACATCCGTTCTTCGTATCGAGGAACATGAGGGGTTGCGCACGTGCCTCTTTCTATCTGTACAACAACGATGACGATATAGTGAAGTTCGCCGATGCATTGAAAAAGATTGAAGAAACGTTTTCTAAGTGAAGTGCCAGATATTCACCGTAATTACAGTTTCACTGCCCTCATACCGTTTTCCGTTTTCGTAATTTCAATCATGTCTCCACAGAAGAACGTACCTCCGGTAACCGTCAGAGATACAGGTGAACGATACGCCCTTCCTTTATTTTCCACTGTCAGTACGCCGTCATCAAAACTGATCGAATAGGAGGGTCCGGGAAGTATGTCGCTCACTGAGATTATCATCTTATCCGCCTTCGATCTTTCGAAACGGTCTATGAGTGCTGCCGCATCATCGGCAATATTCTGCACATTCTGCCCCTCTGATTCCTCGAATGTATGGATCACCGGTGCGACCACGGCGGCCAAAAGAATGATCCCGCAGATGCTCATCGCCACTCTTGAGAGAGTGAATTCCATCATAAGATCATCACCTCTGCGGCACCTTTGCCGCTGTGCGTTACGGACCTTATCGTCAATTCGTGACTTCCGGGTTCAAGTTTCAATGAGTTGATGAACATCACCGCAGGTTGTTCCATGTATCTTGTAAGGACTTCTTCTCCGTTGTACGTCCCCCGTATCGAGTATGCATCGGAACCGTCACCGCCGATGAAAACTTCACAGTTCTCGGGTATGTTCAACGTGATCGTCTTCATGCTGTACGTTCCCGAATAGTGTGCCTTCGCCACCGAATCGGTGAAGCGTGAGAATTCATGGTCCAATACGCTTATCGACGATGTCCGTTCATTCTCCTCCAGCACATTGATCAATGCAGGCGTGGATATCGCCAGTATCAGAAAAACGACCATCAGCCTTATCGGCAGACTGATGACTGCCTTCCGGTTCAACTTCAAGGTATCACCATGATCCTTGCAGTGTTGTCCTCACCGTATCCGCTCTTTGATACGCTGACATTAACGTAACGTACGGATGTGACCTTATTGATTGTCAGATCACTGAAATCGGCAAGACCATATCTGTCTGTCAAAATGTAAGGTGTGCTCCCATCTCTGTTCGCGATGCCGCATCCCGTCAAAACCACCGCGGCACCTTCCAACGGGTCTCCGTTCTGGTCTGTTACGATCACTCCGACACTTATTCCTGTGTTGCCCTTCGACAGTTGTATGTCCGTATCGATCTCAACATGACCGATATGCCCCGGTACTTCAATCGACCCCATCCATCCGATTATTATCCCTGTGCCCAGGGTTGCCACGAGTATGATTATCATCAGTTGTAGCGGCAATCCCTCGATCCCTCCTTTCCTGTTCCTTCGGAGGTTTCCAACAGACGCTGATTTCGTCATAAATGGAAATTCGCGGGCATAGTGTATAAAGACAGAATCGTACAATTAATATTAACTTCTCAAAATGAGAGAAGTGGGTTACATTATTCGATTACAAACTTTAAGAATAAATATAGGAAGTAACTATGGTTATGTTGAGGATGCAACATGAGTGACAATCCAATCGAGATACAGGGATTGTCGAAGGTTTATGGTGAATTCACCGCTGTCGACAATCTCACACTCTCAATAAAAAAGAACAGTTTCACTGGACTTCTCGGCCCGAACGGCGCAGGAAAGTCCACGACGCTGAAGATCATCACCAACCTGATCAGGAAAACATCAGGTTCGGTGTATCTCAACGGCGTCGATGTGACAACGAACCCCAAAGAGGCTCTCCTAGGGGTGGGAACAGTCGTGGAAACACCGGAATTCTACCTCTACCTGACGCCAAGGGAGTCGATGCAGTACATCGGTAAACTGATCGGTATGACAAACGAATCGATCGCGGCCGAAACGGATGAGATACTCCATACGATGAAGATGTCCGAATGGGCCGACAGCAAGCTCGGAACCTTCTCAAAGGGAATGAGACAGAGAATTGCCATTGGACAATCGCTTCTGAACTCACCGAACATCATATTCCTTGACGAGCCCACATCCGGTCTCGACCCGAGAGGAATGGCTGAGACAAGGGACATATTGAAGGCGCTCAGAAGCAGGGATCTTACGATCCTGATGAGCTCACACCTTCTAAATGAGGTCTCAGACCTGTGCGACCGTGTCGCAATGATCAACCACGGAAGACTGCTGATACACGATGATTTCGATAAGATCACCGCACACGACGGTAACCGTGTTATCAAAGCAAAGGTTACCTCCGACATTTCACAGGAAGTGCTTGACAGGATCAGGGCTATCCCGAACGTTCAGAGTGCAGAGAACTTTGGCGGGGAGATAGACATACGCATGGTAGGCGGAAACACGGAACAGGCCCAACTATTGAGTTCACTTTACTCGATGGACCTCGGACTGTACAATCTGTCCGGAGACGAACGCATGCTCGAGGCGAAATACCTCGATCTGATAAAGGAGACGAGATGATGACTGACATTAGCGGAATCAAAGGCGATCTCTATCAAGCGTCAGTAATCGCAAAATACGAACTGATCAAACACGTCAGAAGCAAGAAACTGTACATATTCCTGGCATTGTTGGCGATAATATTCGTACTTACCATGTCGGTATTCATAGCATTCGGATTCCCCGATGACATATATGATCCGTTAACCGGCACAATAGTGATTCAGACTGGTGCCGCGAGTTTCATGATGGTTCCTGCGATGCTTGCCACGTTCGTGGTCATAGTCGCAGCGATATTCTTTGCCGCTACGGCACTGGTATCCGAATTCGAGGAACGCACAGCACTGCTGATGTTCACAAGACCTGTCAGGAAGAGCACCATTGTGCTTGGAAAGTTCATTGCCAGCGCACTGATTACCACTCTCATGGTGATATTGTTCTTCGGAATATTCGGCATAATATCATTCGTACACTACGGAGAGATTGCAGGCAACCTGCTTGCTGCGATAGGCGTCGCCATCGCAGGAGCGATGTGCTACATAGGAATGGCATTCCTGTTCAGCTCATTCGCAAAGAAAGCCAGCACTGCGTCAATCCTCACGTTGATTGCGAACCTGATCATCATCAGCATGATTTCCGCATTACTGGGAGTTGCCGCGCCGGACATGACACTCTGGTTCATGCCTGACTATGCGATGGATGCTATCAACACTGCACTCGGTATCTCCACCATGGGTGGCAGCAGCACATTCACGATGGGTGTGGCTGATGTGGCAACATCCGCAGGAGTCTTACTTGCATGGTGTGCAGGCACAATGGCGATTTCATACGCAATATTCAGAAGAAGAGATTTCTGATCGAAACCACTTAAACCTTTTCCCTTTTCTTTTCCACCGATAATGCAATCAGCACACATGCTATTCCGACACAGATGACCATCATCAACAATATGTTATGGTAATCATCGAACGTTGCCGTTTTACCTGACACCAGAAGCGCGGACACCGATTGCAATATGGCCGCACCGGCAAAGAGGAACATGTTCATTCCTGCGATGACCCTTGCTGACAATGCCGTTGGGAACCATTCCTTCACCTGTGCGAACGACAATGACATGAAACCGCCGAAGAATCCGAACATGAAGTTCACGAATATCCACATCCAGAAACTGTTGGATGACATGAAGAACAGCATGATCACAAGTACGGAGAAGAAGCATATGTTACCGAAGATCATGATCCTCTTCCTGGACAGACCGTATCTGTCGGTGATTATTCCGAGAATGAACGGACTGATGACCTTTCCGACGCCGACCATCATTACGAATATTGCAGCACTGCCCTGCGGGAATCCCTGCGACACCTCGTAGAATTTTACGCCCCACAATCCTGCATAAAGCATTATCGATCCGAATACGAAGAAGTAAGCCAACGTAGGCATCCAGAATTTCATCCCTCCGGTGAAGAACACTGTCTTCAGACCCTGAAGCATCGGTATCTTTTCCGATGTTGATTCTGTTTTTGCGATGCCTTCCTCTTCTTCGATATCCTCTATGCTCGGATATCCTTTCTCTGATGGGTGATTACGTACCAAAAGCAACGATAATATTCCGAGAATGACCGTCACCACCGCGAGGATCAGGAAGACTCCCCTCCAGTCGGTCAATCCCATCAGCAGCACCAAGGGTGCGCTTGCAGCTATCGCGCCTACGTTACCGACAGATATCGCAGCACCGTTCAATGAAGCGAATTCCCTCTTCCTGAACCATACTGCCATGACCTTCGTCAACGGAATGTAGACGACGGCCAATCCGGCAGCGATCATTACTTTTCCTATCACCAATCCGGCAAGGTCGTTGGAGAATGCCGTCAGAAGCGAACCGAATGCCGCCAATAACAGGAACAATCCGGCGGAGTAGCGCGGACCGAAACGATCCGCCAGCAATCCACTGGGGATCTGCATTGCGAGATATGTGTAAAAATACACGGAAGTTATGAGCGCGAATTCACCATCAGAAAGACCTAATGATCCTGAAATGGCGTCGTTCATTACGGCAGGCGCCATCCTGTGGAAGTAGACGAAAAAATATGCTACGAGTAACGTAATAAGAATGACCCAGCGATACTTCAGCATTCCACGTTTCGCAGATTGATCAACCATTCGATCACTCTTTGGGCGAATACGATCCGTACAATACGGCCTCGGCCAGAATGTGGCCCCTCATTGCTTTGCAGAGGTCGTTCATATAAAATCCATCCCTGACGTCAGGAGTAGCATCCAGTGCATACACCCTCATCTCATATTGATGAACTCCGTTCGGAGGGTCCGGTCCGCCGTATCCGTTGGCCTCTGCCTTCGACATCGGGCATATTTTACTGTGATAGCTGTTCACACCTTGTATAATGTCCTTGTTCAGCACACTGTCGTTCTCTTTCAACGATACTTTTTCGAAAACGGCGGTCCAGTGTATCCATGAGAATCCACATGCCGGAATGGCGTCATAATCCTGCATTATCAGTGCAAATGACCTTGTTCCCTCGGGAACCTCAGAAATATCCAAAGGCAGAGAATAACTGGGCATTCCGCCATTTGTGAACTGTTCGCCCTTGGATCCGAACTTATCGGCTATCGTGCCGTTTACAATTCCATTGCTGTGGAGCTTCATGATGGGAGTTCCGAATCAGTATTCACATTAATCATTTAAAAGAGCAACCCTCATACTGGCGTTTCCTGTAATCATTTCACGTTTACGATCTTGTACTGATCGGAGCCGAGCTTCATCTTCACACCGTGTGCGATAGTGCTCCTCCAGTCCGTCACGGGCTGTGATTTTCCGAAGACGTCCCTTTCTGATATTACGTCAGCTTTACTTCCTTTGATAATCGGCTGTTTGTTTACGGCGTCAGCACATGCTTTGTCCAATGCTACCGGATCAAACGAAGCGAACATTCCCACGTTCGGTACTATGGGTACATCATTATCGGGATGACAGTCGCAGTACGGCGAGATGTCAATTGCGAGAGAGATATGGAACGAGGGCTTGCCCTTCAACGCGGCTGCGGTGTATTCAACAATCTTCGCGTTCAGTGTATCGTTCGATTCATCCATTTGAACGGATATTGCATCAAAACGGCACGCTGCGATACATCGCCCACAGCCAACACACTTCGCTGTGTCGATCGACGCTTTCTTTGCCACCGAGAGTGCGCCATGAGCACATGCTTCCAGACATTTCTTGCATGCTTTGCACATCTTTTCGCTGACCGTGGGTTTCCCGGCACTGTGCATCTCCATTTTTCCCGCTCTGGATGCGGCGCCCATTCCAATGTTCTTTATCGCGCCACCGAACCCGGTCAACTCATGACCTTTGAAGTGTGATAGTGAAATGATCACGTCAGCATCAACAACGGCACGTCCGATCTTCGCCTTTTTGACGTAGTCGCCGTCTATCGGGATCTCAACATCGTCCGAACCTTTGAGTCCGTCACCGATGATTATCTGACATCCTGTGCTCATCGGTGAATATCCATTCTCATAAGCGGAATCCATGTGCTCCAGCGCATGCTTTCTCCTTCCCGGATACAGCGTGTTGGAGTCCGTCAGAAACGGAACTCCGCCGCATTCTTTGAGAATATCCGCGACCACTTTGGCATAATTAGGACGAAGGATGCTCATATTACCCGGTTCCCCGAAGTGTGTCTTGATCGCCACGAACTTCTTATCCAGGTCCATCTTGTCCATTCCAGACGCCCTCAGGAGGCGTTCGAACTTCATCAGTATGCTGTCTCCCCATTTTACGTGAAGGTCAGCGAAAAACACTTCGGATGTCGTCATCGTGTAATCACTGTACACTATATAGACGTAGTAAATAAATAATGTCTCAAAGGAGACACGCTGGCCTTCTTATACTGTTTCCCAAGGGTATATTTTGAAATACTAGATTTGAATATACAATTTTAAGGACGGATAAAAGTCCGGACATATGGTGATGTAAAGTGTACAGTATGAGTCCTAAAGCAGGCAAACTCATGACCGATGATGAGGTCATGACTCGTTACAAGAATGACGGTGAGTGGGGTCTTATGGTATCCATTGATATCGGTGGATGCGACCCGAAGAAGATCGCAAGCAAAGAAGTGATCACTCAGTTCGCCATCGATGTTGCGGAATACATTAACATGAAGAGATACGGAGACCCGATTGTAGTTATGTTCGGAGACAACCCGAAGGTACACGGTTACTCACTTGTCCAGCTTATCGAGACATCACTGATCTCAGGACACTTCGCGGAAGACACTGACAGAGCGTTCATTGACGTTTTCTCATGCAGAGAGTTCCCGCCCCAGAAGACTGCAGAATACTGCAAGAAATACTTCGGCGGAAAGACGATGGAATACTCCATTGCTTTCAGAAACTAAACACCTTCATTCCCAACCCTTTTCTTTTTTCATTATCTCATTTAAACATGGTTTTTTTGTTAACGCCATATAAAAACTTCGAAAAACTATGCAAATTCGCAAAAAAACACTTTAACGATTGCAAATTTGTACAAAATTAAAAAGAATTTAATTGATTTTCCTAATTAGGAACTTTATACCCAATAATACGGAAAGAAGTTTGGGTTTCCTTTATATGGGATGTTTTTCTGCTAAAATCCGATACATATGAACGTAAAATTGTGGGCAATCGTTCTTGCATTGATCGTCGTTCTTTCGGGTACGGGAATGTACCTGTCGTCGAACACCGCCGATGACGACAAAGTTGTCATCACTGCAAGAGTAAACGAAGAGGGATCCGGAATCTTCTCAAAATGGGACAATCTTGTGAACAGAGAGAATGGAGAACTGATCAAAGATGAAAACGGACTGATATCATACAATCCAGAGCAATGGGTTGGAAAACTCTTCGTGCATCCTGGACCTTCGACGATCCAATACATGATGCTGAAAGATATCGTAGAAAATGATCTTGGCTTTGAATTTGTTGAAGATGGTGCCACTCCATCGTCTGCTAATTACGTACGTCATGCGGTTGTTCCCCCTGCACAGATGAAAGATGCTCTCACAAAGAGTCAACCGTTCGCCATTGATGGCGGAATCATATGGGAGTCTTTCTTCAGTAACATATATGATGATCATTCAACTGGAGCGAAACTCGTATTCTTGACTGGAGAGAGATCGCCGGAACACACTTGTTGCGTCGTCGTCGCGAACCGTACGTTTGCCAACGACACTCCGACCTATATCATCAGATTCCTTGCGGCGTATATGGAAACCGTCAATGCAATGAATGATGCCATCACCGCCGGTGGACGGGATGAGAACTACCTCAAGCTCCTTGAAGCCGCGAATGCGTATACTGGCGTTGATAAGGATATATTGAGAGAAGCGATCTCAAAAACGAAGTTCCTTTACGAAATGGACCACCTCATTGAGGATGTTGTCGAACTCATCGACGGATTCGGTGCAATGGATCGTGTTCTGAATTACACACCGCAGGAACTTGGTTTCAAGGACTCCACGGACTTTGCAAAATGGCTGGTTGATGACTACTATCTCACAAGAGCTGTAAACTTCCAGCCAGAGGATGCGACAACGGACATAACATTGAAAGTGGCAGTACTGACAGGGGATCTGCACGGTATCGCTTTACAGTTCGGTAAGGACCTCGGCATATTCGAGAAGTACAGAATAAACATCGAACAGTCCATCGTTGCCAACGGACCGGCCGCAATGGATTTACTTCTATCTGGAACCGTGAACATAGGAATGCTTGGTGCCCCACCTACGGTGATCAAGAGCATCAACATGTACAAGTGAGGGATGAAGAATGGAACTGAAGACTAAAATCAATAAACCGTTCGGAATCACCTACGACAAGAACAACAAGGTCCACCGGTGGATCAGACAGTCAATAATCGTCGTACTGTCGCTGATTGTATTTGTCCTGTTATGGTGGAACATCTCCCTTTTGGTGAACACTGCGGCAATACCAACGCCGTGGCAGGTATGGGATGCTTTCATTGACCTGTTCTCTCACGGGGCGTCCGCATCGTACACTATGTGGGATCACATATTCGCAAGTCTGAAGAGATTCCTTGCGGGATTCATACTGGCATTGCTCGTTGCAATACCATTCGGATTGCTATTGGGTTCGTCAAAAACATTACATGAATTCTCTTCGCCAACATTGGAGATACTTAGGCCCATAGCACCAATCGCTTGGGCTCCGGTATTCCTGTTCGCGATGGGTGCGACATGGGCTCCGATCCTCGTCGTCTTCGTGGGAATACTGTTCCCTCTGTTGACGAACACGATGTTCGGTGTAAGGAAGATCGAACCGAATATCATGGACGCTGCAAGGACGCTTGGAGCGAATAAGGTCCAATCATTCTACAAGGTCATATTCCCGGCATCAATGCCGTATATCATGAACGGTATGCGCATCGGTCTTGGAATAGGATGGATGTGTATCGTGGCAGCAGAGATGTACGCACCATACGGCGGTGGTATCGGATACTTCATCGCAATGCAGGCACAGAACGGATTCTGGCCCAATGTATTCGTGGGAATCGCTGTAATCGCAATCCTCGGAATACTAACAACTGGTGTTGCTGACTACATCTATAAGAGACTCGCAAAAAGGACGGGATTAGAATGAGTAAGGACATTGAAATAAAGAACCTCAAAAAAATATTCATCAGCGATGATGACAAAGAAACTCACGCTGTCGAAGATTTTTCCTTGAATATCAAAAGAGGTGAACTCATAACCCTCCTCGGACCTTCCGGTTCCGGAAAGACGACGATTCTCAGGATGATCGCGGGACTCACCGAACCCACATCAGGTTCGGTAAACATCGGTGGCGTAGAAGTCAAAGAACCGGGGCCTGACAGAGGAATGGTCTTCCAGGACTTTGCATTATTCCCGTGGAAATCCGTTCGAAAAAATGTCGAATTCGGCCTTGAAGTTGCCAAAATCCCGAAAGAAGACCGCATCATTGGAAAAAATCCAGTGACTGGACTTCCCGAAAGAATCTGGATGAAATATCCCGAAGCAGAAGTCAGGGCCAAGATGGTCGATGATGTGTTGGAACTTGTGGGGCTGACAAAATTTGCTGACGCGAAGATCAACGAACTCTCAGGAGGAATGAAACAGCGTGTCGGCATTGCCCGTGCAATTGTCACCAATCCCGACGTTCTCCTCATGGATGAGCCGTTCGGTGCGTTGGATGCACAGACACGTAACATCATGCAAGGTTCATTGTTGAAGATCTTGGGCCACACGGACCAGACGGTGGTCTTCATCACACACTCCGTGGATGAGGCCGTGTTCCTATCGGACCGCATCGTCATTCTTACGAAACGCCCTGCTGCCATAAAGGAGATCATCGAAATCCCGTGGCAACACCCGAGGGACCGTGCATCACCCGAGTTCACAGCTCTGAGAAAACGTATCCTAGAGGAACTCGAGAAAGAGAACGTGATGGTCTAAATCCTTCCAAACAATTTTCTTAATTTTATTATCTGGGTCATACGACCCATTTCATTTTATTCAAATATAAAAATAAAGTAAAAAGTTTGCTCAGGAGAGATACTACGATGGGATTACAGATCGTAGTTCTTCGGGTTGAAGGCCGGTACGTCCTTGTACTGTTTGAGACAGTATTCGACGAACTTATCCTCGTCTTCCGGCAGTGCTTCCAGTGTCTTGATGATCTTCTCAAGTACATCCTTCTGCTTTGCCGTCAACTGAAGTTCCTTCTTCTTGTGACCTTCCTCGATCAGCTTTGCACCAGTGATTGCACCGGCTCTGGATCTGAGGTAGAGGCTCTTTCCCTCTGCGGCTATTGCCTGACCGACTTTGAATGCATTGTCGTATGCGAGTACATATCCCTCGGGACCCCTTGCACGATCCGAGTACATGTACAAGTCACGGAGTGTCTTTTCCTGTCCGAGCGCAATGGACGTGTTCATAAGAGACACTTCGTAACCAAGTGATCCGAGCCAGCACTGTACTGAGGTTCCCCCGAACTCAGGGTGGTACTCGACGGATTCGTTCGACCATACATCACAAATCTGGGCCATCAGGTTACCCTGAAGATCGGCGTGTGCACACTGGCAGTTCTTTCCTTCCTGTGCGGTCGGTTTTCCTGCTATTGCTTTACAGATCGGGCCTTCGTAACCGCAGTCCTTGTCAGGTCCGGTTGCACCGGCTTCCCATGCCACTAAGGTCCTTGCTGCTGCAATGCACCTCGTAACTGCTGAGAATGTCCTCTGAACATCGTTGTCCAGGTATCCGCCTGCCATGAACATCGAAACGTTTGCTCCGGAACAGTTGGTGTCTCCACCAGCTATTGTCTTGTGTTTCTTTGCTATGTTGACGAATTCCGGCCATACGTAGCTCATATCGAGTGAGCCGAGGTAACCGATACCGAACAGACATGCGACGATGTCTCCCTCTGTTACACCGAAGTCCACGAGTTCTTTTCCACCCATTGTCTCACAAGAGAGGATATCCGCACCATTCTCACAGGCGATCTCCGCTGCTGCGAAGAGTTTCTCAGGGTATGCGTGAACTTTGTCCTTTCCGGGCCTCATTCCCTGGTCAGCTTCTCTCTGATCAGGGATTGTGTGCCTGACTGCGAGGTTGATGCCGTATTTGTCGTGCATCTTCTCTGTCATTGCCTTCTGACCTGCTACAACCGAGGCACCCATGCCCTTTACGGTACCCATCTGAGAAACCCATTCCGTCTCCAACTGGAGGTCCGGGAATCCGAGTGTGACTGCCCTGTTGATCGCGTCCACGGTGATGTAGTCCACGTATTCTTTCGTTATTCTCTCAATGCTCTTCTCTGTTCCAGGCCTGGGAGCGTAGTTCAGTTCGGGGATTACACGACCTGCACCTGCTTTGATTCCGAGACCATATGAGATGGGCTGTTTCGCAGTACCGAAGATCATGTCATCGGCCTTGTCGTACGCCATCTTGGTGTATCTTGTTATAGCCATCTTACTCGCCTCCGATAATGTTGTCCCATTCGTCCCTGACCTTCTTCCAGTCGTAACCGGCGATGATCTTGTCCGCTATCGGCGGGGTCTGCGGGGCTTTTTCGGAGTATATTCCGAGGTTGAATGACTCTGCGAATTCCCTGTTCACTGCACCGCCTGCGGACATGAACGGTATCTTGATACCTTTTGCCTCAAGCTTTGACGCAATTGCCGGGAATGCGGACATCGTCGTGGTCATAAGTGCAGTACCGGTCACAAGGAACGGTTTCACATTGATGACTTCCTCGACAACCGTATCAACAGGCACATCTCTGCCCATGTCGTCAACGGTGTATCCCGCGGATCTCATCATGACTGCTGCGATGTTCTTTCCGATGTCATGCGGGTCACCCTCTGCGGCATGCATGACAACCAAACCTTTTGTCTGCCTTCCGCCGGGCATCTGCTTCTCTGCCACTGCAATTCCCATTTCCATGGTCTTTGCAGCAAGCATGATCTCAGGCAGGTAGTAGATGTGCTGTGCGTACAGAACGCTGACAATCTCCATACCCGTCACGAGTCCGTTGTTGATAATGTCCAACGGAGCTTTTGTCTTCAGTGCTTCAGTTACCGTTTTCATGATATCTTTAAATCTCATGTACAGTACGTCTTCCGCACATGCCTTAAAGACAGCATCCTTCGGCAACATCTTCTTTGCTATAGATTCGGGAGTGTTCTGATTCTCGGCCTCTACATCGTAGCGCCTCAGGATCATCCCGAAGTCCACACCTTTGCTGCTCAACATTTTCTATTCCTCCAAGCATTTGGTCGCCCAAACACTCTAATTATTCAATTCCGGAGTGGAGTATTAAATGACGTTGAAGGATGGATGCTATATCCAGTAATATGATTTTTAATCGTTTTCGATTTAATATTTAATGATTCGTTTTTTAATTTCAAAATCACCCATCGATTAACGGGGCTATTGTAACTATATCAACATTTGTGTCTTAATTAAGACAGACTTGTACCCCACTTTTTTCAATAGGAGGTAAATAAATCTTATTGTTCGTTGTTTTCGATTTAGTATTTAATCGTATCTTTTTTTCCTTCTGAAATTACTTCCAATAATCAGAGATATTGTAATTTTACTAACAAATGTGTTTTCAATCAGACACATCTGTATCCTCGTTTTTTTCGTTCAATGAACAATAATATATACGCCACGCTCAGATATTTAAAAAAGATATGTTCACCTGCATAATTGGCGGCTTCCTTGGAAGCGGAAAGACGACGGCGATCATGCGTATCGCAGCAAAGTGCAGAAATGCCGATATGACAGTGGCAATCCTGGTCAACGAGATGGGCGAAGTTGGTGTCGACGGAGCTACGATGAAGGCTCAGGGTTACGACGCAATAGAACTTCCGGATGGATGCATCTGCTGTTCACTTTCCGGATCGTTGCAGACTGCGTTGAAAAACATAGACCGTGACATTCATCCCGATATCCTGATAATTGAACCTACAGGTCTTGCATTGCCGCATAAAGTGAAGGAGTTCGTTCACGTTTCACTGATCGATTCCGACCGTACCGTCATCGTCGGTATCGCGGATGCGCACAGATTTGACGAACTGATAGAAGCGAAAGAGGATTTCTTTGCACGTCAGCTGCACGCATCCGACTTCATAGTGGTGAATAAGTGCGACACCGTCCCGAAGGAGAAATTGGATTCGATAATTGAACGGATCGACGACATGTTCACCGGCATTGACGTAATACCTGCATCAGCGTCGAAGGACAACGGAATGAACGAAGTGTACAGGAGGATCATGACATGAGCTCCGGAAGTGCACCTGAGGGCACCGCATTCGGCCTTAACGCATTTGCCGAGACAACGTCACCGGAAACAACCATTGATTCATTGTATACTGTAATGACCGAAGTAGCGTCATGGGTGAAGAAATCCTCGGGATTCTTCCTCGGGCATGTGAAGATGTCCGTCATAACGGGTGAATTCGGCGCAGCAACGTTGAATCTTACTGACCTCAAGGACGGCGTGGAGTTCCATGGCAGTATGGTGTTCCCGTTGCGTGTGGACATCCAGTTCATGGCCGCAGTACTTGACGTGGATCAGAGGGAACTCGCAATAGTGATGGAGAAAGAACTCATCTCCAAAGGATTCAAGATAAAGAAGAACAAACAATTCGTAGTGATGGGGTGAAGAATGTACGGAGTGGCGTTGGACATAGGGACAAGCGGTATACGCGGACAGGCCTTGGAGCTATCCACAGGAAAGATCATTTCCACATCCATGACCGAAGGTCACCCTCTGCCCGGCGCGAACATTCTCGACCATATAACATTCTCAATGAAAATGGGAAGGAACTACGCTCACGAACTGATGATAAAAACAGTAAACCAAGTAATTGCCGAACTGGATGTGAACATCGGAAGGATCGAACGCGTGGCGATTTGCGGAAACCCCATAGAGTTATCGATATTCCAGAACATTCCTGTTGACGACCTGGCATTCACAGGGGAAAGGGCGTGGAGGATACGCGGAATTGTTCCGCAGAAACGTAACGCACGCATCATTCCGGCCGTAGATGTCGGCCTAGACCTTACAGAGAGGGCGGAACTGGTCGTTCCGCCTGCGATAAAACATGAAGTGGGTGCGGACGCACTCGCAATGCTCGTGAAATCAGGATTCCTGGAACATAAGGGTAACTGTCTCATAACCGACTACGGAACGAATGCGGAAATGGCCCTGAAGGCCGGGGATGAGATATACGTCGGATCGGCATCCGCCGGTCCCGCCATAGAAGGACAGCATATCAAGAACGGAATGCTTGCCGGACCTGGTGCGATATCCGACCTTCAATATGAATTCCACTGGAGATGCAGGGTCTTGGATAACGATCTGATTGCAAAATGCGGCGATCTTCTCGATCTGCCTACACGAACACTCATCGAAGAGGGAAAGATGCACAGGAGAGCACGTGGCGTCACCGGAACTGGAATGATCGCAACCCTCATAGCAGCAATGCACTCCAATCTCTGGAAGCGCGGTAAAGTGAAGATGCCCCGCAGCCGCATGGAACTGCAGGATGGCATTTACATAACGAACAAGGACATGATCGAACTCTGCAAAGCGCTCGGTGCGATGAGAGCGGGACATTTCACACTTGTTGAACGTGCCGGAATTAAATTTGAAGATTTGAAGACAATGTTCATGGCCGGTGCGTCGGGAACATACATAGATCCGATGAAAGCGAGAATCGCAGGATTGGTTCCACCAAGTTGCGAGGAAATCCATCAGATCGGAAACACTTCCTTGGCAATGGCCACCGATCTCGTCAGGAATCCGGGAATGATCGACGAACTGCAAACGCTTGCGGACAATCTCCATTACAAACATGTGATGTTCGCTACGGACGAAGTATTCGAGAAGATATACATTCAAGAGCTGGCACATTGGACTGAGGGGATGTCCATGGACATTTACAACGAGAACCTCAAAGCGGAGGGAATACAGCCTTTACCACCAGTGAGGGGAACTCCTCAGTTATACAGATCATCCGAACGCGACATAGCCGAAATTGGTGAGAAGGGATTGAGATTGATACAGGATATCGGCATGGAACTGTTCGGCAACTTCGACGGATGCGACGGATGTAAAAAATGTCAGAAAGAATGTCCTGGGGCAGCATTGAAGATCGATAAGGAACGTAATATACGCATTCTGACGAAGAAATGTCTCGGCACAGGATGCTACAGATGTCAGTACGTTTGTCCGCAGAGGGTCTGTAAGTTTGCAGAAATGAAACTGCAACCGATAACCAATATCTGAAAAAAAATAATAAAAAAGAAAAAGGTTTTCTGGACCATCATTTACGAATGACCAGGAAGTATACCACAACTATAGCTACGATCGCAATAACAATGGCGCCGATTATGATAAGAGTCATATCATCATCGCCATCTCCACCGTCTCCGCCGCCTTCGCCGTTGTTATTTTCGCCCAATGTGACGCTCTTCAGGCTTGTTGCGCACACTTTGTCGTTATCGTTCTCCGACAATGCCAACAGCTGCGGGAAATACGTCTTGTTGTCTCCGTTAGCCTTCTCATCCCACAATTCGGTATGGAAGAGCGGCATAGTGCTCAGTGCATCTTCACCAGTCATGAGCTCGAGGGTCTTTCCCTGAGGGATGTTGTGACTCAGTTCTTCGACAAGCCAATAGTTGTGAGTCATGGTCGAGGGATCATAACCGTTCACAATCGGATGGGAATTCGTTCCATTGGGAATCTTGCCTGCATTGAAACAATCGGAAATGCTAGTATTGACATCTTCGGAATTGCCACCAATACCTCCGAGCCTGCCGGAATTGTCACTTCCGGAGAATTTTACGACACCTGTGTTATAACAGTCAGAAATATCTCCGGAACTTATTGTTCCAACGATTCCGCCAACAAGGTTTGTTCCTTCTACAGTACCGAAGTTGAAACATTCTGATATTGCACTCTCTGTTGCATCTCCAGCGATTCCACCGACGCCGTTACTTCCTTTGATGATGGCCGTGCTGTAACACTGTTTGATTGTTCCACTGCTGTATCCTGCTATACCGCCGACGTTCTCCGTGCCGGTTATCTCCGAATCCTCGAGGCCTATTCCGCTGACTATTCCATCAAGCGAACCGAAGAGACCGACATTACTGCCACCGTTGACGTAGATGCCTTTGATGATGACATTCTTGCCTATAGAGCTGGATCCGCCGTCGATATTAGCATATATTTCGCCACGGAAGGTGACATTTTCGAAACCATCGAACTTACCGATCGGAGTCCAATAGTGTGCTGAAAGATCCAGTTCGTAGAGGTCATCTGCGAAGACTATGATCTTGTTGCTGAAGCTGAAAGCCTCCATTCCATCAACAAGTCCGTTCACAAGAGCGGCCAAACCTGCGAAGTCCTTTGCATCGCTTATCACATATTTGTTTTCAGTTTCATGACCTACAAACCAACTCACATCATAATAATCGGGATTACTGGTCCATGTGTCATTGTTCGTCGGCCCGGCTGCGTCGGACTCAGAGATCACGGGAATCACTGAGAGCAACATCGCCGATGCAAGGACCAACGTTGTCAAAATCATCATTTTTTTCATTTTATCTACTCTTTTTTTCATAAACCCTCCACTATAACGGAGAGAAGTATGAGGCTTGAATGGTCATCAGAGGTTATATGTCCTGCGCAATGGAAATGTGTCTCAATGACGGTTTTATCAGATTTTCGTAGATATATAATTAAATCAAACAAGTCTATTCCGTCGAAGGTATAACATGGTGGCCGCAAAGAAAAAAGAACTGCTCCTGGGCAATGATGCGATCACTCTCGGTCTGATTGAGTCGGGAGTGAAGGTCGCAGCAACATATCCTGGAACGCCTTCGTCCGAGATCGGGAACAGCCTGGAGAAGATAGCTGAAAAGAACGGCATGTTCTTTGAATTCTCATCTAACGAAAAGATTGCGATGGAGGTAGGCGCGGCAGCAGCAATTTCCGGCGTCCGTTCATTCGTTTTCATGAAACATGTTGGAATCAACGTAGCGGCGGATCCCATGATGACCTTAGCTTACGCAGGAATACGCGGCGGAATGGTTATCATGTCTGCTGATGATCCATTAGCACACAGTTCACAGAACGAGCAGGATAACCGTTATTACGCCACTCTTTCGATGTTGCCGATGCTCGAACCGTCCACGCCCGCTGAAGCGAAGGAAATGGTCAAAGTGGCTTTTGACATCTCAGAGGAGTTAACACTTCCTATCATGTTCAGAACAACGACACGTGTGAACCATGCACGCGGTATCGTCGAACACGGCGAAACGGTCGCAAAGGCACAGAAAGGCCACTTTGATAAAGACCGCAGATTCATCAACATTCCAGTCAATGCAAGATACAACAGGTTGAGACTTCTCGATCTCAACAAGAAGGCCATGCAGCTTTCAGAGAAATCAAAATTCAATTTCATCGTTGGCGATTCGGACGTCGGTGTGATAACATCCGGCGTATCATACACGTACGCAAAAGAATGCCTCGATGGTGTTTCGATAATGAAGATTGGATTCACCAATCCTTTGCCGGAGAAGAAGATCGCCGACTTCATAAAGTCAAAAAAGAAGATCATCGTGATCGAGGAATTGGAACCGTTCCTTGAAGATCAGGTATTAAGGATATCGGCAGAGAACAAACTGCAAGTGCCAGTATATGGAAAGAGAAGCGGCCATTTACCAAGGGAATTTGAGTATTCACCAGACGTGATGAAGAAATTATCATCACTGGTGAAGGTTGACTCGACATCCGCACCACTTGTGAACGCCGACATCAAGTTACCGTCAAGACCACCCACACTCTGTGCAGGCTGTCCGCACAGAGGTCTGTTCGCAGCTGTAAAGAAGGCAGTAGGCAAAAAGGACGTCATCTACAGTTCAGACATCGGTTGTTATTCGCTCGGAGCACAGCAACCGTTCGCTGTTGCTGATATGATACTTTGTATGGGAGGAGGAATGGGTGCAGCAGGAGGATTCTCTGCTTCCACCGATCAGAAAGTGATCTCCATAATCGGAGATTCAACGTTCTTCCATTCGGGAATCACTCCATTGATTTCGGGGAAATTCAACGGCCACAAATTCACTGCGATCATCCTTGACAACCGCACTACTGCGATGACAGGCCACCAGCCCAACCCGGGTACAGGAAGGCACCATGGCGGAATAGAGACGGAACCGCAGGATATCGAAGCCATTGTGAAGGCAATAGGTATAGGATTCATTGAAACAGTTGACCCTTACGATGTGAAAAAGTCGACCGAGGTTCTGAAGAGAGCGGTTGATTATGATGGTATTTCGGTGATAATATCCAAACGCGCATGTCCTCTTGAACTCAAGAGACACAAGGCGCTCGATGCTAAAGTGTCAAGTGTCGATCAGAAGAAATGTGTGAAATGTTACACATGTCTTTCAACGATAGCGTGTCCCGCACTCGTGAAGAATGAGGGCAAGGTCATTGTTGACGAGAAACAGTGCATAGGATGCCTTATGTGTAATTCTGTCTGTCCCAAATCCGCAATAGAGGTGGTAAAATGAAGTACACTGTTCAGATAGTCGGAGTAGGCGGACAGGGCGTTCTGATGGCGTCCATGGTCCTTGGAAATGCAGCTATGCGTGCAGGCTACAAAGTAATGATGAGTGAGGTCCACGGAATGGCACAGCGTGGTGGAAGCGTCTTGTCCACAGTAAGGTTCGGAGACGATATTGAAAGTCCGTTGGAAGCGGTCGGGAACGCTGACGTCATCTTGGGATTCGAACCCATCGAGACATGCCGTAACCTGACACTCGGAAACGATAAGACCCAGATCATCATGAATCTCGACCCGATATTTCCCTCTTTGGTAGCTGCGGGATTCGAAGAATATCCTGCAATCGAAGACGTCCTCAAGGCTGTCAGAATGGTTACAAAGAACCTGCACACCGTCGAAGCAACATCGCTTGCAGAGAAGGCAGGGAAAGCGGTCGCTGCGAACGCAGTGATGATCGGTGCGATGGCAGGCGTGAAGGGATTCCCGATCTCCAAAGAAGTTCTCAAAGAGACGCTGTTGGACACCGTCCCGGAGAAGTTCAAGGAATTGAATTCTAAGGCATTCGACCTAGGGCTCTGATAAATGATTTCTCACCATCTGAACATTCCTTTTTCACAATCCCGCAGATGTTAAGTAATTAGACCACAGTATCTGAAATATGAAGAAAGTAAACATTGAAGGAAATTTCTTCGTCGGACCCAGAAGACTCGGCAAAGACGAGATACCTGCTGAGCCCGCAATAGCCCTCATTGTCACTGAGTCAGGAGAAGGATTCCAGATATTGTCCGTCGTCGAGGGAGATAACATCGCCAAAGAGATTTCGGAAAGCAAATGGAACGACTGTTGGAAGAAGAATGGATGGAACGGCGTTGACATTTACATTCAGTCCAACGACAGCAAATCCCAAAGAGAGATGCTCAGAAACAGGATCAGAGACAAGAGAAGGGAAAGCATAAAGTGCGAACAATACGGCGTTCCCGAGTTCGAATAAACCTCATTCAATTTTACATTTAATTTTTAATTCAGTTAAGTTATGAGCTTAACTAATATCATACTATCAACAATAATGTAATTCAGTTAAAATAATTTAATTAGTAAAGATAGTTGCTTAATTAATTAAGTTAGTTCGCTTCCTCATCATATCTGAAGAAACAAATTGAGATCAGAATGAGATAAGCTATACCGATAACGATTACTGCGATCAGAAAACCTGTAAGTTCCCCCTCATTAAACGATATCCCTATGGTAATAATGGAGAACATGGCCATCATGTCCGTGCTTCCTCGGATGAGCTTCAACGGCAGGTATGTGTGGACTTCTCCGATCCTCTTTCTCAGTGCGAACTGCATCATCAGTCTCAAAGATATGATTGCAACAACGAAAATACACGCAGGAATGAGTCCGACAGCAAGTCCGATGAATAATCCAGGCAGGATCAGAAATGAAAAGAGGACTCTGTCAAGAATCAGAAGTTTACCGGTTATTCCCATCTTTGTGTCATATCTGATATTGTGATCGATGTCTGCAGGAGGTTTTGAATAATCTATGTCCGCATGAGTTCCGTGCTGCAACTCATCATGATCTGTGCCTGAGAAATTCTCATCATCACTCATCTTATGATGTGCATGTTGTTTCAATATTTTTCTATTTGTCTTGCCTACTTCTGATTAACGGCGTTATTATTTCCACTTTATCACAGTATGCAATTAATTTATCAAGTAAAGCAATTAGCTTAATTAATATCAATAGTACAAAATAACAAAAAAATTAACGGCGTTATGAAAAAACACATCGTAAAACTGTGAAAATAAGAAAAAATGATAAAAATAGTGAAAAAAACAACATTCCTTGATCTATGCCCTATATTTCCGTCCACGACGGTTGCCCGAATATCACCTTGAATATACCCTATTTCACACAAAAAGCCCACCTTTTTCGGTAACTTTTGCAGCATTTTTACAATATTGATACAATATAGGGGGGAGATCCCGGGGTTTTGAGGGATTTCTAATGTGCCCGGCGTGTTTTGCGAGAGGAACGAGAAAAAAATTGTAGCACGTATCAAATACATTAACAGCGTTAATATTTTATAAAATGCAACTGCAATAAAAATTAAGCTAATTGCTTAACTACATTATTTTTTATCGTACCTCAAAAAATCGACATTTACCTTCTATACTCATAACGCCGTTAATTTATTTCAATCGTGTCACTGTAATAAAAATATATCGAGTAAAGTTAATACCTTAATTAATTAAACAACTCAATTACAAAGTGAAAAAATGTTGATTTTCATGAAAAAATGACCTTGGTGATCTTATCTTCCGGAACACCTGCTTTTACCAATTCAGGGACGTCACCAAACATCGCCATTATTCCGTCGGAATATGCGATGCATCCTTTCACGCCCTGCAACGATCCTGCGGCCTCCACTGCTTCAGACAATTCCATCATACCCGTGAGATTACCAAGCCTCGTCGCAACGGCATCCGCAAGAATGACGTCATCGGAGAATACAGTTGATATATTGCTGTTTCCGAATGAAACGGACGGGCCGACCTTTCCTGATGACGAACACACACCGGTTATGCCCTCTGATGCGGGAATGACCACAGAAAGCATGCTTAGCTTCGAATCTCCAGAATAGAGGCCGATTGTAACGGGTTTGTCCGAAATGATTGCGATATCGCCGCCATTCTCGACTATGGCGTACTTTGCGCCCATTTCCTTCGCTCTTTCCACCGCATATGTCGCAACGGCGCCTGCGACAGCCGCCATAGGCCCTACGCTCGCGATCTGCGATGCTCGGCACATTCTCTGTACCAATTCATCATCCGTTTCGGAAACAGGGTATGGATCATAAGTTATCTGGAAGAACGGATCCTCTGCGATTTTACACTCAATAATCGTGCGCGCTTCGAAAACGGCATCTTTTGCCACTTTTATGAACTCATCCTCGGCAATGATGGTGACCGCAGTCTCCTTCACCTCAAAGTGTTCGCGTTTCATGGCAATTTAAGCTTCACAGCGTGCGTAGGGCATGAAGTCATGCACGAACCGCATGCGATACATAATTTCGGATCGAGTTCAACGGCCCATGTCTTCTTGTTGAAGTACAACGCGTTCGTCGGACATATTGAAACACAGGAACCGCAGTCTATGCACTTGTTCTTGCTGCGTGATATCTGATTACTTAGTTTTCTGATCTTGACACCGGCGGCCCTCAGACGTGCTACCGCTGCACGTATGTCTGATTCGTTGCCTTTCATGACCATGATCATCATTCCGCCGTCCTCGGTTATCTTGGCCTGAAGAATACTGGGCGCGATGTTGAATTCGGAAACAAGTATGTACGTCACCGAATCAAGTACGGTGTCGTCATCGAATGTCATCAGAAACTTTGGTTCAACCATTTTATCGCCCCTGCAGTCCTTTTACCGATGCTTCCTTAGGCAGTGGTTTAACCGCTTCCGTAAGCTCGAATCCATCGTTCTCTATCCATTTCTTGAGCTCATTCGCTACGGATCTAGCATACTTGTATGATGACAATGATGACGTTCTTATCGAGAGTCCCTTGTACTCTATGATACCGCTTTTGAGCTCTTCGTAACTCACCGTTTTCAGTGCCGGCCTTGACTTTGCCGTTATGGAATAATCCATCATCTTCGCGTATATCTTGTCATCCGATATCGCACAGTTTTCCATGATCTTCGTGTTGAGTATGGGTATCGGAACACCCACTCCTATCGCCAAAGATGTACCATAGCCGTAGATGTCCAATCCGCGTACATAGTTGCGGTTCATTCCCTTCATATCACCTATAAGTGCCAGCGTCCTTGAACCTGACATCGGTACGCCATTCTTTTCCTCAGCTGAAGTATTGAATTGCGTACCGCTCCACGATACGAAACCTTCTCCTCCGCCAAGGAATATCCTCGTGCCGATTCCGATGGTCTCACAGTGCGGATCATTCAGCAATGGGGACAGTTGTCCCGCTGAGCTGTACGTTGCATTCTTCATCTTCGGCAGGAGTTTTCCCATGTATGTGTGCAGAATCCTGTCGGACGAGTTCGTTGCTACGGAATAATTCTGATATGCGTTACGGGGATTGTACAAATACGCCTCGTTTATCGATTCTAATGTTATCGTCGCATCGATATCCTTTCTGACATAACAGTCCGTACCCGGGCCGGATGCCTTCAAGCGAATCTTCTTGCCTGCTATCAGATCCTCTATCACATGCCCTCCGCCGTAATTCTTCTTCTTGGCGTTGGTCATCTGTGTTGCACCTATGTAGGTGTCCACAGCAGCAATTCCACCGTATGCCTGAACATCATTCAATGTGATGTCCGTCATCCGTATGGGCGGGTCGCTGTGCCCGAAATTCAAGAACGCACCTGAGGAGCACATTGCGCCGAAGGTTCCAGTGGTAACTACATCAACAGTCTCCGCTGCCTTTTCGGCGCCCTTCTCATTGACAAGATCTATGACTTCCTCTGCGGTCATCACAACAGCTTTCCGCTGCCTGATCTTCTCGTTGATCTCCTCGTACGTTCTTTTCATTTCTACCTCACAGCAATCCTTTTGCTTTTGCGAGCTCGGCATTCAGTATTGAACCGCCTGCTCCGCCTCTGAGCGTATTGTGTGAAAGGACAAACATCTTGACATATCCGTTGCCCTCTCTTATCCTACCGGCCGTGACAGCCATTCCCTTCGCCCTCTCGGGCGATCCCGCATTAACGTCGAATGCAGGCTGAGGTCTGTTATTCTCCGGCCTGACGATGATGGCTTTTTCGGGTGCGGAGGGAAGCTTCAGTTTCTGGGGTTCTCCCTTGAAACTTTCCAACGTCTTCGTAATGTCCGCTACATCAGCGTTCTTGTTCATCCTGATTATGAGTGCTTCCAAGTGTCCGTCGACAACGGGTACTCTGGCACAGTTTGCTGCCACGGTGAATCCGGCGAAATTGAACTTCTTGTTGGAATATGTTCCAAGCATCTTCGCAAGCTCGGATTCCATTTTCTCCTCTTCGCCGCCGATGTATGGAATTACGTTTCCAACTGCGTCAAGGGAAGGTACTCCGGGATAACCTGCTCCCGAGAGCGCTTGATATGTTGATATGAACACCGTGTCCAATCCATACTTGTCGTCAAGTGCCTTAAGCGGGGGAGCTATGCCTGTTGACGAACAGTTCGCGTTCGTGATTATGTAACCGCCATTGGCGAATGTCGATTGATCCTTGACAGATAATATGTGATCTGCGTTCACCTCCGGAATCAATATCGGGACATCCTTGTCCATTCTGTGCGCACCGGCGTTCGTAAAGACCGCAATACCGGCTTTTGCGAGATCGGTCTCAGTCTGACCTGCGAGGTCGGACGGAATTCCGGAGAACGCTACTCTTGCATTCTTCGCAACCTTTTTGAGATCCATCGTCTCTATCTGCGTCTCAAGCGTCTCGTTGCTGTAGACGAAGTCACGAACTTTCAGAACATCTTTCAGCTTCTTTCCCTGTGACTTCTCCGATGCGTACAATCCTTCAACTTCGAAATACGGGTGACCTTCCAACATCTGAACGAATCTCTGTCCTATCATGCCGGTCGCGCCAAGCACCGCTACCTTAATCCTACTCATATGAACTCCCCATGCTTCGTAAAGCAAAGCCTATGAAGTCGGTAGTTGATTAAAACATCTTTTGTCAATAATATTCATTTAAGAATATTTTTAATGTAAAAAATTCACTTGAAGTGTTTCTTCTGCCTCTCACGGGAAATCTTCAGAATCACTTCTGCGATATGTTCCGCTTCCTCGTCTGAAAGTGATACTTCGTCACAGAGCATTTTGTATCTGGCTATTATCTCTTTCTCGACATTGGCGTCCCAAACATCCTGGTGGTTCGCCTTCTTTGCCTCAGCAAGTTCGTCAGCGATCTCCATCCTTGTGGCGATAAGCTCAATGATCTCCTGGTCAATACTTTTGATCATTTCCCTTAGTTCTTTGATGTCTACCATGCTTTTTCGCCTTACGTCTTCATTCCTTTTCGAATATTAATAGATTCTATTTCAGCGCCACTAGGTCGGTTCTCTCGTACCTGTTGTGACCCACGGAATCCCTCTTGTACTTCCAACAGATAATTGCATCTTTGAGCGACATTCCTTTGTTATCCTCGAAGAAATCACGAATGTATGTGTTGTATTCGAATTGCCTGTCTATCTTCGGTTTCTTGCGCTTAATATTTTCAATTATCTCCGGATATACAGCTATTGCATCCCCGAGCGTTTTATTCGGATTCGCCTTCAGCCATCTTTGAAACGGGACTTTGAATTTGAACCCTGTACCTATCGCGCCCTCGAAGAACTGACGGTTCATTTCAGAACAACTGAAGTTCTCACCGATTATCGTTTCATTGGAAATTCCAATCGTACCAGCATTACTTTTTTGCTGTGCTTTTTTTGTTAATTTCTCCCCTGTGTCCAGGTAGTGTACGATCCTTTCGTTCAAATCGTTTTTACTTCCTGTGCTCTGCAATCCGTTTAATCTGCAGAACTCCACCAATTCTTCTTTCAAATGGTAGTATTGAAGAAATGTCGTCCCATCCATTCCATTGTGATCAAAACGATTTTCACCCATTGCATTTCCTCTGTCCGATAATCGTATTTTAATATAAGATTCTTAATTGTACAATCATGTTCACATACGAAAGAAATGAACTCTCGATACCGCTTGTGGGTTTCCTGCTTGTCGGCTTCGCGGCCATATTCTCTGGAATATTCCTTCTGAATGCGGCCGATGTCTTTAGCACTGACACCGCGGCGGTACAGATATGCAGCTTTGCTCTCGCAATAATGCTCTCTGCCGTCTCCGCATACGCATTCTCGAAGCTCATGCTGCTTGAAGGCGTGTTGTTCGGCATATTCGCACTCGCGATGTTCTGCTCAACGGCCGGATTCGACGAACTCGGATTCTTCGGACTCGTAATTGCGATCATGGCTGTCATGCTTGCATTCATGGCCCTCAGGGCCGGCGACGTACTGATCATGATGGTCAGCCTCATGACAGTTGTGGGACTCATAGGCATCAGCGTGTTGGATTCCGACGGCGGCATGGTCATCGGCGCAGTAGGATTCCTTGGTGCAGGTGCTTTCTCATTGTACTACGCCATAACCGACTGGATGCTCATCCAGGACATCGAATTCGAAATGGAAGATGAGATGTACGGCGACGAGTGCGGTTGCGAAGACGAGGAAATCTGCGACTGTGGATGCGAGGAACACATCCACGATGAGAAATGCGACTGCGGTTGCAACGATCACAAAGAGTAAAACCATTCAACAAACATTTTACCACTTTTTATCTATTCGAACATCTTTCCTGATTCAATGGAAGTCTTATCATCATTCTCACGGTTCCCCTCGCAGATGGAGGTTGCGGAGATCATGCTGCGCCACGGTATAGCTGTCAGGAACGGCAAAGCATACTGCGGTGACATCGAAATATCCGATTCCGCCCTTGGAAGAGCGGCGGGAGTGGACAGACGTGTCGCAAAGACGACGATAGACCGAATTACGAAGGACACGAAACTCAGCGCCATATTCTCAAAACTGGTTTCGATATCATTGTTCTCCGACGTTGCGTCAGAGATCGGATGCAGTACATTGGAGATAATTCCCACTGACGCTACGTTGCCGGGAATACTTGCCGATGTCGCATCAGTGATATATCAGGCCGGTGTGACAATAAGACAGGCTGTGGTCGACGATCCGATGTTCAATAAAGAGGCCCATCTGATCATCGTTCTGAATGGAGAGTTACCGGCGGATTTCATCCCTGTTCTCAGGTCCACCCGCGGTGTTGCCAGCATCATCATCCGGTGATGTGGAACTCACGCATATTCCTTACTTTGAGTTCTTTGTCCTTGGCGCTCTTTATCGCACCGACAGTGGCAACCGCACCGTTTGCAGTAGTTATGAACGGAATCTCCAATTCAACAGCGAGACGCCTCATTATATAACCGTCCCTGATCGCACCGGAACTCAGCGTGGGCGTGTTCACGACCATGTTGATCTTTCCTTCCCTCATCAGGCTGATTGCGTTCGGACTCTGTTTGTCACTTGTCTTGAACACCGTCGTAACGGGAACTCCGTTCTCCCTGAGGTATGTGGATGTTCCCTTCGTGGCGTATATGGTGAATCCCATGCCCACCAGGTCCTTCGCGGACGAAAGTATGCGTGGTTTGTCGTTGTCGTTCACTGTGATGTAAACGCCACCTTCCATCGGCAGTTTGTTTCCGGCTGCGATCAGTGCCTTATAGCAGGCCGTATTGAAATCCTCATCAATACCCATCACTTCGCCGGTACTCTTCATCTCGGGCGTCAGTATCGAATCGATTCCGACGAGTTTCAGGAACGGGAACACTGATGCCTTGATTGCATAGTGGTCTATGTCCTTGTGACCTACGTATCCCTGCTCTTTCAATGATTTTCCAAGCATGATCTTCGTACCGATCTTCGCTAACGGAACGCCGGTTGCTTTGGATATGAACGGCACCGTACGTGATGATCTCGGGTTTGCTTCGATCATCCACACTTCACCGTCTTTGACTGCGAGCTGGAGGTTCATCATACCTTTGATGTTAAGTGCCAGCGCAACCTTTTTGGATATTTCCCTGATCTCTTTGATAATCTTCTTGTCAAGCGTGAAGGGGGGCAATACCATCGTTGCATCTCCGGAATGTACTCCGGCGTATTCGATGTGTTCCATGATTCCTCCGATGAACACGTCCTTTCCGTCAGCAACAAGGTCGACATCGATCTCGATCGCTTCTGTCAGATACTTATCGACGAGGATCGGATGTTTCTTTGATACTTTGACGGCGGTCTCCACGTACGTTTTCAATTCATCCACTGAATAAACGATCTCCATTGCCCTTCCGCCGAGAACGTATGACGGTCTAACGAGAACAGGGTATCCGATCTTGTCCGCGATTCCCCTGACCTCATCGAATGAGTATCCTGTACCGGATGCGGGCTGATTGATCTTCAGATCATCCATCAGTTTGGAGAATCTACGTCTATCCTCAGCGATGTCCATTGAATCGGGCGAAGTTCCGAGGATCTTCGTCTTGGTTCCTGCGAGTGCCTTTTCCAAGTCTACGGCAAGGTTGACACTTGTCTGTCCGCCGTATTGCACGATGACACCGTCCGCCTCTTCCTTCTCGATGACGTTGAGAACATCTTCCAACGTCAACGGTTCGAAGTACAGACGGTCTGATATGTCGTAGTCCGTGGATACAGTCTCAGGATTGCTGTTTACTATAACGGCATCAACGCCTTCCTCTTGCAATGCCATGACTCCATGCACGCAACAATAATCGAACTCGATGCCCTGACCGATCCTGATCGGTCCTCCACCGACGATGACCACGTTTTTCTTCTTCGGGTCACGGCGTGATTCGCATGACGATCCGTATGTGGAATAGAAGTATGGTGTTTCTGCGGCAAATTCGGCTGCACAGGTATCCACCATCTTGTAAACCGGAACGATGTTGTTCTTCACACGCAGTTTGCGTATGTCCATCTCGCCCTTCTTCGTGAGCATGGCGATCGTTTCATCAGCGAATCCCATTTTCTTTGCTTTCTTGAGTGTGTTGACGTCCAATTTCGCCTTTATCTCTTCTTCCATGTCAACGATGTTCTTTATCTTGCGAACAAAGAACTCATCCCACTTTGTTATATCAGCGATTTTCGCGGTCGTCATTCCACGCCTGAGGGCCTCAGCGATCATAAAGATGCGTTTATCGGTGGCGTGTTCCAACTCTTCCAATATCTCATCGTCAGAAACGTCAACGGGATCCAATCCTATCGATCCGATCTCAAGTGACCTCATTCCCTTCAGAAGTGCTTCCTCGAACGTCCTTCCTATGGACATTGCTTCACCGGTGCTCTTCATCTGAGTACCTAGGTGTCTGTCCACTGTCCTGAATTTGTCGAACGGCCAACGAGGGATCTTGATGACAACGTAGTCGATGGATGGTTCAAAGGCAGCATAAGTGTTGCCGGTGATCTTGTTCGGAATCTCGTCCAATGTGTAACCGACAGCGATCTTCGCGGAAACACGTGCGATCGGATATCCTGTAGCTTTGGATGCCAATGCTGATGAACGTGAAACACGGGGGTTGACCTCGATCAGCCTGTAATCACCGTTCGCCGGATTGTATGCGAACTGAACATTACAGCCGCCCTCAATGTGCAATGCACGGATGACCTTCAGTGAGGCTGTTCTCAGGCGCTGGTGGTCCTCATCCGACAATGTCAGGCAGGGTGCGCATACAATACTCTCACCTGTATGGATACCCATTGCGTCAAGGTTCTCCATGTTACAGATGATGATGCAATTGTCATTCTTGTCCCTCATCACTTCGTACTCGTACTCTTTCCATCCCAGTACGCTTTCTTCAATGAGGACCTGGTGGATCCTTGAGTACGCAAGACCTCTGGCACATATCTCCTCCAACTCTTTCTGGTCGTAAGCGATACCTCCGCCGGTACCTCCGAGAGTGTATGCCGGACGGATGAGTACGGGATATGTTCCTATCCAATCAACAGTGTCAATGGCTTCCTGTATCGTGTGACACGTTCTGCTTTTCGGAACGGGTTCGCCGATCTTGATCATGGTCTCCTTGAACATCTCACGGTCCTCGGACATCTCGATCGCGTCAGGTTGCGTACCAAGAAGAGTAACGCCCAGTTTATCGAGGACACCGGATTCCGCCAGTTCGGAGCATATGTTCAATGCCGTCTGACCGCCCATTCCTGCCATTATTCCATCGACGCCTTCGCGTTCGATGATCTTTGCCACTATTGACGCTTGTAACGGTTCGATGTAGACGCTGTCCGCCATGTCGAGGTCCGTCTGAATTGTAGCGGGGTTGGAGTTAACGAGTACCGTCTTGTATCCTTCCTCTTTCAGTGATTTGCATGCCTGTGATCCAGAGAAGTCGAACTCGGCAGCCTGACCTATCACGATGGGGCCGGAACCGATTATCATTAATTTCTTGTATTTGTCTTTCATCTGGATGCCTCCACTATTTTCTTGAAATCGTCAAATAAGAACGCAGTATCGGTCGGACCCGGAGTCGCCTCGGGGTGGTACTGAACGGTGAATATCGGAAGGTCCTTGTGCCTCACTCCTTCTACCGTTCCGTCGTTGACGTTTATCTGATCCGCCATCAGACCAGTCTTACTGAGGCTGTTCTCGTCCACAGCGTAACCGTGGTTCTGCGACGTGACGTAAATTCTTCCGTTGTACCTCACCGGCTGATTGCATCCGCGGTGGCCGAACTTCATCTTGTACGTTTTTGCGCCCATGGCGAGAGCCACGATCTGACTGCCATAGCATATTCCGGTTATCGGCATCTGTGTCGACAGGTCCTTGACTGTCTTGACGACTGTTTTGACAACGTCCTTCTGTGACGGGTCTCCCGGTCCGTTCGATATCATTACTCCCTTTACTTTACTGTCTGCGATGGCCTGAGCGGGTGTGTCGTAAGGGAAAATCATCAGATCGAAGCGTTTCGAAAGGTCGCGTATGATGCCTTCTTTCGCACCGCAGTCGATCATTCCTACCAACAGCTTCTTGCCGTTGTTGATCTTTGTGATCTTTTTCGTTGAAACCTCTGCAACAAGATTGCCCTCTGATGGAGGTGTCATCTTCTTCAGTTTCTTTATCGTGGCTTCGATATCCGCTTCGTCATAGACGATGGCACCTCTGCAGGTACCGGTCTGACGGATCTTGATAACCAGTTCACGTGTATCGATTCCCGATATTCCGGGGATCTTGTGTTCCTTCAGGAACGAATCGATTGATCTACCGCCGTACATACTCGACGGTTCTTTGCAGTATTCACGGACTACGAGACCTCTTACGTGTACATCGCGGGATTGGTTGAAATTCTCATGAATTCCGTAATTCCCGACGATGGGGTAAGTCATAACAAGCAGTTGTCCGCGGAAAGAGGGGTCGGTGAGGCTTTCCTGGTAGCCGTCCATTCCTGTGGAGAAGACTACCTCTCCGAAAACATCGCCGTCATACCCGAATGACTCTCCTTCTGCAACAAAACCGTCCTCAAGGACTAGGAAACTTTGCGCCATCGGGATTTAATCAGATAGTTGGAAAATATATAATGACCGCAGGTCGGCCCTGACAGACCTCGTTAAGGCTTGTCTGATTACGGACAAAGTGACCGTCATTGAACGAAAGATAAATACCTCATCGCAGGGATGGGGATACATGCGTCTCATAGACCAAAACCCGGCCGCAGGCTGCATGCGAGTGCAGATCGAGACCGAGGATGACATTTGGCATTTATACAATGTGCTGGAATGCAACGACCTAGTCACTGCATCCACTACGAGACGTGAGGAAAAGGTCGCCGACAAACTCAGAGCTGAACGTGCCGAAAAGAAACGGATGACGTTGGGAATAAGACTGGAGAAGATTGAATTCTCAGATTTTGACCTGAGGCTGAAATTATTGGGATTGATCGAGGAGGGTCCGCAGGATATCGGACAGCACCACACACTGATGCTGGAGCCCGGAGAATCATTGACAATTTGTAAAGACAAATGGAGGGAATCACAGGTCGAACGTCTCAGACGCGCCGTCTTCGATTCAACGAAACCGAAGATTGTTTTCGTGTCGTTGGACCAGGATGAGGCAACGGTCGGTGTGCTCAGGCAGTTTGGACTGAAAGAGGTTGCAACGATACGTTCCATGCGTTCCGGGAAACAGTACACAGAGAAGGATCAGGCCGATAACTATCACGATGAGATCATATCAAAATTGAAAGGCCTCGTGGAAAAAGAAATGCCTTTGGTACTACTTGGCCCAGGGTTTGAGAAAGAGGTGCTGGCACAATACGGAAAATCGGCCGCATCAGACATTTTCAAGGCCAGTTATGTGTATCATACAGGACAGTCCGGAATGGCCGGAATCAACGAACTGATGAAAAAGGGGATGGGTTCTGACATTCTCAGACAGTCGCGCGTCGGAATTGAGATGGAAGCGATGGAGCACCTCATGGAACAGATCGGTAAAGATGGTCTCGCCACCTACGGAAACAATGAGGTCCGTGATGCTGCCGATGCCGGCGCAGTGGAAACACTTCTCGTTCTCGATTCAAGGATCAGGGAGCACGATCTCGATGATGTCGTAAGGGCCGTCGAAAGTCAGAAAGGCAACGTCATTATCGTCTCGGAACAGCATGATGCAGGCCAAGAATTAAACGCGCTCGGGGGAATGGCCGCCATTTTAAGATATAAAGTTGCGGGCAGGCACGCGTAGTACGTTGTATCGCAAGTTTTATTACTCGTATCCGCGATTTAGGAATTCCGAGGAAAAGTGATTTTAACTAGGTCGGGATAAAGAAGGATTGAAATGAGAACCAAAGCAGATGTAGAGAGGATATTGGACAGACCGGTATCCGTGTGCGACACAACCCTGAGAGACGGGGAGCAGACAGCGGGCATAGTGTTTGCTAACATCGAGAAGTACAGGATAGCTGAACTACTCGACGCAGCAGGCGTTCCGCAGATAGAGTCCGGTATACCCACCATGGGTGGCGACGAGAAGATTGCTATCAAACATATAGCACACATGGGCTTAGATGCATCCATATTGGGATGGAACAGGGCCGAGATCTCAGATATCAATTCAAGTATAGACTGTGACGTCGATGCTGTCGCATTATCGATGTCATCTTCTGACATACACATAGAGAACAAACTCAGAAAATCGCGTGAGTGGGTTCTCGGTAAGGTCGCCGAGTCCGTAGAGTATGCGGCAGACCACGGCTTTTACATTTCATGCAACGCTGAAGACGCATCACGCGCAGACCTCAACTTCCTGGTGGAGTTCGCACGCACCGCCAAGGATGCTGGTGCATCCAGATTGAGATACTGTGACACCATCGGCCGTGACGATCCGTTCACCGTATATGAGCGCATCAAAGCGATCAGAAGCATGGTTGACATCGATATCGAAATGCACACGCACAACGACTTCGGCATGACCAATGCAAACACGTTCGCCGGTCTTAAGGCGGGAGCGAAGTTTGCCAGCACCACTGTGCTCGGCATCGGTGAGAGGGCGGGCAACACACCGCTGGAAGAGGTCGTCATGACGGCGAAACATATCCTGAAGATGGAAACAGGCATTGATCCATTGAAGCTCAGGCCACTCGCAGAGTACGTTTCAGTCGCATCCGGACGTCCGATATACGTTTCGAAACCGTTCCTTGGTTCCAACTGCTTCGCACACGAGGCGGGAATACACACGGACGGCGTGATAAAGGACTACAACAACTACGAGCCGTACGCTCCGGAAGAGGTCGGGCTGGAGAGAACGATCGTCATCGGAAAACACTCCGGTAAGAACACTCTCGTCAAGGACCTCGAAAAGAGAGGTATTGCGTTGGACAAGGATGTCGGAGACAAGCTGTTAGAGGCTGTCAGGAAAGCATCCGTCGATCTGAAGAGGCGTCTCTCTTCGGATGAGTTGTTTGCGTTATACAACGACATAATAGCCGGAGTGGACACCTTCGACGGTAATTAATTACCGTCGTTATCCACTTCAACTTTCTTTCTCTGGCGTCCGCCAGTTTTCTTTATTTTTTCTTGAGCTATTGCCCATTCGAAACTCTTCAGTTCTGCCGGGGCTATCAGAATACGGTCGCCCTTCTCGTATTTTCTGTTGATCGTCCAATTCGTAAATGCTGATACAACACGATACTCATCAGCGTCCATAACGACCTCGTCAATATTCTTGCGACCGCGCATTTCCGAATACGTGCCTTGGAATAACTTCGCTGTGCCGTCTTTCACTTCAATCACTTTAGTACAAACGGAATCGAGGAAGTAACGGTCGTGCGTTACGGAGATGATCGTACCGTCATAATCATTCAATGCTTGTTCAACAGCATGTCTTGCAGGGATATCCAAATAGTTCGTCGGTTCGTCTAAAACCAGAAGGTTAGTCTCCTCCAGAAGGAGAAGTGCCAGCGCCACCCTTGTGCGCTGTCCGCCGCTCAATGATGACATCGGACGTTCCACTGCGTCACCGGTTAGAAACAGCCTTGCTAACATGCCTCTCGCCTCGGCGCGTTTGTCTTTTCCGATGACTTGAAGTATCTGCTCCTCTGCCGTAAGTTCGAGACTCAAACGGTCGTGATGTTGCGAAAAATATCCGATCTTCGCACCAGGCGCAACCCACAGTTCACCGGTCGATGGGATCTTTTCCAACAACGCTTTGATCAACGTGCTTTTGCCTTCGCCGTTTGATCCAAAAACGCCGATCTTATCACCTTTCAGAATATCCACGTCAACATTGGATATAATGCGTTTTCCTCCCAGGTCGACATTCAATCCTTTCGCAGATATCATGTTCTTTCCAGATTTCTGTGCGGATTGGATTTTGACCTTGATCTCTTTGCTTTCTTCGGGAGCTTCTTTCACTTCAAGACGATCGGCCATTTTCAGACGCGTTTTATGAATGGAGGAGAACCACATGTCCTTGTGCATGTTCTCTGCGATCTCTTCCTGACGTCTCTTGTTGGTAACGTACTTCTGATATTCCTTTTCCGCACGTTCCAACTCCAGCATTTTTTTCACAACGAACTGCGAATAGTTGCCTTTGTATTCCCTGCTCTTTCCGTTGGATATCTCGGAAACACGTGTTACGACCTTGTCCAGGAAGTAACGGTCGTGGCTTATGACGACCAATGTGGAATGTGCATCCAGAAGATAGTCTTCAAGCCATTCCACTGTCGTGATGTCCAAATGACTTGTCGGCTCGTCTAGGAACAGTATATCGCAGCCTTCCGCCTGCACCAATGCGCGCGACAGCATCACTTTGGTACGTTCACCTCCGCTGAGCGAGGACATCTCCCTGTCCATCACGTCCGATGATAACCCGACCTCCCCCAATGCTGTTATCAGCTTTGACTCGTCGTCAGTGCTCGATCTTGCGATCTCCGCTTCCAAATTGGCATATTCTTCTGTGATGGAATTCCAATCGATATCCGTTCCCGAAGCCATCAATTCGTCTATCTGGGTCATTCTCTTTTTTATTGATTCGATATGACCGTATGGGCGTCCCAGAACTTCTCTTACGGTAGCGTCGGAAGAGTCGGCGAACTGCGGCAGATAACCGATCTTTTCCGTATTCCTCGTAAGTTCTCCAGTGTCAGGTTTCAGCTCACCGAGCAGTATTTTCAAGAATGTGCTCTTACCTGCACCGTTGATTCCGACAAGACCGATGCTGTCGCCTCTGTTTATCTGCAGATCGATCTTCGTAAGGACCTTGAGAGGACCGAATGCCTTTGTGACCGATTCAGCTTTCAGGAGCATGGTGTGAATCACAACTCGTATTCGCTCTTTTGTACTTTTTGGGTCCTGATGAACTGTTTCGGTTTACCGACCGCTGTGACCTTCACTTCAGTTTCCAGTACAACCTGGTCTTCGCCGAATCCATATCCGAGACTGTATTTCTTCTCGTTCACATCGATCTTTATGTCTATGTAATCAGCACCAGCCAATTTGGCACGCTCCTCGACATATGCGACACAATCTTTCTTAACGTATTCCATAGCCGCGGAACTTGTTTCGAACGGCACACGTCCGAGAACGGAGAATGCTGTGCACGGCGGATCATAGTTTCCACCCTTTCCCGCCTTCGGCGATATCAGTACATCGATTGATTCCGTTATGCTTCCGGTGATCGCTCCAATTGCGTTGCCCACTTCGGAATGCTCCGGGAGGAGTAGTTCAACATTGAATTTCTCCGCGACCTGTGGCAGGTAGGCGGCAACAGGCGCACCGATACCGATGATCGGCTTGTTCAGTGAGATACGGCAGCTGTAATCCAATCCTTCGCTGTGACGGATGAACTTGTCCATCATGTCTTTTCCAACCACATCCAATGACATAGTGCCAGTCTCCTCAAAGAATAGTTTTCTGAGGATCTCCTCAGACAGACGGTAAACAACGAAATCCTTGGCATAATCGATGAACTCTTTCTGAGTCATCCTCATCCTCTTGGATTGGTATTCAACACCGTTCTTTGACGCTTCTGCATCATACTGCACATAACTTTCCTCGGCATGGAGCAGGTCCGTCGGAGTGATTCCGATACGTTGGATCATTCCTAATTCCTCCATTTTCATAACGTTGAAGATAAACGGATGAATGTCCAATTCCGCTCCCACTTCGTTGAGTGATTTCGGCTCTGTGGAAATTGATTTCATGAACTGTACGTCTGCTTCGGAAAGTACGACGTGCTGAATGTCCTTCAATTTTATGAAGAATTCAATGTCCTGCAGAATATTGGCGGCGTTCAGGGATTCCGGAGTGGCGCGCGTCTCCATACCAGCGGCCTTCTTCAGTTTCTCTTTCAATACAGGCCATTTATCAGCGGCTATGCATAACGGAACTACTCTGAGGGAGGACATCATGAACTTTCCTCCGTTGACGATCAGTCTGCTGTCACCGCCTATTCCCGACGTTGCTATTTCAGCGGCAAGGACGCGTGTGCGCCTTCCGCCTATCACAGCACCTTCCTTCTCAAGTCTGGGGTGGCCGTTTCTCAATATACCGATGTCCGTCGTGGTTCCACCTATGTCCACTACGATGGCGTCCATGCGACCAGTGAGGTTCTTTGCGCCTATGAGGCTTGATGCCGGCCCCGAGAGAATGGTCTCGATCGGCCTTCCCAATGCGACCGACTCGCCCATTATGGATCCGTCACCTTTGACGATCATCAGCGGCGCCTTGATCTTGTGCTCGTTCATCACGTTCTTGACGGATTCCATCAATTCCTTGATTATCGGGATGAGTCGTGCATTCATCACTGATGTTACGGTACGCTCGTTGAATCCTAAGCTTGACGACAGTTCATGACCGCATACGATCGGCACGTTCAGCATTTCCGTCGCAAGTTTCTTTACCCTTATTTCGTGGTCCGGATTTCGGACGCTGAGGAAACTCGTTATTGCGACACCGTCAACTTTGTCCTTCATGGACTTCAACGCAGCCTTGACGGAATCCTCATCCAAGGGGGCCTGTTCCTCCCCTGAGAGACTGTGGCCACCTTTCACGAAAGCGTATTCATCAACTGGAATGGAATTGTCAAACTGTTCTCCCACGGATATCAGTCCGACACGGCATCCTTTGCCTTCGACAATCGAGTTGGTCGCCAATGTTGATGATAATGATACCATTACAACGTCTTTGAAATGTTTCTGATCGAATCCCTTGACGGAATTCCTTATTCCTATGGAAAGGTCATCCCTCGTCGTCAGTGCCTTCGCTTTGCTGACAACTTTACCACTATCCAAGTCTACAAGAACCGCATCCGTGTACGTTCCGCCCGTATCAAACCCGAGGCCGAACATTTATTCACGGCTCCCGTGTGAATCCATTCCAAAAGAGTTACTCACCAAACTATCGCTTCCTGGCACCTATAACGCGCGCGGAAATAAAAAGGGTTCGGACTGCCCGAAAAATCGGACAGTCCTGTAAGAGATTTAGTTGACTTTTCCTTCTGCTTTGACAACGTCAACGACTGCCTTGATGTTCTCAAGTTTTGTGACCATGTCCGGAGGTACTTCACAACCGGATGCGATACAATACTGTGAGTTCAGGCCGCGCTTGCACAGTGCGGTCTTAACTTCCTGACAGAGGTCTGACGTAACCTTGGAGATCTTTTCCACTGATGCCCTGATGAAGAGCTGGGGGTCGATCTGTCCTGCGACAAGGCACTTGTCTGCGTATCCGCCCTCGATCACTTTCGTTACGGAAGGTGAGTCGGGGATGAGCGGGTAGTATGCCATCGAGTAGATCGCCGGTTTGTAGTCTTTGATCTGTGTGTCGAGGTGCGGCATGTCCGCGCAGTTGTGGATGCATGATGCCATGCCGTTGTCTGCAACGAGCTTGTTGAGTCCGCGTGCGTATTTTGCTTCGAACTCTTCGTACTCTTTGTCACCGAGGCATGAGTAGTTGGCCCAGAGGTAGTCCCAGCAGAGACCTGCTACGCCGGTCTGACCGAACGCTTTGACCATTTCTTCGTCGTACGCTGTCATGACTTTCATTGCGTTGTGAACAGCTGTCGGGTTCGTGAACATGTCCATGAACATTCTCTCTGCACCTGCACTCTGTGAGAGTGCGAGGAGCGGGCCCTCGATGAATCCTGCTGTGATGACTTCTGTCTTCAGAACGTCAGCGAAGCGTTTTGTTCCCTCGAGAAGAACGCCTGACCTTCCTTTCTTTATGTCCGGGACTTCGAATTTCTCGTAGTCTTCCGGGGAGTGGATGATGTGCTCATCGACGAAGGGTGTGTTCTGGTCGTCCATCCTCACGTGTGCGCCGAGGTCGCCTGCCATAACTGACAAGTCCATCAGGCCGATCGCGAAGTCGAAGTCGAAGTACCTCTGACCTGCGATGAATGCATCCGCGAAAAGTTTCGGGTCGTGTGCCCATTCGTTGTATTTTATTCCCTGACCGCCGTTGAGAAGCTTCCTGCAGACTCCAGATGCAATCGGGTATGTTGTCAGCCTGTCGACCTTCTGGCCGGACAGTGCTGCTGATGCCCTTTCGATATGAGTCATTGTGTCAGCCATCTCAGAACACTCCTTTCAGCCAGGCAACACAGTCCTGTGCATTGTTGTCCCTGTGGTCCGCACCGATCTCGGTTGCGAATGTGGGTGAGGTCGGCGGTCCGCCGATCGTGACTTTGACGTTCTTTCTGGAACCGGACTCTACGAGGCCGTCAACAACATCTTTCATGCAGTCCATGGTGGGTGTCATGAGTGTGCTCAGTGCGATAACATCGAGTTTCTCGTCTTTTACTGCTGCGAGGATCGTGTCTACCGGAACATCTTTTCCGAGGTCAACTACATCGAATCCGCCTGCGGTCATCATTGTCTTGACGATGTTCTTTCCGATATCGTGAACATCTCCCTCGACGACTGCCACTGCGCACTTCTTCTTTGATCCGGAGTCCGCCTTCGGGATTGCCGGGAGAAGGAGGTCCAGTCCTGCGTACATCGTGTGTGCGGACATAAGGACCTGCGGGAGGTATACCTGGTGTGCTGCATACTTGTCACCAACGATGGACATTCCCTTAACGAGTCCATTGTTGATCGCGTCCAATGCCGCGAGTCCTGCTTTCAGTGCTTCTTCGGCACCTGCTTTCGCCTCGTCCGGTTTTCCGTTGACGACGGCGTCACTCAGTTTCTTGAGTATTGCTTCGTTTGACAAATTTATTTCTCCTGAGCTTGTTTAACACAAATCTCAGACCTGTGAAAATGGAATTGTGAATAAAAAGCATCTCGTGGATGGATGTTTTATCCATAAATTAACTTGAAATATGAAAAAGTAATTCTCGGCTGGTTAGACAAACAAAACCGTTTGATTTTTTTCTCAAAAAATCGACAGTAGATAAATAATCGAAAATCTAGAGTTAATAAGCACTTTTATAAGCAAACACTACTCAAAATACGACAAGTATCCATATTTCATAATAAAACGGACATTTGTTAATAACTGTCGTTTTTTTACAATGATATATAAATGAATCTGTCAATGAAAAATAATGGTATTATGTGTAAAATGTTTGAATAGGATCAACGGCTAGGTCTGTATCCCATGTCCTCGTTGTATTCCGAGACTATACGGCAGATGTGCTCCGATAGATTGCGTTGCTGATATTCGTTGTGAACGTGTCCCATCTCCATGATCGGGAATTCCGAGTCACATTTGTTGCAACGTACCTTCGGACAATTCTTCTGCGCTTCCGAACATCCCTGACATGCGAAAGTCCTTGCATAAACGAGCGAGAATTCGAACCCGCAGTACGGACATTTGTATTTTTTAACTGATGCAGTGGTGTTGTATGAAAAACCGCTGTCCCTCATCGCCTGATAGAATCCGTCAACCATGTCCAGTTCTCCGTTCGGTGCCAAATAAATGGATACCGTCCTACCGAGATAGGACGGGGAAATATAAAAAAAGTGGTTTGGTTAGAAAGATTACTGTTTGACGTAGCCTTCTTTCTTCGTCGTGTTGACGACAGCCGCAATGTTCTCCATCTTCGTGGAAAGGTCCGGGGGCACTTCGCATCCGGACGCGATACAGTACTTGGAGTTGAGGCCTTTCTTGCACAGAGCCGTTCTGACTTCTTTGCAGAGGTCGGACGTGACTTTCGTGATCTTCTCGACGGATCCTCTGATGAACAGCTGCGGGTCGATGTTACCACCGATGATACAGTTGTCTGCGTATCCGTCTGCGATGACCTGTGCTGCCGTGGGCGAGTCAGGGATCAACGGGTAGTATGCCATTGAGTAGATCGCGGTCTTGTAGTCATGGACCTGTGTCTTCAAGTGCGGCATGTCTGCACAGTTGTGAACACAAACTGCCATACCTGCGTCAACTACCTGTTTGTTCAATTTGTCCGCATATTTCTTTTCGAATTCTGCGTACTCTTTGTCACCCAGGCATGAGTAGTTACCCCAGAGGTAATCCCATACGAATCCTGCGACACCAGTCTTGGCGAATCCCTCAACCATCTGTGAGTCGTAGTCCGTCATCACATTCAGTGCTTTGTGGACTGCGGACGGGTTCGTGAACATGTCCATGAACATCCTCTCTGCACCTGCGCTCTGTGAGAGTGCGAGGAGCGGACCCTCGAGGAATGCTGCGCATATGACTTCGCTTTTCAGCTTGTCGGTGTACAGTTTTGTTCCTTCGAGAAGAACTGAGGATCTTCCTTTCTTTATGTCCGGTACCTGGAACTTTTCGTAGTCTTCAGGGGAGTGAACGATGTGCTTGTCGACGAACGGTGTGTTTTCTGCATCCATTCTGACGTGTGCACCAAGGTCTCCTGCCATGACTGACAGATCCATGAGGCCGATTGCGAAGTCGAAGTCGAATTTCTTCTGACCCTCGATGAAGGCTGCTGCGAAGAGCTTCGGATCGCTAACCCACTCTTTGTAGGTTACACCGCCGGTTCCGATGAGCCTGCGGCATACACCCATTGCGAGAGGATATGTGACAAGCCTGTCAACCGGCTGGTTTGTCAATGATGCCATACCCCTCTCAAGGTGGTTCATTGCTGCGACCATCTCAGAACACCTCTTTCAACCAGGCTACGCAGTCCTGTGCGTTGTTGTCCCTGTGGTCCGCGCCTATCTCAGCTGCGAATGAGGGTGAGGTCGGAGGTCCGCCTATGGTGACTTTGACATTCTTTCTGTAACCAGATTCAACGAGTCCGTCAACTGCATCCTTCATACCGTCCATTGTGGGGGTCATGAGTGTGCTCATTGCAACGACGTCGATCTTCTGGTCTTTTGCGGTCTTGACGATATCGCCGATAGCGACATCTTTACCCATGTCTACTACGTCGAATCCGCCTGCGGTCATCATTGTCTTGACGATGTTCTTTCCGATATCGTGAACATCTCCCTCGACGACTGCGACTATGCATTTCTTCTTCTTTCCGGAATCCGCTTTCGGGATGGCCGGGAGGAGTATGTCCAGTCCTGCGTACATCGTGTGTGCCGACATGAGAACCTGGGGCAGGTAAACCTGGTGTGCCGCGTATTTGTCACCGACAATGGACATTCCTTTGACAAGTCCATTGTTGATGGCGTCCAATGCTGCAACGCCTGCTTTCAGTGCTTCGTTGGCACCGGCTTTCGCCTCGTCCGGTTTCCCGTTAACGACGGCGTCACTCAGTTTTTTGAGTATTACTTCGTTTGACAACTTAATCTCTCCTTGATTCTTGCTTCTGCGCAATCCTCAACACATGAACATTTCGATTGAATATATACCATTATTATGGATGGATGGAACATCCACGAAATATATGGCCCGTTTTCGTGATAATAATTGATTTTTTTATCAAATAATCCATGAACATCGCTGGCGATCATATGGCCAAGTTAACGCCGAAGAAAGTTGATGGATGTATCAACCGTCGTTTTTTCGAAAATTTCTATATAAGATTTTCTAAAGTACTGTTAACATTGACGAAAAATTGAACAATCGTGAAATTTAAGAAGTGTTTAGTGCCCCCTATTAGCTTATTATAGAAACAATTGTTTTAAACAATTGATTTTAGACATTGAGTATTTAATACTTTCGTATAATTCGAAAGACAACTATCCATTTGTGCATCATGGAAAAATCAATTCGATTCAATGAAAGAAAAATACTTTCCTCCTGACGGAATTACTGCAGCATCGATCCATTGGTCAGGGCCATCACTTTCGACTGCGCAGGAGGCCCTCCGGAACGATGCAGGGGAAAGAATGGGGCAAGGGCGGGAGCTGCTGTAAACACGAGGAAATGGGCATTACCGGAACAGCGCTTACGCTCACCCGGAAACGAAAAAAATAAAAAATGAAAGAATTGGAATATGTTTGTGATCAGTTCTTCTTGGCCGCTTCGACGTAGCCGTTCCAGACCTTCTCGAGGTCCTTGCGGTCCATCGTCTGAAGGATGTACTCAGCAAACTCGTCGCCCGTAGCACCATTGGAACGTCCTGTCATAGACTTCTTCTTCTCGAACTGACAGCAGACGTCCAACGCCATCTCCAGCTTCTTGGCCTTCTCGATCTCGCCGATGTGCGCCATCATCATTGCGACGGCTTTGATCATCGACGACGGATCGGCATACTGACCGCGGCCTTCCGTGACCATCCTCGGAGCGGATCCGTGAATTGCCTCGAACATTGAGTAAACGTTACCGATGTTTGCTGATCCCGCAGTACCGACACCGCCTTGGATCTGTGCGGCCTCATCCGTCAGGATGTCGCCATAAAGGTTCGGCAGCACCATGACCTTGAAATCGCTTCTTCTGTACGGGTCTATCAATTTCGCGGTCATGATGTCGATGAACCAGTCATCCCATTTCACTTCCGGATATTCTTTCGCAACCTTTTCCGCAATGCTCAGGAATTTTCCGTCCGTTGTTTTAACGACATTCGCTTTTGTCACCAATGATACGTAATTCAAGCCGGTCTTCTTCGCATGTTCGAATCCCATGCGGATGATCCTCTCTGTTCCGGGCGTGGTCGCAACACAGAAGTCGATCGCAAGATCGTCATCAACGTTCACGCCGTCACTTCCTAGTGCGTAACTACCTTCGGTGTTCTCCCTGAAGAACATCCAGTTTATTCCCAGTTCCGGAACGTTCACGGGACGTACGTTTGCAAACAAGTCCAATTCCTTACGCATTGCGACGTTCGCGGACTCGATGTTCGGCCACGGGTCACCTTTCTTCGGTGTTGTGGTCGGACCCTTGAGGATGACGTGACATTTCTTCAGTTCCGCCAATGTATCATCGGGGATCGCTTTCATCACTTCAACACGTCTTTCGATCGTGAGTCCGTCTATGACCCTGATCTCCACCTTGCCGTTTTTGATACGTTCGGCGAGAAGCACTTCCATGACCTTCTGGGCTGACGCACAGATGTACGGCCCGATACCGTCACCGCCGCATACTCCGATTATGAGCTTGTCCAGTTTGGAGAAGTCCGTGACCCTGTCGCCGGCCTTCATCCTTTCGACGCGTTCCATCTGTTTCCTCAAAAGTTTTGAGAAATGGGCTTCCGCGTTCTTGATCGCTTTTTCGTCTACCATCTTCTTTCCCTAGATGCGAATAAAGGGGACAACGTATAAAAGTAACGTTTTAACGCCCTCGAATAGGTTAAAATAAAGGTTTGCTTTCTAAGTGAACCATGAAAGCAAACAAGGTGTTCGAAGGATTAGCGAACACGATCGTGAAACGTCACAAGCTTATCGTTGTAGCTTGGATAGTCGTGATTCTTCTTTCCGTCGGTGTCATCCTGACACAGGAAAGCAAGCTCAGTTACGACATGACGACCATGGAGCTCAAGGAAAATCCAGAATCGCTTGCGGGAATGGATATCATTGATGAACAATTCAATCATGTCCCTGCGGTCACGACGATCGTGGTGATAACTCATGCGAACGCCGCGGATATCACAGGATTCTATGACACATTCGGCTACACGCAAACCAGCCCATCGGATCCAAAACCTATGGGAAAGGTTCCGGCCCGTTATGGTGCATCCTCGGTACTGGTGGTGAGCGAAACTGAATCCCTGCCTGCCAATGATGGCGGATTTATCTCAATTTATGCGATAATGTATCTGGATGATTCGATCAAGACGACGGATCAGGTTCCGGTAATACGTGAACTCGTTGCGGCAACACTTGCCGACCTTTCCAAGACCGATGCTCTTGTAACATACGTCACAGGAAATGATGCGATCACATACGACACCGAAAAGAGTTCATCAGAGGACATGGCCAAGATCGATCCGATATCGATCATGCTCATCCTCGTTCTGATCGGCCTGTTCTTCAGATCATTCGTTGCATCGGCAACACCTCCGGCAGTGGTCGGCGGTGCATATGCGATCATGCTCTGTCTGCTGTTCTTCCTAGGCAACATAATGGACATATTCTACATATCGCCAGTCATAATGCTGGTGTCCATGCTTGGTGCGGGATGCGATTATTCCATCTTCGTCATAGCACGTTACAGAGAAGAACGCAAACTCGGTCTCGATAAAGAGGCCGCAGTAAGGGAATCGGTCAAATGGGCCGGAGAATCGATCACGACCTCAGGAATGTCTGTCATCATCGGTTTCGGAGTGATGTCCTTCTGTTCATTCTCCATGATAAGCTCCATGGGAATGGTTCTCGCACTGGGAATCGTTGTTGCACTGCTTGCAGCACTCACATTGATCCCATCGATCCTCTTCCTTACCGGAGACAAGGTGTTCTTCCCTTCAAAGGTGGAGACATACCAGGACGGAAGCAAAGCAATGAATGGATGGTACGGAAACTGGTCCAGAAGAGGTACGAGATACTTCAGATCAACTGCCAGACACTCCATGAAATACGCAAAACCGATCGTCATCGCCGCGATACTCTTCACAGTACCGATGGCCTACATCATGGCGACTGAGGAAGGATCATACGATATGATCAGCACTATGCCGCCCGGTGAAGCGAAAGATGGAGTGAACATAATCACAGAAAGTGTAGGCGGAGGTATGATTATGCCTTCGTATATTGTATACGAGTACAACGCAGCGACACCGTTTGCCAACGTCGATGTTAATGCAGGCACACTAACTTGGAATCTAGATCCCCTTGATCTGAGCGATCCGACAAAAGGCGGGGATTTACTCTTGCTTCTGAAGATGGATATAGACATGATGAAGATGGATAACATCACACTCGTGACGTCCGCGGCCATGTATCAAGCTATGGAAATTTTCGTAAATGAGTACCTTACTTCAGGCAGCACAACTAACCTTGAAAACCTGTTAGCAGCTGAGGGATTGAGTCCAGGCGTTATCAATGAGGTGGTGGAAGAACTCAAAAAGACTGCCGATAGCCTCCCTGGAGCTACCCTCGGCGATAAAATAAAAGCATACCAATTCGCCGCTTACACGACCGGAGTAGTATCTAAGGATGGAAATTTCACCAAGACCACAGTCCTCTTTACGGACGAACCTATGTCCAACACCTCGATGAACACCATCGGGGAACTGAGGGAGTTCATATCATTCTCAGTCGAACATGATGATACGGGAATGCTCGTAGCAGCATGGGTCACCGGAAGCGCTGCGATGACATACGACATATCACAGATCGTCAGCGGCGAATTCACGATAATCGAAATCGTCGTGATTCTGTTGATCTTCCTGCTGCTGTTCTTCGTCATGAAATCATACCTGACGCCGATACGTGCACTGGCCACGATCATAATGAGCATCATATGGACAATAGGTGTGACACACATACTGTTCAGCTTCATACTGGGCATACCTGTGCTTTGGATGATCCCGATCATACTGTTCGTGGTATGTCTAGGCTTGGGAATGGATTATGATATCCTACTGACCACACGTATCCGTGAGAACGTTGTCAAGGGAATGACCAACGATGATGCTATCGAACACGCATTGGAGAAATCTGGTGCCGTGATTACGATATGCGGTCTCATCATGGCGGGAACATTCTTCACGCTGACAACGTCTTCCGCACCTATGCTGCAGGAATTCGGATTCGCACTAGGTTTCGCCATCCTGATAGATGCTCTGATCGTTCGTACGTACATCGTGCCGGCGATCATGCACCTGATGGGTGATCTGAACTGGAGAGGTCCGAAGTTCCTTGGCGGTAAGGTATCTGCAGCCAAAGCCGTTGATGCCGAGGGCGCATCAGTCGAACCGGGCAGCGAGAAATAATCTCGTACCGACCAAACCATTTAATTTTCCCTTTTCTTTTCACGTTAAGGTCAGGTGTTGCAGATGAGTTGGACGGAGATTGACAAGAAAGATACGAATGTGTTTCCCGATGCTCCGTCATTTGATTACAAACGATTCTACAAATTCGCGAAGAAATACGGATATACTCATTATTCCGGACCTCCGACCATCACGAATCTGGAGACGTTCCTGCTCACCAAGAACGACAGCCCGAGGAAGAATGAATGCGGCCTTCCGCCTCATTATGCGAACGCCGTGTTCCTAAACGGTCCGAGAAGGCCCGTGCTGCTCATATGCCAGCCTCTGATGCCCGTTGAAGACGTCATAGACGACCTAATGAAGTGGAACTCCGATGATATCTATGACGTAAAAGTGTATGATGAAAGCCAATGCTGGTATGACGCGGATGCGGAGAATATCTGCAGCATCATCATCTCCCTCAATACGATAAATTTCAGAGATGCCCGAAAGATCATTGAACGTATCATAGGAGTCCGCGGAAAAGATCCGAAGGAAGAGTTCACCGAGGACGAGATAAGAGCTATGCTGAAACCGTTCCACAGAATCGAGGGCATGAAGGCCGACAGCAGTGCGACCATATCCGAACTGGTCAGACAGGTCAACAGACAACTCGACACAGGGCAGGTTTCAAAGATTCCGTTCAGAAAGATGCGGGAAATTATCGATGAACCGAAGAATTATGACCGCAATGTCTGATTGCGACGTGATTCATTTTTTTTAAATAGTCTGAAATTGATACAGCAGAGATAATATGGCTGAGAAAAAATTGATTGTCGCGATCACGGGCGTGGCCGTTGCGATCGTTGTCCTGGCAGCAGTATTCTTCGTGATATTGCCTGAAAATGAAGAAAAAAAGGATAATAGTATTTTCAAAGACAAATACTTCGTATACAACGTTACCGGAACCGATGACAATGATGGTGAAACGTACGGCGGTACTGCCAAACTCGAAGTTTTGAACATAACGCCGACACAACTCCGCGTAAAATTCACATTCGACCTGACAAAAGGCGGTGAGCCCCTTGATATAGAGAGTATTCTTCCGTTCTGGATCTACTATACCAGCAATGGCCCGGGTGGAACTTTCGTTGAGGAAAAAACAATCACTGGCACCCCATGGGGGAATGTGAAGGTGAAAGGGTACGAACAGACTGTCAGCGATGCTGATATAATCATCTTCGGCGGAGTGAATGATGCTGCACCGTACGAGATACATTTGAACATCAGTTCGGGAGAACTGAACGGTCTGCTCATCGGAAGTCTGAAGGAAACAAACTTCCTATCCTGATCCTACCCGCCGAAGAATGTTGCGAATATCGTCAATCCAGCAGCGATCAGAGCTATTGACGCTCCAGTGCGAATCTTATATTTCATTAAATTCGATGGTTCCAGTTTGCACCCTATGAAGAATAGGAATATGCACGCGATAATCAGTGCACCGTGCATGGAATCCGTCGGATTGTCTATCAACAGAAGACATACCATCAGCGGTACCGATGTCAGAAACGTTATGAAAAAACATGAAACGGCACTCAGAAGCATGTTCTTCCTGTCCGCCTTTATCTCATCCGCTGTTGCCAGATTACCATTTGATATAACGTCCGTCGCCTTGAGTTTATCCTCTTCCGTAAGAACATCGAAGATCGTGTTCCCAAGTACGTCGTAGATCTCGCCACGTATGACTTCCGGCGACTTGTTTTCCGCATTCTCGATTATTGCGATATTCCGTCTCTGTGCGGTCTTGTCCATCTTGTAGAAGATGTACATATCAATGAATCCCCAAACGAAGTTCATTCCAACGATTAATATCACAATGTTCCATGGTGATTCGTAATCGATCAGTCCGACCAGCGCGGAATTGATGAAGATCAGGCCCATTATGAAACCGTACAGAGCCTCCTGTACAGCCAGCTCCGGGCCGGTGTAACCGACGAACATCTTGAATAATCCGGATTCGGAGGATTTCACCATTTCACATATGCATCGTAATGAAAATAAAAATCATTTTCTAAGTTTCAAAAACGAAAACGACCCAATAAAGATGAAAAACAACCAAGTCGGCAGCGATAAGAGTGGTCGATGGAAAATAGTGTGACGCGTTTGTCACTGTAAACGGTCTTTGAAAGAAAGTGCTGGTACATAACCGCTTTTCAAAAATAGGAACAAATGAGTGGGTCCGCCCGCCTTTACTGAACTCTGTGGCCAGACAATAATTTTTTATCATGATTAGTACATTCATATTTATTATGGGGAAAGATAATGAATCAAAAATCTCCGAGATGGAAGTTTTTCACGAAATGCAAGGCGTGACGTTGAGCCGAATCAAAAAAATTGGCGATGTGACATTTTACCCTACAAAATCGTTCATAAAAAGAATGGAACCATTTTTTGGACCTTCTTCCATTTATGATGCAGATTCATTCAAAGATGATGGCCCATATGTAAGCGTAACTATCAAAGCTCAATCTGTAGATGATGCAAAACAAAAGGCAACTAAATTGTTTAATGATATACAATCCATCTTAAGGTTTGCATCTTGCACATTCTCCAATCCAGAAGATGTTGGAATAACAAATTTCAATGCTTCGTTTGACATATGTTATGTGATTAACGGGACAACTGTATCCAAATGTAATGAAAACAAAGGCGCACTCGTTCTTAAAGACCTAGATCCCGTTTTAATCCACAAACCGACAGAAAAACTGTTAGAGTTGCTCTTCAAGAACAAGACTAATGTTGAAGAGAGAATACTAAATGCCGCAATTTTGGGCGGGCGGGCCATATACGATGGAATGACTGAAATGGGATTTTTACAATGTATGCTGTCTATAGAATCACTATTGAACACGGAAAATGACAAACTGTTATCCCCTTCTATCACAAACCAAATCGCACAAAAAACAGCCTTTATAGTCTATGACAATGTCGATAATCGGCTTGCCTGTGATAAGAGAATGAGAGATTTGTACAATACAAGATCGAAAATAGCACATGGAAACAAATGTGTTGTACCACATGATCAATTGATAAATGCTCTAAATATATCAAAGACGCTCGTATCTCAATTTTTGAATAATGAAGATCTACAAAAAATGAAGACGTGTGATGACTTAAACAATCATTTCAAAAAATTGACATATGCGTGACTATTCAATTTTTGATTTTTTCCATTCGTCTTTAAGACGCTTGGCCGCTTCTTTACAATCGCGGCTAATGTAATATTTCTCTGTAGTCTTGGAACTCTCGTGACGATCTGCTTACTGATCGCTTCCTTCATTTCCGGCGCATGCTTGTACGTAAGAGTTGCATACGTTGATCTGAAATCCTTCAGTTTGAAATCTATGCCGGTTTCTTCCTCGATCTTCTCTTTGTACCCTCTGATCGTCTTTGTGCTGTATGCTTTGCCACTTCCAATGTTCAAGAAAAGGTAGTATGATTGAACATTCTTCTATTTGAGATATTTGCCCTCTCTCCAAATAAAGCATCGTCTCCACGTATGACTGGAATCCATTCGCTCATGCCCCCGGAACCTTTCCCCTTGGATGTTTAATGAAGAACAAGATTCACATGTAAAAAGGTAGAAACATATGATCCATCAGCTACCATTCATATCTTGATGTGTAGAGCAAAGAAAAATGTGTTTGAAACCGTACAAAACGCATCTAGATAGTGCAAATGAGTGGGCCCGCCCGGATTTGAACCGGAGTCAATGGCTCCCGAAGCCACAAGGATACCAAGCTACCCCACGGGCCCACAGTTCGGAGAATCCCTTCATTAATAAAAAGGATTTGGTCATCCACAGTATGTCTGAAGTTTAAATCAGAGCGTTTCGAGTATTTTCATACCTCTTTCGATCTGTTCCAAACCGCCTGTTGCAAGAGTCTGTCCGTGTCCCGGATATAAGCCGTTGACATTCATCTGGCTCAGTCTCTTCATTGACGCATACATATCATCCTTGGATGCCAATGGGGTGTCCAATCTGCCTATTCCGTTGACTGATATCGTGTCACCTGGAAACAATGCCCCGGTGATCTCGTCATAGAGGCCGATGTGTCCCGGGGTGTGTCCCGGCGTCTCAAGAACAGCCAGTCTGTGACCGCCCAGTTCGAACTTCATACCTTCTTTCGCAAATGATATCTTTGCTGGTTCCAGCTTCGCTCCGAATGGTGCGCCCAGTGATGCTTCGGTGTCGCCTTTGCTTATCGGTATCGCATCGATCTCACCCATGTATGCCTCGCAACCGAGTTCCTGAACCAGTTTCCATATCAGACCGCAGTGATCCTGGTGCCTATGTGTGGCGAAAACGTAATCCAGTGGCTGACCTGCAAGCGATTCAGTTATGTTTGATATGAGAACTTCCGGCTTCACGCCCGTTCCCGAATCCACAAGTGCCGCCTTCTCCGAGCCTTTGATCAAATAAATGTTCGCATCGAGATATATTCCGGATTTCATCTGTTCTATGGACATTCCAACCACCTGTAAATAAAATTGAAAGAAAAAAGTTTGTAGCGTCTTCCTGCGTTACGCAGGAACATATGCCTTATAGCTCATCGAGTAGTAGTCCCACATGAAGTTCGCATCAGAGTGCATCTCCACAAGGAAGCTGTAATTAACTCTGCCTGCGACGACAACTTTTGAGTAATCTATTGTCTCGTACGCCTCGTCAAGAACTGTTGCCAATGTCTGGAGATAGTTCTCACCGTCGTAGAGCATGCAGACATCCCATCTGAACGAGTTGAACACAACTGTCTGGCTGGATACGCCCCATGTTTCCACATTCCTGAAGTCGACACACATCTGTATTGCTGCGTCCTTCGTTGCAGGGTCCCTCATGTATGCGCATGCTTTGTCCAGCGCCCTGAGTACCTTTGCGATCGCATCGGACTTGTGCTCGAGTGCGTCTCCGGTCGCCGTGAGGAAGACCGGCGTGGGCTGCAACGGAGCATTCTGCTGCTCTGCAGCTGCGGCCGGATCTGTTTCTTCAAGGTCGCCATTGACGGTCTTGACTGCCGTAGGCACATTGTCAGTGAATATGACTTTAACATTTCCTGAGACGAATGCTGTTACTAACTGATCTTTCGAGAAGTGCTTCACGAATCCTCCATCATTGGCTTCTGTCTGAACTTTGACAAGGACATCGTACTGAGCCTGTGTGATCTGACCTGCGGTCATTGCGTCCTTCAGGTAGAATATCCAGTTCGAGTAGTATGCTGTGGTTGTGTCTATTCCGAGCTGTATGCCATCTTTTACCTCAGTTCCGGTTGGTTCTTTGAAAAATGATGATGCATTGCTCAACACTATGCCGTAACCTTTCATGACAGCGAAGGGTTGGTATCCGCCCCTATAGGAGCATTCCAACATGCCGACGATCATCGCTGTATCAGAATTATCTATCATTCTTATCATCGTGTCAGCACCTGAAACGGCCATATCCACACCGCCGGACAGTAATGCTGTCATTCCGTCGCCGCCACCACTGACGGAGACGAGATTAACTTTCACGCCTTCTTCATCAAAAAATCCCATTGCATCTGCAATCCATACGGGCTCGTGTGTTGCCGCAAGACCTCTTGCCAATGTGATATCATAACCATCACCGTCATCTTTCAGCAGCATGTATCCGCCGACTGCGGATACTCCCACTATTGCAACGACAATGATTGCTAATACTTTCATGTTCACGCTCATTCCTCCATGATTGTCAGTTTCCGGACCTTCTTCGGACCCAGAACGACCGACGTAAAACCACTAACAATCTTTCTGTATATTAATTTAGTTAATAATATAATAAAATATATTTTGCAATAAAAATACACATCAAGATTTAATATACGCTTTATTATTATAATGGTTGAGCGCAATGAAATTATTCGAATCCCGAGATGACAAGGTCAACGCCTTGCTAGATGAGAGCGACAGCGATATCGTGAACATCGGCGACCAGAGACCGAAAAGATTTGTTTCCAAACTAACGATATTCATCATCGGCGTCTGTTTCGTGATAGTAATCTGGTGGATTGTTGCGTTCATCTACAACAATTACATGATCGTGTATCTGAAATTCCCCGATCCTGTCTCAGCATTCGGAAGATTCTTCGAATTCTTGGAAGGAGAATATAGGATTTATGGAAAAACCATAATGGAACATTCCTTTGCAAGTCTCAGGAGGTGGATGCTCGGATTCGTCATTGCATTCGGTATCGGAACCCTCATAGGAATTGTACTCAGCATGAGCGAGAGGATGTTCCAGTTCGGAATAGTTCCGGTTAACATAATGCAGACCATTCCGGGGCTGGCCTGGTTCCCCGTTACGATCCTTCTCTTCGGCTTCGGCGAATGGTCCGCGATCTTCATCATCGTTGTGACCGTGTGTGTTCCTATCGCATTAAGCGTATGCAACGGCCTCAGAAAGGTTCCGAAGGTCAACAAACGTGTCGCAGCAATGTATGGAAAGGGAAAGGTGGATACGTTCACGAAGGTCCTTCTTCCATTCTCACTGCTTGATATCGTATCTGGTGCAAGAATCGCCATGGCAATGGGGTGGAGAATTTTGATATCCGCAGAAATGGTGGTCGGCGTAGCGCTCGGATTGGGTTTTGCGATCAACAGCACAACATATCTGATAGATTACAAATCAGCGTTCGCATGCATAATAATCATATGCATCATCGGACTGATAATCGACAAACTCATCCTTTCCAATCTTGAAACGTATGCCAGAAGGAAACTTGGCGTGGAGGAATCCTAATGAATGTCATTGAGGGAAAAGGTCTCTACAAGGCCTATTTCAACAAAAAGGGCGACGAGGCAAGAATCGTACTGAAGGATGTATCATTCGATATCGAAGAGAACGAGTTCGTCTGCATCATAGGTCCGTCAGGATGTGGTAAAACTACCATCCTCAATCTTATCGCCGGCTTTGAGAAACCGCTCAGGGGAACCGTGAAGTACAGAGGTGAGGAAGTTATCGCACCCGGGCCTGAAAGAGCGGTCGTGTTCCAGGAATTCAGCCTGTTCCCATGGATCGATGTTCAGAAGAATGTCGAATTCTCGTTGGATGATAAAAAATATTCAGCAGAGGAGAAGACCGCCATCGCAAAGAAGTACATCGATCTTGTCGGACTGTCAGAATTCGCGGACCAGCGTCCGAACCTGCTCTCAGGAGGAATGAAACAGCGTGTGGCGATCGCCAGAACACTTGCGGGTGAACCCGACGTACTTCTGATGGATGAACCGTTCTCCAGCCTTGACGAACAGACGAAGAAGCACCTTGACGAAGAAATATTGGAAATATGGAAAAAAGACAGACGGACTGTCATTTTCATCACTCACAGCATTGACGAGGCTCTGCTTCTGGCCACGAGGATCATTCTGATGACCGCCTCACCCGGACGCATAGCCAGGGAATGGCGCATCAGCAAAGATGATAAGGCATCCAAAGAGAAAATGGATGAGTTGAAAGACGACATAATGAAGGCTTTCGAGACATGTTCGTGCGCAACNCCCAAGCTTGTTCAGATGGATGNGGCTAAACAAGATCGTACTGAGCGGCCTTCACTATTGCAACGGCTTCGTCGTGACCGATGACCGTCCAAACGTCATCGTCATGTTCGTTGTAACGCGGATTCGCACCTGTTTCGATGGCGATCGCGTTCGCACCGTATTGCATCGCCTTCAGTATCGGCGGTTGTACAATGACGTTACGTTCACCCTGTAGCAATCTTATGATGGCAGCCAACTGCGCCATTCTGTCGTCATCGACTTCCGGAATGCCTTCCATCGGCGTTCCTTCCACGTTGATACGTCTCATCGTGCACAGCCCCATCGGTTTGATCTCTGTGTAGAACATCATCAGATCGGCAAGCTCGTCATCGGTGTGTTCGATACCTATCGGATCCACTCCAGAACCTAATTGGAGCCCGGCATCCTTTATTGCCTTCATCGTCGATATTCTGACCTCTGGGTCTATTGGTGTATCGACACCTTCCCTCAATCTCAGGGCATGATATGCGCCGTTGAATCCAGACTGCTTGAGCTTCTGTGCCTGCTCGAGGGTCAGTTCTCCCGTATTGGCTGTCAGAACATATTGTCCCGGAACCTCCCTCCTCACCTTCTGCCCGAGTTTGCACAATGTATCGATGTCAAAGAATTCCGTGGTCCTGAGGATAAATTGTTTGAAACCGTCGTTGAACTTCTCCTTCACTATCTTGACGATCCTTTCGTCAGGGAGCATACAGGATTCCTTCACAAGGCCCCATTTCTCACCCAAGGAACAGAATTTACAACTCATGCTGCAAGGTACGAGATCGATGCCGATGGATGTACTGACACCTCCGCGGTTCTTACCGCGGACGCGGGCGACATCCCTTGCAGCAACGCCGAGATAGTCACATTCCTCGGATTTCGGATCAAGTTTCAAAAGGGCGAGTATCATCTCTCTGGTGAACACTCCGTCCGTGAGTGAAACTTCCTTCACATCATCGATCAATTCTTTCATCCTTGGATCCAATATACCACCAATTTTTGCAAATGAGTTTTTACTATATTAATTCAAACTAAAATTGAAAGTGCATACCAGTTTGAAAATACTGAATCAAATAAATAGAAGTGAAAATAAGTTTGAGAAAGATTATTTTCTGATCATGTTCCTGAGCACTGCAGGAATGATCCCGCCGTTTCTGATGTATTCGAGTTCTGCGGGAACGTCTACCCTGGACTTTACTTTGAAAGATATCTTCTTGGATCCTTTCACCGCAGTCACATTGATCGTGTCCCTGACCTTCATTCCGGACAGTTTGATCGTGTACATCTCGGCACCATCCAATCCCAATGATGCCGGCGTCTCTCCGTCCACAAACTGTAACGGGATGATTCCCATTCCGATCAGGTTGGAACGGTGGATGCGTTCGAATGATTCTGCTATTACGGCTTTAACGCCAAGCATGTACGGCCCTTTCGCGGCCCAGTCCCTTGAGCTTCCGGTTCCGTACTCCTTACCGGCGATGATGATCGTTCCTTCCGTTCCGTACATCTGCGATACGTCGAATATCGTTCCCGCCTTGTTCTTGGGGATGTACGTAGAAAATCCGCCTTCGGTACCCGGTGCGATCTTATTCTTCAAACGCACGTTGGCGAACGTTCCGCGCATCATCACCTCGTGATTGCCGCGTCTGGAACCGTAAGAATTGAAATCCTCCACCTTCACGTTCAATGACGTCAGATATTTCCCCGCATCCGATTTCGGAGAGAATTCGCCTGCGGGAGATATGTGGTCTGTGGTTATCGAATCGCCGAGATATGCGAGAACATGCGCCTCGTCGATATCAGATATTCCGGGTGCGGATGATAATGATGAAAGGAACGGCGGATTTCTGACATAAGTGGATTTCTCATCCCATTTGAATAACGCTGATCTTGGAACATCGATGTTGTTCCAGAGATCTGATCCCTTGAAGACTTCCGCATACTGGGTCTTAAATGTTTTTGCTGTTACGAACTTTTTCACTATTGCGTCAACCTCATCATCAGATGGCCATATGTCCTTCAGGAAGATGTCCTTGCCGTCGACGGTTCCGATCGGTTCCTTTGACATATCTATCGCCACGTTGCCGGCGATCGCGAATGCGACCACTAACGGCGGTGATGCGAGATAGTTCATCTTCACATACGGTGAAACGCGTCCTTCGAAGTTCCTGTTCGCCGAAACTACCGCGGCAGCCGTCAATCCATCCTTCTGGATGGCATCCATTACATTCTTCTCCAACGGCCCTGAGTTGCCGATGCATGTCATGCATCCGTATCCTGCGATGTAGAATCCCAACTTCTCAAGATATTGGAGAAGCCCGGCATCCTTCAGGAACGCTGTTGCTGCCTTGGAACCCGGTGCGAATGACGTCTTAACGTAATCTTTGGACATCAGGCCCAATTCCACCGCCTTCTTCGCCAATAACGCTGCAGTGACGAGTAATGGGGGGTTCGATGTGTTCGTGCATGACGTGATTGACGCAATGGCAACAAAACCATCCTTCATTTCACCGGACGATTTCACTGAAATGCTGTTGTCTTTCGCATATTTGTCAAAGGCATCCTTCATCCCATTCAGCGGGACACGGTCCTGCGGCCTCTTGTATCCTGCCAATGACGGTATAACTGTACTCAGATCCAATTCCAACGTGTCCGTGTATTCAGGAACCGAATCGTACCAGAGCATCTGTTCCTTCGCATACGCTTCGACGATCGCGATATGTTCGGGATCCCTTCCGCTGAGTCTGAGGTAATCCATCGTCTTACCGTCTATGGGGAAGTATCCCATTGTCGCCCCGTACTCTGGGCCCATGTTCGCTATTGTAGCTCTGTCCGGAACCTCGAGGTTCTCGTAACCGGGACCGAAGAATTCCACGAACTTTCCCACGACGCCTTTCTTCCTGAGCATTTCCACTGCCGTCAGAACGAGATCAGTGGCTGTGATCCCGGGCTTCAGCTTACCAACGAGTTTGAATCCGATCACATCGGGCAACGGCATGTAATATGGCTGACCGAGCATTACCGCTTCAGCCTCTATACCGCCGACACCCCATCCGACCACGCCCAGTCCGTTGATCTGCGTAGTGTGTGAATCGGTACCGAATGTGGAATCCGGATATGCCATCAGTTTCCCGTCATTTTCCTTTACGTGGATGAGCGGTGAAAGATATTCAAGATTGATCTGGTGGATTATCCCGTTTCCGGGAGGAACAACACGGAAGTTATCGAACGCGGACTGCGCCCACTTGAGCAGTGAATAACGTTCAACGTTGCGTTGGAACTCCAACGTCTCGTTCTTCTTCTGTGAATCCGGTTTTCCTGCAAAATCCGTATTGATGGAATGGTCTATAACAAGGTCAACTGGCACTAATGGATTGATCATCTCCGGATCCTTTCCCAATCCGGCGACGGCGGTCCTCATCGATGCCAGATCGGCAACAGCAGGAACTCCCGTGAAATCCTGAAGTATGACACGTGCAGGGATGAACGGAATGTCTGAATCGGGATTGCCCTTTGACGACCACTTCGCCACTTTCATCACGTCGTCGTCAGTGATAAGGAATCCATCATTCTGTCTGAGAACGGATTCCAAAAGAACACGTATGGAATACGGGAGTTTTCTCACATCGACCGAAGCATTCTTTCCGAATTCCGTAAGACTGTAGATTGTCACGTCACCTTTCGCTGTCTTCAGCTTTTTTATGCATTTACCGACGTTTGACATTTTATCACTGAATAAGTGATAATTATTCGGTATTTCAAAGTATACCTCAATAACGTTGAACGTGAAAAGGAAAAGGAAAAGATGGAGTGGCCGCAGCCACTCCTTTTTGTTCGGATCTAAGGTTTCCTGATGAACACGAAATATCCGATAACGCCGATCGCAGCTACGGCAGCGATACCGATGCCTACGAACAACATCATGTTGTCGCCGTCGTCGCCACCATCATTTCCGCCGTTACCGCCATTACCGTTGCCGTCTCCATCACCCGGGCCGTCGATACCTGGATCATCCGTTCCGGGGTTATCGATGCTTCCTTTCAATAAGGAAGCGGAATCTGATGTGAATACCTCACTTCCGAATGCAATGGTGAATCTGAACTGATCTTCGAATTTATCCGCAGATCCTGTCGTATAGGTCTGTCCGGTCGCCCCGTCTATCTTTTTCCACTCGTTTCCGGATTTTTTCTCCCACTGCATAGATCCCTTATATGTTCCGTCACCTGCTCCTAATTTGACTGAGAATACGTTCCCGTCGACTTTATTCGCAGTGATATCTGATGGTTGTTCCATTATGACAGTTGATCTGAGGAACGGAAGTCCGGTGTTGAATCTCTGGGAGGGGGATGAAAAGGAATCTACATCGATGCACCATATTTCTGTAAAGTCCCATCTGTAGTCACTCGCGGTATTAGCGTAGTAAGATGTCTCCGTCCGGAGTTCTACAATACTGAGAGCTCCAGAGGGACATTCGCTTCTTTCGAACCCGGAAGGCATATCGTCGATAATGATATTCGAACTCTGACCAACAAGACCTAATGATCCAGCTCTCAGGAAATAACAGTTCATGATTGTTACGTTTCTGCCCGATCCCATCAGGCCGCCTGCGTATGATGTCGTTGCCGTTGATGTAATACTGCCGGCATCGTAACAGTTTGTCATCGTTACCGTTGAATTACTATTACCGATAAGTCCGCCTGCGAATGATGATGATGATGACGTCGCTGACACATTACCTGTGTTGTAACAGTTCGTCATCGTTATTGCTTCACTACTTTCACCGACAAGTCCGCCTGCGTATGATTGCGATGATGAAGCTACCACGGAACCTGTGTTGTAGCAGTTCGTCATTGTTACCGTTGAACCACCCCAAGCGACAAGTCCGCCTGCGCATGATGTTGATGATGGTGTCAACGACGCGTCGCCTGTGTTGTAACAGTTCTCCATCATTATTGTTGAATCACTACGGCCGACAAGTCCGCCTGCGTATTGGAATACCTGTGATGATGATGATGCTACCGATACGAAACCTGTGTTGTAGCAGTTCGTCATTGTTACCGTTACACCCCAACCGACAAGTCCGCCTGCAGGTGAGAATGTGTACGTGTCTGAGTATGATGATGATCCCGTTACATCACCTGTGTTGTAACAGTTCGTCATCGTCATCGTTGAACCACAAAGACCGACAAGTCCGCCTGCGGATGGTCCTGATGATGCTGCCGATACATCACCTGTGTTGTAACAGTTCTCCATCATTATTGTTGAATCACTACGGCCGACAAGTCCGCCTGCGTATGAGTTTGATGGTGATGGTGACGTCGCCGTTGATGTTACATCACCTGTGTTGTAGCAGTTCGTCATTTCTATTGTTGAACCACGACCGACAAGTCCGCCTGCGTATGATGATGATAATGATGATGACGTCGCCGTTGATGTTACATCACCTGTGTTGTAACAGTTCGTCATCGTCATCGTTGAACCACAAAGACCGACAAGTCCGCCTGCGTATGAGTCTAATGATGATGATGATGATGATGATGACGTCACCGTTGATGTTACATCACCTGTGTTGTAACAGTTCGTCATTGTTACCGTTACACCCCAACCGACAAGTCCGCCTGCGAGTGATGATGATTTTGATGATGCCAATACAGAACCTGTGTTGTAACAGTTAGTCATCGTTGTTGTCGAACCATGACCGACGAGTCCGCCCGCGTATGATGATGAGGAAACTGCCACGGAAGATCCGCCTATCAGTCCGATGCCGTCGAATGTTGCTCCATCTACTTGACTGAAGAGACCTGAATATGCCGTTCCGCTATTGCTGGACACCGCGGTCTCCAATCCAATAATCTTGTGTCCGTTGCCGTGGAACGTTCCCTTGAACGGTTGTGATGAACACAGAGGGTCCATATTTCCATTACTGTTCGCCATATATTCTGCATAGATTAATCCGCCATCTGAAATGAGCGAGATATCGTTGGCGATGACGGCAAAACTGTTGCCGTTGTAGACTCCGCCGACAATGATGTTTATTTTCTTTGATTCACTATAGAATGGGAATGTTACATGTCCTGAATCAAATTCAATATATGTCTCGCCGTTAACTAAAATAATCATATCGGATGTTAACGTCATGTATTTGTCTTCATTTTCATCATATAACCTGACAGTCAACCTGCTGCTTCCATCATTGTAGTTCATCACTATCGCGAGATCGAATCCATCGTTAAGGTCTTCTCCTGTGAGATCTATGTCGTTTGCCAGAACATATTTTCCATCAAGCGGGTAGCCTTCCCCCCCCCTATTTTGGAAAGTTGTTCGGGAGTGGAAATCTTGATCCATCCGTCCTTGTCGTAATCGATACCTGATCCTGAAACATTGTCAGAATCGTTGTTGATCATTATCGCCATCGATGACGAGAGAACAAGAAATAACGCTATTGTTACAGCTGT
>JGI994J12354_10000082_pt1 | contig 84397 bp, 92 predicted proteins | sample IntmicLarv3ML3BL_FD_12354 | JGI IMG/M metagenome (IMG submission 12354) | reverse complement strand
GATGACCAAGATACAGCTATAGTAGAACTTCGAAAAGCAGCTAATGATGGTCTTATAGGTAATCGGATAGCAGTAGGAGTATACACATCAGGACAAATTCTTTTACCATTTATGTGGAATGAATTTGCTGAACTACGCGCAAATGCTTTTACTGAGATAGACAAAATCAATAAAGACCTAAATACAATTCTCTTAGTTAAAACTGAATGAATTTAAAACAGAGGTAGCAAGTGCTACCTCTGTTTTATCAGAAAAAACAAATTTATAAACAAAATCTGCCCATCTTTTGTTGTATTCTCTGCTTGTCATGTCATCATCCTTGCGCAGTGAGTTTAATTCCTCTAAAAAAGCCTCTGTTACAGTAAATTTATCTGCATGTTTTTCTGCCCAAAGTATAAATATTTCTTGCTTTTCTATAGTCTCTGGACATTCCATATTGAGTTGAAACTGCCACCAAAATTCTTGAAGATTTTCTTTTGCTTCTTCATCAGTGTAACAATCAAATTCTCTAACTGCATTCAAATCAATAATACTTTGTATGAATCCAAACAACAAAAACTGGTCTTCAGCTGCTGAAATGGCCAATCTTACTATTTTATTCTTGTCATCTTCTGATATATCAGAATAATTTGAAATTTCAATCATTTCATCATGATCACCAATGATATTATCAAGACAATCAATAATAAAATTAGGTGAAACCATGTATGCCTCTATTCTTTTACGCCCTTCTTGTATTTTTTTTCTTGAAGCAACAAGATTCAAATTAGCTCCTGCCCAATTTTCTTCTAGGATCTTGTTATCAGCTTCTATGCAGTCCCGATTCGAACCAAGGAAATCTTCCATTGATAACAATATCTCTATTTTCATTTTTTGCAAAGCTATCACAAAATTTTCTGGTTCTTCAGTCTGAATTTCATTTTCACAAGCACACAAACTTACCAACATTGCTCCCATCAGAGCAAAAATGATTAAAATTTTTCTCATTGTAATTTTTCTCCTTAATTTAGGTTGTATTAAATTATATTGTAAACTAGCTATTACTAGCTAGGAAAGCAAAGAAAATATATAAAAACAATATAGCACTAAGCTATAACGATCTTCCTATTTTATCACACTTAACATAAATTTGCAAAAAATATTTTGTAATAATATTACATAATTATAAAACACATAATTATTAGAAATATCAGTTGCAGGAATTAGTATTTAATCCTTGACTTTTACATATAAAATGACCTAGAAACTTTATTCTAAGTCATTTTAATTATTATAAACTTAATGATCTATATTGTTCTTCTGTTATAGTAATTATCTCTAAATTCTTTGGCTCAAATTGATCTTCTGTAGTTGAAAAGAATAATCTTCTTAAACTCCTCATCAGTGCATTATGTGATATAACTAATATTTTTTCATTATTTTTATAACTACCAAAAATATCTTTTAAGAAGGATAAAATTCTATTATCTACTTCTTTTAGTGTTTCACCATTTGGTGGATCTAGTTTTCCATCTTTATATAATACATATAAATCTTGTGGTAATTCTTTTTTTGATTTTCCTGCCCAATCTCCAGAATTCACCTCTGTCAATCTTTCATCAATTATAAATTTTTGATCAGGTTTTATAGCATTTAGTGTTTGATGAGTTCTTATCAATGGAGAACAATAATATGCATCATAATAAATATTTTGAGTTTTAGAAAACTGTTCTGCTTGTTTTATTCCTTTTTGAGTTAAATTAAAATCTATTCCACCTGCCATTATTTCTTGTACATTGCTTTCTGATTCTCCGTGCCTCAAAAATGAGATCTCTACCATTTTATTCTCCTCCTTCATATATTAATATTTCATTGCTTCTTTAATAATTTTTTTCTGTTCTTCAAAATTATATTTTGTAACTGGTATTCTTGCAACTACTTCTGTTTTCAAAAAATGGTCTAGAATATCAAAAGATTTTAGTGTTTCTTCTGTTCCATTTCCGCTTCCTCCAGCACAAGCTATTGTTACAATTTTCTTACCTCTAATTTTTGAATTTTCATTAAATGCATCACATCTCTTTAGTCTATCAAAAAAAGTTTTTGCAGTTTCACTCATTTCCCAAAAATATACTGGTGTTATAAATACATATGCATCAAAATTGCTCATATAATTATATAATTCATTAAAATCATCATTCATAATACATGTATGTTCTTCTAAACAAATCCCCCATCCTCGTTCTCCACAAACAAGACATCTTTTTATGTTTTTATTATTTATGCAAATATGCTCTACTTCACTATTTAAATCGCTTAATGCCTTTTCACATTCTTCTACACAAGCAAATGTCAATCCTTGTTTATTTGGTATAAAACTACCTTCATTTACCTTGTTAGAACTAAAACTTAATATTAATGCTCTCATTTTATCCTCTCCCCTTCTATATAATATAATTTAAAACAATTTAATAATAAATTGTTTCTGTTAAATGATGAGGTTTATTTTTAAATTCATCATTTTTACTTAGCATCCATAAAGCATTATCAATTTGAAGAGAATTCATTTTGATATTTGCTTTTTTTAAATCTTCTTTAATAAGCTCTATAGCACAAAGCATATTAGCTCTAATTTCTATCTCCACTTCACTATCATGTTCTAATTGCTTTTTATTATCAATGATATTTGAAAGTCTTTCTGAATAAGTTAATATTTCTAATTGCCTAAGTACCTGAGGAATTTTATAATCAGCACAACCCAACATATTATCATCATTTTCAACATTTCTTCTTATATAATCAATATTAGAAATCAAATCACTAACTAACAAAATTGCTCTTTTAAAAAAGTATATCTTTTTTCCTTTATAAATACTAATATCTCTAAAATTACTAAAGCTATTAACAATTACATTTAGTAATTCAACATCTGTAGAAACATTAAATAAAGATTCTATATCTTCTATTGATTTTAATTCTTTAACCAGTATTTTCAATATGTTAAATCTTTCTTCTAATAAAGGTATAGATGTAGTTCCTTTAAAAATTTCATTTAAAGTTTCAATTTCAATTTCTTCTAAATAATCAAGATTCAATAAATCATAACCATTGTTTATTGCTTTTGATATTGAATAAAACAATCCAAATGATCCTGAATACCAATTACCTTTATATTCTATTTTCCATTTTGGAGATGAACCCCAATAACAAAAATTTAATGATTCACATAGAATCAAATAAATCATTATTTCTCTAGTAGTATATTTATCTAAATCAAGATAATCACTATTTAGCCATGGTTCTTTTTTACTTTCACTTAATAATGAAATTACATTCTTAATTGCATGTCTATTTATATTAACACTTTTTGAATTATCAACAACATATTTAATTTTAGATAACATCTCACTTCTCTCTAGCATAATTCCACCTCTTTATCACTATAATTGATAATTTTGTTTAATATATTATAATTGGAATTTATAACTTCCTCATCTTGTAATTGATAATCTTTAAATCTAACTTCTAAAGTTAATTCACCTTTATAGTTTATGTCTATTAAACCTTTATATGCCATCTTCCAATCAATTGATCCTGAATAAGGAAAATCATGTGTATCAGTTCCATAATTATCATGAATATGTGTAACAGTCAATCTATTTCCAATCTTAATTAATTCATCATATATATTAAGATTTCCTACATTTGCATGTCCAAAATCAAAACAAATTCCCATTACTTTTTTATTATATAATTCATTAAAGTAATCAACTAATTTTATTAATTCATCAATTTCTGGTGTCACTTCTCTTTCCATATTTGTTCCATTCTCAATTGCAACTATCATATTCAATTTTGATGCTATTTCTACAAATTTTTCAAGATATTTTATATTTTCATAATATGATTTTTCTTTATCATATATTCCATTATCATCTAACATTGTTCCTATATGTATTACTATATTTTTAATATTTAATTTGTTTGCAAAACAAATTGACTTTTCTATTCTTTCTTCTAAAATTTGTCTATTGTTTAAATTATAATAATTATTATAAAAAAATGGCCAATGTATTGGAGCATGTGCAACATTATATTCCACTTTATTAAATTCTGGTATTAACTCTTCAAATTCTTTATCAAAATTAGAATCATCCAGTAATTCTTGTATTTCAAAAAAATTAAAATTTGCATTATCAAACTTTGATTTAGAAATCAAATTAATACCTTGTATAAAATTTTTAATATTATTTTTTTCACCAACACTTCTTGTTGTTATCGACAAAATATTATTTTCCATTCTTTTGTATCTCCTCTTTATATAATTTAAGTGCATACCTTTGTATATTCTGTGTCAAAATATTAATTGCTTCATCAACTGAAAGTTCTATAACATATTCTTCTTTTTCAACAGGTTCTTTTATCTTATCTTTTAAACTACCTATATAAAAATCAGAAATATAATTTAAATAACCATATTTTGAATTATATTCATAAGATTGTAGTTTAAATAACTTCTTTAAATTACAAAGTTCATAACCTATTTCTTCTAAACATTCTCTTTTTAATGCATTTATATTTGATTCATTTTTTTCTACTCCACCACCAACTAAAAAATATTCTTTTTTAATATTATTTAATAATATAATTTTATTGTTGTGAATAATAATGATATAAACTGTTTTTCTATCAATATATTTTATTCCCTCTTTTTTTGGTTCAACTATAATCATTTCTCTACCATAATTCTTTCATTTATATATTGTTTTGAAATATTAACAATTTCATTAAATCTATTTTGTGTCTTATCTGTCATAAGTTCTATTGGAAATTGTTGTACATATACATCTACCCAATTTATATTTTTTAAATGCACAAACAATCTTGGATCATTTGTAGTGTCAAAAACAAGAGCTATATGACATAATGCATGTGCCATACTTGTATATAGATTGTTTTTACTTAACTCCATACGATTAACACACTTTTTATTTATAAAAAACATCATTAATTCATCTGTAATTTCTTGTTTTACAAACTCTTCTTTATTAATATTAAGAACATCTTCAAAAAAATTAATTCCAGAATCAATAAACTGATCCATGATTGCAGCTTTATCACAAAACCTTATACTTTTTATTCTTTCCTCTAAGCTATGTGGTAATTTTTCTGGATATGTATAAGTTGAATGATATTCAATTGCATATTTTATTTCATTTATAGTCTCATCATCTTTAAAGTCATCTGTTAAAAAATCATATATGTTTTTATTTTTACAAGAATTATTAAAAAGATATTCTATTCCTAATTTAGTATGATTAAGATTTTGATTAGCAGTTGTACTACAAGATTTACTCATAATTTCAATCCCTCTTCCAATATCATGTAAAATAGCAATAATAATATTTTTCTCCAATTCAATTTTGTTGTCACTAACATCATATTTAATCACTTTTTGTATTACATCAAATATATGATTATAGCACTTTCTGTTTTTAAAATTAATTCTTTTTTGATTCATTTCTGAATCATTAAAAACTGATTCAATATAACACATATATTTTTTTAAGGTCTTAGAAGCACAATTAAGATTATTATTCAACAAATATATTTCAATTTCTTCTAGTTTTTCTCTGTCTATTGGTATTTCTCTCATAACTTATTATATTCCCCTTCTAATTGAAATTGTATCATACATTTTATAGTATTACCATATGTTCTCTTAACACATTTACTCTAAATAATTATATATTTTTCACTTATATAATCTCTAAGCATACTAGCAAAAAATACTCTGATGTGATAAAATAGTCTAAATGAAAGGATTTTGATAGATATGAATTTTGATGATATTATTAAAAATAGATATTCTGTTAGAAAATATAAAGATAAAATTGTAGAAAATGAACTTGTTAATCAAATATTAGAAAGTGGCAGATTAGCTCCAACTGCAGGCTGTGAAAATCCTGTTATTGTATATCATTTATCTGAAGATCAAATTATAAAGTTGAAAGAAGCAACTAAGTATACTTTTCGAGCTAAAAACATGTTACTAATTTGTTATGATTCTACTATTTCATATAAAAGAATTGAAGATGGATTAGATCTTGGAATTCAAGATGCTTCTATAATTACAACACATATGATGTTGAAAATAACTGAACTCAAATTAGGTTCGTGCTGGGTAGGAGAATTTAATGAAAATAAAGTAAAAGAAATATTTAATTTAGAAAATAATATTATACCAGTAGCTTTTCTTCCATTTGGATATATTTCTGAAAATAGTACACCTAGCAAACTACATTATAACAAAAGAACAATGGATGAATTTGCAAAAAAATTGAATTAAATAAATTATCAAAATAAAAGGAGAATAAATTATGCAAATAATTGGAGTAACAGGAAAATCTGGTACTGGAAAATCAACATTTTCAGAAATGTTATCAAAAAAATACAAAAATTCTATAAGAGTAGATGTAGATAAAATTGGTCATGCCGCATTAAAGCAACCAGAAATTATTGAAGAATTAACAGAAAATTTTGGTGATGCGATCCTAAATAATAATGGTAATATAGATAGAAAAAAACTTGGTAATTTAGTTTTTGCAAAAAAAGATAATATGCAAATACTAATAGATTTAACATGGCAATATATGCAACAAGAATTAGATAAAATTCTAGCAAGTAACTATGATACTGTTGTCTTAGAATGGCTACTATTACCAAAAACAAAATATTGGGACAAATGTGATAATAAAATTTTAGTTTCTTCTGATGATCAACAACGAAAACTAAATGTAATGAAAAGAGATAATGTATCAGAAGAATATTTCGATGAACGTGATAATTCTGGTCTTGACTATGCCCCATATAAATTTGATTATACTGTAGAAAATCATTATAAAGATGGAGAAATAGAAGCAGCCGTAAACAAAATACATAATGAATTATCTTTTACAAGATAATAAAGGAGGAATTTAACAATGAAATTAAAAGTACTAGGTACTCAATCACCATGGACAACTGAAAACCATTATTGTCCTGGATTTTTAGTTACTAATGGTAGAAATAATATTTTACTAGACTGTGGTAATGGAACTCATAAAATGGTACAAATTCCTAAAATTATGGAAAACCTATATATAATTACATCACATTTAGATGATGACCATTATGGTGATATCACAGTATATCAAGATGCTTCATATTGCCTACACAATCAAAAAAGATTAGCTTATCCAATTACAATATGTACTCCAACTACTCCAATTGATAAAAGCAAACTTATACGTTCTAGAGAATATGCTTTTGCAAAATATATAAACATCAACAATGAAGCTAGTTTAAATATTGGAGATATAAATGTTAGTTTTTGTAGAACTATTCATCCAACAGAGAATTATGCTATAAAACTAGAAGAACAAGAAAAAACTATTGTATACACAGGTGACACATCTTTTGAATCAAAGGATAAATTAATTGATTTTGCAAAAGGTGCCAATTTATTAATATCTGAATCCAGCTTGTTAGTAGAGCATGGATTCCCAGAAATAACTTCACATCTTACAGCCAAACAGGCTGCTATTATAGCAAAAGAAGCAGATGTAAAACAACTTATGCTTACACATTTTTGGCCAGAAGAAAATGTTACTAAATATGTTGAAGAAGCAAAATCAATATTCCCTAATACAATTCCTGCTTTAGAAGGTAATGAAATTGACTTTCCTTCAAAAATAAAAGAAGAAAATATAAGATAATTAAGATTATTAATATAATATAAATTAAAACAGCACTAAGCATTTTGCTTTGTGCTGTTTTTTGTTTTTATGAATAATAACATGTTCTATACCAAAATATCTAAAACTTCTTTTGGTATGTATTTAGATACATCTTTACCAACTCTTTGTAGTTCCATTACCATACTAGAACTAACAAAGCCAAATTGGCCTGCCCTGATATAGATAGTATCTAACCCTGAAACTTCTTCATTTATAGCAGAAATATTTTCCTCATAATCATAATCCATGCCATTTCTTAATCCTCTTATTAGAAATGATGAATTATATTCATTTGCTACATCACTGGTTAAATTATCATAATAAATAACAATTACATTTGAAAGATTTTCTCTTTCAAGAACTTTCTCAATTGCTATCTTCATATCATCCTTATCATACCTTCGAGTCTTTTTTGGATGAACACCAATACCTATAATTACCTTTTCAAATAATTCAGCTGCAGTTTTCACCACATGTAAATGACCTTCAGTAAATGGATCAAAACTTCCTGCATAAAAACCTGTTTTCATAAAATTGCCTCCTTTTTTGTTAATTTTTTTATTGCTTGAGACTTCTAATATGGATATACCATACAAATATATTAACATAATAGACATATTTTTGCAAATTGAACAACTGTAATTTTGCTGTTAAACTTACTTTTTTCAAAGTTATATATGATATATCCTTCAATATTTTTGGAATTTATTGAATCTTTATAAATATTAAAGTATAATCATACTATTAATAAATATTGTGTAAATATAATTAGGAGGCCTATCATGAAAGTAAATTATTCAGATGAAAAAGTATTAAAAGGTGAAAAATCTATATTTTTAGCTGGACCAACACCAAGAAGTACAGATGTTGAAACTTGGAGAAATGAAGCAATACAAATATTAGAATCTTTAAATTTTGATGGTATTGTTTATATTCCAGAAAGAGAATTTGATGATAGGACATTTGACTATGATAATCAAGTTTTATGGGAAAGAGAAGCTTTATATAACTCTGATATAATTGTATTTTGGGTACCACGCTTTTTACCAAAAATGCCAGGATTTACAACTAATGTAGAATTTGGATATTGGTTAGCAAAAGATAGTACTAAAACACTTTATGGTAGACCAGATGATTCTGAAAAAAATAGATATTTAGATTGGCTATATCAGGTTGAAACAAATAAAAAACCAATAAATAATTTGGAAGAAATACTAAAAGAAGCTATTAATATGACAAAATAAACTTGATGTTATTGTATAAATTCAATTAATATATAATTAAAATTAGGAGGTATTTAAAATGGATAATAAACCATCACTACACTATTATTTTATTTATAAAAGTCTTAGAAGTTTAGTTTTAGCAGATTATGATCTTTTTAAAAAAATGGTGAATTATGGTCCTGAAATCTTTACTGATAGACTTGTTAAAGTATGGAAAGATATAGAAAAAGATAATCCAAATACTTTTACACATACAGAATTACCAGAAAAAAAACCTTTTGGACTTGGATTTGTTACAGAACAAGGTGAAAACCCTCAAATTTTTTATATTGAACCACCTTTAGCAACAATAGCACCAGAAGCAGTTGGTGTTGCAATAGTTATGTTTGAAAATTATGCTCGTTTTTTCACATTAGAATTTAGTATTTCGCATATTGAAATGCAAAAAAAAGGTGCTCCTCCTGAATATTGTCAACCTTCATTTGTTGTTGGTGAAACAAATTTAGAAGGAAAACACTTTAATTATGGTAATGTTAAAAATTCTAGTGAATTTATACCATTAATCAGAAAAATATTAAATGATGACCCAAATAATTAAAATTTTCATATTTTTTTCAAAAAAACTATTGACTTTTTCACTTATTATCATTATAATAATAACATAAACAATAATAGAAGGAAGTGATCTTTATGAAAGATAGAAAATTAGAACTAGTAGCCGATTTTTATGAATTTACAATGGCTAATGGATATTTTGAAAAAGGAATATATAATCAAGTATCATATTTTGATTTGTTTTTTAGAAGAATACCAGATGGTGGAGGTTATGTTATAACATCTGGACTTCAACAAGTAATAGAATATATACAAAATTTAAAATTTGATGAAGATGAAATAGAATATTTAAAAGCTTTAAATATTTTCTCTAATAATTTTTTAGACTATTTAAAAGATTTTAAATTCACAGGGGATTTGTGGGCTATACCAGAAGGTACTATTGTATATCCTAATGAACCCATAATAACTGTAAAAGCACCTTTAATAGAAGCTCAATTATTAGAAACAATGTTATTGCTTACTATAAACCATCAATCTCTTATTGCCACAAAAACAAGCAGAATTGTTAACCAAGCCAAAGGTAGAACTGTTTTTGAATTTGGCGCTAGAAGAGCTCATGGAGTAGATGCTTCAACATATGGTGCTAGAGCTGCCATTATTGGTGGAGCTTTAGGAACATCTCTTACTCTATCTGCACAAAAATTCAATATTAAACCTTCTGGTACTATGGCACATAGCTGGATACAAACTTTTGATACAGAATATGAAGCATTTAAAACATATGCAGAAGTGTATCCAGATACATGTACTTTATTAGTAGATACATTTAACACTATAGAAAGTGGAATTCCTAATGCAATAAAAGTGTTTAATGAAGTATTAGTACCTAAAGGATATAGACCTAATGCAATAAGGTTAGATAGTGGGGATTTAGCTTATCTATCTAAAAAAGCCAGAAAAATGTTAGATGAAGCTGGATTTGAAGATTGTAAAATAGTAGCAACAAATTCTTTAGATGAGCATCTTATTAAATCTTTATTAGAACAGGGTGCAAAAATTGATATATTTGGTGTTGGAGAAAATTTAATTACTGCTAAATCTGAACCAGTATTTGGTGGTGTATATAAATTAGCTGCTATAGAAAAAGATGGTGAACTTATACCAAAAGTAAAAATTAGTGAAAACACTATAAAGGTTACTAACCCATCTTTCAAAAAAATATATAGATTTTATGATAATACTACTGGTAATGCAATTGCAGATGTTATAACTTTACATGATGAAATAATACCAAAGGATAATTATGTGATATTTGATCCAGAAAATCCTTGGAAAAAGAAAAACTTAACTAACTATACTGTTGTTGAATTACAACAACAAATCTTTAAAAATGGAAAATTAGTTTATGATATTCCTAACTTGAATGAAATAGTAACTTATTCTAAAAATCAATTAAATACTTTATGGGATGAAATAAAACGTATAGAAAATCCTCATAAATACACAGTAGATTTATCAAAAGAATTATGGCAATTAAAAAACACTATGTTAAACAATATATACTTTTAAATATATATTAAAACAAATAAAAACAGTATCTAATTATAGATACTGTTTTTATTTGTTCTTATATAATTATTTAAATTATTATTGTTATACTTGTTTCTTAAAAATATTGTTGTCTATATTCTGTGTTAAATCTGAACAATTTAGAAGGTCTATGCCCTTGATTTTCATCATAATGTTCTGTTTCTATAACCATTTCAGATATCTTTCTCCTAAAATTAGCTTTTAGCAATTTTTTATCCAAAAGAATTTCATATACTTGTTGTAGTTTTGTTAATGTGAATTCTTTAGGCATTAAATTGAATGCAATTGTAGTATACTCAACCTTATTTTTTAATCTTTCAATAGCATATATAAGCATTTTAGGATGATCAAAAGCTAAATCAGATGATATTATATTTGTATATATAATTTCATTATTCCTTCTATATTCTTTAATCACATTTAACACACTTTTTAATACAGTTTTTTCATTTTCTAGAGTTAAACATACTTCTTCTGTTATTTTATATCCATCCTCTATTTCTTCTTTTTCTTCTTTTAGTATTTCTGTATTAATAGTAAACCAAGCAATATCTTCAACATTTTTACCAGGTTTTAAATCAATATTATCACTATTGATCAATCCCATATGTGAAACACTTATAACTCTTGTTCTTGGGTCTCTTTTTGGTGATCCCCAGGTATACAGTTGTTCTAAATAAATATCAGATATATTAGCTTTTTCATCTAAACATCTTTTTACTGATCCTTCAAAATTTTCTTTTTCTTGTATGAACACTCCTGGTATACTCCATTTATCAATAAATGGATTTTCTCCCCTTTTAACTAATAGTACCTGTAATTTTTTCTCAGGTAATTTTCTATAGTTATCTGTTTTAATATCTCTAATTGTAAATACAATTGCATCACTTGAAACAGATGGTTTGAAAAAACTACTCGAATCATATTTTTTTAGAAATTCACTATCTGATATTTTACTCATTTCTTTTCTCCTCTACTACCTATTTTTGTTTTTAGCTAATTCTTTAGCATTATATTTAGCATATAACCTTTTAAGCTTTTTCTTGTTTATAACTTTGTCTATACCATTCTTCTCTACATCTGTTAAAACTTCTGTTAAAAGATCTTTAAGATTTTCATTTACCTTTAGTCTATCTTTTCTATTCTCCCAATATTTTAATTGATAACCTGGATACCAGTCTTTTCCCATATAAGTAATTCCTGCTGATAAATCATCACAAATCATTTCCACAACATACTTATATGGCATCATTGGTGTTTGGTTTGGAGTGTCATAATCATGCCAATATTGGTGATGATGTTTATTTCTTCCAAAATGATGTATCCATGCTTTTGAATATCCATAATCTTCTTTTGCACATGCATTAGGGCTTCTTTTTCCATTATAGTATTTAACCCCTTCTATAAACTCTGCTGGAGAATATTTAGATAAATCATGTAATAATCCTCTTAATGGTATTCCTGCTTTTACTGCTAATTTAAAGACTAGCCACTTATGTTTTGTTATTGTTCCAAAATGTTTAAATACCTTAGTTATTGTTAACATTATTATCCCTCTCTTCTATATGTTATTATTTTATTGATTATATCTTTTTTTGTCAAGTATAAAATATACTTTTATTAATTATATTTTATAAGAAACTACTATTATATAAATTATTAAATTAATAGTAGTTTCTTAGTTGAAAATTTAATTTCCAAAGGAGTAGATTTTTTCATTATTAATAATAATAAATTTGTTATCCCTAAACTCTAATTTTGAATCTTCTTGTACTATATCACAAATAAATTCCTTACATACATTTTTCAGATAATTTATTCCTATAATTTTACCTGCTGATGGATCATATATAGTATTATTTACAAATTCTATATTAGATAAAGTTTCTGCATTATATGCTATATTATCTTGATCAAATATTATTTCTTTATCACTAAATACTAAGCTTCTAAACTTACCATTTAATAATTTATATATAAATAACCATTTGTCTGATACATAGTCATATTTAATTGCATATTCTCTTATCTTTCCATTATAAGGAACTTCAAAATTATGATTGTCAATATTTATAATTGCTTTTTTAGGATATAAAGAAATAATGAATAATTTCCCTTGTTTTGATACTTCATATATAGTATTGTATGTTTGAGCAATAGACTCTTTGATATTACCATTTTTAGTTATAGTCACCCTATTTAAAATATCTGATTTATCAATATAATACAAATTATTATCAAAAATCTTATAAACTGTATTATATTTTCTTTCAATAGTTGAAACCAAATTATCTTCTTGTCCTAATATTTGTATGTCTTCTTTAGTAATCTTAAAGACATATTTTCCATCATTTGAAAAAAAGATTCTATTTCCATATTTTTGTTTTATTTTCCTTTTAGTACCTATATGAACAATTTCATCTTGATTAGAAATATACATTTGTTCATTTATAATTACATTTACATCATTATCTTGAAATAAAACCTTTACAACTATATTATTATTTGCAGTTGTTTTTACAAATGTAGGACTAATAACAACTTTAGCCTCATTATTACAAATAGGACATTCAGTATATTTATTAAAATAGTATGTTTTATGAACACTACAATATTTCATATTATTATATTCATTTTTCAAAACATCTTTTATATTAAATCTTTTTTCATTTTCAAAAACATCTAAAAAAGATTTATATAATTCTGGTGACATCCATTTCCATGATTTCACTATTTTAGGTATTATAATATCAAAACTCTTATGCTTCCCTAATATAGATATTTTATTTTTCATTCTTTCAATTGTAGACATATCTATCTTGTCATTATTATGCTTTTTTAATGTACCATTAAAAGGATGAATGTTGTTAATAATATTAAATACTAGTATTGCATAACTATATAAATCAGATTTTTTATTTAATAATATCCTTCCATTATTATAACTTTCTGGAGAAATAAATAATTCTGTATATGCATCTGGTAATAATGTATTTCCTATTCCCCAACTATCAGTATCAATAAATAAAGGTGTTAACTCTGATTTATTTTTGTTAGATACTAAAATATTATAATCACTAATATCTCCTATTACTACTCCTATATTATGAAGTATTTCTAATGTTTCTCCAATTTTTATAGATAAACCTATCATATCTTTGTTTGATAATTTTGCTATTTTCTTATGATTAGTTTTTGTGTATTGATGTATAACTTCCGCATTGTCAACTTTTTTCATCATATATCCTGCAAATCTATCATTTATTTCTACTATATCAATTGGAGCTATTATATTTGAAGGTAATTTAGCTTTTAGTAATCTTTCAACCTTCTTCCGCTTCATAAGAACATCAACATTTTTCTTATATATTTTAAGTACAGTATTATTACTGTATCCATATATATATGCTTCTCCTCCTTCATTTAGCAGAGTTAAATTTCTAACATCTGTATTTGTTAATTTAATAGCCATAATAACCTCCTTCTAAAAACAAATTGTTATATCATCTTTAAATGTTTTCTTATTTCTATTAATTATCATACCTATTTGAGCATTTCTTCCTTTTTCAAGATAATCAATCATTTTGTTTTTTTCTAAAATATTTAAGTCTTCATAAAATCTTAATCCATCTGTTGCAACTCCAACATTTTCAAACTCTTCTTTACTAAATCTATTAATAGTAAAATCAACCCCTTCATTATATTTAATCATTTCCTCTTTTTCTACTATATAGTTATATATATAATATTTTGGATATTCACCATCATCTAGTTCAATAAATTCAATTTTATCTTGATTTTTCGTTATAATATATCCATCACCACATGAAAACACTACAAATTCTTCTTCATTCTCAATACAAGCAAGTATTGTAAAGGAAAAATTATTATATAGAAATTCATCGTTGAAGTTTATATCTATAAGTCTCTCAAATACTTGATTTATAATAGATTTAAAATTATCCACTGTGATTACCTCAATATAATCTCGTATGAATTGAGCGAAAAGCCGAACCCCTACTTCTGAAAATTCTAAGCTACCACATCCATCTATTACTATCTTTATATTTTCATCAAAAACAAGAAAATCTTGATTATTCTTTTCATAAAAATCATGATCATAACCTTGTTTATTTATCATAATATTTTTTCTTTTTATATTATCAATCATAATAATCCCTCCTCATTTTAAATTTAAAATTAAGAAAATGGGAGAAATATATTAATATCTCTCCCATATACTTTTAAATGTTTACACTGTAAAGAATGTATTTGAAGATACATTTGTGCTTTTAGAAGCTGAGATTGCAGATTTAGATAATATCATAAATACTTTTCTCAAATCAGATTCAGTTGCATCTACCTCTAAGATATTTTCTTTAATTATACCTAAATCATCTGCTATACCTTTAGCTTCATCACCAAATGCTACAAAAGCTACAATTATTTCTTTGTTTTTCAAATATTCAATTGCTTTTTTTGCATCATTTGCTGTTGCTCTTGAGTTATTATCAAATCCATCAGAGAAGATTGCAATTACACCTTTAGTTTTTATACCATTATCATCTAAAGTTTCCATATAACCATTACCATTACCAGCTACTAACTTTTCTTTAGCTTCTACAATTGCATCATACAAGCTAGTAGATCCATTTGCATTATATGCTGTATCAAAATCATCAATTAGTTGGTAACCACTATGGTCAACTGCACTTGCAAACACTGTTTTTGCAATCAGCATTTCATCTTTTTCTTTAGAGTTAATAATTGAGTTTTTAAAACTTATAAGACTATCTTCCATAATATTCTGATAACCATGCATTGAGCTGGAAGCATCAATTAAAACCCTTATTAAAGTCTGCCGATCACATTCAAGTTCCTCTATTGGGAAATTCTCATACTTTACATCCATATCAAAAATTTCATTTCCTACATTTTTCATAATTAAATCCTCCTTATTAATATTGTTAATTTTTAACTGTCTTACTTAACTACATACTCCATTTAAGCTATTTTTACATCAGTAGACTTCATTACTTTTATACCATAAATTCTTTTGAATTCTTCAAAAGCCTCTTCAGTCACCTGTTCAAAACCACTTATTGGAGAAGTACAATCTTCTAAAATTGTAATTTTAGTAGTTATTTCAGGTCTATCTTTAAAGTTTTCTAATATTTGTTTACCTGACTCTAATAAGCAATGACTTGCAGCCTCTCCTGCAATATAGATTTCATCAAACCTTTCAACCGCATTTAACACTGGTGTATTAACAAAGCCTTTAGGATCATATTCTGCTTTTATTATTCCATACATTTCTGTATATCTGTCTGTACCTTTTTGAACAAGACCTAAATTGCTTTTCCTTGCAATACTGTGAAAATATATCATTTTAGTAAATTCTGCTTCTAAGTTTGCACCAAAGTGTCCTTGTAAGCAGTGATATGGCCAAATGCAAAGTTGCTGTTTTCCATACTCTTCTAACTTTTTAACATATTCTATTGATTTTGCTATATCTCCAAATGCTGGTGTATATTTTCCTTTTAATATATCATCATATGTTATTAGAGTATATGGATCAGGATTATTACCATTTTCATCTATCCACCATGCTGGATGGAATATTTGCTCCACAGCATGTGTATCTAAACTACACATTATTTTTGTTAGATTCTCCATGTTATTGTAGATAAACTTTGTTAGTCTCTCTACATCACCTTTTGAACCAACTACTGGCAATGTTCCTATATCTTCCATAAAGTCATTTTGCATATCAATAACTAAAAGTAATACCTGTTTAGCATCCTTGTTTGCAGGATTAAATTTCTCCTGATTAGCTAAATTAATTATATTAGCTAATCCCTGATTTGGAGTATTTGTTGCGATATTGTTTACATTTACAATTTCTTCATATTTTGTTTTCATGATCAGATCCTCCTTTAGAATCAAATGTTTTACAATCTTACTGTTACTAATTTAAAATAACCTATCTCCTTCTATTCAATTTTCAATGTACACTTCTCTCAAATAATAATTATTATTTAAGAATTTTTTCTTAGATTTGATAATTATCATCTCCTTTTTTTGAAATATATATATAAACACATTACTGTGTTATAAGCTGTTATTAATTTTTTTGTAAAATTATTTTAATTGCATTTTGTTGTTATCTTTTTAATACTATCAAAGTATAAAAAAATAACTAATATAAGTTCTATAAATCTAATTTCATATCACCTTTTTTAATAATATTAAATTTTCTTAATATTTCTGCTACTATCAAAGCAATAATTCCTGGTAATATTATGTGTAATAATATCATCTTAAGTATTATTTCTACTCCATTACCATTTGTAACCATTGTTTGATATGTTGTTATTTGACTTACAAATCCTGCCACTCCCATTCCAGCTCCTGTTGCATTATTCTTCATTTGGAATATAGTAGTTGCAAAAGGTCCAATTATTGCACTAGCTGCAATTGCTGGAAGCCAAATAACTGGCTTTTTCATTACATTTGGCAATTGTAACATAGATGTACCTAAACCTTGTGCAAATAATCCTCCCCATTTGTTATCTTTGAAACTTGCTACTGCAAATCCAATCATATTAGCACAACAACCTATTGTTGCAGCACCTGCAGCTAATCCATTTAGATTTAATATAATTGCTAATGCTGTAGAACTTATTGGAGATGTTAGTACCATTCCCATTATCACTGCTACTAATATTCCCATTACTATTGGTTGTCTTTCTACTGCCCAATTTATAACTGCTCCTAATTTTAACATAAATTCAGAAATTGTTGGACCTACTAATAACCCTATAATTCCTCCTACAATAATTGTAATTAATGGAACTAATATAATATCTAATTTAGTTTTTCCAGCAATTAATCTTCCAGCTTCTATACCTGCTAAAGCTGCTAAAAATGCTCCTAATGATTCTCCAGGTCCTGCTAACACTAAATTTCCTTCTACTAAAATATTACCTGCTAATATTTTACTTGCAAAAGCTCCAATTAATCCTGCCACTGCAGCTGCTATTGTTACATATTGATTTGTCTTAAATTTAACTGCAACTCCTACACCTATTCCAGCTCCTGTTAATCCAGCTGCTATTTTACCAAATTGAAATAATAACTCACCTGCATATCCACCAATTATATTTCCAATTTGTTGAATTATTGTACCTATAACAAGAGTTGCAAATATTCCCCATGTCATTCCAGCAAATCCTTCAATAAATATTTGTTTAAGAACTTCTTTTATTTTTATTTCTAATTTTTCTTTGTTTTTTATTTTCATAGAAATCATCCTTTCTTTTTTGTTATTATCATTTTGTTACTTTCTATGTTATTATTATAATGATAATAAGTTAAAATGTCAATACTTTTTTTAAAATTTTTTTATTTTTTATTTAGAATTAATTATATAAACATCAAAAAACATTGATATCAAAGCAAATATCAATGTTTTTTATTTCTTTTATTTTTTTTAACTTTTTGAATTTTTATGTTTTATATTTTTATACTCCATTTTCTATTTCTACATTATTAATTCTATCTTTTACTTCATAAACATGTATTGGTCTTCTTTTATGAATAGAATTTTTATATAGCTTATCTATTTTTTCCTTTGCTTCTTTATCAGTTTTACCTTCTATTATATACTCAGCTATTTGTTTATATGTTACACCTAATTTTTGTTCATCTGTAAGTCCACCTAAACCATCATTAGGATCTTTTTTAATAATTTTTTCTGGTACTTCTAAATATTCACCTATTTGCAATACCTCTTCTACTGTAAAATTAGCAATTGGATTAAAATCACATACATTATCTCCCCACTTTGTTGTATATCCAACTGTCTTTTCACAAAGATTTCCTGTACCAATTACTAAATATCCCATAGTATGTGCTATTGAATATAAAGTAGCCATTCTTAATCTTGGTTTCATATTTATACTTCCTTCTTTTGAAATCCCTTCTGCTAGCTCAAACTTTTTTAATTCATTATTCATGTTTTTTTCAATATGTTGGTAAGCTTCATTTAAATCAATATTAAGAAGAGGAACTCCAAATTTATCTGCTACTAATTTTGCATCTTCTACATCTGCTACTATTGTTGAACATGGTAACATTGCTGTTATTACTCTTTCTCTACCTAATGCTTTTTCTGAAATTGCTATAACTGTTGCACAATCTTTTCCTCCACTATTTCCTATAACAACTCCTTTTGCACCAGTATTATCTACAAAATCCTTCACCCATTTAACTACATTTTCTACTTCTTTTTCTAATCTTTCTTGATCAAACATATTAATCACTCCTTTTAAATTTATTTAGAAAATAGATTATTTTCTTTTATATATTCATATACCTCATCTGGTGTAAAATATCTTATACTTTTACCTTCTACAAGTTTCTTTCTTATAAATGTAGAACTTAAACTACTTCTAACATTTTCTTTCACCTTCATAAAATTCTCTTTATGCTTTAATAACAATTCATTGTTTTGAATTATTTCTTCCATATCATCTTGATCTCTTTCCAAAATTAATATCTTAAAATTAGAAACTAATTCTTCAGCCTTTTCCCATGTATGTAGTGTCTTTAAATTGTCTGTCCCTATAGTAAACCAAATATCATGACCTTTATATTCTTCTTGTACAATTTTTAATGTTTCTATAGTATATAGTGGTCTTGAATTATCTATTTCTGCTCTTGATATCATAAATTTAGAGTTTTTATCTACAACTACTTTTAGCATATTATATCTATGTTCATTTCCAATCAAATCTGCTTTTTTATATAAAGAATTTACTGGAACAAAAACTACTTTTTTTACATTATCATATTCATTTATAATTTGCTCTGCTAAAGAAAAATGTGAGTTTAATGGAGGATTAAAAGAACCTCCAAATATTACATATACCTTTTTACTTTCTTTCATCATATTCATCTCTTTTCTGTTATTATCATTTTATTACTATCTGATTAATATTATATATACTATTATCATATTTGTCAACAACAATTACAAATTTTTTAATTTTTAAATATATATATCAAAAAATAAAAGATATTTTCACATCTTTTATTTTCTTATATATACCTGTACTAAAATATTAAATCTTCTTTATTCCATCCATCATATATTTTGCAATCTGGTCTTAACACAAAATACTTTGATATCATTTTATCTGTTTTTTCTTCATTCATACAATCAATATCTACTATTGCTGACATATTATCAATTATATATTGCTTATATCCATATGGTAATGTATTTATATGTTCACCTTTTTCTACTATGTATGTATCTATTTCATCAAATAATTCATCTGGCACTTTATTTTCTAAAATCCAATCTGTTTGGCTATTTTCTCCAGAAATAAATAATTTTCTAAATGTAACTTGATCTGCACCAAGTTCTCTACACTTATTAAATAAACCTTCTACTGTTCCTCCAACACTTTCATATAAATATTTATTCATATTAAGACTTAATCTTAATGTAAAATCATATTCTTTAGCAATTCTGCAAGCTTCTTTAATATCTATTTCCAATTTCTCTGGTATACCTTGTATTTCTGCATTCATCTTATTATCAAAACTAGATAATGACAATGATAATATGCTTACACCAACTGTATTTCTTAAAAATCTAGCATAATTATTATTAAACATTACTCCTGATGTTTGAATTTCTATCCAATTAAAGCTTCCACATCCTTTTGATGGTAATATATAATTATTTATTAAAGCTAATGTTTGTAAAAAATGTCTATTTTGAAGTGGTTCTACATCACCTGTAATCATCATTATGTTTGCATCTTGTTCTTTTGCATATGCCATTTTATTTATATAATCTTTTAAATATAGATCATAAAACGGTAAATTTTCATCCATTTGATTTTTGTATAAATCTGTATTCATTCTTGCAACACAATATACACATTCATTTATACATTTTTTTCCTGGTACACATATTGATAAACTTTGTACATCTCTTTTCATATAAACTCCTCCTATTTTTTATATTTTAAAATCTTCTTTTTTATCTTTCATAAGACTAGCTATCTTCTTAGCTGATAATCCTGGCAGAGCCATTATTATTGAATTATCTTCTATCTTCTTATTTTTTCTAACATATGAGTATATTCCTATACTACAATTTTTACCTATTGTAGCTCCTGGCATTATATATGTACTTGCACCTACTAATGTATTACTTTCTATTTTTATATTTCCAAGTATTAATTCTCTACCCTCAAATATATGACAAGAAATATTACTATCTCCACCAATAACTACATTATCATCTATTTCTAATAAATATGCATCATGTAATCCTTTTGAATTTATGAAAACATTTTTTCCTATTTTGCATCCTAATATTTTGTAAAATAATTTTGCCCATGGTGTCCCTGTCATAAATGGTAACACTATATTCAATAATATTATATGTAGCCCTGAATAAACTAACCATCTGGCAAAAACAAAACTATCTATTGAATATCTTCCTGGTTTAAAACCTATAACTAATATTCTTTCCATTATTCCAAATACTAATAATGCTGTTATAAAAAACACATATATAGATACTCCAAATACTATTGAAAATATGGATATATTTAAAATGCTATTTAATCCAATTATATTTATATAATTATATATAATTGCAATAGATGGCATAAGTGATATTCCTATTATAGCTCCATAAAAAATATATGTAAGCAACGATATAACAGAATATGTAATAATATTAGACATCAAAAATTGTATAACTTTTTTCATAATTACCTCTTATCATTTCATTTTATAAATACGATTTTATCATATTAGATATTTTTTTACAATAATCTCCCTTTTTCCTCATATTTCATTTTTTATTCTTATTAATTAACATATTAAAAAGATTATTTATTAAAATTAATAAATAATCTTTTCATTTTATATAAACATTAATTATACTTTTTTATCTAAGGTTTCCACAATTACAACCTGGGATATTATTTGCTAAATTATCAGCAAGTACATTAAGTGCTTCTACACAATTACAGTTATTAGTATTTAGTGCATCTGCAATAGCATAAAGATTGTTTATTTGAACAAAATTATCATTTAGATTATCATTTATAGTATTAATAGCTGCAAGGTTTTGACAACTACTCCCTAAACGTCTATTCAAATTATTAACTCCATTATTGCATGCACAATTATTATTATTACACATATTCTTTTCTCCTTTGTCCATTTTAATATATAATATGTAATTTATATTATTTTTGTTACTAAGATTACAATTATTAAAATATATATTACTCTAAAATAATATATATCTACTTTCATCACTATAGCAACACATTGACAATTTTTATTGACCATGTTATGCTTTTAGCAAGTTTTACAATATGTAAACAAAATATTAGGAGGATAATTATGATTTATCAAAATTATGGTATTTCAAAAAAAATTAAATCAGAAAGGAGTATTATATTATGAAATTCCTAGGAAGAGGTGCAGGATTTTCTGACCAACATACATCAGCATATTTTACTACACGGGAAAATTTTGTAGTAATTGATTGTCCAAACTCTGCATTTACAAAACTCAAAAAAATGGATTTTTCAAACTTTGAAAACATATATGTTCTTATAACACATACACATGGAGATCATATTGGCGGTTTAGGACTTTTCTTACAATTTGCCTTCTGGGTATTGAAGAAGAAAATCACAATTGTTGCACCATGTGAGGATGTTCAAGAAGACATTTGTACCATTTTAGAAATTGAGGGTAATGAAACAGAATGGTATAATATTTGTACTGCTGAACAAATGAATGAAGAATTTCTACTACAAGAAATATCAACAGATCATTCACCTCAACTTCAAGGCAAATGTTATGGTTATGAGTTAAATCTAAGTGGTATTCACTATGTATATACAGGTGATACATCAACATTAACTCCATTTTTACCATTACTAAAAAAAGGATCAGTTCTCTGTGTAGATACATCAGTGTATTATGGTCTTATTCATTTAAAGTTAGAAGATGCTTTAGATCAATTAATTGAATTAACCCAACAAGGTGTTCAAATTTATTTGATGCACTTAGATGATGAATTAAAAGCAGAAGAAATTATACAAGGATTAAATAGGATTTCCCTTGCACCATTGGATTAATAACATTATATAAAAAGCTTTAATAATAGACCTCCAGTTTTATACTGGAGGTCTATTACTATTGCCATAATAAATTTACTATTTTTCCATATTATATATTAATTTTGAAATTGTTATTTTACATAATCTATGATATAATATATCCATTACATTATGATTGGAGGAACGGACATGTATGAATATACTCCGTGGGCAACAAAAGTATTATCTCGGATACTTGCAATAACTTCAGATGTATTACCTATTTTAGATATACAATTTGGAGGAGCTTGTAATCTGAACTGCATTTACTGTGATACACCTAAGTATCATGCTCCTTGTTCACTTGATGTTGATGCTATTGAAAAAATTATCTCTAATGGTAATATTCTGTGGGTATATGCTTGTGGACTTGGAGAACCAACTGCAATTGGGAATATGGAAACATTCAAACAAATTCTCAAGATAAGTCAGAAAAACCAGGTCAAAGTATCTGTTTTCAGTAATATCCTTAACCTTGATGATGATATTCTAAACTTTATAGATAATGGTACTTTAAATGTACTATTTAAACTTGATAGTTTCAGTTCTAAGGTTGTAGAATATTTGTATGGAAAGGATGTAAGTGAGACTATTTTAAATAATTATCAAAAATTAAAAGAAGTCACACATATTGAAAACGGAACAACTAATCTAGGAGCCTCAATAGTCCCTACAAAAGCAAATTTCAAAGAAATATATAAAATTGTAGACTATTGTATGGATAATGATATTTTTCCACTATTGGGACAACTAGAAAATGCAGGTAGATGCTCTAGTATTTATGAAGATTTAGAACTCAAAGAACCTGAATTAATTGTTCTTCGAAATTACATTTCTCAAAAATACAATATTGAGTATGAAATTCCTGTATGTCCTGCTACAATATCATCAATACATATTACAAATACAAACAAAGTAATTGTTGATGAGAAAACAGGTTTATCTTGTGCTTGGTTTTGGATGGAAGACCCTAAAATGGTTGAATTGGCAGATATTCGTGATATATCAACAGCAGAAATATTATCAAAAATAATAGAATACCGAAAAGAAAAATTTTCTGATGTTGTAGAAATTGCGCAAAATTTATCCAATAACACTTTTGGTGGTTGTGGTGGAGATGCAAAAACACTGCTGACAAAATATATTGACATTGTCAATTATTAAAATAATCAGCTTAATACCTTCTGTAAAAAATTACAGAAGGTATTATATTGCAAATTTTCATAAAATATATATTAAATTTTGTCAAATATTTATGCACTCTTTAGTTCTAATCTTAATTTGTCTGCAATCATTGCTATAAATTCTGAGTTAGTTGGTTTTCCTTTAGCTGCTGATATTGTATATCCAAATATATTTTCTACAGTTTCTGTTTGACCTCTTCCCCATGCTACTTCTATTGCATGTCTTATTGCTCTTTCTACTCTACTTGGTGTTGTTTTATATTTACTAGCAATTTGAGGATATAATCTTTTTGTTATTTGATTTATTACTTCTATATCATTTACTACCATCATTATTGCTTCTCTTAAATATTGATATCCTTTTATATGAGCAGGAACTCCAACCTCATGTATTATATTTGTTACTAATGCTTCTAAACTATCTTGGTTTTTGTTCTCTGGAGCTATATCTATATACTGACTTCTTGTTTCTCTACTAATAAAATTGTTTCTAACTTGACCTGGTTGATAATTTTTTTCTTCTCTTATTCTTTTCATTAGCATTTCTATATCAAATGGTTTTACCACATAATATTGTGCTCCTAATGCTATAGCTTTTTGAGTTATCTTATCTTGACCAACTGCTGATAACATTATACATAATGGTTTTTTATCCATATTTGATTCTTTTATTTTTTCTAATACACCAAGTCCATCAAGATGTGGCATTATTACATCTAACAACACTACATCTGGAGTTTTTTCTTGTATTTTTGTTACTGCCTCATTCCCATCTCTGGCCACTCCTACTACTTCCATATCACTTTCATTTTCTAAATATTTTGTTAATGTCATAGCAAAATCTGCATTATCATCTGCTATCAAAACTGTAATTTTTTCTTTCAATTTTATTTCCTCCTAGTAATTAAATTTGTAAATATTTTACAATTAGGATTATAATATTATTTCCAGAAAATTACAAGTGTTTTTTGGAAAATATTTCAAGTTTTGTTTTTATTTGTTTAAATATCAATGTTTTTTTGTATGTTTTTTTCTCTTAAAATTTTACTTTTTATTATATTAATTTTATTTTTCGATATATTTTCTAATATTTTTTCCTTTTCTTTATTTGCTATTTCTATAATTATATTTATATTATCAGAATATTCTACATTAACTATTTTAATATTATTCTTTTTACAATAATATTTAAATTTCTCCAAATCTTTATATTCTAAACTTATTTCTATTTCAAATCCTTTTAAATTTTTTACATATATGCTTTCATCCATAACTTTAGTTATAGAATCTGAATATGCTCTTACTAATCCTCCTGTACCTAATAGTATTCCTCCAAAATATCTAGTAACAATTACTAAAACATTATATAGCTCTTTCTTTTGTAATATGTTTAACATTGGTGCTCCTGCTGTTCCAGAAGGTTCTCCATCATCACTATATCTTTCTATCAAAACACCATTATCATCTACTCTATATGCATAACAATTATGTCTTGCATCATTATATTCTTTTTTAATATATTTAATTATTTCTTCTACTTCTTCAACACTATTAATATTATATATATTAGTTATAAATTTTGACTTTTTCTCTGTTATTTGTGTTTGTATATTCTCTTTTACTGTTTTAAATTCTTCCATAATAGTTCTCCATCATTATTATTGATCTAATCCTGCTGTATAACCTGTTGAATATGCAATTTGTAAATTAAATCCTCCTGTATATGCATCTACATCTATAATTTCTCCTGCAAAAAATAAACCTTTAATCAATTTTGATTCCATTGTTTTAGGATTAATTTCTTTTATATCTATTCCTCCACTAGTAACTATTGCTTCTTCTATTGGTCTAAAACCTTTTATATTTATCTTAAAATTTTTCAATAAATTTACTAAATTTTCTCTTTCTTTTTTAGTTATTTCATTTACTTTTTTATCTGGTGATATCTTTGACAATTCTACAATAACATCTATTAATTTTTTTGGTAATAATTTATCTAAACTATTTTTATATTGTTTATTCTTTTCTTCATCAAAATCTCTTCTTATTCGTAAATCTAATTTTTCATAATCAAGTGCTGGTTTTAAATCTATCACCAATTCTATCTTATTATTTTTCAATAATTCATCTATTTCTTTATACCTTAACATATGTGCTGAACTACTAAGTATAGTTGGACCTGATACACCAAAATGAGTAAATAGCAATTCTCCAAAATCTTCATATATTACTTTGTTTTTAATAATATCTACTAATTTCATTTTTATGTTTTTAAGGCCTAAACCTTGTAGATTTTTACATATGTTTAAGCTTTCTTTATTTACTTCTAATGGCACTAATGATGGTTTTACACTCTTTATATTATGACCTAAACTTTTTGCAAAACTATATCCATCACCTGTTGAACCTGTATTTGGATAACTTTTTCCACCTGTAGCAATAATAACTTTATCTGCTTTTATATAGTTTTCTGATACATACACGCCTTCTACTTTTCCATCTTTTGAAACAATTTTAGATACTGCTGTATTTGTTTTAATTGTAATATTATATTTTCTTAATTCTTTTTCAAATACATTCAATACATCTTGTGATCTATCTGATATTGGAAAAATCCTATTACCCCTTTCTACTTTTGTTTTTACACCTGATTTTTCTAACATTTCTACCACATCATTATTAGTAAAATTTTTAAAAGCACTATAAAGAAACCTACCATTACCAGGTATATTACCTATAAAATCATCCATTTCTATGTTACTAGTTATATTACATCTACCTTTACCAGTTATTAATAATTTTCTTCCGTATAGTATTCATTTTTTCTAATATAACTACTTCATTACCCTGCTTTGCAGAAGATATTGCTGCTAATATTCCAGCAGGGCCTCCTCCAATTACTACTACTTTCATTTTTACTCCTACTTACTTTTCATATTTTGTATTGCTTTTAATACACCTATTTTTCCATATTGATATGTTAGACCTCCTTGTTGAAAAGCTATATATGGTTCTCTAATTGGTCCATCACAAGAAAGTTCTATAGAAGATCCTTGTGTGAAACTTCCTGATGCCATTATAATTTTATCTGTATATCCTGGCATATCCCAAGGCTCTGGAATAGAAAAAGAATCTACTGGTGAACCCATTTGAATTCCTTGGCAATATTTTATTAAATCATCTGGATTACCAAATTCTATTGTTTGTACTATATCTGACCTTATATCATCATATTTAGGTTCTACAATATATCCTAATTTTTCTAATATCTTACTTGTAAATACAGCTGTTTTTAAACTGCTTGCTATAACACTTGGTGCAAAAAAGATTCCTTGCAACAAATATTTATTTATACCTAATGTTGGTCCTACCTCTTTCCCTTCACCTGGTGCAGTTAATCTCTCTGCTGCTACTTTCACTAATTCTTTTTTACCAGCTATATATGCACCATTAGGAGCTATTCCTCCTCCTAAATTTTTTATTAATGATCCTACTATTATATCTGCTCCTACTTCTAATGGTTCTTTTTTACCTACAAATTCACAATAACAATTATCTATCATAACAATTATATCTTTATCTATATTTTTAATTAAATCAATTACTTTCTCTACTTTTTCTATGTCTATTGTTTTTCTTGATTCATATCCTCTTGATCTTTGAATTTGTATAAGTTTAACTTTTTCTTTACTTGTTTTTAATCTTTCTTCTATTTTACTATAGTCAAAATCATTATTTAATAAGTCAATTTGCTCATACCTTATCTTATATGATTTTAAAGAACTTTCATTTTCTTTTATACCAATAACCTCATCTAATGTATCATATGGTTTACCATTAATACTAATCATTGTATCTCCTGGTCTTAAAAAAGCAAATAACGCAACTGTAAGCGCATGAGTTCCTGATATAAATTGTGAACGAACTAAGCTATCTTCTGCTTTTAATATATTACTATATACATCTTCAATTTTCTCTCTTCCAATATCATTATATCCATATCCTGTTGTGCTTCCAAAATGTATATCAGATATTTTATTTTCTTGGAATGCTTTTATAACTTTTAAACTATTATATTCACATATTTCATCTATTTTTGAAAATACACCTTTTATTTCTTTTTCTACTTGATTTGTTAAATCTATTAATTCTTCTTTTATTCCAAACTCTTTATACATATATTCCTCTACTCTTTCATAAATTAAAGAACAGACTTGATTATCTTATAAAATTTCTAATCTCTGTTCTTTAATTTTTAAACTCAATTTTTTTCTAATCTATTATTGTTGCTTCATTATTTCATCTGTATAATATGACTCACCAAAACTTGTTACCATTTTATAATATTTACCTATGAAATTTGGTTCTGCATATCTACTATCAAATGTATATATAGGTTCTTGTAATATTTCTAATTGTTCATTTATACTTCCCCATTTTCCATTTTTATTAATACCTGCAAATCCATTTTTATTAAACTCAGTTACCTGATCATAAATAAAATCAATTTTCATATTTCCTTCTTTATCTACAAATCCCCATTTTCCATTTTGCTCTTTTGCAAAAAATTTATTGTTTGAGAATATTTCTATATTTGTTTTCTCTTTACCATCTAAGCCAAAATATTTTACTTCTTTATCTGAGTAAATTTTTATATAATCTTCATCATCATATTTTTTTGAATTAGGTATTGATATCAATTCATTAATATTATTATCATAAAGTCCAATTGTATTATTTTCAGCAACTATAGTTATTACCATATTTGAATCTTCAACTCTTTGTACTACATCATATTTTATATCTAATAAAATTTTGTTGCTAGAATTTATTATTCCTGATTTGCTATTATTACCACTAACAATAAAATATTGACCATACAAATATTCAATATAATAATAGTTGTTTGATATTAATACTTGTCCTTTTTTATTTTGAACACCATATTGATTATTATTATCTATTGTTATGAAATAATCTTCATTTGAAGTTGATATTATATTTCTATATTTTATTTTCTCTTGTTTATTTCCCTCTACATCAAATATAGTTTCTTTACTATCTTTATTGGCACAAATATATGTACCTTGTATTGTTAACTTATCATATATTATTGGTATTTTTATATTTTTTTCTAAATCCATTAAACCAAATACTTTGTTTTTTTCTACAATTAATACATTATTAAAAGCATCATATTCAATATCTTGATATTCATAATCTAAAATCACTTTACTATTTTTCAAAAATCCTACTTTACCTGATTTTTCAGCTAATAAATATATATTTTTATTGTCTTCTTTTTCAGTAATTCTACTTACTTTATTATATTCACTCTTTAATACTACTTTTCCATTATTATTAATATATCCATATCTTAAACCTTCATCTGTCCTAATACCTACTATATACCCACTTTGTTTATATCCTAATTCTCTTGTATAATAGTTATCATTCTCTATTTCATCATATTTTATATCTAATAATTTATGACCTTTCATATTTATTATTCCATATTTATCATTTTGCTTTACTAGTAGCTCTCCTTCTTTGTTTTGCATACTACTAATTTCATCATATATTGCTTTTACTATTATATTTCCTTCAAAATCAATTATTCCATATTTATTGTCTTGTTTAAATCTAAGAATAGATTTTTCATATGGTACATTTGTTATTATTCTCTCTAATTGTATTTCTGACACTTCTTCAAAATCATTCAATATTTCTTCGTTTTTATCATTTACAATTATTGAGTCACCTTCTCCAGTATTTATATCATAATTATAAACACATACAAAAACTGCTTTTGATGGATTTGGTATTTTAACAAGATCATATTTTGCATCTACTAATACATTACCTTCAGTATCAATTACTCCTGTCATATCATTTTGTATAAAAGTAAAGTATTTAAATTCTTTTATTTCCTCTATTTCATACTTTCTTTTAGAATTATCAAATAATACTATTCCTACAGTTGCTAATACTATTATTAACAATACTGATATAATCAAGATAACTATTTTTTTCATTTTATTCATATTAATAGATCCTTTCTCATTAGTTATAACTTCTTTTATTATTCCTCAATAATTGTTTCTTCATTCTTACAAGCTTTTACCCAAGCTATTCTTTTTTCTTCAATACTTTCTACTTTGTATGTTACATTATCTGTTTCAATTATAATTTCTTCTTCATCAGCTGGAATTCTTCCTATTTTTTGAATTAGATACCCTGATAAAGTCTCATAATCACCTTCTGGAATTTCTACTGAAAGGATTTTCTTAAGGTCATAAATAGAAACACTTCCACTTATCATGTATGTATTTTCATCTATTTTTTCATATTCAGATTCTATATCATCATATTCATCAAATATATTACCAACAAGTTCTTCTATTATGTCTTCCATAGTAATTATACCTGCTGTTCCTCCATATTCATCTAAAACAACAGACATTTGCTTTTTATTTTTTTGTAATTCTTTAAAAAGTTCATCCATTGGTTTAGACTCTGGTACAAAATGTGCTTCTCTTATTATATTTTTCAATTTAAATTGTTTTTTGTTTTTCATATATTTCAATAAATCTTTTATAAACAAAATACCTTTTATATCATCTATATTTTCATCATACACTGGTACTCTACTATATTTATATTCATCCAAATCATCCAGTAATTCTTCTATTGGTTCATTAATATCTATTGCATATACATCTGTTCTATGTGTCATAACTTCTACAACTGTTCTATCATTAAATTCAAATATATTATTAATCCACTCTTTTTCTTCTTTTTCTATTGTACCTTTTTCTTCACCCTCATCTATCATCATTCTTATTTCTTCTTCTGTAACTATTTCTTCATCATGTTCTGATACTCCAAATAGTTTTGAAATAAAATTTGTAGACATTGTTAATATTTTTACAAAAGGTGCTGTTAATATTGATATAAGCCTTATAGCCCCAATTGTTGCAAATGATATTTTTTCATAATATTTCATTCCCAATCTTTTTGGAACTAATTCTCCAAAAATCAAAGTAAATAAAGATAATATCATTGTAATTAATACAATTGAAATTCCTCTCCATACTTCTAAACTAATTGATGGCAACAAATTATTTAATACTGGTGATAATACATCTGCAAAAGCATCTGATGCAAAAGCACTTGATAAAAATCCTGCCAATGTTATTCCTATTTGAATTGTTGCTAAAAACTTACTTGGAGTTTTTAACATTTTATTTATTTGTTTCGCTTTTTTATTTCCTTCTTTTGCCTGCTTTTCTATTTTTGCATCATTTAATGAAATAAATGCAATTTCTGAAGCAGCAAAATATGCATTAAGTAAAATTAAAACTGCTAATATTATAAGTTGTGTAAACATTTTCTAAAATACACTCTTCCTTTCTTGTATTAAATACATATTTCACTATATATTTAATGTGCTTTTTCAAGAATAATTATATATATTTTAGAAGAATATGTCAATGAAAAACATTGATTTAACTTGAATTTTAACTTATTTTTTATTACAAATTAATCCATAAATATTTACATACCTGTTTTAGGTAATTTAGTTTGTCCAGAAGCTTTTGGTGACACTTCTAATTTATTTTTTGAGGTTTCAACTGTTGTTTTCTCTTTTTCTGAATTATTAACAATAACTGTTATCTCTTCATAAAACTTTATATCTAATAATATATAATCTTCATACAAATTATATTCTCCTGGGGCCTTTGTTTCTTTTAAATAATATATTCCTGGCATTATATCATTTAATATAATTTCACCATTTTCATTTGATATCAAATTAGTATGTATTATGTTTTTATTTTCATCTAACAAATCAAATTTAGCTCCTTGTAATGGAACTCTTGTATTAGTATCCTGTTTTAATATTTTTATTTTAGTCTCATTTTTATAATAATCTATATTCTTAGATCCTACTCCATCTTCATAAGTTAACCCTGTTATAGCATAATCTTGAAGAGTTGAATTTGGTGCTTTACCAATAAATACTGGTTTTGTATTTACTAATGACTTAGCTGTTATGTTTATATTTCCTCCATTTCCTAATTCTGAAATTGGTAACAATATTTTAAATTTTTCTCCTGGAGCAAATTCACTTTTTCTATTATTATTCATATCTGTTAACAAATAACTATCTGTATTTGAACTAATATCTATTGTATAATTTCCTGATGAAGCTTTAGATGTAACTTTAAAAGTCTTTGATATATATCTTGAATTTATACTATCCTGATCCCAATTATTATCTTCTGTTATTGTTAAATCTGAAGATATTTTAGATTCATTACTACTATATGCAGCATTTATTATATTATTAAGTGCTGAAAGTGTTCTTGCCCCTGCTTCTCCTATACCTGAAAATTCTTCTATCTTATATCCATACAATACAGAATATACTGCCATTTTAGTAGCCATAAAAGCTTCATTTGCATTAGCACATCCCAATTGTGTTGGTGTTTTATATGGATAACCATTTATTATAGCTCTCCATACTAAAACATTATTCAAAACAGAGTCAACACTTACTGTATAACTTCCACTTTCTCCAACTCCTGGTTTAGGTTTATCTAAACAATATGCTGGATACTCTGTTCCATTATTATTATATACTATAAAACTTGTCCTTACAGTTGATCCATCTTTTTTTAATAACTCTCCACACTCTCCTTTTGAATATAGATTTGCACTATCAATACTAGCTGCATTACTTATAACTATTCCAAATATATCTGCCATGACAAAATATATTACAAAAGCAATTATTATCATTTTATACATTCCTCTACTATATTTTGCTTTATTACTATTTATATTTACCAATTTATTCAATCCTTTCTTCTTCTAATTTTATTTCTTTTCCTTGAATACACCTTCTATATTCTGGTTCATTTTCTATGCAAGTAATTAATGTAATCCTATTATCTTCTGTATTTTCTAAATATCTCCAATCAGTATCTTTTATCACTGTTACAATATCTACTATGTATATTTTTGATATGTCATCTAATTTATATAATATATAATCTCCTTTTCTTAATAACTTGATATTTTCAAAATAATTTTTAGGATATCCTCTATTATGAGCTGCCAAAGCAACATTACCATTTGAAATACTAGTATCAACAAAATGACCTACAGATCTATTCATAATTTGGCTTGTTGTTCCTTCTTCTATAGGAGCTATTAAATTAATTTTGGGTATAGAAATTCCCCAATTATACTCTATTTTTTCTATATAACCAGGTAAATCCTCTTTCTTAACATCTCCATTATTAATACTATTTTTATCTAATTTTTCTTCTTGTTCTTCTTTTATTATTTTTATTTCTTTATCATTATCATTATTATTTTCTTTATTGTTGGATTTTTTATTTTTCATCTCAGAAATTAAATTATTATATGAATTCAAAATATTGTTATATAAATTAATTTTGTTTAGATACATATAGTTTAAAAAAACATATATTACACTTGATATAATTAGACTTAAAAAAAAGATATTTAATCTATTATAATTAAACATGCATATACTTCACCTGCCCTATTTCATTACTATTCAATTTTTCGTTTTTCTTTGGAATTTTTAAGTTACTAAATTTTTGATAAAAATTCTTTTGATTTAAAATTGCAATTTTAAGATTTAACAGTTACATATTACTATAATTGTAAAAAATTGTAAAGAACTTTTCATTGACTAAATTCGACATTTTTCCACATAAATAAAAAAAGATATTGAAATAACTTATTCAATATCTTTTTTATATCTTAATTTTCCTCTTCTACATATATGTCTAAATCAAAATAGAAATCAACTCCATTTTCTAAATTTGAAACCCCAAAATCATTATTATAATTATTCATTATTGCTTTAACCAAAGACAAACCTATTCCAGTTCCTCCTTCTTTTCTATTTCTTGAAGTATCCACTTTATAAAATCTTTGCCATATTCTATTTATATTTTCTTCTTCTATTTTTTCCCCTGTATTAAAAACATGAATTCTTACTTTTTCCTTTTCTTCAATATTAGTTATATATATTTTTATACTTTTTTCAGAATTTACTTTTTTTGCATGTTTTATAGCATTTATAAAATAATTTGAAAGTACCCTTTCTATATAAAATTCATCTGCATACACATATATTGGTTTTTTGTTTTCAAATTTAACTTCAACTTGTTTTTCATCTATAAGCACTTGAGAAGCTCTTATTACATTTTTTATTAATTCTACTATATCAATTTTTTCATTGTTAAATTCTCTTTTTCCATATTCTAATTTCATAAGTTCAAGTAATTGTTTTACAATCTTATCCATTTTATTTGCTTCATCTAAAATTACTTCTGAGTAAAATGTTTTGCTCTCTTCATCTGAATTTACATTTTCCACTAATCCTTCTGCATATCCTTGAATCAATGCAATTGGTGTTTTAAGTTCATGAGAAACATCAGATATAAATTGTTTTCTCATTTCATCTATTTTAGATTTTTCTTCAATATCTTTTTCTAGTTCTATATTAGAATTTCTCAGTTGCTTAATTGTTCTTTCTAATTTATCAGACATAATATTAATACTTTTACCAAGTGCATTAATTTCATCATCTGTATCTGTTATTCTATATTTTTTACTAAAATCTAATTTAGACATTTTATTAGCAATTTCATTTAATTCTAATATTGGTTCTGTAAATCTTTTAGATATAAATGAAATTATTATTGCAGCAAGTATTATTGTAAAACCACCTATCAAATACAAAAAATTATTTGATATTTTTACACTTTCTCGTATAGATGATATTGGCAATCTCATATATAGTTTATATCCATTATCCAGTGTACCTGTAAACACCATATACTTTTCGCCATTTATAAAATCATCCATTTGCCTTATAATCATTTTAGAATTTGAAAATAATATATTTCTATTATCAACTGAATTTCTATTTGTTAAATTAGTTTCATTTACAATAAATAGAAATTCTTTATTAGAAACAAATACATTTGTACTTTCTTTGTTTTTTATTAAAATTTCAAAATCATTATATATTTCTATTTTTCTTAATTCATCACCTATTATATCTTTATCTACATCACTATTATAGAAAGTATTAACAGTATCATATACTGTTCTTAAACTATTTCTTTTTGAATATAAATAAAATGTTTCTAAAACTACATTATTAAGTATAATTAGAAAAAATATTATTACCATTACAGCAATACCCAATGCTAAAAACAATCTAATACGAACTGAATTTAATCTATCTTTAATTTTTATCATTTTTGCCTCCACATTTTTATATTATTTAACTTCTAATTTATACCCTACACCTCTCATAGTTTTTATGTATTTACCTTTTTTACCTAATTTATGTCTAATTTTTTTAATATGACTATCTATTGTTCTTGAATCTCCATAATAATCATAATTCCAAACATTATTTAATATTTTATCTCTTGATAATGCTATATTTTCATTATCTACTAAATATTTCAAAAGTTCATATTCTCTTAAACTCATTTCTATTGTTTTTCCATCTATTTTAACTGTTCTTCCATCTGTATCTATAGTAATTCCACCATAATCTCTTACATTACTCTTATCTATATTTATTCTTTTTAAAAGTGCTTCTACTCTTGCAACTAAAATCTTAGGGCTAAAAGGTTTTGATATATATTCATCCACCCCTAATTCAAACCCAAACAATTCATCTTGTTCTTCCCCTCTTGCTGTTAGCATAATTATAGGGACCTTTGAGTCTTGTCTGATTTGTCTTAAAACAGACCATCCATCTAATTTAGGCATCATCACATCTAAAAGAATTAAACTTATTTTTTCTTTATTTTCTTCAAATACTTCTAATGCTTTTTCTCCATCTTCTGCCTCTAATATCATGTATCCTTTTTGTGATAAGAAATCTTTAATTAATTTTCTCATTCTTGCTTCATCATCAACTATCAAAACAGTATAATCATTCATATATTATCACTCCTTTTTTACATTACATAATCATTATATATTATACTTATAGTTTGTGTCTAGTATGTGAATTTAACATAGTTTTTTACTTAATAAATATGATATTTATTAATACTAATACTATAACAAAATATACTTTTATTTAGATTAGACAAAAAAAAGACATAATAAAAATTAATTTCTATTATGTCTTTTTATTTAATACAACTAACTATATATCATCAATACATATCTATATTATTTATTATCTTTTTCTAATTTTTTACCTTTCTAACTCAATACTGCTCCTAAAGTTAAAATGCCAATATTTTCTGAATATATTGTATCAAATTGTGATATGGGTAATGGATTTTCTCCAAGTCCCGCTTCTATTGTATACCCTGGTCTATTATATTCTTGTATAAACCAATCCTTATATCCTGCAAAACTAGATTCAAAAGGTGTTTCTTCTAATAAATATCCACTTGATTCTGAAAATCTTTCAGCTATATATTCTGATTTTTCTGGTAAATAATCAAGGTATTTCCAATATATAACTTTTCCCTGTGTATGATATGCTAATATTAATTTAAAATCATGCTTTATAGTGAAATTATAAACTGCTTTTGATTCTGATTCAGATAAAGGAAACTCTCCCACATAATCTCTTGGCCCAGGTTTTGTATATCCTTGAGAAAATTTAGTCTTTTTTGCTTGTTCCCAACCTGCAGGGTATTGTAAATTTAAATCAACTCCATTAATATTTGCTTTCCATCCATTTGGAAAAGGTATATCTGGATAATTTTCTGACATTTCTTTAACACTTGCATATACTTCCATACCCGATTTTATATCTCCTGTAACTAGGTCTACTCCATCTGGATTGACCATTGGAACTATATATAGAGATACTTCATCATATATTTCTCTAGCACTATATCCATATATATTTGTGCCTTCAGCACAAGCTTTAGAAAACTCTTCTATATAATTCATTAATATAGGTGTTGTTATCCATTCATTAGCATGAAATGAAGCATTATAAAAAACTTCTTTTTTTCCTCTACCAATTCTGATATATGGTATATTTCTTCCTAATACACTTCTTCCAATACTACCTACCTCTAAAAAAGGATATACTGTACTTAATGCATTTATATTCATATCTAAAATTCTAAAGCTATAACTTATATTAGTATTAATAATATTCCCAAATGGAATTATTATTTCTTGACCTTCATATATAGTATCTAAATTAATATTAGGATTAGCCACAATTATTCTATATATACTAGTATCAAATTTTTCTGCAATATTATATAAAGTATCTCCTAATTTTACAGTATACACACTATAGCCATTTATGTAAGGATGTAACCTTCTCCATGTTCTATTTTGAACTATTCCATCAACTAATAATCCATAACTTTTTTGAAATGCAGCTACAGCTTTTTGAGTTTCTTCTCCATATCTTCCTGTTATATTCCCTTTATAGTAGCCAAGTTTTTTTAATATACTTTGCAACAATTCTACTATTGGTCCAAAAGAACCATACCTTAAAGTTTCCATATTATCACCTTCAAGATATTATATTTGTATTAATTGTTTTTTGTTACAAAAAATTAAACTTTTTATTCATTAATTACATAATCTATATTATTTTGTGTAATATTTTTTTATTTTTTCCATTGCCTTTATAGTATTTTCTCTAGTACCAAATGCTGTTAATCTAAAATATCCTTCACCACTTGGACCAAATCCTGCACCTGGTGTTCCAACTATCCCCAAGTTATTTAACAATTCATCAAAAAACTCCCATGAGCTTTTTCCTTCTTGTAACTTAATCCATATATATGGTGCATTCACACCTCCGTATATTTCAAATCCTACATTTTCTAGTGCTTCTTTTATAATTTTTGCATTTTCCATATAATACATTATATTTTCTTTTATTTGTTTTTTTCCTTCATTAGAATAAATTGCCTCTGTCCCTTTTTGTGTAACATATGACACTCCATTAAACTTAGTACATTGTCTTCTATTCCATAATGAATTTATTGATATTTCTTCTCCTTTTTCTGTGTATCCTTTTAACTGTTTTGGTACTATTGTATAAGCACACCTAACACCTGTAAACCCTGCTGTTTTAGAAAAGCTTTTAAACTCTATAGCTACCTCTTTTGCTCCTTCTATTTCATATATACTATGTGGTATATTATCCTCTGTTATAAATGACTCATATGCAGCATCAAATAATATAACTGATTTATTTTCTTTTGCATATTCTATCCATTTTTTTAATTGATCTTTTGTAAGTACTGTACCTGTTGGATTATTTGGTAAACACAAATATATTATATCTACCTTTTCTTCAGGAAACTCTGGTATAAATTCATTTTTTGCTGTACAAGGCATATATACTATTCCTCCATATCTTCCTGTTTTCTCATCAAAAACACCACTTCTTCCAGACATCACATTTGTATCTAAATACACTGGATATACTGGATCTGTTATAGCTATTTTATTATTAACCCCAAATATATCTACTATATTTCCTGAATCACATTTAGCTCCATCAGATATAAATATTTCATCAACATCTATTTGTATTCCTCTTGATAAATATTCATTCTTTCTTATCTTTTCTCTTAAAAAATCATATCCTTGTTCAGGTCCATACCCTTTGAATCCTAATTTCTCACTTATTTCATCAACTGCTGTATGCATAGCATTTGCAACTACTGGTACTATTGGCATAGTTACATCTCCTATACCCATTTTTATTATTTCTTTTTCTGGATTTTCTTTTGTATATTCTGATACTTTTTTAGCTATTGTTGAAAACAAATAACTATTTTGTAATTTCAAAAAATTCTCATTTATTTTTATCATTATTTTTCCTCCTCATAATAATCAATACTAGTTATTAAATAATAAACTAATATATTTATATATTAATTTCAATTTCTCCCTGAAATACTTCTGTTGCAGAACCTGTCATATACACATGGTTATCTTCTTTACTCCAATGTATATATAATGTTCCTCCTAATAACTCTATTTCAACATCTCTATTTGTATATCCTTTCAAACTACTAGCTACTGCCACTGCTGATGCTCCTGTACCGCATGCTAAAGTCTCTCCAGATCCTCTTTCCCATACTCTCATTTTTATTTTTTCTTTATTTATAATTTCTACAAATTCTACATTAACTCCTTTAGGAAAATGTTCATTTTTTTCTAATAATGGTCCATATTTCTCTACATCAAATTTTTCTACATCATCAACAATTGTTATAGCATGTGGATTTCCCATTGAAACACATGTAAATCTAAATGTTCTATCTAATGCTTCTAGTTCTAAATTCAATACTGGTTTTTCTTCTGAAATAACTGGAACTTCTTTTGGATTAAATATAGGCTCTCCCATATCTACCTTCACTTTTGTTACTTTTTTTTGTTCAATATTTAATTCAAGAGTTTTCACTCCTGCTAGTGTTTCAATTGTAATAACTTCCTTTTGCGTAAGACCTTTATCATAAACAAATTTTCCAACACATCTTATTCCATTTCCACACATTTCTGCTCTGCTACCATCACTGTTGTACATTTTCATTTTAAAATCAGCAATATCACTTTTACATATTAATATAAGCCCATCTGAACCTATTCCCAAATGTCTATTACTAACAAATTGAGCTAGGTAAGATTCATCCTTAATTTCCTGAATTTTAGTACAGTCAATATAAACATAATCATTCCCTAGCCCATGCATTTTTGTAAATTTAATCATTTTTTTCACCTCTTATAGGTATTAATAAAAAACAAAATATATTTATATCTTATTCCTCTGTATTCTATCATATGTTTTAAAATATGAAAATATATTTGTAACAAAAAAAGATAATATTATTATTTAATAATATTATCTTTCTTGCTATGGATCTTCTTTTTTATTTTTTTATTTTTTTCCTGCTATTAATATAGCAGCTCCTGCTTTACTATTAGTCTTCATTTCTACATTGAATGTACCCATACTTGACATTACATACATATCTTTTGCATCTTCTGTATCTTCTACAACTTTATCAATTGATACTCTCATTAATGTCATAGTATCACCTACTTTTACATTTACAGATATACCTTTTTCTTCCACAGTATTATTATCTGTCCATGTAATAACTTTCATACTTCCATCTTCCAGCTCAAAGAATTTTTTAGACCATCTTCCATTGAGTAAAGTTTGCACACATCCTATATCAAAAATGACTGTATCTACTTCCTCCAAATACTTTTTTGCTGCAATTAAAGGACATGTTTCACCAATATAAATTGGCTTTTTTTCAACTGATATTTCAAAAATCCGATCCTGATCATAGAAAATATTCATTTTCTTTTCTCCTTTTCAATATTATTTTTTAAAAACTAGACTTAATTATACCATATTTTATACTAATTTTCAAGAATTACACATAGCCTATTGTTAAAAGTACAACAAAACCTATAATTTTTACAAAAAAATGCTCATAAAATCAAACTAACTCTTTTTGATTTTATGAGTGTTTTTAAATATATTTTATAACATATTTATTTTTTATTATTATCTAATATCTAACTATTTATCATTCATATCTTAATGCATCTATAGGATTTAATTTAGATGCTTTATTTGCAGGGTATATTCCAAAGAATACTCCAATTATCATTGAAAATACCATTGAAAAAACAAGTACACCCGTTGATACTATAGCTTCCACTTCTAATATAGATCCTAATATTTGGGTTATTGAATATCCTAATATTATTCCTAATATTCCTCCTAATAAACTTAAAATAATTGATTCTATTAAGAATTGTATTAATATACTTCTTCTTTTCGCTCCTATAGCTTTTCTAATACCTATCTCTCTGGTTCTTTCTGTAACAGATACAAGCATTATATTCATTATACCTATTCCACCAACAATTAAAGATATTGCTGCTATTCCACCAAGCATTGTTGATAATGTTCCTGTTATAGTGTTTACCTGTGCCAATATTTCATCTTGTGTTATTACTAAAAACGCATCATCTGTACCAAGTTCTGTTTTCAAAAATTTACTTACTTTTTCTTTAGCATCTTTTGAACTATTAGAATCAGAGCCTTGTATTGCATATGTTCTTACATTTGCATCTTTAATCAGTCTTGATGCTGTTGTATATGGTATTATAACAGTGTCATCTGCTCCACTTTGTACAGAACCTTGTTTTTCTTCTAATAAACCAATTACATCAAATATTTCTCCATTTATTTTTATTTGTTTACCAATAGCTTCTTCTTCACCAAATAATTTATTTTTTATATATGTACCTATTATAGCTACTTTTTGTTTACCATCAACATCAAAATCAGTTAAGAATCTACCTTCTTGTATTTTAGCATTATTTACTTCCCTATATGTTGATGTTGTACCTGTTAGACTTGTAGTTATATTTTCTCTTTGATATTTTACAGTTATATTTCCACTAAGATTTGGTGCTATACCATCATATAACTCTGGATTATCATTTACAAATTTAATCATTTTATCTACATCAACTTGTTTTGTTGTATTTTTACCTGTGATCATTATATTTATAGTATTTGTTCCCATTTCCTTTAAAGTACCTGTTATCATTTCAGTTACACTATCTACTATAGAAACTAATGCAATCACTGCTGCAACACCTATAATAATTCCAAGGGTTGTTAAAAATGATCTCATTTTATTGGAAAATATACTACTTAAAGACATTTTTATTGCTTGAAAAATTCCCATATTGCTTCCTCTCTTTTTAATTATTATATATACTATGCATTATTAACAATTGTATCTTCTGTTATCTTTCCATCTTGTATTCTTATTATTCTATCAGCTTGTTTTGCTACATCATTATCATGTGTAATTAAAATTATAGTTCTACCTTCCTTATGTAATCTTTTAATCATTTCCATAATTTCTTTTCCAGATTTAGAATCTAAATTTCCTGTTGGTTCATCTGCTAAAATTATTGGTGGTTCACTAGATATTGCTCTTGCTATAGCAACTCTTTGTTGTTGACCTCCAGATAATTCAGTTGGTCTATGATCCATTCTATCTCCTAAGCCTACCTTCTCTAGAGCTTCTTTCGCCATTTCATATCTTTTAGAATTAGATACTCCCATATATATTAATGGTAGTTCTACATTTTCTATTGCTGTTAATTTTGAAAGTAAATTGAAATTTTGAAATATGAATCCTATTTTTTTATTTCTTATATCTGCCAATTTATTTTCAGACAAATCTGTTGTTTTGGTTCCATCAATAGAATAAGTACCTTTTGTTGGAACATCTAAACATCCTATCATATTCATTAATGTTGATTTACCTGATCCAGATGGTCCAATTATACTTACAAATTCTTTTTCCTTTATTTCTATATCAACACCATTTAAAGCAAAAACTTCATTGTCTCCCATCTTATATATCTTATATATATTTTCTAATTTAATCATATTTACCTCTTTTAATATTTTTAATTCTTCTATCTAAATTGAATTAAAAATTCATCATTCCACCTTGATTATTCATCATATATTCTGTAAGTGATTTACTATTACTTATATGATAAATTTTATTTCCTTCTATTAATCCTGACATAATTTCTATATAGTCTTTATTATTTATTCCTACTTCAATATTTTGTCTTTTATATCCTGATACTTCAGCCATATTAGTTGGAATAGTAAAAGTAGTACTATCAATATTTTCTACATGATTTTCATCTTTTACATATACATAAACTTCATTTTTTTCTTTATTTACTGCATCCATTGGTATTCTTATAACATTTTCTTTATTTTCTACAACCATACTAATATCTGCATTCATTCCTATTTTTAATCCTTCAGGTTTTTCTATTTCTAAAGTAACATCATATGTAGTAACTCCATTTTGATTTATTCCTTCAGATGCAATCTTTGTTACTTCTGCTTCATATTCTGTATTTTCTCTAGCATCACATGTCACTATTGCTTTCATTCCTATTTGCACCTTTGCAATATCTATTTCATCAACTTCTAAATTTATTTTCATTTTTGAAATATCTGCTATAACTGCTAATGGATCACTTTTAACTGCAGTTGCAGAAGCAGCACTAACAGTTGTACTTGAAGAACTTTGTGATATATAATCTCCTTTTGATGCATTTTTTGTAATTAATGTACCTTTTGATGGTGCTTTTATATTTATTCCTTCTATTTTATATATAACAGCATCTTTTTTAACTATATCTCCTTCTTTATAATTAGAAACAGTTACTTCTCCATTAATACTTTTTGGTATTTCATATCTATTAAGTGGTTCTATTACTCCACTTCCTGTCAATTTAATTTCAACATTCCCAATTGCAACTTCAGTTTCTACTATATTAGAATTAGATAAACTAGCCATTGCATTTTTAGCAGTTGAACTTAAATATAAATATCCTGCCACTAAGATTATAATTATTATCCCTATAATTATATATTTTTTGTATTTTTTCTTGTTCATTTTTGTATATTACCTCCTAAAAAATTACTATTTTTTCACTATCAACTAAGTATACTCCTTATATATATGTGATGTCAATTATAATATATACCTAATTCTCATAATTTACACAATGTACACAAAACTTATAAATAACTTTAAATGAAAAAAAAGATATATTTAGTAAGTAATTAAACTTATATCTAATATATCTTTTTGAATCTTCATTTATATTTATTTCATATTTCTTTTTGATTGCTCTATCATTTTTTTGACCATTAATCCACCTATTGGTCCACCTTCTGAACCATTTTGTTTTGAAGTTAAATCACCTTTATAATGATCATTATTTTCTTTAACAAATTGTGTTCTTCCTAATTCTTGAGCACACTCTAATTTAAATTTAGTTAATGCATCTCTTGATTCTTTAACTAATGGTGTTTTTGGACTTGACATACTAAATTCCTCCTTTTCTAGTTTATATATATTATGTGTAATTTTTTTGAAAAATAATATGTAATTTTTAACAATTCATATTTTATTTTTCCTATTATTCCAACAAAAAAAGAGCATTTAGCTCTTTTTCTTAGGCATCATTTTTTCTTTCTCACACATCTTTATATTCTATTCTTCCTTATAAATTATTTTTAAATAAGTTAAAAGATCTTCTTTTTCTTTTGAATATAAAGATGCAAGATCTTCTTCTTTCACTGCTACTATACCTTTAGTTACCTCTTTCATTATTATGTAAGTATTTTTGTCATTTACCAATTTTTCTCCATCTCTTATGTAATCACCTTCAGTACTATAGTATTTGTTTTTATCATCTCTATTATCTTTAAATGCAAAAAATTCTACAACCATTTTTCTAATTGCTAATTTTCTTTTAGTTCGATATTTTCCAAAAGAATAAGATGTTACTATTGTTACTATAACAAACCATATAATTAATCCTATTATTTTTTGAATATTCATACTGTCCTCCTTAAATGTTTATATAGATGCCTTCTGTAAATTATATATGCCTCATTATACCATATTATAGCCAAAAAAACAATTTCAAGGGTATAATTTAAATTTCTCTCCAAAGAAAAAGAGCTATTAGCTCTTTTCTTAGGCATCTTTTTTCTTTTTTATGATTCCATCCTGGATAATATTTCTTCTTTATTCTTTACATTTAAATATTTTAGAAGAAATATTTTTTCTTTAAAAGATAATCTTCTTACTTCATTTTGATCTATCCCTTGATACACATCTTCTTGTAGTTTTACAAGAATTAAATAATTCTTTTCTCCATTTTTGAATATATAACCGTCTTTTTTATAAGTACCTACATTACTATTAAAAAATTCATTATTTCTCCAAAAAATTTTTACCATTCCCTTAATATCTAACTTCCTTTTAGTTTTATATCCTCTAATTGCAAATAAAATATTTATTACAATTACTATTACTGCAATTAAAATTATAATAATTTGTTTTAACTCCACCTTATGTCCTCCTTAAATGTTTTTATTTAGATGCCTTATATGAATTCTATAGGCTTCATTATAGCATATTGTAGCCTAAAAAGCAATCTAACTTATACAACTATTTTTCAAAATCTTTCCAACAAAAAGAGAGCTACTAGCTCTTTTTCTTTGGCATCTTTTTTTACCATTTTCATCTCATATTCCAAAACTTTTCAAGTTCTTCATAACCTGTCCTTAGACTTTTTTGAATAAATACTTTTTCCTTTTTAGATAGAGATAAAAATTCATCTTTTTTTACTGCTGCTACTACATTTCTAGGCAATTCTATAAGTATGAAAAATTCATCTTGATTTTTTTCTACAAACATTTCTTCTTTCTCTACTGATCCCATATTTTCAGATGTTTTACTAAACACACAATATACATTTTCACGTTTTTTTAAAATTTTATCATCTCTAATATAATCACCTAAAACACTTTTGTATCTGTTTCCTTTATTTTCATCTTCTTCATATCCATAAAACTCAACCACCATTTTTTTAAGAGTTTCTTCTCTTTTAATTTGATGTTTTCCAATAACAAACATTATACCTACTACTATTGAAACAATTAAACTAATTACTCCTACTATCAGTTCCATATTGTGTCCTCCTTAAATGTTAGATGCCTTATATAAATTTTATAGACATTATTATACCATATTGTGACTTAAAAGCCAATCCAAACTATACAACTATTTTTCTAATAAAAAACTAGTAATTAGATTTTTACTAATTACTAGCTATTTTTTATTAATACATATAATTTTGTGGATTTACTGGTTTGTTATTTATTCTTATTTCTAAATGCAAATGATTTCCTGTAGAATTTCCTGTAGATCCTACTAATCCTATTTTTTGCCCACCACTTACTTTTTGACCTTCTGATACCAATAATTCACTACAATGTCCATACCATGTTTCTACACCACTACCATGAGAAATTATAATCAATTTTCCATATGAACCTTTTGTTCCAGAAAAAGTTACTTTCCCATCACCACAAGTTACTATAGGTGTTCCTTTTGGCGCTGCTATATCCAATCCTGTATGATCTCCTGATCTTATTCTACTACTAACACCAAATCTTGATGTAATAGTTCCTGAAACAGGTTTTGAAGAAAGCATTATTCCATTTACTACTGCCTTTTTTGTAGTTGGATTTGAATTCTTTTTATTATTTCTTATTCTAACATCTATATTTTCTTGTTTTATTTTTGCTAATGCTATATCTTCTGAAACTGTTTCTTCTTTTTCCTTTGTATATATCTGTTTAACTCCTAAATTAATTTCTATTTTTTCTTTATATTCTTCTTTTATGCTATCAACTATGCTTTCTGCTTCTTTTTCAGTATTAACATATGTTTGTATATTATCATCTATTGTTATTGCATACATTGTGTATGTTTTAACTGAATCTTCCTTTAATGCTACTAATATTTCTTCCTCATCAGTCTCTTCTGAGCTTTTAAGCAACTTTAATTCATATTCTGGTATATTTTCTATAGTAGCAAAAGCAAAATTTTCATCTGCACTTTCATTTATTTCTTTTTCTACTATTTCTTCAAATTTTTCTTTATTATTTATATATCCAATTTCTTGTCCTAAAACTGAAACTTTATATACTGGTTTATATTCTATTAATATTATTATAGATATCAAAATTAAAGCAAATATGAGTATTCTTAAAATTTTCATAGTTTCTTTTGCATAATATTTCATTTTCGTACTTATAATAATTCCACTCTCCCTTTATTTTTATAAGTTAATTTTTATATATAACTAACTTAAATTTATGCAAGACCAAAGACTATTATACTATATATTATAAACAAAAGCAAATTATGTATACTTGATTTTGTCTATAATTATAAAAATATGCATATTTTACCTTATTTTATTCCTATATTTTTTATCTTTTTCTCATTTTTTCTTTATTTTTCTTCATTTTATTGAATTTCTCATTTATTATACTTAATTCTTTATATTTTTATACCTAATTTGAGAGAATTATCTCAAATTAGAAAAGATAGATGTTTTATTTAAAACATCTATCTTTTCTAATTTAACATATATTTAATAGCTCTTCTGTAAATTTATTTAAAACTTTTTCATTTTTGAATTCATAAGAAATATAACAGTATATATACCCTTTTTCTATTCCCTCAATCTGGTTTTGAACTATATCTGCATTCAATTTTTTTGCCACACTCAATGTTGATGTAACTTTATCTAACACTAAAAACTCAATAATTCCACTCAAACTTTCATAAGTATATATATCTTCTACACTTTTAAATAATTTCAAAGGTATCTTATCTTTTAAATTCTTAATATATTCATCATATTCATTTTTATCCCATTTTATTCTTGTTATTAAAACTATCCGATTTCCATCTATGATAAATTCATCATCAAATTTTATATCTTTAAACATATGCTATCCTCCTAAATATTTTATGAGAACATTATACATTCAATACCATATAAAATCAATATATTCCTTGACTTAATTATCTTTTTTAAACTTTTCTAATGCTTTTGCTATTTGGTCTGGACATGAAGTTCCTCTAAATCCACATGGAGTACCTTTTAATTTTCTTATTATATCTTCAATCTTCATTCCTTTTAAAAGTTGTGATATTCCAATTGTATTACCTGCACAACCTCCATTTATTCTAATATCTTCAACTATACCTTTTTCTATCTCAAAAACTATTTCATTAGAACATACACCTTCTGGTCTATAAACATACTTCATAACATTCACCCTCTAATCTATTCCTAAATATTTCATATATATTTTTGCACAACATTCACAATCAAATTCTGCTCTATGGAATCCTTCTTCTTCTATTCCAATATGCTTAGCAACTGTACCTAATTTATGATTTGGTAAACCTGGATGCATTTTTCTACTTATTTTAACTGTATCAACTGTTTCATTGTAATTAAACTCACCTTTAGAGTTTTCTTTTAGAAATCCCATATCAAATGATATATTATGTGCAACTAATACATGCTCTCCAACAAAATCTATCAACTTTGGCATTACTTCTTCTATATCTGGTGCCATATATACCATGTCATTTGTTATCCCTGTTATTCTTGTTATATTGTATGGTATTTCTGATTTTGGTTTTATTAATGTTGAAAATTTATCTATTTTTTTATTACCTAAATATTTTATTGCACTTACTTCAATTAACTCATTAAATTTAGGTGATAAACCTGTTGTTTCAGTATCAATTGCAATAAAAACTGTGTCTAAAGCACTTTTTATTGTTTTTCTTTCTATGATTTCATTCATATGCCTCTTTACTCCTTATACTAAATTTCATTTATATATCTTAGCATATTTTGTTCTACTTTACTAGTTTAAAAAATAAAAAATGTGAATAATCACATTTTTCACAAATATATCAAAATATTATTAATTCATTTCAATAATTTAGTTATTAATTTTATATACATTCTTTTATTTCATCTTGTAACTCTTTTAAAATTTTACAACTTTCATCAAATTTGCTTTGTTCTTCTGATGTTAATTCTATTTCTAATATTTCTCTTGATCCATTTCTATTTATTATAGTTGGTACTCCTACATACATTCCACTATTTCTATATTCTCCTTCTATATATGTTGATACTGTTAATATCTCATTTTCATCATTTAATATAGCTTTTATTATTTGAACAAGACCTAACCCTATAGCATAATATGTTGCTTTTTTTCTTTCTATAATTTCGTATGCTGCCTGCTGTACTTCTAAATAGATATTATCTAAATCTGATAATGGATATTTATTATCATTCATAACTTCTAATAATTTTTTATTACCTATATAGCAATGAGACCATGGAACAAAAGAAGAATCACCATGTTCTCCAATTATATATGCATGTACATTTCTTGTTGATATCTTTGTATATTTACCTATTAAATATCTAAGCCTTGCTGTATCCAAAACTGTTCCTGATCCAATAACTTTTTGCTTTGGAAAACCTGACACTTTTTGAACTACATATGTCATTAGATCTACTGGATTAGTTGCTATCAAAAATATACCATTAAATCCAGTATCCACAATATTCTTTGTAACCTCTTTCATCACTTGTGCATTTTGTTTTAACAATTCTAATCTTGTTTGCCCTGGTTTTTGGTTCACTCCTGCACTAATAACTACTATATTTGCATCTCTACACTCACTATAATCTCCTGCTTTTATATCTATTTTACTGGGTGCACATGGAATTCCATGTGCTAAATCCATTGCCTCACCTATTGCTCTTTGTTTATCAATATCTATTAATACTAATTCATTTATTCCGCCTTGGTTTAATAATGAATATGCCATACTCATTCCAACAAAACCTGTACCAACTAATACAATTTTTCTTTTATCTATCATATTACTTATTCCTACTTTCTATATACATATTTATTTAATTAAATTATTTACTAAAAAAGAAAAACTATGCATAATAATATCTAGATACAAAAAAACTAGAAAATATTATATATTTTCTAGTTTATATATTGTTAACTTTAAACATGTTTCATACTTTTTATACCATTTGCAATCAAATCAACAATTGCTTTTACTATAAAATTTTCTTCATAAAATTGTATCAATATTTTTCTTGATGGTGGTGTAAACCATAATATAATTCCCACCAGAGCCATAATAGATATTGCTATAAAAAAATCTCTTATTTTTCTTAAAGTCATTTCAGTTCTTATTTTTCTAATTTCCTTTTTATATTCACTTGCATATCTTTTTGTCATATTTCGTTTTAATTGTTCTTGTTCATATTCTCTTCTTGCATATTGGTTTCTTTCTTGTGTATTTGTATTTTGATTATTATATCCACTATTATTCATATTAGCATAGTTACTATCACTTTGATTCTTAATTCTCTGAGATTCTCTTTGTCCTTGCAAAAGTTCATCATACTCTCTTCTCTTTTTCTCATCTTTCAAAACCTCATATGATTCATTGATTTTCTTCATAGTTTCTTCTGCAAATTTTCTCTTTTCTGGAGGTTGAAGATCTGGGTGATACTTTTTTGCCAAAACATTATATGCTTTTTTTATAACTTCATCTGAAGCCTTTTCACTCACTTGTAGTGTCTCATAAAAGTTCTCCACTTTTTCCTCCTTTGTATTATCAATTATTTTATGTTGAAATTATATCATTTTTTATAATTATATCATAGTATTTTATCAAAATTTGTGATATAATTTTTCAAACATAAGTATAAAAGGATGTGCTACCAATGAAACTATCATCAGACAAAGATTTTTTAGCAGAAAGCAAAGTTTTAATTTTATATATTCTATATAAAGTTAATAAATCTATAACAAATGAAGAGTTTTTAAAATTAGTTCTTTCTGTAACAGATATGAATTATTTTTATTTTCAACAATTTGTTCTTGATTTATTAGATAATAAATATATTGTCTCATATAATAATGATGATTCTGAATTATATAAAATAACTGATGAAGGTATTGAAGCCTTAAAACTTACAGGTGATATGATCCCTGGTATAATGAAATTAAAAGTTGATAGTAATTTTAAAAATGAATTAGAAATAATAGAAAATGAAGTATCTGTATCTGCTGAGTATTATCCTAAAACAGAAAAAGGATATACTGTTAAATGTAGGATTGTAGAAAATGGAACTACAATGTTTGAAATAAAAACATTTGCTGGCTCTGGAGAAAAAGCTAAACAAATTGTTTCCAATTGGAAACAAAATGCTACAGATATTTATCCAAAAATAATAGATACATTAAATGGGAAAGAATAATCTTTCCCATTTTTATTTATATACATATTTATTTTTTATTTCTTTATTAATTTTTATTTCTTTATTAATTTTTATTAATTTTTTGTCTTACATATTCATATAGTACAATGCTTGTTGCAACTGACACATTTAAACTTTCTGTCTTTCCTATCATTGGTATTTTAATTTTTCTATTTGATAAATCCAATATTTCTTTAGATACACCATTTGCTTCATTACCAATAACTAATACTTTTCTATTGTAATCTATATCATATATATTATCATTTGTTTCTAATGAAGTAGATACTACCTCAAATTTATGTTTTTTCATTTCCTTTAAAACTTCTTTCAAGTTTTTAGTTTCAATTATGTTTAATCTAAAAATTGCTCCCATTGTGGAACGCACAACCTTTGGATTATAGCTATCAGTTGTATCTTCAGATAATATTATTTGTTTCAATCCCACACTATCCACTGTTCTTAATATGGTTCCTAAATTACCTGGATCTTGTATACCATCTAATACAACTATTATATCTTCTTTATAATCTATTTCTGTTACACTACTTTGTTTTTCTATTATTGCCAATATCCCTTGATGTGTTACAACATCAGTAAGTGTTTGAAAAACTTTTTCTGTTACATAAATACAATTAAATTTAGCTATTTCATACAATAATTCCTTATTTATATTTCCATTATTTATACATTCTTCACATACAATTATTTTATCTATGTTTGCTTTTTCTACTATAGCTTCTCTAATTATTTTTATACCTTCAACAATAAATTTATTTTCTAGATCTCTATATTTTTTATCTTTTAATTTTTTGATCTTCTTTATAATTTCATTTTCTTTACTACTAATTACTTGCATAAAACTCTCCTTTTACTTTTGTATATTTTTAATAAAACTAAGTATATCTTTTAAAATTTTATCATCTGATAAACTATCTACCTTTAATGTAATATATGGAATACTAGAAGGAGAAAACTTTATCTTATTTCTATATATTTTCAAAAGTTTATCTACAATTTCCATATCAAAATTTATATTATCAAAATAAAATAATACTACACCTATTTTTTGCATAATTTTATTAATATATACATTTTTACATAATTGTTTTATTTGTGCAATTTTTATTAAGTTTTCTATTTCTTCAGGCATTTGTCCATATCTATCAATTATTTCATCTATAACATTTTGTATATCTTCTTCAGTTTTACAAAGTGCTATATTTTGATATATTTCTATTTTTTGATCATATTCTGATATATATTCATCTGGTATATAACTTGATATATTCAGATCTATTTGTACTTCTATATCTTCTTTTAATTTTATACCTTGCATTTCTTTTAATACTTCATCTAATAAATTACAATAAGTATCATAACCCACTTGTTCTAAATGACCATGTTGTATATCTCCCAGTAAGCTACCAGCTCCTCTAATTTCTAAATCTCTCATTGCTATTTTAAAACCTGATCCAAATTCAGTAAATTCTTTCATAGCTTTTAATCTTTTATCTGCAACTTCTGATAACAATTTATCTCTTTTATATGTTATATATGAATATGCTTGTTTATCACTTCTTCCAACTCTACCTCTTATTTGATAAAGCTGTGCTAAACCTAATCTATCTGAATTTTCTACAATAATTGTATTAGCATTTGGAATATCAATACCTGATTCTAAAATTGTTGTACACACTAAAACATCTATATCTCCTTTTATATAATCAATCATTATACTTTCTAATTCTCTACCTGTCATTTTTCCATGTGCATATCCAACTCTTGCCTCTGGAACTAATTTAGATATTTCCTCTGCTTTTTCTATTATTTTTCCAACATTATTAAATAAATAAAATATTTGACCTTTTCTTTCTAATTCTTTTATTATTGCCTCTTTTATCACTTCTTGATCATATTCTAACACATATGTTTGAACTGGTTTCCTGTTTTGTGGAGGATCATATATTACTGACATATCTCTAACACCCACTATAGACATGTGAAGAGTTCTTGGAATTGGTGTTGCTGTCATAGTAAGAACATCAACATTATTTTTATATTCTTTTATCTTTTCTTTATCTTTTACTCCAAATCTATGTTCCTCATCTATTATCAATAAACCTAATGATTTAAAACTTACATCCTTACTTAACATTCTATGTGTTCCTATTATTATATCTATTTCACCCAGTTTAAGTCTTTTTATTATATCTTCTTGTTCTTTCTTTGTTCTAAATCTATTTAAAACCTCAACCCTTATAGGAAAATCTTTCATCCTATCTTTAAAAGATTGATATTGCTGATCAGATAATATTGTTGTTGGTACCAAGTAACACACTTGTTTTTGATCCATAACACTTTTAAATGCTGCTCTTATTGCTACTTCTGTTTTACCATAACCAACATCTCCACAAAGAAGTCTATCCATAGGCTTATCTGCTTCCATATCTTTTTTCACTTCATTAATACATCTTAATTGATCATCTGTTTCAATGTATTCAAAACTATCTTCAAACTGTCTTTGCCAAGGAGTATCTTTAGAAAATGCAAATCCTTTTACTTTTTTTCTTTTAGCATATAGCTCTATTAATTCTTTTGCTACTTCCCTTAAATTATTTTTTACTTTTGTTTTTGTATTATCCCATTCTTTACTTCCAAGTCTATTTACTTTTGGAGATCTTTGTCCTCCTCCTATATATTTTCTCATACTATCTAACTGATTAGTAGGAATATATAGAATATCTTCTCCTTTATACTTAATTTTTATATAATCTTTTGTTATTTTATCAGCAGTTATTGTATTTATCCCAATAAATTGACCTATTCCATGAGTTTTATGTACTACAAAATCTCCAATTTTTAAATCTGCAAAAACTATTTTTTCTCCATCTTTAAAATTTTTGTTTGTTATTCTTCTTTTTTTCTTTTCTCCTGCAATTAGTTCATTTGCATCTATCACTAAAAGGTTTAAATCATACTCTTCAAACCCTCCACTTAATTTTCCTTTAACAATTATTATTTCACTGTTTTCAAAATTTTCATTGTTTTCTATATACCTATTTTTAAATCCTTTTTCTGTTAATAATTCTGATATTTTCTTTATTTTTTCCTCTGTTTGTGACACTATAATTGTTTTTTTCTTTTTTTCTTTTGCAATTTTCAGCTCACTTAAAAAACCTTCTAAATTATTTCTATAAAAATTTACTTCTCTATAATTAAATAAATATTTTGATGATTTAGTTTTAAAATTGAAATCTTGTTTTTCTAAATATATTACTTGTCTATTTTTTATTACTTCTTCTATTTCTTTACTTGTATTTTGTATATTAATTATATCTGGAACTATTCTTTGTTTTTCTATTAATGCTTTAATAACATTTTCATTATCTTTTAATAAACTATTTAGCCTTTCATCTATTTTAGCCTTTTCATCTAATATTATTAAAAAATCTTTTGATAAATAGTCTGTTAAAATATTTGATTTTGTATAAAATGAATTAAAATATTTATCTACTTTACTTATGTAATTTCCACTTTTTATTAATTCAACATCTTCTTTAACATTTTGAATTTGACTATCTGAATAATTTCTTTTTAATATTTTATTACATACTATATCAACATCATTTTCTAACACATACTCATGTGATGGTAATATCTTTATTGTTTTTATCATTTTTGTTGATCTTTGGTTTGATATATCAAAATATCTAATAGAATCTACTTCATTACCCCAAAATTCTATTCTAACACCAATTTTTTCTGATAAAGATATATCAAGTATTCCACCTCTAACACTAAATTGACCTCTTGCCTCTATCAAATCATATCTTTCATATCCTAAATGTACTAGTTTTTGTTTCACTTCATCAAGATCATATTTTTCACCAAATTTAAAATTTAATATACTAGAATATATAACATCTTTTGGAACTATTTTTTGAGTTAATGCTTCTATTGTTGTTATAATTATATCTACATCTTTATAATATATTTTATTTAAAGCTTCTATTCTTTGATATGGTAATTCTTTACTCTCTGCAATATAATCATATGTTAATATTTCTTTCTTTGGAAAATATATAATCTTTTTATTAAAGTTTTTCATATCTTCTAATATTTTTCTAGCCTGAATTTCATTATATGTTACATAGCATATAGGTCTTTTAGTATGCTCTTTAACACTTGATGTTAATGCAATTTTTGCAACATCAGTTAAGCCCGATAATGATATTGGACTGGTGTTATTCTCTAACTCTTTAATATAGCTAATAAAGTTTTCTGTTTTTTTTAGCTCTTTTGTAATCAAATTCATTATATGCTCCTAATTTTGTTTTGATTCTCATATATTATATACTATTTCTTGCAAAATTGAAATATATATTAATAAAGTTACTTCTGTTTTTTTATACTTTTTAGTTATATTAATTATATATTGAAGGGAGCTAAATAATGCATCATTCTAATAAAAAATTTAGTTTATTAATATTCTCACTAAAAAGGAATTTTTTGCAATTTCTTTTCTTACTATTTACCATTCTTTTAGTTATATTTTCAAAAAACACTTTTGAATCAGCTAAAAGTAGTTTGTTACTTTGGGCTAATTCTATAGTACCTGCTCTTTTACCTTTTTTTATAGCAACTGAATTACTATCACATACTAATATAGTTTCTTTTCTAGGTACACTATTAAATAAAATAATGAGACCAATATTTAATGTGCCAGGAGAAGGTTCTTTTGCTTTTATTATGGGAATAATATCTGGATATCCAGTTGGTGCAAAAATAGTAACTAAATTAAGAACAGATAATATTTGTTCAAAAGAAGAAGCAGAAAGATTATTAGCTTTTACTAATAATTCTGGCCCTCTTTTCATATTAAGTACTGTTGGAATTTCAATGTTTGCAGATACTAAAATTGGAATTTTATTGTTAGTTACACATATTCTAGCATGTATAAGTGTTGGTATTATCTTTAGATTTTGGAAATCAAATTCAAATATAAATAAGAATATGGGGAAAAATTTTGAAAAAACAAAACTAGATATTGTAAGTTTCTCTAATTTGGGTAATGTACTATCTAATAGTATAACTAATGCAATATCTACAATCATTATGATAGGTGGTTTTGTAGTTCTTTTTTCTGTTATTATTTCTATTTTAGAACAATGTGGCATTCTACATATTTTTAGCAAACTTATTGAACCCATATTAAACTTTTTTAAAATAAATAACAGTTTTTCTAATTCTATTATAACTGGTATATTTGAAGTCACAACTGGTATTAAAGAAGTATCAAATATATCTTCTAGAGCTATTTCTATAAATATTATTGTATGTAGTTTTTTACTTGGATTTGGTGGTATTTCTATATTATTACAAGTGTTTAGCATAATTTCTAAAACAGATATATCAATATTTCCATATTTTTTAGGCAAAAGTATTCAAGCAATACTTGCTTCTTTTTACACATATTTAGCAATTCATAATATTCCATTTTTAAATATGGATTTATCTATTGTATCTCTTAATTTAAATGATAAACTTGATAGTATTAACAACTATTTGTATATGTTTAAATTTATAGTTTTAATTATATTAATATATGTTTTATATGTTTTTTGCAAAAAATTATACAAATATTATTTAAAACAAAAAAAAATAAGAGAATAAAGAACTATCTTCTTTATTCTCTTATTATAAAAACTTTTAATATATCAATTTTTAAATTTAATCTTAATCTAATATATATAGTTGCATCCTTGTTCCTGCAAAAGCTCCTTTTGCAGTTGAATAATCCCAATCAAGTCTATATGAGGCTGATAAATTACTTTGCATATACATACCTCCGACGCAAATTCCTATAATGTGTATTATAGCATTCCATAGTCCATTCCCAAACATTTCCTGCCATATCATATATATTATTAACTTTTGTAGCATTTGCACTACCTGATGGAATAGTATTTTCAAAATTTACTGGCTTTGTTGTAGTAATTTTTGAAGGCAAATAATAATCAAAAGTAGTATTAATAAAATTAGCCTTATCTGTAGTTCCACCAACATATGTGTGCAGTGCTGAATTTTTTTGCATCCATCTTAATGCTGCATCCCATTGGAATCCCCATATCATTCCACTCTCTACACTTTTATTTTCTTTATATAGTTCTTTTTGCTTTCTATACATTGTATACCAATTTTGTTTATTAATATCTGTATTACCTGCTTTTACTACTACTTTATTTCCAGATAATGATCCAGTTTCATATCTTCCTATATAGAAACCTCCATATTTTACAACACTATTTCTAATTTTATCAAATTCATTTTCGATTTCTGTTAAAAAAGCTGCTGATGTTGTGGCACTTGATCCCGCTTCTTTCAAATTATTTATTTGAGAATCTTGTGTTCCATATGTTACAACACCTGGTTCTCTCTTATCTCCTGTTGAAGAATATGTAGCTTTTGTTGAAATTCCATTTGCACCAAAAGTGTATAATTGAGCTTTATTATTATTTTGATCATATATATCACTCATACTATTTACAGGAACCCATACAAATTGATTTCCTTCCAAATATTGTGCTGTTTCATGGCTATCATCTTTATTTCTATCTGATATATTATCACTAATTACTACACCTACATCTTTTGAACCAGAGACATAATAGAATCCTTTTGGTACAGGTATTACATTATTTGATGAATCTATAATAGGGGTAACTTTTGTTAAATCCCAATTTTGCCCATTAGGTACTGTAGTTACACTTCCTGGTCCTGTTGATCCAGAGTTTCCATTATTATATTCTTCTCTTTCTTTATCTATATCTGATAAAACATCTTGTTGTTGTTGTTCTTTTTCTCCATAATCTTGAGCAGCTTTTTTAGTATTAAAAATTATACTATCTCCTGATGTTAATGATACTACTGTCACACCTGCTAATATCATCAAAACTATTGCTGTAATTACTAGTGCAACTATTGTTACACCTTTATCATTTTTAAATTTTATCATTACTAAACTTGCACTCCTCTCTTTTGTATATCATACTATTCTTTTATCTAATTATACACATATTTATATAGTTCTTTCAACAATATTTACAAAATAATAAAATAATAGTAATAGTATATAACTAAAATATATGTTAATCCTTTTTAGTTCTCTTCAACTTCTTTTAAAAATATTTTATTTCTAAAAGCACCTTTTGCTTCTCTTTTCTTATCCATTACTTGTTGTACTTCTTCCATTGTATATCCCTCATTATTAATAATAGCCATCAAAACTTCCATAATATCTGCAATCTCTTCTATATTTTGATCTTGTATATATTCATTAGATTCTTCTAATAATTTCTTATTTAATTCTTTTGAATATTCACTATTATCTAAAATGCTATATGTATATTTTAACCCTTTTTTATCAAGTCCCTCTAATATCTTATCTCTTACTAACTTATTATATGTATACACCATATTATCTCACACTTCTTTCTTATTTATTATTATAAATATAATTTAAATATTTGTGAATACTTTTTATATATTTTACATATTTTAATTATTTTTGAATACATATATTTATATGAAAGTATAAAGGAGAGTGATTTTATGGATAAAAATATGGATTTTACTAATTTTCAAGGATACCCTGGATATTCTCCATATGATATAAGTGGAGAAGGATATATGAATGATATGTATAAAGATCCTCTTTTAAATCCTATGATACAGTATGAACAAGGATATATGTATTATAGATATCTTAGTCAACAAATGGAATATAAAATTAAATCCAAAGAATATGAAAAGTTGTGTAATAGAGATGGTAGAGACAGAAAAATAGAGTAATTTAAACATTACTCTATTTTCTTAATATATTACTTCTAATATTGATTTTTCTTTTTCAGTTTTTTCATTTGATATTTCATATGCTTTTTGCAATTCTACAGAAACTTGAGCACCTTTTTCTTTATTATTTGAATGTATATATGCTATAATTTCATTTTTTATTACTTTATCTCCTGTCTTTTTATTCAAAATAATTCCTACTGCTGGATCAATTTCATCTTCTTTTCTTATTCTTCCTGCACCTAAACTTGATGATAATTCACCTACTATTTTAGCATTTAATGAATTAATATATCCTTCTTTATCACTATATACTGGTAATATATATTCTGCTTTTTTGAATTTTGATATATCTTCTATATATGATATATCTCCACCTTGTTTTTTTACCAATTCTATAAATTTTTCATATGCTCTATTATTATATATATTTTCTAATATTCTTTTTTTATTTTCTTCTATATCATTACCTTTTCCTGCCAACTTCATCATATAGCTACCAAGTTCTGTAACTACTTCTTTTATATCTTCTGACATATTTCCTTTTAACACATCTATAGTTTCTATTATTTCTAAAACATTTCCTACTGAGTTGCCTAAGGGTTCATTCATATTAGTCAATATACATACTGTTTCTTTATTAGATAATCTACCAATATCAATCATCATTTTTGATAATCTTATTGCATCTTCTTTATTTTCCATAAATGCACCTTTTCCAACAGTTACATCTAATACTATTTTATTAGCTCCACTAGCAATTTTTTTACTCATTATACTTGATGCAATCAATGGTATACTATTAGTACATGATATTGCATCCCTAAGTGCATATATTTTCTTATCTGCTGGTGCTAAATTTAAACTTTGACCAATTAAACTTATACCTATTTCATTAACATTTTTTATATAGTCTTCTATACTAATATCAGTATTATATCCTGGAATTGATTCTAGTTTATCTCTTGTTCCTCCTGTAAACCCTAATCCTCTTCCAGACATTTTTGCTACTGGAATTCCTAATGATGCAATAATTGGACCCAATATTAATGTTATTTTATCTCCAACTCCTCCAGTACTATGTTTGTCTACAATATTTTCTCTTATACTAGATAAATCTAGTATTTCTCCAGAATTCGCCATAGCTAATGTTAAATCAGTAGCTTCTTTTTCAGTCATTCCATTAATATATATTGCCATAATTAATGCTGCAGCTTGATAATCTTCAATATTACTATTTACATATTCTTTAATAAAAAACTCTATTTCTTTATTGTCTAATTCCAAATTATCACGCTTTTTTTCTATTATTTCTAATATATTCATTAAAATCTCCTTTTGATATTTTATATGAAATTTTTAGTAAAACTTCTTCTATGTATTGGACATAAACCACATTCTTTAATAGCTTCAATATGTCTTGCAGTCCCATAACCTTTATGATTAACAAACCCATACTGTGGATATATTTCATCCCATTGTTTCATTATTCTATCTCTTGTAACTTTTGCTATTATTGATGCAGCTGCTATAGAATAGCACTTTTCATCACCTTTAATTATAGACATATATGGTATATTAAAAGTATCAATATCTTTTAATGCATCTACAAGTATTCTTTCTGGTCTTACTTCAAGTTTTTCTATAGATATTGTCAATGCTTTTTTTGTTGCTTTTAAAATATTGATTTCATCAATTTCCTTTTGATCAATTATACCAACTGAATAACTTATAGCTTCTTCTATAATCTGATCATATATTCTTTCTCTTTTTTTCTCAGATATTTTTTTTGAATCATTTACTCCTTCTATAATTGAATCTTTTGGAAGAACAACACTAGCAACTACAACAGGTCCCGCTAAAGGACCTCTTCCTGCCTCATCAATTCCACAGATATATTCTATTTTTTGATTATATATATCTTTTTCTATTTGTTTTAATTTAACTAATCTTTCTAATTCTTTTTCTTTCATTATTTTAATCCTCTGTCCATTTCTGCTTACTTGCATTTTCTATATCTGTAAGACTATATAATTGTGTATTATCATTTTTATATCCTTCTATATAATATACTTCTGCATTATCATCATATACAACAATAAATTCACCTTTTACTTTGTTTAAACCCCATTTTTCTAATTCATTTTTACCTATTTTCTTTATATTATCATTACCAGTTGCAATTCCAACTTTATTTAATTCATTTTGAGAAGGTGTACCACCAATTTTTTCATGTTCTGGATTTTGTTCATATTCAAGATTTTCTGCTATAGATTTTACCTTTACTTGTATCAGCAGCATATTTGTACTTAAATTTTGTAATTTTGTAGATTCAATTATACTAATTCCACCAACTACTATTGTTGATACTAATATAATCATAACTAATACTGTTATTCCAAGTGATACTAAAGTTATACCTTTTTGGTTATTCTTCATTTATACTTCCTCCAAATTATTAATCCTATTTTTTATTTTCTTTATATTTTTTTATATTATATATTTTAATTTAAATAAATACAACAATATTTGTACCATATTTTTATTATTTATTAAATATATATTACATCACATATATTCATTTTGATCTTTTTTAAACATATTATCATTGACTAATATTTCACATTATTTTCACATTTCTATTGTATTATATTAATATTATAGGATATTATATAATTAAATTAAACTAATTCAAATATAATATGTAGGAGGTAATTATGGATAATTCAAATAATAATGAAAACAATGTAGAAAACAAAACTAGTACTTTTTCATATAAAAAAAGTAACAAAAATTTCAAAGTACAAAATTCATTTACTAAAAATGTATTAATACCATTCTTTTCTGGAATATTAGGATCTGTTATATTTATTGGAGCATGTTTTGGAATTCCTAGTATACGAGATAATATTTTTAAGAACATTAATTCATCATTTGTTCAAAATGTTGATGATGAAAATAAAAATAACACATCAAATTTAGTATCACTTTCTTCTTTCTCTGATACTGCAGTTGGTGTAGCAGAAACTGTAAGACCTTCTATTGTTGGTATAAATGTTGAATATACTATAAATTCTATGTTTAACAGGTCTAGTACTGCACAAGCTGAAGGATCAGGTATTATAATAAATAAAGATGGATATATTTTAACAAATAATCATATAGTTAATACTTCAAGCAATTATTCTTACCAAGTTTCAGAAGCAAATAAAATAACTGTATATTTGTATAATGATCCTAATGAATATGAAGCTAAAATAGTTGGTACAGATTCACAAACAGATTTAGCAGTTATAAAAATAGAAAAAACTGACCTTATGCCTGCAACTCTTGGAAATTCTGATGATGTTAGAGTTGGTGAATTTTCAATGACAATTGGTAATCCTTTAGGTATGCAAAGTAGTGTAACAAGTGGAATAATTAGTGCAACAGATCGAGAAGTTACAGATATTGATGGTATACATTATAAATTAATTCAAACTGATGCTGCTATAAACTCAGGAAATAGCGGAGGTGCTTTAGTCAATAATAAATGTGAAGTTATTGGAATTAATACTTTGAAACTTGCTGGAACTGGAATTGAGGGAATGGGCTTTGCTATACCAATAAATTCTACAAAAGATATTTATGATCAATTAATTCAATATAACAAAGTTAAAAGACCATATATTGGAATTACAGGTATAGATATAACTGATAATACTGCTAAATTAAATAACACTGTAAAAGGAATATATATTAAAGATATTGATTCTACATCTGCAGCTGAAAAAGCTGGATTAAAAATAGGTGATATCATAATTTCTGCTAATGATAAAAATATATCAACAATGAATGAATTAAATGAATTTAAAAACTCTTTAAAAATAAATGATAAAATGAACTTGAAAATAAATAGAGATGGAAAAGAAATTGATATAGATGTAACACTACAAGAACAACCTTAATAAGTTATGAAAAACAAAATGAAATGACCTTTAAAATAAAAAAATAGTAATATTATTAAATATTACTATTTTTTTCATATAAAACACTTTCAATTCACAAATTGGACAAAAACCATTGTTATATTATAGTAGAAGTCAGTAAATACTAATACTTGGCTTTAGAATTTAAAAACATCCCCTTTTATTTTCTAACAAAAATGGTTACTTATTTTAGTAACCATTTTTGTTATTTATTTTATTCTTTATATTTTTTAATTTCATTTGATTTCTATTTCTATATTATTACTAAATCAATTTGATTTGTATAATTTGTATTTCCATAAGCATACACTATATATAAATAATTATTTTTACCTATAAAGAAATTTTTAGATTTTTCTAAATCATACATATCACTTCTCATATCTCTATTATATACAGTATACCCTATTGATTGTAAAGCTTTAGCTTTATCATTTTCTTCTTTAATTACTTCTTTAATTTTATTAGCTACCTCATTATCATTTAATCCTTTTGCTGCTATTGCATCTTCTAATTTAATTACTTTTGCATTTTCTATATCATAATTATATGTTTTTACTATTACTCTTTGTGCATTTTCACCTTCTTTAAGTGTTGATTGTATAACAAGTGATAATATCCCATTATTTATATATGCTTGATATTTAACATCATATATTGAATTAATTTCTACCCCTGCTAATACATTTTCTGCCTTTTTTTGGAATATCTGAACTATCTCTTTATTAATATCCTCTATGTTTTTATCATCAATATTAATTGATGGAATTGATATATTTAAATTATATTTACCCTCACTTCTATCTGCTTTTTGATATGAAGTAAAAACTAAATCCTTATCTTTATTTTTTTTATTATTTATATTACTAACATTATATCCATTATCAACTAACTTGTTTTCAAATAAATTTTCAAAATCTTCTCTTAACTCTTGAATAGTCACATCTTCCAAATTGCTATTTTCAGCAGACACTTGATCTGCATCATTATAGAATAACATATATAAGGCTACCCCTACTGACAACAGACAAACTATTAAAATAATTGGAAAAAGTATAAGTTGAACTTTATTTAATTTTACTTTCATATATATTTTACCTTTGTATATCCTTTCATCTTCTGTTTTCTTGTACATTTTAATTATATCATTTTTAAAAATTCTTTTCAATTCAAAATTAATATTACATACTAGTATTAAATGGTAATTTTCTCTAGTATTTACAATTTCAATTTTTTCTTTATTATATATCTATACCTCTTAAATTTTCAAGTATTTCTTCTTCTCTTTGATCTCTTTCATGTTCTTTTTCTACTGCTTTTTTTGTATTATCTATTATTCCTTCTTCTTCTTGTGTTAAATATGCAATAGTTACACCTGTTAGTATTGATAATACAACTACAGTAATTACCAGAGCAACTATTGTTATACCTTTATTATATTTATTTGTATTTTGCATTTTTTCCTCCTTTGTTTATTATTGTTTTGGTCTTTATTTTTATGATTATATCATATTTTTATTTTTATGAAACTATTTATATAAATTTTTTACTTATATTTTTATATCTTTTATCATTTTAAAAAATATTTTTTTATCTATGTTTTTTTATTGCTTTTATTAATATTTTCTTTCTATTACATCCAATATTTTCTTCTAAAAACAGCATGTTTGAATGTGAATTTTTAGTGTATTTCATTGACTATTATTTGAAAATATAATATTATTACTATATTATATTTATAAAGGAGTTTTGACAGATTTATGTTATGTTCAGAATGTAAAAAAAATACAGCTATAATATTTATAAACAACCTTGAAAAAGATGGTAAAGATTCATTAAAAGGTTTATGCTATAACTGTGCAAAAGATAAGGGAATTAACCCTTTAGAAGTACTATCAAAACAAAATAATATTTTAGAAAATGATTCATTAAATTTAGGAAATATGTCTTCACAATTTGAAAATATTTTTAAGGATCTTTCTAAAAATCTTAATTTAGAAAACTTAAACAATATCCTTGTTGAGAATATTGAAGATATTGATGAAACATTAGATACTGGTGATAATAAAGAACAACATATCCCAATTGGTTCTATTTTTGCAAGTATTGTTAATCCTAATAAAAATGATACAGAAAATGATAATAATAAAAATACTAAAAGTACAATAAAAAAAGCAAAAGATAATAGAAAAAATAAATCTAATACTAAAAAGTTTTTAGATACCTATGGTACAAATCTTACTATAAAAGCTAAAAATAATGAATTAGATATGATTATAGGTAGAGATAGAGAAATTCAAAGAATCACTCAAATTCTAAATAGACGTTCAAAAAACAATCCTTGTTTAATAGGAGAACCTGGAGTTGGAAAAACAGCAATTGCTCAAGGTCTAGCAATAAAAATTGCAAGTAACAATGTACCTGCTAAGCTTTTAAATAAAGAAATATATTTATTAGATATGACTGCTATTATTGCTGGTACACAATTCAGAGGACAATTTGAAGCTAGAATGAAATCTATTATTGATGAATGTAAAAACTGTGGAAATATTATTTTAGTAATAGATGAAATCCACAACATTATAGGTGCTGGTGATAGTGAGCATTCTATGAATGCTGCAAATATTTTGAAACCATCTCTATCAAATGGTGACATACAATTAATAGGAACTACCACACTAAGAGAATATAGAAAATACATAGAAAAAGACTCTGCTCTAGAAAGAAGATTTCAACCTGTTATAGTTGAAGAACCTAGTATTGATGACTCTATATCTATATTAACAGGAATTAAAAAATATTATGAAGATTTTCACAAAGTAAAAATTTCTACAGATATTATTAAACAAGCTGTAATAATGTCAGAAAAATATATTAATGATAGATTTCTTCCTGATAAAGCTATTGATATATTAGATGAGGCTTGTTCTAGAATCAATTTAAATAATAAAGAATTATATGAACTAACTATTCTTTCTAATGAATTAAAGAAAATTAAAGAAGAAATAGAACAATTTGAAGATGCAGATTCAGATGAAAATTTTGAAAAAATAGCTAATTTAAAAACTAATGAGTGTAATATCATAGAAAAAATAGAAAAAACAAATTCTAAATTAAAACTACAAAACCTTACTGTTCAAGATATTGCTGAAGTGATAGAGAACTGGACAAAAATCCCTGTTACAAAAATTACTGAAGCTGAGACAATCAAATTATTAAATTTAGAAAACAACCTTCATAAAAGAATAATTGGTCAAGAAAATGCTGTTGAAGCAGTATCTCGTGCGATTAGAAGAAATAGAGCTGGACTTAAAAGTACAAAAAGACCACCTTCTTTTATATTTGTTGGTCCAACAGGAGTTGGCAAAACTCAACTTGCTAAATCCTTAGCATTTGAAATGTTTGGTAAAGAGGATTCAATAATTAGAATAGATATGTCTGAATATATGGAAAGTCATTCTACATCTAAATTAATAGGATCTCCTCCAGGGTATGTTGGTTATGATGATGGTGGTGGTCTTACTGAAAAAGTTAAAAGAAATCCATATTCTATATTATTATTAGATGAAATAGAAAAAGCTCACACTGATGTATTTAATTTATTACTTCAAGTTTTAGATGATGGAAAACTTACTGATTCTCAAGGTAATACTGTTAGTTTTGAAAATACAATAATAATAATGACATCTAATATTGGATCAAATGTTAATACTAATGCAATAGGTTTTGGTAAACAATCTGATTTAGATAGAATAAAAATAGAAACAGGATTAAAAGAAACTTTTAGACCAGAATTTTTAAATAGAATAGATGAAACAATTATATTTGATAGTCTAACTGAAGAGCAATTATTACAAATAATAGAACTTATGTTAGATGATACAAAAAATGCTTTATCTGATAAAAACATAAAACTAGAACTAACAAAAAATGCTAAAGAATATGTGATAAAAAAAGGAACAGATCTTAAATATGGTGCTAGACCTTTAAGAAGAGCAATCCAAAGACATATTGAAGATGAAATTTCTGATATGATATTAAAATCAGAAGTCTTAAATGGTCAAACTATAAAAATAGATATTATAAAAAATGATATAGTTTTTACAGTAAAATAATTACTACACATGGAGGAAAAAATAGAATGAAATACATACCAAATATACTAACATTAACTAGATTTGCTCTAATACCTATTATTATGCATTATTTAATACATGATAATTATGTTTTAGCTTTTATAGTTTTAACCATATCTGGAATCACTGATATATTAGATGGTGTTATAGCAAGAAAATATAATTTTATTACCAATTTTGGTAAATTAATAGATCCACTTGCTGATAAATCAACTCAAATAATGATACTAGCTACTCTTGCTTTTAAAAGCATTATACCTGTATGGATATTAGCAGTATTATTATTAAAAGAATTTATTATGGTTGCTGGTGCTTCATTCTTATATGGAAAAGAATTAGTAGTATCTAGCAAATGGTATGGAAAACTTGCTACAGTATTATTCTATATTGCTATTGTATTTTCACTATTAATTAAAGAATTCAATATTCACTATAACTTTAGTATATACATTTATTATTTAGCATTGCTAAGTACTTTATTTTCACTATTCATGTATATAAAAGCTTTTTATCTACAAGGTTATTTGAAAGAAGATAATTTAAAAATATTAGAAAATACTAATAAAGATAATTAAAATAATAATAAATAAAAAAATTGAGAGAATTTAGCTAAATACATTATCTAAATTCTCTCAATTTTTATTATACTCAAACTTCACTGCTTTATCATTAGTTCTATATATGGTATTCCTTAATATCACAATTACTTAATCCAAATTCTTGTATCATACCATCTTCTGGTAATTCATTAAAGTAAAAATATATTGCTCTTACAATGCCACCATGTGTTACTAATAATATGTTTTTATTTTTATATTTTTCTTTTATTTCATTTAAAAATTCTTCTACTCTTTTAAATAAACACTTTATACTCTCTAATCCTTTAATTTTCTTTGGTGAATAATAATTCCAATAATCAGTAAAATAAAATTCTCCTAATTTTTTACCAGTATATATACCACAATCTCTTTCTTCAATTCTATTATCATAAATTACTGGTATATTATTTGAATTTATAATTTCACAAGTGTGTCTAGTTCTTAATAATGGAGAACATATAATTAAATCTATATCTAACTTTTCAACAAGTTCTCTTGCTTGTTCAGCTTGTTTTATACCTGTTTCATTTATATCTTCATCTAATTTTCCATTAAATTTAATTTCATCATTACATTTTGTTCTACCATGTCTAATTACATATAATTTCATACATTAATTTTCTCCTAACTTTCTATATACATTTCTACATATTTTATCAATTTTTATTTATTCATAATCTTCTATAGTAGCATTTAATTTTTCTTTTCCATATATTTTGATTCCATTTTGAAAATTTATTAAATCTGATTCTGGTAAATATTCTGTTGATATTCCTGTCTCTTCTATTAATGTCTCTCTACCATTTTCTTCTATTCTATATATCGCAACTATCCCTTCCTTTTCCCTTAACACATAATGCTCATTACACATACCACTTTCTTCTTTAAATAAAACTATTTCATTTGATGAAAAACTCTCTATTTTAAAATCTTCATATTCATTTTCAAGATCTATTTTTGTCATATTTACTATCTCTTTAGGTATATCAATATATTCTTTAGTAGTATGATTACATTCTATATAGTGCTTTTTAATAATTAAATTAGCATTAGGAGATATCTTTTCATCTGATGCATTTGCGTATATTCCATCTTCTAATAGGCCTAATTCTTGTAATTCTCCTTCTATAGTACATTCATCTTCAATATGCTGCATTGCAATATAATTCTCATTTTTATTGTTTGAAACTATAAAATAAACTGCAATACCTAGTCCAATTATTAAAACAGATATACACATTATAAATAATATTATAAAACCTCTTCTACTCATAAATACATCTTCCTTTCATGATAAAATATCATTTATTTGTATTATTTGTAGAAAATGTATAATTTATACATTTTTATTATATTTCTATATAATTATATTCACAAGCTCTAAGTAATCTATTTGTTATTGCTAATCCCATTCCTTCTCTTTCAACACCTTCAATGAAAACTATTTCCGAATCATATTTATCAACTTTTCTAAGTAATGTGAATATGTTTTTAGCAATATCATTTAAATCTTCTCCCATATCTAATTTAAGTTTTGAAATATATTTATTCAAATTATTTGTTCTCCCAATAACTATTGAACTATTATATTCTTTAGACATTTCATTTATTTTTTCTATTAATTTTGTTTTATCTTTACTATATACTAATATACATTTTGTATTAGGTGCATAATGTTTATATTTCATTCCAGGTGATGAAACTATTTTTTTTGATGTGTATTTTTCTAAAACATTATCATCTATTATTGCACTTCCTATTAATTCTTTTATTTGTTCTGCAGTTATTTTTCCAGGTCTTAATATATGTACTTTATCATCAACTACTTTAACAACTGTTGATTCTATTCCTATATCCACAAAACCGTCATCTATAATATAACTAACCTTTCCCATAAATTCATCTATAATATCATCTATATTTGTTCCACTTGGCTTTCCAGACACATTTGCACTTGGTGCTGCTATTGGCACACCTGAATATTCTATCAGCATTTTTGCTATCTCATTACTAGGCATTCTAATACCTACTGTATCTAAACCTGCTGTCACTATATCTGAAATTATCTCTTTATCTTTTCTTTTAAAAATTATGGTTAATGGTCCTGGCCAAAAAGCATCAATTAATTTCTTCTCTACTTCCCCTATTTTTTCAACAATATCATATATCATATCAACATTTGAAATATGAACTATTAATGGGTTATCCGCTTTTCTACCTTTTGCTGCAAATATTTTTTTAGTAGCTTCTTCACTTAAAGCATTTGCACCAATTCCATATACTGTTTCTGTAGGAAACAAGACTAAATTTCCCTTTTTAATTTCTTTACCCACTTCTTCTATTTTATTATCTATTTCTTCCTTTTTTATACTTCTCACATTTATATATTTTGATTTCATTTATATTATTCCTTTTACTCTATTAATATCCTTATTTTACTTTACTTTCACATAATTTGCAATATATTATCCTTCAGTATAACTAAGAGCTTTAACTGCCAATCTTATAAAATCTTCTCACAACTAAAGAATTACAATTTGAATTTATACCACTTACTACTATATTTTTTTAATAATACAAAGTTCAATATACTGTTTATAAAAATAAGCAGTTACTTAAATAAAGTACCTACTTATTTTTTCTAGTTTTTTTGTAGTTAGTTATATAAGTTTTCTTCATATAATATTGAAAATTTCTCTTCCACATTCCATACTTATTTAACTATAAAAACATCATTTAAAACAAAATATCTCTCACCTTTTGGTTGGTAAAACCCTTTACATAATCCAGCTACTGTTACATATTCACCATCAGCTATATTCCAACCATATTCAGAAATAATATTCTTATCTTCTATAATAATTGTATTTTGATATTTCGCTGTTTCTGATGATGTTTCAGTTATCACAAAAAATCCATCTTTGTAATAATTAACATATCCAGAAAAACTAACTAATTTTCCTCTATATTCTTTACTATATTCTTCACTATATTCATATTCTAACACAGTTTTTATGTCCAATGGATAAGCTTCCATTTTTGTCCCTTTTTCCATAATATTTTTATCCCTATCACCATATTTTCCATAAGTTACTGTTACATATTCCTTTAATTCAATTTTTGGCAAAGATTTTTTATTGGTATTTTGTTGAACATTATTTTGTATTTCTGTTTGAATATTATCATTATTCATAGATACATTGTTATTTGTATTTATTTCTTTTTTCCTCCATCCAATTACCCATATAGCTGTTATTAACATTATAACCACTATTAAAACTATAACTACTACTATAAAATATTTTTTCTTCATAATTTTATAAAATCCCCTTTCATATCTCATATTTATTTTATACCATTAATAGAAATTTTTTTCAATAGTTTAGATATTTAATCACTTTGAAGATATTATCATTCAATTAAAAGTTTTTATTTCGAACTAACCTTCCAAAATGCTTTATACTCTTTTATAATGTAACATATATTAAACAAACCATCATTAATAAACAGATACCAAATATGGTATCTGTTTACTTTAGTGTTGTTTTAAAATTTTAGTTTTCATTAAGAGTTATCCATCCTACACCCTTAACTATATCAGTTTCTCGGTAACGAATATTTTCCATATCTACCAAAGGATATTCTGAGCTATTTATTTCAAAATGTCCTCCTGCCAGTGCATAACCAAATTTTCTAACCTCTGATTTTACAATTTTACATGTATTACCTAAATCAAAAAATTTATCTATTGGCCTGCTACCTGTTTCTTCTAAACAATGTTTTGCATCTTCTGAATCACAGTAATGACCAACATCTTTACTTTCTTCAGCTGCTTGTTCCCAAGTAATTATTCCATTTTTGACAAGCATACCTATAAAAGCAATATATTGATTTTCATTACCTATTTTACTATTATATTCTGGAGCAACTTTTTTTGATTCCTTTTCCCACCATATTGAAGGTTTACCTACAGCTGGGCGTTCTCCTTTTTTATAGCAGATATTACCATTTTTGTCTAATGATGGATCCATCTTAGGTACATAAAAATCTAGCATTCCATTTTTTATAATTTTTATTAATTTATTATAAAAATTAACTGTATTTATACTCACAGACTCATGCTTAAGAAATTCATCCTCCAAAGAAAATTTACTTGCTTCAATTTTAACAAAGTTTTCTTCTAACCATTCTTTCCGACAGTTTTCACCTTTTCCTTTTTCATGCATAATATTCCTCCTATTTTTTGGATACAACACTAATTACTACTATCCATTGCAAGTATTTTAGCATATATTTACATAATTTTCAACCTAACACATATTAAAATTAATTACTAAATTATCAATTATTTAATTGTTTATCTAACCAATCATAAACTTCCTTTTTTATCTCTTTATTAAAAATATGTCTACCATCAAATAATATGTATTTAAAACTTTATATCTTTTCAATTTTTTTATATTTATCATTTGCAGTTTCTATAATTTTCTTCTAGCCATTCAAGTACACTATCAGTTCTAAAACATTTAATAATTCTCTATATCTTTTATTCTAAATTCTGGAATAATAACATCATTATCTTTTATATCTACAATATATTTAATAGCATTAGCAACCTTTTCAACTTCAAGACCTGTACTAGTATCATAGTTATTACCAGCTTTCTTAAATATATCAGTTTGCATAAATCCTGGATAAAAACCAACTAGCTTAATATTTTTCTTTGCTAAAGTTGGTTGTAACGCTAAATTAAACCCTCTAATTGCCCATTTTGAGGCAGTATACACTGAAGAAAAATCATCACTTTCAAAACTAGCTGAAGAACACACATTAATAATTAATCCCTGATTATTTTGATACATATATGGCAACACTGCTTTTGTCATATAAATTGGTCCTTTTGTATTTACATCAATACAAGTACTTATCTCTTCATAATTGTTTTCTGTAGGATCACCTGCTAACCAAATTCCTGCATTGTTTATTAAAATATCAATACTATTATGTTTTTCAATAATATCTTTGATAGTCATATCTACTTCACTAAAATTAGTTACATCACAAACTTTGTATTCTACTTCTAATTCTTGTGAAACTTGAATAACCTTTTCTTTATTATTAGATAAAATTATTACTTTATTATCTTTTGATAAAACCTTTGCTATGGATTTACCTAATCCATCTGAACCTCCTGTAATTACTATTGTTTTCATATTTTACTCCTCATATAAATCATTATTTTTTATTTCTATATTGTTCTCTGGTTTAAATCCTGGTGTCATTATAAGTATAAGTTTCATATTCCCTGCATATACAAATTCTGTATTAACTGGCACCTCAACTACATCTCCTTTTTTTACACTAAACTTATCACCATTAACAACATATTGTCCTTCACCATCTAGAACATAATAAACAAGTGTACTTCCTATATCTTTACAATATTTATCATGTCCTTTAAAGCAATCTACTAAACTCACTTCTAATTGTTTTGAGTTTAAATTAAATTTATAACCTTTTAAACCATTTTGTACAAAAGTAGGTTCTTTTGGTAATTCTTTAATATAATCCATTTATAGTACCTCCAAATTCTTATTAATTTATTATATATATTTTATAACAAACATCATCAATTTTAAAGCCTTTTCTTCAACTTCCCCCTTAAATCCACATTTATTACATTTGCTATGTATTCAATATGTAAAAGAGGAATACTGTTTATAACAATATTCCTCTCTTACATATACAAATCTTAGTACCAACTCATATTAAATTCATGAACTTTTTGGCTTACTTCATCAAGCTTTTTCTTGTTATCTTCTTCACCAGTCAAAGTTTCATAAATCGCATCTTTTCTAGGCTTAAGTTGTAAATATTCTGACAAATCATCTTCCCCATCATTTTGGAAAAATTCACCATTAGCCTTTAGATATTTCTGTGACTTACTAGGATATGAGACTAAATAAATTATATTCTTCTCTATAAATCCATAGTAATTTGCCTTTTCACCATTGAATTTGATTCCCTTTACTTCACATATTTCATACATATCCACTACCTCCATTATTTAATGTTAGTACCTATACCTTTTTTTTCATTATATAAATGAATAATAATATTTTAACATAATTTACATAATTTTAAAAGTAATTTCAATTAATTATTTTTTCTATCCATGTCCTTCCTCTTCTATTAACCATTATTGTAATTTCACCATGATTGTCTGTTCTATATATTTTACATCCGTATTGCCTCCAATCTTTCAACTACACCTGAATTTGGATGACCGAAATGTATTTTTTTCTCCAACTCCTATCAATGCTATTTTAGGATTTATCTTTTCAAGAAATTCCTCTGTTGTTGAGGTCTTTGAACCATGGTGACCAACTTTTAAGATATCTGCCTCCAGTTCACCATTAACATATTTATTAACTAGTACTTTTTCAGCATCCTCTTCTATATCTGCCGTAAATAACACCTTATATATTTTTTCATTTGTAATATAACATAATTTTGTTGTAATTGAATTAACATTTAACCCTCCATGGTTATCTCTTAATAATTCCACATCTGGATGCAATATGTCTAAATAACAAGTTTTATCCAAACTGATTTTATCACCTTTTTTAACTACATCTACCTTTATATTTTTTCTTTTTATAATACTCAATATATGTTCATATTCATAACAAATACTTGCTTGTTTTGATATTATAACTTTTTTTACATTTAAATTTTCTAATACTGCAATTAAACCGATTACAATGATCTGCATCAAAATGTGAGATCATAACATAATCTAATGTCCTAATTTTTCTTTTTAATAGATATGGAACTATTGTACTTTCTCCCACATCAAAACTACTCATATCTCTACTTCCTCCTCCATCAATTAATACTTTCTTACCATATGGAGTAACTATAAGAGTGGAATCCCCTTGTCCAACATCAATAAAGAAAATTTTCAAATCTTTAGGAGATTTATAATACATTATAAATATAAAAATTAAACCTATTATTAATATACTAATTATTCTATAATATGTTTTTAATTTTTCTTTTTCTCTTTTTATACTCTCAAATATTTTTCTTTTTATATGTAAGATATTTTCTATTCTTCTAGTTTTACTCATATTAATATAATTATTATCATTATCAATATAATTATTTTTAAGTCTTCTTGGATATTTAGTATAAGCTAACTCAGATAAAAATATATAATTTATGCAAAATATTGTTATATAATAACTTAATACTGTTAAAGTACTTGGAATAATAACATATACTTTAGAAAGTGGTAAAATAGCAATATATTTAGCAATTGATAATAAAATTTCAAGAAAAAAATTTAAAACTAAACTAAAAAAACAACCTAAATTAATAGAAATAAAAGAAATAGAAACACATATAAATCCAAATATAGTAATAAAACCAATTATTGGCCCTGCTAAAATATTTGATATAAAAAATGTAAATGATACTGTACCAAAATTTAATATCATTATTGGAAATATAACTATTTGAGCAGATATTGTTACTGCAAAATTTTCTTTTACTATATTTAAAGTTTTCTTTAGTATAGTTAAAAATAATTCTTTATTAACTTTTTTATAATTTATATCTATACTTTTTACTCCTCCAATAGCATTTAGTATATTTTTATAAAAAACTATTATTCCTATAGTTCCACCAAAAGAAAGAATTAATCCTATATCTTTAATACTAAAAGGGTTAACAATAAGTATGATTAGTAATGATAAACTAATACTTGACCAAATATCTGCCTTTCTATAAAACAAGCCAGATAACAAAATAATAATTCCCATTATACATGCTCTTACAACTGAAGCACTAAACCCTGTTATATACATAAAAAATATCAGACTTATACATATTAAAATTTTACTTTTTCTTTTGTTATATTTTATTTTATCTGTAACAAAAGATATGCTAATTATAATATATGTTATATGGCTACCTGAAACAGCAAGCATATGCGATAAATTACTGTCTTTAAAGTCTTCTTCTATTTCATCTGACACATTTACTGTATCTCCAATCAAAATACCTAAAAACAAGTATTTCGTTCTTTCAGGTAATATTTCATTTATACTATAACTAATTTTATTATTAGCACTATTAGCTAATTTAGTTATTATGCTTATATTATCTTTTTTCAACACATCTATATTACTACTTGATTTTATTGTCCCATATATCTTAATTGATTTTAAATATTCACAATATGAAAATCCCTTATAATTTCTTTGCACTGTTCCTTTTTCATATATTCCATTAAATTTAATTACATCTCCATAAATAAATAATAACCTTCCTTCCTCTCCTTTTCTTTTTGGAATTGATAATTGAAGATGTGTACCCTTATATTTTTTATTTTTGTTTATACTTTCTATCTTTATTTTACATACATATTTATATTCTTTTTCTATTGGTGTACTAACTATAGTGGCAATAATATTTACTTCTTCTTTTTCTATATCTGTATATCTATTATCATAATCATAATTTAGATACAGTATAATAGTATTTGATATTGTTGATAATATAATAAAAACAAGTATTACATTATATTTAAAATGCTTTTTAATATATTTAATAATTTGTTCTACACTTTTAAATTTGTTTTCTTGACTATCCATATAATATATATTTGTTTTATTTATCTTTCTATTTTTATTAATTACTATATAATCTAATATTTTTTTAATAAGAAAAACAAGTAAAAAAACACTCACAAAAATAAAGACTATACTTTTAGTAAAGTATAGCCCCCATATAATTCCTGTAATATATCCTATTAGTGCAATTGTTAGTGGTCTTTTTATATTAGCCTCCTGTAATTGCCCCCATTTTTTATTTTATAATTCTTCTTGCTGTTACATATCTAGTTTTATAATATGAATCTGATAAAGATGTTATTTTAACAACATCACCTGGACTAGAAGAATGTATAAAACTATTTCCTCCAACATATATTCCTACATGTCCTATGCTATTTGACCCTTGTGAGAAAAACACTAAATCTCCTAATTGCAAATCTGCTTTTGATACTGCTGTACCATTACTAGATTGTGCTGCTGAAGAACGACTCAAGCTATATCCAAAATGTTTATATACATAGTATGTAAATCCTGAACAATCAAATCCTGAAGGAGAAGCTCCAGCTGATTTATATTTTACTCCTAAAAAACTTTTTGCATATGATACTATTTCACTAGCTTTATCTGTATTAACTTGTTTTGGTGCTTCTACTGTATTAGATATTTCTGTTCTTGCAACATCTGAAGATCTATTTGTAACCTCTTCTACTTTTTTATCTGAAAGATATTTTGATAAAACATATCCTTTAATGTTATTTCCTTCTATTTGGCTCCAATCATCTTCTTTTCCTACTACTGTTATCTCTGCATTTTTATTTAAACTACTTACCTTTTCTGAAGTAGTATTAGCTTCTTTTCTTACATTTACAGAATCTACATTAACATATGCTTTTTTCTTAGTAAATGGTGTTGCCGAAACTGGTTCTGGTTTTTCTACTTCTACTACAGGTATGTTTTCTTCTTCTACATCAACTATATCTTCTTTTATAAGATTTTCTTTTCTTACCCATCCTGAAATATCTTCAGATACTATATATACCCATCCATTTATATGTTCTGTGATAGTTACTGTACTATTTTTTTTCATAGAACCTATTACACTAGAATTTATAACTGGTAAAATATTAATGTTTGTATCTTCAGAAATTTTCATTTTAGATGGTACTACAATCTCTTCTTCCATGTTATCTTCTATAATATTATCATTATTTATATTTTCTTCATTATTATTATTTTCATTTTCTGTTTTTGGTTCTTCTTTATTTTCATTATTATCAGTAGTATTTTCAGATTTTTCTTCTACTACTTCTTCTTTCACTTCAATATAATCTTTAAATATATATCCTGTTTTATCTTCATATTTTACTTTATACCAATCATCTACTTTTTCAATAACTTCAACTTTTTGATCTAACGAAATAAGCATAACTAGTTTTGAATCCAAACTAGCACTCTCTCTTATTTTTACAGTTTGCCCTGTTATTATTCCAGTTGATGCAGCAAAAGTATTTTTTCCTGACAAAACCATCATTATTAATATAATTAAAGATATAAAAATCTTTCTTTTTTGCATTATGATTCTACTCCTTTTATTAGAATATTTTAACAACTTTTCTAATATATGACTTTCATTTTACATTATATAGTATATACATAAATTCATAAAAAGTCAATTTAAATCATATTATTTAACTATCTTGTTTTATTGTATTAGTCTAGCATTTTATTAATAAACTCTGCACACCTATTAGATACCATTTCCAGATATTCATTAAACTCCATATGATTTTTTTCATTTGGACTATCTGATATAGACCTTATAACAATAAATGGTGTTTTTGATAAATAACATACTTGTGCTATAGCAGCACCTTCCATTTCTACACAATCAGCATTAAATTTTTCTTTTATTTTTTCCTTCATTTTAACACTTGTACAAAATATATCTCCTGTTGCAATTGTTCCTATAATAATATTATATTCATTTTTTTCTAGTTGTTTTATTGCATATTCACATCTTTTTATTAGTTTTTTATCACCTTCTAATTTTGTACCTATATTACTAATATATCCTTTTTCATGTCCAAAAGCTGTAATGTCAAAATCATGTTGAACAACATACTTCCCTATAACCACATCTCCATAATTTATATTGTCTTTAATACTCCCTGCTGATCCAACATTTATTATATAATCCAAATCATATTTATCTATTAATATTTGTGTAGTTCTTGCTGCATTCACCTTACCAACACCACATTTTACTAAAACACAATCTACTTTACCTATTTTTCCTTCATAAAAATTCAAATCAAATATATTATTACTTTTTATATTTTTCATTACATTTTTTATTGCTTTTGCTTCTTCATTCATTGCTGCAATAATTCCTACTTTACTCATTACACAATCACCTCTTAATTAGGTTATATAATTTAATATATAATTTGTCAATCTTTTTCAAATTAATTTAGAACATTAAAAAAAGTTATTCATATTTAAATGAATAACTTTTTTATTATATATTACTATAACTTATGCTAATTCAACAACAGCTCCTGCTTCTGAGAATTTTGCTTTTAATTCTTCTGCTTCTTCTTTTGAAGCTCCTTCTTTTATTGTTTTAGGTGCTCCATCAACTAAATCTTTAGCTTCTTTTAACCCTAAACCTGTAGCATCTCTAACAACTTTAATTACTTGAATTTTGTTTGCTCCTGCTTCTTTTAATACAACATCAAATGCTGTTTTTTCTTCTGCTGCTCCAGCTGCTCCTCCAGCTGCTGCACCAGGTGCTGCTGCTGCTACTGCAGATACTCCATATTTTTCTTCTATTCCTTTAACTAATTCTGCAAGTTCAACTACTGTTAACTTGTCAATTGATTCTAAAATTTCTTCTATTTTAGCCATTTTAATTTCCTCCTATTAATTTTATTTTATTTTTTTATTAACTTTACTAATATATACTTTATGCTTCTGCTTCTTTTTTAACTCTAACTTGGTCAATTGCAACTGCAACTTTTGATATATTTCCAAGTAAAGCTCCTGCAAGCATAGATAAAAGATCTTCTCTTGATGGTAATTTAGCTAATGTTATAATTTCTTCTGCTGTCATTACTTTTCCATCAATTATACCACCTTTTATTTTATATGTTTCATTACTTTTTGCATATTTATATATTATTTTTGCAGTATCTAAATAATCTTCATCATTCATAATAACTGCTGTTGGTCCTACTAATACATCATCAAGTTCTTCAATATTACATTCTTTTAATGCTCTTTTTATAATATTGTTTTTTATAACTTTATAATTTGTGTTTGAACCTCTAAGTTTTGTTCTTAAATCAGTAACATCAGTAACATTTATTCCTCTATAATCAGTTAATATTACTGCTTTTGCATCTTTTATTTTAGTAGCTAATTCTGATACTTCTGACTTCTTTTGTTTTATAATTTTCTCACTTGCCATCTATATTTTTCACCTCCAAAACGAATTATATTTTATATAATAAATTAAAAACCAATCTATATGCCATAATAACATAAAGATTGGTTATATTTTATCCGATCATTATGCCTCGGTAGGACTTATTAATTGCCTACTTTCTTTGGCTATATTTGATATAAGTTTTCTAAAAAACTTATATATCTGATTTAATTTCTATTATTTTTGATTTATATAAAGTGCTGGTCCCATTGTTTTTGCTATAGCAACGCTTTTAATATATTGACCTTTAGCTGATGTTGGTTTAGCTTTTATAATTGCATTAATTACCACTTCATAATTTTCTTCTAATTTTTTAGTTCCAAATGAAACTTTTCCAAATCCTAAGTGAATTATATTTGTTTTATCTAATCTATATTCAACTTTACCTGATTTGATTTCTGAAATAGCTTTTGTTACATCCATAGTAACTGTTCCTGATTTTGGATTTGGCATTAAACCTTTTGGACCTAATACTTTACCTAATCTACCTACAACACCCATCATATCTGGAGTTGCAACTATTACATCATAATCAAACCAATTGTCTTTTTCAATTTTTGGAATTAATTCTTCTGCTCCTACAAAATCTGCTCCTGCTTCTTCTGCTTCTTTAGCTTTATCACCTTTTGCAAATACTAAAACTTTTAAAGTTTTACCTGTTCCATTAGGAAGTACTACTGTACCTCTAACTTGTTGATCAGCATGTTTAGAATCTACTCCTAATTTTACATGTAATTCAACTGTTTCGTCAAATTTTGCTTTTGGCATTTTCTCAATTATTTCTAAAGCTTCTTTAGCTTCATAAAATTTTTCTCTATCAACAAGATTTAATGCTTCTTGATATTTTTTTCCTTTTTTCATTTTTATATTCCTCCTTTTGGTATTAACGAGTTTAAACTCTCCCAATTAACTAAATTTCTTATTCTGTTACAACAACACCCATACTACGAGCTGTACCTTTTACCATACTCATAGCTGTTTCTAATGAAGCTGCATTTAAATCTTCCATTTTAGTTTTTGCTATTTCTTCTACTTGAGCTAAAGTAATTTTAGCTACTTTTTCTTTATCTGGTTTTCCTGAACCTTTTGCTAATTTTAATGTCTTTTTAATAAGTACTGCAACTGGTGGTACCTTTGTTATAAAATCAAATGATTTATCTTTATATACAGTTATTACTACTGGTATTGTCATACCTGGTTGATTTGCTGTTCTATCATTAAAATCTTTAACAAACTGCATAATATTAACACCACTTGATCCTAATGCTGGACCTACTGGTGGAGCTGGAGTAGCTTTACCTGCTTCTATTTGCAATTTTATAATATTTGAAACTTCTTTTTCTGCCATTTCTCTATTGCACCTCCTTAATGTTTATATATTTATTTAGCTATATTTTAACTAATTTTTTGTACTTGTGAAAATTCTAATTCAACTGGTGTTTCTCTACCAAACATAGATACTAAAACTTTTACTTTGTTTTTCTCTTTGTTTATTTCTTGTACTACACCTATGAAATTTTCTAATGGACCATTCAATACTCTAACAGAATCATTAACATCATAGTCAACAGTTATTTCCATTGTTTCAAATCCCATGACTCTTATTTCTTCATCTGTAAGAGGAATTGGGTCTGTTCCAGAACCAACAAATCCTGTAACACCTCTTGTATTTCTAACTATATACCAAGACTGTTCAGTAACAATCATTTTGATTAAAACATATCCTGGAAATACTTTTTTAAGATTAGTTTTTCTTTTTCCTTCTTTAATTTCTATTTGTTCCTCCATTGGAACTATTATATCAAAAAAGAAATCTTCCAATTCTCTATTCTTTACTTTTTTCTCCAAATCTGTTTTTACTTTATTTTCATATCCTGAATAAGTATGTACTACATACCATCTTGGTATCAATTCTTCATTTTCTTGAGACATAATATAAGCCTCCTTATTTATTCTTGAACATCATTATCTATATGTTCATCATTTATATCTTCTTCGTCTGCTTGATCTTGAACATCTACAACACTATTTTCATCTTCTTGAATTTCTTCTATAGAAGAATTAGATTCTACAATTTTCTTAATGTTATCAATCCCATATTTATTTATAGTTTCAAAACCTAAATCTAAAACTAATACTATTACAGCTGTAATAACCACTATTGTGATAACAGCAGTAGTATTGTTTACAAGTTGCTTTGGTGTTGGCCAAATTACTTTTTTCAATTCAGCTTTTAAATCTTTAAAAAAGTGTTTTTTATTCTTTTTAGTATCCTTTTTATTTTCCTTAGCCATTTTATATCCTCCTTAAAATAGCTTATTTATTTTGTTTCTTTATGTGTTGTACGTTTCATGCAAAATTTACAATATTTTGTTATTTCTAATCTTTCTGTATTGTTCTTTTTGTTTTTTTCTGTCATATATGTTCTTCTTTTACATTCTGTACATTCTAATGTTATTGGTTCTCTCGCTCCTTTTGATGCCATTTAAAATACACCTCCATAATCTATGTGCTTCTATATTAAAACGATGTGAGCACATGTATTTCTCATACATACGCCCAGCTATTTTATCACGTATTTTGTGATATGTCAATAAATATATGGATTTTTTACAAGCTTTTTTTAATATGTTTTTTACCTTCTTTGCAATACAATTTACCACATAATTTATCTGTTTTTTTACATCATTTTTTCTTGTTTTTTGATATTTTTTTACTACTTTTGACAAGTTTATTATTTACTTTCTTCTTTTTTTGAACAGAATATCCAAATTTACCTATTTTTTCACCTAATGAATAATAATGTCCATTTGAATATGTAATTAGGTCACATTTTGATATATCAAATGCACCTTTTTCATCAATATATTTATCATCAGCATTTATACATTGAACTTCTGCTATAAACATATGATGTGAACCTAATTCCTTTATTTCTTTTACTTTACACTCCACTGAAACAGGAGATTCTTGTATAAGGGGACATTCTACAATACTTGCTTTTTCTTTAATTAACTTCATTTCTGCAAATTTATCAACTTTACTTCCTGTTTTTACACCACACCAATCTGTTGCATATGATAATTTTTCATTTGATAAATTAATTACAAACTCCATATTTTCTTTTATTAATTTATATGAATATCGCTCTGGTCTTACTGATATATATACCATTGCTGGATTTGTGTTAATAATACCAGTCCATGCAATAGTAATAATATTGGAATTTTTCATATCACCACATGAAACTAATACAACTGGTAATGGATAAATAAATGTACCTGGTTTCCAAATTGTTCTACTCATTTTTTCTCCCTTTATCTAATTCTTTCTTCATTCTCTTTTTTTTCTTTTTTTCTCATTATATCTAATTTTCTCTTTTTTCTACCCCTTACTTTTTCTTTCATAACTGCTGTTAATATTCTTGAATCCCATTCCGTCTCATAATAGTTTTTACCATTTTCTTGTTTTAATATTGGAACACCAACAAATCCACCATTATATCTCATACTATCAACAACACTTCTTTGTGCTAATACTTCTTTCTTTAAATAATATATATATTCATGATCTTTTTTATTAATTTTTTCTATATCTATATTAGTATATATAAGTGCTTTTCTATTTGAATTTCCAAATAATTCCACTCTATATTCTGATACTTCATATGTTTGTTCTTCTAAATTACATTTATATCTTATTACTCCTGTTTCTTTAATTGAAATATTTCTATCTGAAAATATTTCCTTTTTATTTCGCTTACTCTTATATTTTGTTTCTCCTATAAGTTCCTTTTTATATAATTCTGTTTTTTTGTACTTATATCTATACTCTTCTCTTAATTCTCCTGTTTTTACTCTATTATATAGCCTTCGATAATATGCTTTCTCTTCTATTAAATTCTCTATTTCTTCTTTATTTGTAATATCTTTTCCACTCTCTATTTTTTTGTCCATAAATAACATTAAATCTTTATATCTTTTTTCTATTTTTTTATTATTTTTCTCATATTCTTCTGGTTTTTCTTTTAATGTAGTTATACCAAACATCAAAATATTTTCCATATTATCACCCCATCTTAAGCAAGTCTAATTAATATCATCAAATTATTAAATAATATAATATATTTAAAATAAATATGTTACACATTTTAACATATGATTATATATATATCAACAACAAAAAGTCAGAAATAAAAATATCTTGCTAAAACATATTTTTATTTCTGACCTCTATATTAAAAAATAATTATAAACATAAAAAAACTAGCGACAACCTATGTTCCCAGTAGGGTAACCCACAAGTATTTTCGGCACATTAGAGCTTGACTTCTGTGTTCGGCATGGGTACAGGTATTT
>JGI994J12354_10000081_pt1 | contig 84551 bp, 73 predicted proteins | sample IntmicLarv3ML3BL_FD_12354 | JGI IMG/M metagenome (IMG submission 12354) | reverse complement strand
ATTACGCGGTTGGCAAACCAAATTGTAGTGCTTCAGCACAAGCTAGTACCATCCCCTTATAGGGGAAGAGCAAACCACCACTTGAAGTGGTGGTTTTGATTTTTTTATTTCACTAAATTTTAGGGAGTTAATGCTCCTACTTTTCCTAAAATTTTAGGAAAAGAATTTTTATATCTCCCATGGGGGTATGGGAAATATTTCCGATACCATGTTTTACATCCCTTAAAAACGTTTTGCATACTCAAGGTATACCATTGTATACCTCAAGTGGTTAAAATCATTTTTAAGAGCAAATAAGGCTTGATTTTTATATTGTTATGGTCTATAATTAACTTAACTAAACTCTTATAAATTTATGTTAAAGGGAGCATGTCATATGCTCTTTTTTAATTTTATCAAAAGTTTCATCAATAAAAACTTCTGTAAATTTTATAGCTTTAGCTAAATGTCCTCCCTCGTAATTTTCAATCACTACTTTTTCCATTTTATCCAATCTTAAAATTGCATCTTGTGGGAGTTGCTTTTTTATCTTCTTTATTAACTCCCTTATACTTGCTACATTTGATATCAATAAATTAAAGTCTTTACGGCTTGTCCTAACACAATTAGCAACCTCTCCATAAAAATCAATCTTTTGGACTAATAAAGCAGCTACTACATACTCAAGCTCTACACCTGTTAATTTTAAATCATACATTTTTCATCACCCCCTTAAAAAATTCTTATACTTATGCTGTCTAATCACTATTTAAAGCTATTTTCAATCTGTTTTTTGCTCCATATTCCCAGTGGGGTTATATAAAAAAATCCGCTTTTTTCAATTTATCCATGGGCATATCCGTAGAATGAAAAACACTTGAAAGCCTGTATATCTGCATTCTGCCAGAGTATCCGTAGTATAATATGGATATTCCCTATACTCTATTCTTTTACAACTTCTTATTGTACTGTATATTCTTATTGTATTGTATTTATATAATATATTATAATATAATAATATAAAGTATGGATACTATGGATAACACTATTAAAAGTTGCAATATTTCACGCTTTACCTTGTCCATACTTCGCCTATATCCCCCCTGGGATATCCAGAGTGTGAAGTGCGGATATGTGAGGGTAGCCAAACGTTACTTTTTAATTGGTCACCTCTATAATCTTGATTTTGTGCATGTTTGGGCTATGCTCTAATGAGGTTACCGATGGAGCTTTTACTCCTTATATATTTATATTATATTTCTTTATATTTATTATTATATTAATATTTATTAAGATATAAAATAATTGGTTACCTAGTTACCTACATACATAAAACACTAGATATTACACCACTGGGAGAGGATACCAATTAAAAAAATAATCGGTTTCCTTTGGTAACTTTTAGTTACCTTTTCATGTAATGTTTTATAACTTTTCCCTCTATCTTCTTATTATAACTTTTTAATTCAAGTTCTCCTTTAAAATTTGCTCCAAATGTTTTTATGTGCATACAAGGAAATCTATTAAAATCGCAATAGACTCTATACCGTTCATACATATCACGACATGAAACACTTAAATAAAAGTCCTCCCCATGTGCTTCTTTTTGCATTTCTATAAACTCAACCACTGGGTTATTCTCTCGTCTAAAATCATTTAAAGCTTCTTTTGTTTCCTCTGTGGTTGTAAATTCTTTTTTCTCTAATACTTCGTGCAGTGCTTCAAGTGATATTTTTATTAAATACTCCATATTATCTGGATTATTAAATTTTTCTTCTATGAGTGGGTCGCATGCACTTGTCCCAGGTTCAAACTTATTTTTAAATGGTACTATTGTAAATCTACTTGCCAATGCTCCTGTACTATCGTTAAATTTGGGCACCTCATTTGCTGATAGAGTTAATTTACCGTAATATTTAAATGGTTTTGCTGGTTTTCCTTTCTCTTCTGCTGTGATTGAGTCTCCACTAATAATTTTTTTTAATATTGAGGTATCTTTTATATATCCGCCGTCTATATCATCACAAGCAGTTAAAAGCTTATTTCTTAAATTAGCAATATCAAATCTAGCATTTAATCGGTCTAGAGACATTCCCATATAACAATTATCTTCACCTAGTAAGGTTTCTAATAAAGAATAAAATTTACTTTTTCCATTATATTTTCCTCCAGTGATAAGAATTGATTTTCTTAAACTGTTGTTTCTATAAAAACAGAACCCAATGAATTCAAGTAATACTTTTTTTAAATTATTATCTCCACAAGTAAGAGAATCGAGGTAATTATCTATAAACCCGTCATGCTCTATCTCTTGGGAATATCTCCACGGAATAACATTAAAAAATAAATAATCCGTGTTAATTTCTATAATTTCTTTAGTTTCTAAGTTATATACTCCATTTTCAAATGCAATCAAATTATAGTTTGGAGTATTTTTATTTGGAGCACTTAATTTTATATATCCTCTAACCTCTTTTCTTTGATTTATTTTTAATTCTTTTATCTCCCCAGTAAATAACCTTTCTAACTCGTCCGCATAGAATAAGGGTATATATTGGCTTTTAACATCATTAAAATAATATAAAACTTCATCATGTCGGACTATATTATATTTTCCTATGATATAATCCCCAAAGATAGCATGATAAAATTTACCGCTATCACTGAAAAAATCAAGCTTTTTAATTTTGTTTTTGTTCTCTTGCTCCCCTTTTATAAATGTTTCATCTCTTAATATTAACTTTAATTCTTCGTCATCCAATGGAGCTGGTGAGATATAATCATTTATATCATGTATAATCTCCCTTATGGCTTCCCTATCCAATATACCTGTATTTTGTAAAGCTAATATGTGAGATGTTAAAGTGCTATTTCTCCCAACTTCTACAATGTCATCAAATAACCCTAATTGGTCGCCTTTTCTTGGTTTTCTATATGGATATAATATAAATGGTAATTCTTCCAACTCTTCCAATTCTTGACCATAAATAAACTCCCTTTCTTTTTCTTCTTTGGGTTTCTTTAGGTATGCTATCCCATTAGTTACAGATGTTTTAATGTCAACTATTACCCCACAAGTTGTATAATGGTGAGTTCTTGCATTTTTATATATTCCTTTAGAATCTTTAAAATAAAAGTGCATCCCCTTAGTTGTTTGTAATACTGGGCAATTAATACCCTTATTTTGTATAACGTCTAGTAGTTTTTTGGCTTGTCCCAGGTCGTCAATATCAACCAATACAACCCCAGGAGCTAACACACCAAAATAAGAAACTGCGTTTTTTACTTGGTCGTATGTCTTACGGTGTTTTATTTCTTTGTATCTGGTTTTAGTGCCGTTTAAATCATGACCATAACCATCAAATAATAAATTTTTAATCATTGTTGCACTCTCCCAAATCTTATAAAATTATGTGAAACTATCCATTATTTCCCCCTCTTTTTTACTGTTCAATTATTTCTGATACGTCCACGCCTAACACTTTAGCTATCTTCCCTATTGTCTGGGTTCTTGCCTCTTGCTTTCCGCCTCTTAAATTACCAATAGTAGCTTCCCCCAATTCTGTTAGTTTTGCTAACTCTCTACTGCTTAGGCACTTTCTGGCCATAGCTAAATCAAGTTTTTTTGTGCATACTTTCATTTTATACCTCCCATATTTTTGTTTTTGACACTTTAGAAATATTACTATTACCTAAAAAAGAACTAAGATATTAATTTTTGCATAATATATTACGTGTTATAAAATAAATATACCGTAATTTTATGTATTTGTCAACAAGAAAAAATAAAAAGTTGTAATATATTATGTATTATGTTATAAAATATATATTTATAAGGGGGTAAAAAAATGGGGAACGAGTTCGGCAACAATATAAAAAAGATTAGAAAAAAATTAAGGTTAACCCAAGCTCAATTGGCGAAACTAATAAATAAATCACTTTCAAGCGTGCAAAAATACGAGGCTGGAGAGGTATCTATTCCAATAGAAGTGGTAGAAGCAATGACAAGGAAGTTAAAAGTCTCTAGCACTGAAATTATAGGAGGGTTAGAGACTGTTAAACGCATGACTGATAGCATGGAGAAGTTTTTGACGGCTGTAGGCTTTGACGTATTCGAGGTGTTCGTATATACGGGAGACCCTGAGAAAGAACAGATCGACTTTGAAGCAGATAATTTTGAATGTATAGTGAAAATTTCAAAAAACAAGCAATTTTACCAGTTGTCCAAAGATGAGGTATATTCTCTAATGAGGGAAACAAGCGATTATATTGAATTTTTGTTGTATAAAGCAAATCAAGAAAAGAAAATAGGCAATTACAAAGAATTAACCCAAGTAGATATAAGTGCTCTTATGTCAAAAGAAATGATTGAGCATATTAAAAATAAATTAAAACTTGGCGAAGAGTGTTTGACTGACTTAGAAGAAAAATTGTGGGAATTACACACAACTTTGCTTTTTGACGTTGATTAAGCTGTTAGTCAAAAAAGAATAACAGCTCAAGAGGATTTTAACACCAAGAACGAAATAGAAAACGAGAAAGAAAACAAGGAAGTAGAAGAGTATATCAATAAGAAAAAAGGATTGATATCACAAACAAATTACTTACTGGGTAGAGGAATAAGCCTAACTACTTGTAATAAATTTAATATTGGATATTGAAATTATTAATTTTATTATTGCTTCATTGTGGAATTTATAATACAATTAAGTAACCACATTAATAAAAGGAGGTTTTATCATAAAAAAATTTAAGTCATCTTTTTTTATACCTATGGTGACAATGATAGGTATCGCCTGTACAATTGCGTATATATCCTATATTGAATCTACTTCTTACCCAAAGTTTGCCTCTCCAACTAATATGGGAGGTTTGGCAGTATTCATAATATCTCTGGTCGCATTTGCTATTCTGACATTAAGTGGAATTATTTTGGCTCTATTCCTTAGAAAAAAGAATTCAAATGCTGCATTAGGACTTACTTTGGGAACAATCTCTACTGTAATTATTTGCTTCGTTTATATAAACATGTTTTAACAAAATATAATTAGTTTACACTTGGCATTTCAAAAAAGTGGCTAAAGTTACTAAAAAATAACTTGGCCACTTTTTTTATTATCTAAAGATTACTTAATATCCCAGTTGGGGAATATAACTATTAATAAATCTAGTCCAATGGCTAGGCTTAAGATAGAAAAAACTTCTAAGACTAATAAACCTTTTAAAAGTGAATTTGATTTAATTCTAGATAAAGAGGAAAAGATAAAGGAGAAAATAGAAGAGTATAACACTTTTTTAAGCTCTGTAGATAGCATTTTAAACTACTTAGAACATAAAGCCATGGTATATGATAGGTATATAAATAAAATGACTATAGAAGACATATCAGACAAATACAAGATAGAAGATAGAGAAGTTAAAAGACTTTTAAGGTTGGCCATAGATGACTTGATAGTTTTCTTTTTCCCACTGGAGGAAATTATATAGTGATAGGGAAATTTTCCCCATCACTTTTTTTATATGCTGGAAAGGTTAAAAAGTTACAAGTTTCTTACAAGGTTTTAAAAATTTACTTTCGCCACTTGTGGAGAAAAACAGCCAATATATAAGGATATAACTACCTGAGAAAACCTGACATTAAAAATAAATGTTTGAAAATGTTAGTATAAAACTTAAACAAGTTAACAAAATTTAACTTTTTTTCTTTTAATGGAAATTATATAATACTCCCTAGATTTTAGGGAGTCTATTAATTTCTTAATGGTGGTCAAAAATGACCGGGGTATAAAGTGTAAACCATTTTACAGCTGTTATTCTTTTTTGACTAATAGCTCAAAGGGTAGGTTTATAATATTATAGGGTCTCCTGAATTTTTAGGATACCCCACAAGTTAAATAATAACCACGATTAAACCAATTAGGGAGATTTTCCCTATTTTCATTAGAACGTTATGGGATTTCACATAACGAGCTAATAAAGGTAGTTTCAAGCGAAGTCGGAATTCCGACTTCGGAATTAATCCAAGTAATAAAATGGTAAGGTTTTAAAAATAGGATAAAGCAATTTTGCTTTGTCGTAAAACCTTACAAAACCTTACCCCTATAACTGGGTGAGTCCCTATAATAATAAAAAGACAAGGTTGAAAAAGGGAGTCTTTACTATCGACACCCTTTAAAAGTCTAGCAAAAACTAGCATAATTAGGGAGATTTTGGCGAGGTTAAAAACTACAGAAAACCCAAATCTGGATTTTCTAAAAAATATAATACTACCTGCTAAAACCTGCTTTAAAAACCTTATAAAACCTAATATAAAAACCTATCAAAACCCAACTTGTACATTTAACAAAAGTTAACTTTAAAACTTGGCTTTTATATATTGGTGGACATTTTTGTCCGCCGTTAATGTTAGTATAAAATCAGAGTGAGAAACCTTATAAAACCTTACCTTTAAATTTATTATATTAGTCGCTCAAAAAAGAGCAACCAATAATGTTGGAAATTGTGAGCATAATATTAGGGTGTTAAAGATTTTACACCCTAGAAATAGGACTAATAATTATAATCGGCTCTTTTGGCTACCCTAAAAAGATGACGGCACAAAATCTGCTGTCATATTGGGTACGGTCAAAAATGACCGGGGTATTATATTTAATTTTAGATATTTTAGAGTCCCTAAAAAGACGACGGCACAAAAATGGATTGTCATATATTTTACTTTTTGAACACCTAAAAAAAGGGTTTCAAAACTGGACAGGAAAATAATCCCTAGATATTAGAACGTGGCAACAACACCCCTACCACACCCACTGGGATATAGACGTTTGAATTATTGGGGGTTAAACCTTTTTTAATTATTTTATATAGAAATCTTCTATTTATTACGGTTTTGTGATATAATATTAAGAATTGAAAGTAATATCGTTTTGAGGATAATAAAGATGAGAAGAATAAGAAATATAGTTTTATTTTTATTTATAGCTTTAAGTATGTCAACATATAGTGCTAGGTATAGTATTTTTGACAGCATTAATACAGGACCCAGAGAACCATCTTCAAATACAGATGGGGTTTTTGGTGTAACTGAGGAGATTGAAATTGACCTTTCTAATAACAGAGCAGTGGCTCCAGATGGAATCAATCTACATTATGGAACCATGAGAGTTAAAGCCTTTGATATGCGACGGGATACAGAAAAAGATAGAGTGTATTTCGAAAATTTTCTTTTAGCTGAGATAGATGAAAGTTTGTCTAAGATAAAAGTCGAGGCAAAAAAAGGGGAAATATCTGAAAATGGAAATAGAGGAGTATTTGAGGATATTTTTGGCTATGTGGAAGTGGGACCTATTACTGGGGCAGAAGCACCTAATGATAAGATATTCTTTGGTGGACAGAGGGCTGATTACAAGGAAGGGGTAGTTATAATAGAAAAGGCATGGATAACCACAGATCACAATGTTTCTGAGACTTCTCAAAGGGAAGATTCGGGATATCATCTTTTATCTGATATAATTATAGTGGAGTCAGACAAGCAAATAACGCTAAAACGTAGTGATTTATTTATTGGACAAAGGGATGTACTACCATTTAATTTTCCATGGTATAGAGTCAATATAAGAAGAGGATCAGAAGTTCCATTGTTTCCGACTTGGACCACAGACACTTATTATGGCTGGCAGTTGGAATGGGGACTTTTGTATGGAGACCAAAAAAGCAAATATAAGGGAGGAATTTCTCCTAAATTTGCAGATAAAATGGGTTTGTTAATAGGAAGATGGGAAAATTGGTATGAAACTGAAAAACTTGGAACAGCCCAATTAAACATAGACGATTTTCTTGTATATTCCAAGGGAGATAAAAATTTAAAAGACACTAATCCAATAGAGTATGAGCAAAAGCAAAGAAGGTACAGATTTAATTACAATCATGAGTATAATGGAGAATACGGGCAATTGTTATTTGATTCTATTTATGGCACTCGCAGTATGATTCCTAAACTGGATGATTTGATAAATACTTATGAATCAAGGAATTGGTTTGATAATTCTAGTGATGTGGTGCCTACCAAAAGGCCCAAATATGACGAAAATATAGGGTTTTATGTTTTGGATGCTGATCTAAAAGGAATGGGAGCTAATAATGATATAGAATTTAAAGGGTTAGTAAAACTTACTGATGACAAGAAACCTTATGCATTAATGGTATATGATGAGATAGATGACATAGGTTACAATGGCAGTGTAGATAATGATTTGTTTTCTCAATTTCAACTATATAAGGAGAATGATAGGTATAGAATAGGTGGATATTATAACTACCTATTTGATATGGATCCAGGCTCGACGATAAATGATTTGCAGTCTAGAGCTGAAGATCTTGGATTTGAATTTCATGAAAAAAAATATAATATAGGATTATCCTATGATGAAAAAAATGGTGACAAATATAGAACTATGGGATTGTGGGAAAGAGATCCCGTGTTAGAACCCACAATAACAGTGGATTCCATCTTGGGAACTAGATTTTCTTATTCTTACAATCCAACCACTGTGAGAGAATATGTGAGATATGATAGCAAGGATTTGAGAATATCTTTGGGAGAATATAAGGTTCTTGAGGACTATACTTTGAAAATTGGAGTGGATTCTAAAGGGTATATCCATCAACTGGACACAGGTTTGGATTTTCTAAGGACAGGAATTACAGGAAATAATCAACGAGATAGACAGTATAATAGATACAATGATATAATATATCAAGATTTTAATGAAACTAGAGGGTATATCACTGTCTATAATGACAAAATAGAAATTAAGATTGCTAGTGGAGAAACCAAAAATAATTTTATAACAAGAGAAGGTCTTTATGATGGTACTAGTAGAGAATACAGAAATGAATCAGAGTTTTATGAAATTTTGTTAGAGAGAAATATGATTGATTTAAAAAGCGCTGGGGAATTGGCTCTATCACTTAATCTCAGATATGACCAATACCGATATGGACTCAATCCATTTACAGGAACTAAATCCACAGGGAAAGATTCTAGTCTAACCACCACTGTCAACATCAATCATATAATTGAATTATCAAATAATAAAGATAATCCAGATAGAAATTGGGATTTCTCTTTGAGGAATGATTTAAAACTATTTTATGAATATATTTCTTATGATGATGGCAATATAAAATTTGGAAATTCAATAAAGGATAGCGGAAGAGAAGCCACACCAAAAGAAATAAGATTAGAGGGGAGAGAAAATTATTATAGAATAGTTGATGTGATTGAATTGGAGTTGGGCAATATAGACACTATTTATAGGATAGACTATAGAGAAGCTGTAGATGCTGGAATTACTGTTAATACCAGTAGAAAAACCTTAAAAAACAATTTGGAGATTAAGCTAGATAACCAAAGAAAGATTAACTTATATTATAATACAGATAAACACTATACAGATGAGAGAATGGATGATATTAACTATAATAATTTAACTTATAACGATTATGGTGGAACACTAAATATAGGAAAGCACAATTTTTCTTATGGAAACACCATAATAGAGTCCCGAATAGAAAATATGAAAAATGTCGATGATGCTACAGAGAAGATAAAGGTTGATTCTTATGGATACGGATATAGATTTAAAAATGATGATACTATCAGATTTACTTATAGTATTGCTACAGACAAAAGATACAATGAATTTTTGTCTCTGAAGGAATTGGATGTTGATAATAGGGGATATTTTGTGCAATATGTGGACCAAGGAGATATTGAAAAAATATATTCAGCAAAATATGGAACATATAGACACAAGGAAGATTCCAGTAAAAATCTTCTTTTGGATGGAAAAAGATATAATTCGAGAAATGCAGATGAATTATTTTTGTCCTTTGAATATAAAGATAAAAGATTATCTGAAAGCGATTTGATAAGTTATGGTAAAAGAGAATATAATAAAAGTGATGAAGAGCTGACCATGGAAGAATTAGATAGGATAAAAGAGATCCTTCAAAATAGGCAAAACCGAAGAAACATGCTTAATTTTAATCTAAGCAGAATTAGAGATGAAAAGTTTCACTTGGGAGATTTCAGAAGAAATTTTAAGGTTTGGGTGAGAGGTGAAAGAAATAGAGCTAGATACGATAAAACTGGGGATATTCTTAAATCTTTGCAAGAAATAAATGGTGGACTGTTTTATTCTCAAAATAGAATTGGTATTGGTTATAATATTGAGGTAAATAATGGATGGAGAGCTGGAAGTTGGGATAAAATAGATAGAGAACACAAGATTTCACTTCATGCTAAAGTAGGAAAGCCAAGCAATGGTTGGGAAGTCAAAACCTATGGTAAGTTTTATGAAAATCTGAATGACGATTACAAAGTCGCTCATAGAAAGAAAAGAGCTTTGGATGGGATAGGTGTGGAAGTCGGAAAAGACTTTGATTATTATCAATGGTCTGTTGCCTATGAAAATGATTATAATTCTTCTTCAAGAGACTATGAGTGGAAAGTGGGAATTCAATTTAAGTTATTGACATTTCCCAAAAATCCCATATTGCATGTGGGAAGCAAAGGAGATAGTAGAAGAGCTTCACCAAGTATAGATTTGTTTGATGGAATTAAGCCAGAAAAGAAAATAGAAGATTAGTGTTAATGAGTGGCTTTGATCCAAAATAGGAAGAGGAGGAAAAATTGAAAGTTAGCTTTGAAGATGGTAGTGTAAAGGAATATAATGATGGAATAAATATATTTGTAATAGCCAAAGATTTGAGAAATAATATTGCAAAGGAAGCTGTAGCCGCCAAATTAAATGGAGTTTCTGTGGATATGGGGACTATTTTGGGTGGAGACGCTAAAGTTGAATTTATTTTGAGAGACAGCCAAGAAGGAGAGGAGATATTAAGGCATTCCACAGCTCATTTGATGGCACAAGCTGTAATACGATTGTTTCCTGGTACAAAGGTTGCAATAGGGCCTGCCATTGAAAATGGTTTTTATTATGATTTTGATCCAAAGGAGCAATTTACAGCAGATGATATTCCCAAAATAGAAGCAGAAATGAAAAAAATTGTCAAAGAAAATCTCAAAATTCAAAGAAGAGAAATAATAAGAGAAGAAGCGATTGAGTATTTTGAAAAATTAGGAGATATATACAAGGTTGAGATAATCAAAGAAATAGCTCAAGGAGAAATGTTATCTTTTTATGAGCAAGGAGATTTTATAGACTTGTGTAGGGGACCTCACGTTCCATCTACATCCTATTTGAAATCTTTCAAATTGAAATCTGTGGCAGGTGCCTATTGGAGAGGAGACTCCCAAAATAAAATGTTACAGAGAATCTATGGGTATGCTTTTTCCAATGATGAAAGATTGAACGAATTTTTGGCGATGATGGAGGAAGCAGAAAAAAGGGATCACAGAAAATTGGGAAAAGAAATGGATCTTTTTATGGTAAGTGAATATGGTCCTGGATTTCCATTTTGGCTTCCTAAAGGAATGGCGTTAAGAAAAGCTTTGGAAGATTTTTGGTTAGATGTACACACAAAGGCAGGATATGAATTTATTCAAACACCCATAATGCTAAATAAAGAGCTTTGGGAAGTGTCTGGTCATTGGTTTAATTACAGAGAAAACATGTATACTTCTTCCATAGACGATAACGAATTTGCAATAAAACCAATGAATTGTCCTGGTGGAATGCTAGTGTTCAAGCACAATATACATTCATATAGGGATTTACCAATAAGAACAGGAGAGTTTGGACTGGTACATAGACATGAGGCCAGTGGTGCATTGAGTGGATTATTTAGGGTTAGGGCATTTACACAGGATGATGCACATATTTTTATGAGAGAGGATCAAATAACTGATGAGATTTGTAATGTTATCTTGCTTTACAAAATGGTCTATGAAGTATTCGGGTTGAATTTTAATATTGAATTATCCACAAGACCAGAAGATAAATACATAGGTGAAATATCAACATGGGACAATGCAGAAAAGGCATTGGCTTTGGCATGCGAAAAGGCAGGTTTTGAATATAAGATAAATCCAGGAGATGGTGCATTCTACGGACCGAAGCTTGATTTTAAGTTGAGGGATTCTATGAATAGAATTTGGCAATGTGGAACAATTCAGCTAGATATGAATCTTCCAGAAAGATTTGATTTAAATTATATTGCTGATGATGGAAATAAAAAAAGACCAGTGATGATTCATAGAGCTTTGTTTGGTTCCATAGAAAGATTTGTTGGCATATTAATAGAGCATTATGCAGGGGCTTTTCCATTATGGCTTGCTCCAGTGCAAGTTAAAATATTGACTCTAAATGATGAAGTGATTCCTTACGCTCAAAATATCAAAAAAATGTTATTGGATTTAAAAATCAGAGTAGAACTGGACGAAAGAAGTGAAACCATTGGATATAAAATACGTGAAGCCAACGGGAAATACAAAATTCCAATTCAACTTATAATTGGAAAAAATGAGGCAGAAAATAAAGAAGTAAATATAAGAAGATTTGGTTCTAAAGATCAAAGTTCTATGAAATTAGAGGAATTTTTGACTGCTATAGTGGAGGAAGCAAAATTAAAAAATGAAGAATAAAAAAATATTTGTGGCTCCAATGGCAGGAATTACAGATTTTTCTTTCAGAAAAATTTTAAAAAAATTTAATCCTGATATGGTATATTCGGAAATGGTCAGTATTAATGCTCTAAAAGTCTTAAGCAGCAAAACAACAGATTCTATTTTAAGATTGAATCCAGGAGATGGAGTACAACTATTTGGTAGTGATGTAGAATTAATGATAGAAGGAGCATTATATGTAGAAAAATTAGGAGTAGAAAACATTGATATTAATGCAGGATGCCCGATGAAAAAAATAGTGAACAATGGTTATGGCTCAGCATTAATGGGAGACCCAGAACAAGTAAAGAGAATTCTTTTTGCTCTTAGGGAAAAATTAGACAATAAGACAAATTTATCAATAAAGATTAGGGTTGGTTACAAAAATTCAAATAATTATTTGGAAATAGGAAGAATAGCTCAAGATGCTAAATGCAGTCATATTACTATTCATGGTCGTACCAGAGAAGAGATGTACACAGGATGTGCCAATTGGGATAATATAAAAGAACTAAAAGAAAACATCAAAATTCCAGTAATAGGAAATGGAGATATATTTACTGGAAAAGATGCCTTTGATAAATTAAAGTATTCAGGTGTAGATGGAGTAATGATTGCCAGAGGAATGCTAGGAAATCCATGGCTTATAAGAGAAATAAGAGAATATATGGAATTGGGGGAAATAAAGACACCAACTACAAATTCTGAAAGGATAGATATGGCCATAACACATCTTAGGGAAGTGGAAAAGGATAATAAAAATAAAAGTTTTATTTATGATGTGCGAAAGCATTTGTGTTGGTATTTGAAAGGATTAAAAAACAATGCTTTAATTAGAGAAAAAATTAATCACATGGAAGATTATGATGAAATAGCACTAATGTTAGAAGATTATAAAAACCAATTATAAATTACTTTTTAGGAGTGTATAGTCGTGAGTACAGAAACACCAATGATGAAACAATACAAAGAAATAAAAAAAGACTATGGAGATGCCGTTTTGTTTTATCGATTGGGGGATTTTTACGAAATGTTCTTTCAAGATGCAGTAACAGCATCTAAAGAATTAGGACTGACTCTGACCAAAAGAAATAAAGAAAAGGGTGTGGACGTTCCTTTGGCAGGAATTCCTTATCATTCTGCAGGTCCATATATCTCCAAATTAATAAATAAAGGTTACAAGGTGGCCATTTGTGAGCAAGTGGAAGACCCTAAAAAAGCCAAAGGAATAGTAAAAAGAGAAGTAATAAGAGTGATAACTCCAGGTACTGTAATAGATACAGAATATTTGGATGATAAAAAAAACAATTATTTACTTGGAATTAAAATAAAAGACAATATATGTGGATTGTCCTATGTGGATATTACAACAGGAGAATTTGTTACTACAGAAATAAAAAGTAAGGAAATTATTTTTAAAATCGTGGGAGAAATTAATAAAATAAACCCAAAAGAAATATTAATAGAAAGTACCACTTATGACAAATATTTTGGAGAAATAAAAAAATATTTTTTTGATGATAATTTAAAAGTTAATAAATCAATAGACATAAAAAACTCAGAAAAATATATAAAGGATTATTTCGGTGTTATTTCTTTGGAAAGTTTTGGAATGATTAACAAAACGATCTCTATAAGCGTTACTGCTATGGTTTTAGACTATATAGATCAATTGCAAAAAGGAAATGAGCTTCCAATAAGTAAGATATTGTATAAAGATAGCGAAGAGATAATGGAGCTAAATCTCAACACACAAAAGAATTTGGAAATCATAAATAATTATAGAGACAAGAGCAGTGCAGGAACATTGATTTGGGTATTAGATCAGTGTATGACTTCCATGGGAAGTAGACTTCTAAAAGTTTTTACTAAAAATCCCCTATTAAACATAAAGCAAATAAGCGAAAGACAGAGGGATGTGGGGTATTTTGTAGAGAAGACTTTGGCTAGGGAAGATATTAGAGAGAGCCTAAAGAATATCTATGATATTGAGAGAATAATAGGAAAATTAATATTGGGAAATGAAAATGGTAAAGATTTGGAAGGCTTGAAGATTTCCATAGAAAATTCCTTTGAAATTTCTAAAATATTAGAAGGTGAAGAGATTTTTGGTATAAATAAAGAAAAACTGTTAAGAATATACACATGGATAGATAAAATCATAGTTGAAAATCCACCTTTTTCCATAAGAGAAGGGAACTTTATAAAAGAAGGCCACAATAAGGAATTAGATGAATTGAGAAATATTTCCAAAGATGGAAAAAGTTATATAGAAGAAATTGAAAAAAGAGAGAGAGAAAAAACTGGCATAAAAGGTCTTAAAATTGGTTATAATAAAGTCTTTGGATACTATATAGAGGTCAGTCGTTCCAATGACTACAAGGTTCCTCAAGAATATATCAGAAAGCAAACTTTATCCAATGCTGAAAGATATATCATTCCAGACTTGAAAGAATATGAGGAAAAGGTCTTAAATGCCAAGGAAAAAATAGAGACCTTAGAATATAATATATTTAAAGAATTGACAGATGAGATAAAAAAATATAAAAATATTTTACAAGACTTGTCTTATAAGATAGCCTATTTGGACGTAGTGAGTAGCTTTGCCTATATTGCCATTCAAAATAATTATACAAAGCCCAAAATTCATGAGGGAGACTCCATTGAAATCATAGGTGGTCGTCATCCTGTGGTAGAAAAATTGATTCCCTCAGGGGATTATGTAAAAAACAGCGTGATTTTGGATGAAAGTAAAAACATAGTAATATTAACAGGTCCCAATATGTCGGGAAAATCTACCTACATGAAACAGATTGCCCTAATTATAATAATGGCCCATGTAGGATGCTATGTGCCAGCTGAATACGCCACAATTCCTTTGGTGGATAAAGTTTTCACTAGAATAGGAGCGAGTGATGATTTGCTATCAGGACAATCAACATTTATGCTAGAGATGAGTGAAGTTGCCAACATATTAAATACGGCTACAGAAAAATCTTTGATAATATTAGATGAAATTGGCAGGGGGACTTCAACTTTTGATGGAATTTCCATTGCTACTGCCATTACAGAATACATTCATGATAAAATTGGAGCAAAGACTATTTTTGCAACTCATTACCATGAGTTAACCCAGCTAGAATCTAGTTTGTCAAAGGCAGAAAATTACAGAATAGAAGTAAGTGAAGCAGGAAATGAAGTGATTTTTCTGAGGGAAGTAGTCAAAGGAGGAGCAGATAAATCCTATGGAATAGAGGTAGCAAAACTTGCAGGTCTTCCTAAGATGGTCTTGGAAAGATCCAAAGATATTTTGCAGAAGTTAGAGGAAAGAAAAGAGCTAATAGAAGATAAAATTGATGGAAAACAAATGGTTTTATTTGAAAAAAGTGAACTATCTCCTTATGAACAGGCTCTCATGGAAGAGAGAAAAAAAGAGGAAGAGATAAAAAGAGCCAAAGAAAAAGAAAGAGTTGAGCATGAAAAAAAAGTATTATTATTGCTGTCAGAAATGGAATTGGAAAAGACCACACCTATAGATGCATTGTTAAAATTAAATGAACTAAAGAGAATATTAAATAGAGGATAAATTATGAAGAAGAAAATAATTTACAGTTTAATAGGGGTTGCAGTGATAGTTCTGGGTTATTTGAATTATTTTGCAGATGAACAGCTCCCAGAAGGAAATGCTCCCATTGAGACATTTAATACTAGATACGAAAATGAAGAATATAGAGTAGAGGCAAAAAAACAATTGGATTATTTAAGAACTAGAGAAACTAGATTTGAATTTGGACAATTGGAATTACTGAAAGAAAGAACTAGAATGATTGCGGATGATATTTTTATTGATAGCGACAATAATATAGAATTTAGAAAAAATATTCATGGGTATACAGAAAATGGTTGGGAAATTCAATCAGAGAAGTTAGACTATAATAAAATTAACGACGAAATAACCACAGATGAGGGAATAAGGGCAATTAATGCAGAAAGGAATGTTTCAATCGGATCCAGAATATATAAAAGTGATTCTAGAGCAACTTACATAGATATGGAACGAGAAGTTACCTTGACAGTGGACAAAATAACTGCCACAGGAGATAAGGGAAGTTATAGAGAAGACAGTGGAATAGTTACACTGGAGGGAAATATAAGATTAGGAGGAACAGATAGAAATAATAATTCCATAGGTGGAAATATGATAAAATTGGCATACAATCTGGAAACCAAGACTTTGGAAAGCAACGAAGCCTTTGATATTGTCTATAGAGGGATAAAACTTTTGGGGGAGAGATTACTATACGAGGAATTTTCTCAGGCGTTGGAAATAACTGACAATGTCGTTTTTGAAGTAGCAGATTATAAAGTCAATGCTGATAGAATAATAAAAGAAGAAGAATCGACAATAGTAAAAATATATGGACCAATTTTTGGTGGAAATGAAGAATCTCAAATGGAAGCTGATGAAGGGATTTATGATATCGAAAAAAAAGAACTGTATGTGTATGGAAACGTTAAAATAATTACTAAAAATAATGAGGAGCTAACAAGTGAGCAATTGGTATTAAACGATGAAAATAGCAGTGCTATCGCACTGGGGACCGAAGAAAAACCTGTTATATTTAAGTCAGATGATGGGATATTGACAACAACAAATCTGATCTACAATTTTGCAAATAATGATTTATTTATGAATGAAAAGTACAAAGTGGATGGTGTTCAATATGATAGTGAGGGGGAGAAAGGATATTATAACACTGTGACTAAGATTGGGGAGATTACCAATGGTTATATTCTAGATAAAAAAGAAAATAGAAAATTAAGTGGAAGTTCACTTAAAATAGATGAATTGAATGAAGTATATGCGGGAAATGGAAACGTAGTATATGAAGATAGTCAATATATTCTGAAAGCGGAAGAGATAGAGCACATTAATAAAGATGGAAAAGGAAAAATTAGAGGTAAATATATAATGAGCCTAAAAGAAAATAATATTTCTTATTATGGTGAGGATGCCACATACGATAGTATTAGTGGGGATTTTGTTGATGAGGGACTGATCATAGTCAGAGGAGAGAACTTTGAAACTGTGGGAGAAAATCTCAGGTACAATAGTAAAAGTGGGGAAGGGTATTTTGAGAGTGAGATGCTTTTTACAAATACCAAAAATGGAACGACTATCACTGGTGAGCATTTTTCCTTTCAAAAAGATAATTTTGTAAAGATAAGTGGATCAATAGTCATTGAAAGCGAAAAGTTAGTCGCTAAATCTGTAGATGGGTACTATGACTTGAAAAAAGAAGAAATCGATATTCCCAATGAGATTATTATTACTGGTAAAGAGAATGAATTTGATGGAAGAATTGAAAGGGGAATTTATAAAGTTGATGAGGGAATATTCTATGGAGAAAAATTTACAGGAAAATACGAGGAATATGATTTAGAAAGTGATAAAATTCACTATTCCACAATAGAAGGAAAAATTTCTATGATAGATAATGCCGAAATAGTCAGCAGATTGGAAAATGGAAATAAAATATATGGTGATAGACTGGAATATTCCAGTGACAAAGAAATTGTGGAAGCTCATAGTGGCTACACTATTTATTATAACAAAAATATTATAACAGGGAAGGATATAGTATATAATATGCAATTTGGAACATTAATAGGAATAGAAATAAATATTCTTTCAGAGGAAGGGGATGCTTTCTATGCCAATGAGGTAGATGGCCTAATGAGAGAGATGAGATTGGATTTTATAGGGGATGCCAAAGCCAATGTGGTAAGTCAAGGGGAGGCAATTGATTTTACAGGGGATTTTGTGAGAATATATTTCAAAGGAGTGAAAAATAAACTCACTCCAGTTAGAAGTGAAGCCAAAGGAAACGTTACTTTTATTCAAGAAGGTATGGAAGCCAGAGCAGAATACATGGAGTATGATTTGGAAAAGGAGATAATTTTTGCAGAAGAAAACGTTTTTTTGCATACTAAAGATGAAAAAGATGGAGAAATAACTGCTAGAGGAGATAAAGGGAACGTATTTTTAAAAAATGATACTGCATCTTTAATGGGAAAAGTTTATGTTAAAAATATTGATTTGTATAAAAAAGTAACAGAGGCCTATGGAGACAATGCAAAGATAGATAGAGGGAAAAATACTCTTGAGTTTTTAGGAAATGTCAGGATTGAGGCATCTGAAGGATTTGTGACAGCAGAGAGGGTAATTTACAATATGGAAACTAGAAAAGTCAATGCCAAAGGAAATGTCTACGTTGAACAAAAAAAGTAAGGATTTTATTTTTGAGGAGAAAATTTATGAGAAGCTTAGTTGCTCGTGGATTAAGTAAAAGTTATAAAAAAAGAAAGGTAGTAGATGGCGTTAGTCTAGAAGTGAACAAAGGTGAAATAGTAGGATTGTTGGGTCCAAATGGGGCTGGGAAGACAACCACTTTTTATATGGTAACTGGGATAGTAAAGCCAGATTTGGGAAATGTTTATTATGATAATGAAAATATCACAGATTATCCCATGTACAAAAGAGCCAATTTAGGCATAGGATATTTGGCTCAAGAGCCTTCTGTTTTTAGAAATCTGACAGTGGAAGAAAATATACTGGCTGTTTTGGAAATGAAAAATATGAAAGAACAAGGAAAAAAAGAAATAATGGAGAAGCTGTTGGAAGAATTTAAATTAACAGAGGTCAGAAAATCCTTTGGCTATTCTCTATCTGGTGGAGAAAGAAGAAGAATAGAAATTGCCAGAACAATCGCCAATAATCCCAGTTTTATACTGCTAGATGAGCCTTTTGCTGGAGTTGACCCCATTGCGGTGGAAGATATCCAAGAAATAGTTAGATATCTAAAAAAAATAGGTCTAGGAATACTGATTACAGATCATAGTGTTAGAGAGACACTAATGATAACAGAAAAAGCTTACATTATGGATAGTGGTAAAATACTTATTAGTGGAACGCCAAAGGAAATAGCTAATAATGAAAAAGCAAGAGAAATATACTTGGGGAAAAATTTCAAATTATAGTGAACTTAAATAGTAGTAAATTTGAATTACAAAGAAATGATTAGAGAAAGATAGAAAGATCAGGAGGGTTAAAATTGTTAAAGGGAAGCGAAATAAGAAGCAAGTTTATAGAATTTTTTCAAAGTAAGGGACATAAACACTTTGAAAGTGCTTCGTTGATACCAGAGGATCCAACACTTTTGTTGACAGTGGCAGGAATGGTTCCGTTTAAGCCATATTTTTTGGGACAAAAAGAAGCACCTTATCCAAGAGTTACCACCTATCAAAAATCCATAAGAACAAATGACCTAGAAAATGTAGGAAAGACAGCAAGACATCATACATTTTTTGAGATGCTAGGGAATTTTTCCTTTGGAGATTATTTTAAAAAGGAGGCAATTGCTTGGTCTTATGAATTTGTTACCAAGATATTAGGAATAGATGAAAAAAAAATATGGGTTAGTGTTTTCACAACAGATGATGAAGCAGAGAAGATTTGGATGGAAGAATGTAATTTTCCCAAGGAAAAAATAATTAGATTTGGTGAAGAAGATAACTGGTGGTCAGCAGGTCCAACTGGTTCTTGTGGTCCTTGCTCAGAAATCTATGTGGATTTGGGAGTTTTATATGGGGGACATGAAAATTCCAAATTGGGGGATCCAGATACAGAGGACAGATTTATTGAAATATGGAATTTGGTTTTTACTGAATGGAATAGATTGGAAAACGGGTCGCTTCAACCATTACCAAAAAAAAACATAGATACAGGAGCAGGCCTTGAAAGAATAACAGCAGTGGTACAGGGAAAATCAAACAATTTTGAGACAGATTTGTTGTTTCCATTGTTAAAAGAAGCAGAAAAATTGACAAAATCTTCCTATGGAATTGTTGAGAGGAATGATTTTTCTCTAAAGGTAATAACAGATCATTCTAGAGCAGTGACATTTTTAATAAATGATGGAGTTATTCCATCCAATGAGGGAAGAGGTTATGTCTTAAGAAGAATACTCAGAAGAGGGGTAAGACATGGAAGATTACTGGGAGAAGAAGGACTGTTTTTATATAAAATGGTAGATAAAGTAGTGGAAGTAATGAAAGAAGCTTATCCTGAACTAGTAAAAAATTCTGAGCATATAAAAAAAATTGTCAAAATTGAAGAGGAAAAATTTTCAAAAACCCTTGATCAAGGAATGCATTTGGTGAATCAGATTTTAGATCTATTAAAAGAAAATAATGAAAAAAAATTGCCAGCAGAGGTAACCTTCAAACTCTATGATACTTATGGTTTTCCTTATGAACTGACTGAAGAGATATGCAGTGAGAATAGTATTGAGGTATCTAAGGAAGAATTTCAAGAGAAAATGGAGGAACAAAAGGAAAAGGCGAGAGCAGCGAGAGAAATTATAATGGAAAAGGGGCAAGATGAAATAATAGAAAAGCTCTATGACCAATATGGAGCTACTAATTTTACTGGATATGATAGATTAAAAGATACAGGTAAATTACTTTTTACAAAAAAAATAGATGAAAAAAAATTTCTTATGATTTTTGATAATACACCATTTTATGGGGAATCTGGGGGACAAGCTGGAGATAAGGGAAAAATATTTGGAAGAAATTTTGTCGGATTGGTCAAAGATGTCAGAAGACAAAAGGGAATATTCGCACATATAGTAGATGTAGAAACTGGGTTTCCAGAAGAAGTGGATGAATATTTGCTAGAAGTGGATGAAGGAGCAAGATTAGCCACAGCCAAAAATCATACGGCGACTCATTTAATCCATCGAGCCTTAAAAGTAGTATTGGGTTCCCATGTCAAACAAGCAGGTTCCTTTGTAGATGATGAAAGATTGAGATTTGACTTTAATCATTATCAAGGACTCACAGAAAATGAACTGGAAAAAGTAGAACTACTGGTCAATATAAAAATTGCTCAGGGATTGGATGTCAAGGTAGAATATCTTTCTATGGATGAGGCAAAAAAAAGAGGAGCAGAAGCTTTGTTTGAAGATAAATATGGCGATGTTGTCCGAGTGGTAACTGTGGAAGATTTTTCAAGTGAATTATGCGGAGGAACTCACATAGACAACATAGGCAAAATAGGTGTATTAAGAATAGATAGTGAAGGAAGTGTAGCTGCAGGGATCAGACGTATCGAAGCTTTCACGAGTCTTAATGCCTATAATGATATGGCTATAAAAAGAAGGTTATTAAAGGAAATAGGGAAAACTTTAAAGGCGGATTTTAATAGTACTAAAGTTCGTTTGGATGAAACAGTAAGTAGAATAAAAACTTATGAGAAAGAAATAATAGCACTAAAAACAAAACTTTTGAGTTATGAATCAAATCTATCTGAGTCTAAGACAGAAAAAATAAACAACAATGAAGTGATTTTTATTAATTATAAAGACAAAAAACCAGAAGAGCTAAGAAGTATCATAGATAGCATTAAAGAAAAGCATCCTAGTTCTGTAAGTATACTTTCTTCCTCAGGAGATAAATTAATTTTTGCGGTGGGAGTCACAAAGGATCTTATTTCTAAGGTTAAAGCTGGAGATTTGGTGAGAGAAGCAGCCAAAATAGCTGGTGGAAATGGAGGAGGAAGGGCTGATTTTGCTCAAGCTGGTGGAAGGGATATGGAAAAAATAGATGAGGCCATAGCCAAAATAAGAGAAATGTTAAAAACTATGTTATAATGGATAATGGAGAATAAATGATAAGAAAATATATTGCTTTGGATATTGGAGATGTACGCATTGGAGTTGCCAAATCTGATATACTTGGAATGATAGCTACACCTCTGGAAGTGATAGACAGACGAAAGACAAAGGCAATAAAAAGAATTGAGGAGATTTGTAGAGAAGAAAATACGAAATCCATTGTGGTGGGAATTCCCAAAAGTTTGGATGGGACAGAAAAGAGACAAGCAGAAAAAGTCAGGGAATTTTTAAAAAAAATAATTGTAAATATTCCAGGAATAGAATTGATGGAGGTAGATGAAAGATTTACAACTATGGAAGCAGACAGACTTTTGACAGACATGAAAAAAAAAGGTTCTTTAGAGAAAAGAAAGGTTGTGGATAAGCTAGCAGCAGCAATGATACTTCAAAATTTTTTGGATATAGAGAGAAATAAAAAATAATAACATAAAGATTGGAGGAAGAAATGAAAAATATGTGGTTAAAGCTACTATTTGTGTTGCTTGTAGTGGCAGGAGGATTATGGCTCGTATTGTTTAAACCTACTAAATTGGGTCTGGACTTAAAAGGTGGTGTCTATGTTGTATTGGAAGCAATAGAAGAGGAACCAGAGGATGGAAGAGAGGCCAAATTAATTACAGATGAGGATATGAGTAGACTTATAGATGGATTAAATCGTAGAGTTAATAATGTGGGATTATCTGAAGCGTTGATTCAAAGATCAGGTGAGAGAAGGGTAATAGTGGAAATTCCAGGTGCTACCGACATAGAAACAGCAATGAATATGATTGGAAGGACGGCGTTATTGGAGTTTAAACTCGTAAATGCTGATGGAACCTTGGGAGAGACTCTTTTAACTGGAAGCTCTTTGTCTAAGGCAGGAGTTTCTCATGACCAAATGGGCCAACCTCAAATTCAATTTGAAATGACCCCAGAGGGAGCTGTGGCATTTGCTGAAATAACTAGAAATAATATTGGGAGAAATTTGGCAATTACCTTAGATGGTGAGGTTAAGACAGCACCAACTATTCAAAGTGAAATTGCTGGTGGAAATGGAGTTATCACAGGAAATTATACAATGAGAGAGGCAACAGAAACGGCTGCGTTACTCAATTCTGGAGCTCTTCCCACAAAGGTTGAAGTGGTGGAAACAAGAACCATTGGTGCATCACTAGGGGATGAATCTATAGCTCAAAGCAGAACAGCAGGAGTAGTGGCAGTAGTGCTTATCTGGGCTTTCATGTTGTTCTTTTATAAACTTCCAGGAATAGTGGCCAATATAGCTCTTACAATATATGGAATAGTATCCTTTGGAGCTTTAAATTTTATTGATGCCACTTTGACATTACCAGGAATAGCTGGACTTGTACTTTCAGCGGGGATGGCAGTGGATTCCAATGTAATTATATTCGAAAGAATTAAAGAAGAATTAGCCCATGGAAATAGTATATTTAATTCTATCAATGCAGGATTTAGTAAGGGTTTTATAGCTATATTTGATTCTAATATTACGACATTAATAATAACAGTCATATTATTTGCCTTTGGTACTGGACCTGTGAAAGGTTTTGCAATAACTCTGGCACTGGGGACACTGGCTTCAATGCTTACAGCAATAAGCATTACCAAAATATTACTTGTGACCTTTGTATACATGTTTAATTTAAAAAATCCCAAATACTTTGGAGTTAAAGTAGCAGGGGGGAGTAAATAATGCGAATAAAAATAAAATATACTAAATATTATGTTGGAATATCAGTAATAGCTCTTGTAATATCAATTGGAGCCATGTTAATTAGGGGCTTTAATTATGGAATAGACTTTTCTGGGGGACATTTATTTCAAGTAAAGTATGAGCCAAGTGCAGAGGTTACTTTGAATAAGGTTAATAATACATTGGATACACTAAGAGACGAGATTAGACAAATGGATCCCAACAGTAGAAAGGTTCAGACCTCAGATGATGGTGTAGTAATAATAAGGATTCAAGAAGTCACAGAGGATGAAACCACCAGAATATTGGAGGTATTGGGAGAAATAGGGGAATATAAACTGGAAAAAATAGATCAAGTGGGAGCCAGTGTGGGAGCAGAATTAAAAAGTTCTGCAATTTACTCTTTGGTAATAGGGGGAATCTTGATAGGGCTCTATATTACCTTTAGATTTGAGTTTACCTTTGCATTGGGAGCTATTATGGCGTTACTTCATGATGTAATAATTTCAGCTGGAATTATAGCATTATTAGGTTACGAAATAAACAGCACTTTTATTGCTGCGATATTGACTATTTTGGGTTATTCAATAAACGACACCATAGTAGTATATGATAGAATTAGAGAAAATCTTAAGATTAGAAGAAGAAATAAAAAAACAATTGAAGAAACCTTAGATGAAAGTCTAAACCAAGTAATAACAAGATCGATTAACACTTCTGTTACAACGTTGTTTTCGATTATAGCATTATTAATTTTTGGTGGAGATACATTAAAAACCTTTGTTGTAACTTTACTTGTGGGAGTGACTGCAGGAACATATAGTTCGTTATTTGTTGCAACACCATTGGTTTATCTTATGACCAAAAGTAAAAAAACATTGGAAAGTTTTGACGATGAGAAAGATAAAAAAGAAGATCAAGAAAAAATATTAGTTTAAAAAAAATATTTAGGCAATAATGATAAAAAATGAGTCTAATATAATGATAATAAAAATAAGGAGCTAGAACAAAATGAAAAGAGTTTGGGTTGAAATTGATACTGACAAACTAGCACATAATATATCTCAAATAAGAAGATTATCTGGGGATAGAGAAATAATAAGTGTGGTTAAGGCCAATTGCTATGGATTGGGAGCAGTGGAAATGGCTAAAATATTAAAAAAGAATCAGATTAATTTTTTTGGAGTGGCGACTTATGAAGAAGCCTTGGAATTAAAAAAAAATGACATTCAAGGGGAAATTTTAATATTGGGATCACTATTTGAAGAAGAAATATTGGCTTGTGACAAAGAAAAATTTCATATTACTGTGGGGACCACGGAACATTTGAAATTTATAAAAGAAAACAATATTAAAGTAAAGGTTCAATTGAAGATAGACACTGGTATGTGTAGACTGGGATTTTTGCCCAATGAAATGGAAAAAGCCTACAAATACTGTATGGACAATGGTATTTACGTAAGTGGGATATATTCCCACCTAAGTGATGCAGATATAGAAACAGACGATGCTTATATTTGTACAGTTAATCAGCTCAAAAAATTTAAAGAGTTTGAAAAATATAATACAGACTATTTTCACATATTGAATAGTGGAGGTATTTCAAGATATTCAAATGATATAGTTGGCAATGCTGTAAGACCAGGAATATGCATGTACGGACTTTTGGGGGAAAAGACAATAGAAAACTTTCAATGTGTTGTTACCATAAAAGCTACAGTTTTGTTCAAAAGGACTGTAGAAGAAGATAGTCCAATATCCTATGGAAGAACAGCTACATTAAAAAAAGGAGAGACTTTTGCTACTATTTCTGTGGGGTATGCAGATGGGTTAAAGAGAGAGTTTTCAAACAAAATGTATTTTATAATTAATGGAGAAAGATGTCCAGTAGTGGGAAATATTTGTATGGATATGTGCACAGTAAAGTTACCTCCTAGTATTGTAGCTGAAGTGAACATTCAAGATGAGGTAATTGTATATAATGATGAAATAATAAAAAATATTGAGTCTAAGACCAAATGTTCGTGGGAAATACTAACAGGCATAGGCCGAAGAGTCTATAGAGTATATATTTAGTATGTTGTACTAGGATGATGAGTGATTATGACAAAAATTTATTTAGTAAAAGAGAAGGAAAAAAAAATATTGAATTTTTATCCCAACGTGTATAAAGATGATGTATTTAATGTAGTTGGAAACGTAGAAAATGGTGATATAGTAGATGTGGTTGATAAGGAAGGAGCTTTTGTAGGCAGAGGGTATGTGACAGCCAACACTTCTGCTTTGGTGAGACTCCTAACTCTTGATGATGAAAAAATTGACAGTAAGTTCATTTTTAAAAAAATAGAAGATGCTTATATAAAAAGAAGAGAAGTGTTGAAAGAAACCAATAGTTTTAGAGGTTTTTACTCGGAAGGAGATGGTATTCCAGGATTAATAATTGATTGCTTTGATAAATATATCTCCTTGCAAATAAGAAACTCTGGATTGGAAACTCTGAAAGACGAAATAATAAAAGCTATAAAAAAAGTATATAAACCAAATGGAATCTATGAAAGAAGTGATGTTGAAAATCGAACCATCGAAGGGGTAGAGCAAAAAACTGGAATTATTTATGGAGAAATACCCCAAAGGGTTATAATGGAAGATAATCATGTAAAGTATTCCATAGATATTGTTGATGGTCAAAAAACGGGATTTTTTTTGGACCAAAGAGAATCAAGAAAATTCATAAAAAATTATATTACTAAAGAAACAAGGTTTTTGGATGTCTTCTCCAGCAGTGGAGGATTTTCTATGAGAGCGCTAAAAGATGGAGCAAGAACTGTTACAGCTATAGACAAAGATTCCTATGCGCTGACTTTGGCTCAAGAGAACTATAATCTCAATGAGTGTCAAGGGAATTTTCAGCTAAAAGAGGGAGATGCTTTGATGATGTTGGATACTCTTATTTCTGGGGGGAAAAAATTTGACATTATAACATTGGACCCACCTACTATGGTAAAAAAGAGAATTGATGTAAAAAGAGGAAGAGATTTCTTCTATGACTTATGCGATAAAAGCTTTAAACTTTTGGAAAAAAATGGGATATTGGGAGTGATAACGTGTTCTTATTACATGGTGTTGCAAGACTTGATAGAAGTTACGAGAATGGCGGCATCAAAAAACAAAAAAAGGCTGGAAGTAATAGGTGTTAATTATCAGCCACAGGATCATCCATGGATATTGCACGTCCCCGAAACTTTATATTTAAAAGCATTGTGGGTAAAAAACTCATAAAAGGAGGTATTACAGAGTGTATTTGGACATAGCCATAGGAATAATTTTTTTAGTATTAATATTGTTGGGAGTAAAAAATGGTTTTTTTATTGAATTTTTATCTATTTTTGGGGTGGCAGCGAGTTTCTTCATCAGTAAAAAATTTACTCCAACTGTTGTTGAAAAATTTGCATCCACTCAAATGAATACTCAATATGAATTTATTGCTTATATCACAGTATTTATCATTGGTTGGATGCTAATGACATTGGTAGTACATTTTTTTAAGAGAATGTTTGAGAATGAAAAGAATCCAATGATAAGACTATTGGGGGGATTAATAGGTTTAGGGAGAGGTCTTTTAATTACTGGAGTTTTACTTCTTGCATTAAACATAACAGGGGATTATGTGGAAGAAGTAAGAAATCATTTGCAAGAAAGTAAGTCCAATGGGATATTCTTGAGTGCGGTTCCAGCAGTCAGTGGTTTCTTGCCTCCAATAATAACTGAAAAATTAAATAAAATAAAGAATCAAGAAATTATGAATGAGCAATTAAGCAGATTAACTTATTAGTGGTTAAGAATATGACAATGAGGAAAACGCATGAGAATAATAGATAAATATATTTTAAAAGAGATTACAATGCCAGTGATATTTGGAGTCTCTCTCTTTACCTTTATATTTGTTATAGAAATTATTGTGGCGATGATGGAAAGCATAATTGTAAAGGGAATCTCTATAATAGATGTACTTAGGATGTTATCATTTTATTTGCCTCCTATAGTGGTCCAGACAATACCAATGGGAATGTTTTTGGGAATAATGATAACATTTGCTAATTTTACTAAGACTAGTGAATCCACGGCCATGACAGCCACAGGGATCAGTTTAAAAAGAATATTAAAACCTATTATTTTTTGTGCAATAGGAGTGACTTTTTTTATCTTTTTTTTACAAGAAATGATTATACATCGCTCTTATGGTAAATTACAATTTCTCACAGCGAAGATAGCTTACGAAAACCCTGTTTTTCAATTAAAGGACAAAACGTTTATTGAAGATGTGGACGAGTATAGTTTATATGTTGATAGATTAGTTAGTGATTCAAATTTTGAAAAAGTAGCCAGTGGAGTGCTAATTTTTCAAAAAAATGATAATGGTGAGTTTCCTTCTTTACTAATTGGAGAAAGTGCTCACTGGGAAAAATCATCTATGATACTTACAAAATCTAGCTTTTATCAATATGATGAAGAAGGAAGAGAAAGCTTGAGAAATGAATTTGATGAAAAGATAGTTCCTCTAAATGCTTATTTTGATGATATAAAAATTAAAATAAAAGATATTGAAGCGCTGAATATTTCTATGTTGATTACTGAGTTGAAAAATGGTGAAATTGAAAATAGGATACCCTATTTTGTAGAAATACACAGAAAAATAGCTTTGCCACTATCCACGATTATGTTGAGTATTTTGGGAGTGTTACTGACTATAGGACATCATAGAAGTGGAAAAGGTCTCAGCTTTTCATTGAGTTTGGGAATTATTTTTTCTTATATAACTCTTTTGAATGTTGGAATGGTAATGGCAACGAGAGGAAAAATTCCAGTTTTTATTGGTGTGTGGATTCCCAACGTACTTTTATTAATCCTAACATTATTTGTGTATAAGAAAAAAGTAAGGTGATATTAAGATGAAAATATTGGACAAATACATGGGAAAAAATTTCATAAAATCATTTTTAGTGAGTCTGATAGCTTTTATAGGAATTTTTATAATTAGTCAAATATTTAGGGTTATAAAACTTGTAGCTGATGGAAATATGCCCTATAATGATGTGGTACCTTATATACTATCTATGGTGCCTAAAATATTTGTTGAAGTGGCACCTATTGCAGTTTTATTAGGAGGGTTGCTTACAGTGAGCACAATGGCTTCTAATTTAGAGATTATCTCTTTGAAGACTGCAGGAGTTAGTTTTAAAAGAATTGTGAGAGTTCCTATTATTTTAGCAGCCTTTATTTCCATTATAGTATTTATAGTAAATGATACAATATACCCTAATGCATACAAAAAAACTTTGGAACTAAGAAACTCAAGTAGAGCCAACATAGAAGTACCTGTTGAGAAGACAGACGTTTTCCTGCGTGGAGAGAACCAAGGGAACTATGTTTACAAAATGCAAAGGATTAACAGGGAAAGCGGCTTTGCAGATAACGTTCAAGTGATAGAATTAAATGAAGCTTTTGACAAAATTGAGATGGTTATTTTAGCCAAAAGAGGAAGATATAATTTTTCCAGAAAAGTCTGGACTCTACAGGATGCTTATATTTATCATCCACAGGGAAGTTCTAGTGGGGTATTGGAAGAAATTTATTCTAATCCCAAATATTCAGAGCATCCAGACAAATTTATCACTGTAAGCGAAGAACCTAGAACATTGACCATAAGTGGGTTAAAGAGAGCTGCTAGAGAAATTAAAAGCACAGGTGGAGATGTAAAAGACTTAATGGTAGAATTGGGAAATAGATACTCATTTCCCTTTGCCAGCTTTATTGTGGTTTTCTTGGGGTTAGCCCTAGGAAGCAGATATGTTAGAGGAGGTTCTGCTTTGAGTATTGGCACATGTATTTGTCTGGGATATGGTTATTACATAGTGCAAGGAGCCTTTGAAGCATACAGTAAAAGTGGAAATTTAAATGTCTTTATATCAGGTTGGATTCCTAATGTAATATTTTTGACAGCGGGACTTTATTTTTTAAATAGGGCAGAACATTAGAATTGGAGAAAAGATGAGTATAAAAATAAAATATCTAGACAATGGAATACCGTTGTTAATGGAGAAAATAAGTAATATTTCCACAGCAAGTTTGGGAGTTTTTGTAAAAACAGGAGCTCAAGATGAATTACCTGATGAAAGCGGAATTTCTCATTATATTGAACACATGTTATTTAAAGGAACTAAAAAAAGAACGGCCAAAGAATTATCCGAGGCAATAGATATGGAAGGTGGGGATATCAATGCTTACACTGGAAGAAGATCTACAGTCTATTATGTAAAGATGTTGGAAGATAAAATTGATAAAGGAGTAGATATATTAGGTGATATGTTTTTTAATTCAACATTCACCCAAGAAAATCTGGATAAAGAAAGAAATGTTATTATTGAAGAAATCAAAATGTACAAGGATATTCCAGAGGACATAGTATTTGATGAAAACATAAGATATGCAATTGAAGGTTCTCAGGGGAATAATATATTAGGAACAGAAGAATCCTTGAAGGAAATTTCTAGAGAAAAATTTTTAAATTATTATAAATTAATGTACAATCCATCAAATATTATTTTGTCTGTAGCAGGAAAAATAGATTTTGACAAAATTTTTAATTCATTAAACAAAACATTTGGAAAAATGAAAAAAGCATCAAAATCACGAAAAAATAATTATTCTTATAAAATTATAAAAGGGGAAAATTTAATAAAAAAAGATACCAATCAAGTGCATTTGTGTGTTAATGCAAGAGGAATAAGCCTTTTGGATGAAAGAAAATATGTATCCTCTATTATTGGAAGTGTGTTGGGTGGCGGAATGAGTTCAAGACTATTCCAAAAGATAAGAGAAGAGAGAGGTTTGGCCTATTCAGTATATTCATACAACTCTAGTTTTTTTGAAGATGGCTTATTCTCCGTCTATGCAGGAACAACAAAAAAGGATTATAAAAAAGTGGTTAAAATAATAAGAGATGAGTTTAAAGAAATAAAGAAAAATGGTATAAAGGAAGAGGAATTTATCAGATGTAAAAATCAAATATTAAGTTCACTGGTTTTTTCCATGGAAAATAGTAAAAATAGAATGGAAAGGATGGGAAATTCTTATATTTTGTATGGTAAAGTTCAAAATATTAAAGAAGTAGTGGAGAAGATAGAGAAGATAAAAATTGAAGAAATAAAAACAGTTGCAAGTTACATGTTTGATGAAGCCTACTATTCATCAACAATATTGGGAAATATATAAAAATTAAAGATAAGTTTATTAGAAATACGATAGACAGACATATTGCATGAGGAGAATTCAATGGAAAAAGTAAAAGTAAAAATAGTCAGAGAAGCTGGGGTAGAATTACCAAAATATGAAACAGAAGGTTCAGCAGGACTAGATGTGAGAGCCAGCATAAAAGAGCCTATAGAAATAAAATCATTGGAAAGAGTTTTAATTCCAACAGGGATAAGAATAACAGTACCCGCAGGATATGAAGTTCAGGTGAGACCAAGAAGTGGATTGGCACTAAAGCATGGAATTACTCTATTGAATACTCCAGGGACAGTGGATAGTGATTATAGAGGTGAATTAAAAATAATAGTTGCTAATTTGAGTAAGGAAACTTATATTGTAAATCCCGAAGAAAGGATAGCTCAATTGATCTTAAATAAAGTAGAGCAGATGGAATGGGCGGTAGTGGATTCCCTTGATGAAACTGAGAGGGGAATTGGTGGATTTGGTCACACTGGAAAAGAATAAAGAGGATAGAAAATGGCTGTAAACAGAGAAATAAAACAAGTAATAAGAAGAATAAATAAAATGAATCATCTATTATTACTTAATTGTCTTATCATAGTAGTAATAAGTGTTATAACAATATATAGTGCCACTATTTCAAGGACCCAACTTTTTTATAGAAGAGAGATGATGTGGGCAGGAGTAGGGGTTGTAGTTTATATTGCATTTTCATTCATAGATTACAGAAAATATGGGAAATATCATTGGGTGATGTATGGGCTAAATATATCAATGTTAGTTTTGGTATATTTTATAGGAATAACCAGATTAGGAGCTAAAAGATGGATTGGAATAGGAAGTTTTACAGTACAACCTTCAGAATTTGCCAAAATTTTACTAATATTATCTTTTTCCAAGTTTTTAGTTCTAAATTACAAAGAAAAAAGGTTTGACAAAATAAACGATTTAATTATTACAGCAATCTATATCATACCCACATTTGTATTAATAGCAAAGCAACCAGATTTGGGAACAGCTGTGGTCATATTAGGGATATATTCTGCTCTGGTCTTTCTTCACGGATTAGGTTGGAAGCTGATTTTAAGTTCTGTGGTTTCTGGAATCTTAATGATTCCCATAGGTTTTTTTTATGTTTTAAAACCTTATCAACAAAGTAGGATTTTGGCTTTTTTAAACCCTGAGGCTGATGCGTTAGGAAGCAATTGGAATGTTCTACAATCCCTAATTGCCATAGGATCGGGTGGGATTTATGGTAAGGGATTTATGAATAATACCCAAAGTAATTTAAGATTCTTACCTGAAGCTCACACGGATTTTATAGGATCTGTTTTTTTAGAAGAGAGGGGTTTAGTTGGTGGAATGTTGCTTTTATTTCTTTATTTGGTACTAATTTTACAGATTGTTTCGGTGGCCAACACCACAGAGGATCAATATGGAAAATTAATATGTTATGGTATTGCATCAATATTTGTATTTCACGTTTTTGTTAATCTGGGAATGATAATGGGAATAATGCCAGTAACAGGACTGCCTCTATTATTCATGAGTTATGGGGGAAGTTCCCTTGTATTTTCTTTTATGATGTTGGGAATTGTCCAAAGTGTAAAAGTATACAGGGGAGAATAATGTGGAATATATTATTGACCATGAATATTTGGAAGTTAGAATTGATAAATTTATCAGAAAAAAATATCCTTTAGTCCAATTGAGCGAAATTTTTAAGGGTTTTCGTATTGGAAAAATAAAAATAAATGGGAAAAAAACCAAGGAAAATTACAGATTAAAAGTTGGGGACATAGTTAAAGTATATTTTGGAGATGAAAAAAAAGAAGTAATTAATTTTGTGGAGTTATTATCAAATGAAAAAGCTATTTTAGCAGAGGGGATAGTTTTTGAAAATGAAGATTTGATTATTTTTTATAAAAAAAGCAATATGGTGATGCATAAAGGAAGTGGGCATCCTTATGGATTGGCTGAAATGTTCAAATCGTATTATAGAAATAACCATTTTAACTTTGTAAATAGAATTGATAAAGATACTTCTGGATTGGTGATTGGAGCTAAATCATTGGAGGCTGGAAGAAAACTTTCTGAAGAAATGCAAAAAAGAAATTTAATAAAAAAATATTATATTTTGGTAGAGGGGAGAATTTCAAAGAAAAAATTTTATCTGGAGTCTTATTTAAAAAAAGAAGAAACCCATGTAAATTTCTATGATAAAGAACAAAAAAACGCCAAAAGAGCATTAACATATTTTGAAACTGTTAAATATAATGATAAATATTCATTACTAATAGGAGAATTGGAAACAGGGAGAACACACCAATTGAGAGTACAGCTTTCCCATATGGGGTATCCCATTGTAGGAGATAAGAAATATGGTTCTGGAATTGAAAAAGAAATGTATTTATTTTCTTATTTTGTAAAGATACCTTTATATGAAATTGAAATTGAAATGCCGATTCCAAAGAAGTTTTTAGAAAAATTAAAATAAGAAATTTATTTTTGTGATTTTATATTTTATGAGTTTATTCTTTATAAGAAGGATAGAATATGAAAAAGCTCCCAAAGGAGAGCTTTTCATTAATATTAGTACTTTAATTAATTATTGATTTGGATATTAGTTTACATGGAACTTCTTGCAGTGGCAAATCTTTCTGATATATCATCTAAATATGTGGTAAAGACATTTCTAGCATGAGTTTCAATATCAGCTTTGTTGATTGTAACTAAAGAATGAATTCTTTTTTCATCTTCGCTTTCCCAAGCTCCTTTTTGAGCGATATTATACTCACTTAGCTCAGTAGTGTGTTTTACCAGCTCAGGAAGAGCAGATCTAACCATAGTCTTGGTATTCGGGTCAAGGGAATTATAATGCTCATTTAAATATCTTTGAGATTCTCTTTTTATTTTATTATTTAAATCACTTTTTGCATTATCAAAAGATTTCATTTGTCCAGCAGAAGCTCCGATTTTGTCTGAATTAGCTGTACCAAATCCATATAATTCATTGGTAGAATCTACCCGATTGTTGACCTCCTCTCGTAGATCACTTGGAATCCTATTAAAAATTCCGCTAATAAGAGAACCAGGACCACTAGAGCCAGAAGTTGAAACCGCTGATCCAGATGAGCCAGAACTAGCTGCTCCAGAGCTAGATGATCCTCCAGATGAAGTAAGACTGCTGCATCCTGTTATTATTAAGGCGCAAAAACTAAAGTAGAACATTACCTTTTTCATGGGATACCTCCTAAAATATTTATGTTACTTAGGTATATTCTATAATAAATAAGCCTTAAAATCAATTATAAATAATAAATTTTGATAAAAAATTTATATTGATCAGTTAAAAGATGGATTTTATCTTTGTAAAGATTGGATTTATGTGGTAAAATTAATAGTAAAGAAATTTTATTAATAGCTTTTTAATAAAAAATATAGTATCATACAGAGTAGTAAACAAATTAATAAATAAATTAGCAAATAAATTAGAAAAGATTCTAATAACTTTTAAGTTGTAGGAGGATATATGAAACTTTTTAAGAGCAATTTTTTCCTAAATGCAGGAAGGAAAAAATATGTTACTTTGACAGTGGATTCCACTGATGGTGAAGAAAAAGAAAAAAAGATGATTGATAATAATAAAACAGATCTATGGGTAAAATGTCCAAATTGTCAGGAGATTTTGTACAAAATAGATTTGGAAGCCAATATGGAAAAATGTCCCAGATGTGATTATTATTTTAATATGACTGCTAGAGCAAGAATTTCATTACTGATAGATGAGGATACTTTCCAAGAAACCTTTGAAAATTATGAATCAGAAAATCCTTTGAAATTTCCTGAATATACAGAGAAATATAGAGATGTAAGAAATAAAACTGACATGAAAGAGGGAATTATAACGGGTACAGGTAATATAAATGGAATAAGAGTTAGTATTGGAGCAATGGATTTTAGATTTTTGGGTGGAAGCATGGGTTCAGTAGTGGGAGAAAAAATAACTTTGGCCATGGAACTGGGATTAAAAGAAAGAATTCCAGTAATAATAGTGTGTACCTCAGGTGGGGCAAGAATGCATGAAGGAATTTTGTCGTTGATGCAAATGGCTAAGACTTCAGCAGCAGCAGAAAAATTAAGACAAGCAGGTGTGCCATTTATTTCAATTCCAGTTAATCCAACCACAGGAGGAGTTACAGCATCTTTTGCTATGTTGGGTGATTTAATAATTACAGAACCCAATGCAACAATAGGTTTTGCTGGGAGAAGGGTAATAGAACAAACAATTAGACAAAAACTGCCAGAGGATTTTCAGACAAGTGAGTTTTTGCAAAAATGTGGAATGATTGATATTATTGCTAAAAGAGAGAATTTGAAAGAAACATTATCTAAAGTGTTAGGTAATATTATATAATCTTTATGGTGGTGAAATAATGACTTTTGAAAAAAATATAATTGAGATAGATAATAAAATTGATGAATTGAAAAGATTTGCAGAAGAAAAAGACATTGATCTATCCAATGAAATTGAAAAACTAGAAAAAAAGAAAGAAGAAAAACTAAAAGAAGCATATGAAAATATGTCCACTTGGGATATTGTATCTATTTCAAGAAATCCAAATAGACCATATACTCTGGATTATATTGAGTATATAACCACAGATTTTGTAGAACTTCATGGAGATCGATTAAATAGAGATGATCCAGCTGTTGTAGGTGGACTATGTAAGATAGATGGAAAGAAAATAATGTTGATTGGTCATCAAAAAGGAAGAACTACAGATGAGAAGTTACTGAGAAATTTTGGAATGGCTAATCCAGAGGGATACAGGAAGGCTCTAAGATTATGCAAAATGGCAGAAAGATTTAATATTCCAGTATTAACATTTATAGATACTCCAGGAGCGTATCCAGGAATGGAAGCAGAAAAACATGGACAAGGGGAGGCAATCGCAAGAAACCTTATGGAAATGAGCGGAATCAAGATTCCCACAATATCTGTTGTCATAGGAGAGGGTGGAAGTGGAGGAGCCTTAGGCTTTGGTGTTACTGATAGAATATTTATGTTGGAAAATTCCATTTATTCTGTAATATCCCCAGAGGGGTGTGCAGCTATACTATACAAAGATTCTACCAAGGCATCAGAAGCAGCAGAAAATCTCAGAATTTCAGCTAGGAGTCTTTATGATTTAAAAATTATAGATGGAATAATAGAAGAACCCATAGGTGGGGCACATAGAAGCCACATGAAAACTGCAGAAAATCTCAAAAAAACGGTATTGATAGCCTTTGAAGAATTGGAAAAATTATCCAAAGAAGATTTATTAGATAAAAGATATAATAAATTTAGAAATATGGGATATTATGTAGGCAAAGAGTTTGGAAGAGATTAATTCTTATTTAAGTTTTGGGGGAAATAAAATATGAAAAAAATAGGGATTTTAACAAGCGGTGGAGACGCACCAGGAATGAATGCAGCCATAAGAGCTGCAGGAAAAATAGCTATGTACAAGGGAATGAAAGTATTTGGAATTCAAAGGGGCTATTTGGGGATGTTAAATGATGAAATTTTCCCTATGGATAATAGATTTTTATCTGGTATCGTGGACAAAGGTGGCACGACATTATTAACAGCAAGATGCTTGGAATTTAAAGACCCAAAATTTAGGACAATAGCAGTCCAAAATCTTAAAAAGAGAGAAATAGAGGGATTAGTAGTAATTGGTGGAGATGGTTCCTATAGGGGAGCAGATGCTCTATATCAAGAGCACGGAATAAAAGTAGTGGGAATACCAGGGACTATAGATAATGACATAAAAGGTACTGACTATACTTTAGGTTTTGATACCTGTATAAATACAATATTAGATGCAGTTTCCAAAATAAGAGATACTGCTACCTCACATGAGAGAACGATCCTTATTGAGGTAATGGGAAGACATGCAGGTGATCTGGCGTTGCAGGCTTGTATTGCAGGTGGAGGAGATGGAGTACTGATTCCAGAAATGGAGAATCCTATTGAGCTGTTAGCCTTTCAAATTAAAGAAAGACGAAAAAAAGGTAAATTGCATGATATAGTAATAGTTGCTGAGGGAGTTGGAAATGTAGACGAAATAGCAAAAAACCTAGAAGCAAAGTTATCCACAGAAATAAGAACGGTAGTATTAGGTCATGTACAAAGAGGTGGAACCCCTTCTGGTTTTGATAGAATACTTGCAGCTAGATTAGCAAATAAAGCAATTGAGGTCTTAGATAGTGATGAAGGTGGAGTTATGGTTGGAATAGAATCTAACCAGATTACTACACATCCTCTTTCTTATGCTTGGGAAGGAGAAAGAAATAACGACATGAAAGATGATTATGATTTGGCACTTCTCTTAAGCAAATAAAGAAATAAATAAAGAAATAAATAAAGAAATAATAAATAAAAAAATATTTTGACATATTCAGGACATAAGTATAAAGTATAATATTGCTGCAGCAGTGTAAGGAGTTCTAATGGCAACAAAGACACTAGAAATTTTAATTGATGAGTTTAATAAACTTCCAGGTATAGGAAGAAAAAACGCCACTAGGTTGGCTTTTCATATGTTATCATTGAAGACCGAAGAGGTAGAAAAATTTTCAGAAGCTTTGAAAAATGCCAAGGAGAACATTAAACAATGTGATTTATGTGGTAACTATAGTGAAAATGTGCTGTGTGATATTTGTGCTGATGAGAGTAGGAATAATAAGTTAATATGTATAGTAGAAGGAAGTAGAGATATAATTTCTTTTGAAAAAACTGGAAAATTCAATGGTAAGTATCATGTCCTTTTGGGAAAAATTGCGCCTCTAAATGGAATTACTCCAGAAAAATTAAATATAAAATCTCTTTTGGGGAGAATAACCAATGATGACATTGAAGAAATTATATTGGGCTTAAGTCCTGATTTTGATGGAGAAATAACCACTGCATATTTAGTCAAATTATTAAAACCCTTTGGAATAAAAATAACAAAATTGGCCAGTGGCATTCCAATAGGCGGAAATATAGAATTTGCAGATGTTGCTACTATTACCAAGGCATTGGATTCACGAAATGAAGTATAAGTTTTTTAAAATTAGATTAGTCAAGGAGAGTCTTATGAGAAAAATAATAATAATGTTTTTAATTACTTCAATTGGAATATTTACACCAGTTTTACAAGCAAGACCTCGTCATTATGGAGGATATAGGGGGTCTAGACCTCAATCCAGAAGACATTACAGAAGTCACTACAGAAGTGGAGATTGGGGAGCATTGGCAGCATTTACAGGGGCAGTTATAATAGGCTCAGCAATTGTGGCTTCCAGTGACAACAGTTATGATAGAGAGCTTAGTAGAAGAGAGAGAGAATTAAACAGAAGAGAAAGAGAATTGAGAGCATCCAGAGCTAATACTTATTATAACAATTCTGTAACTACAGGAAGGAGTGCCAGAGTTGTTTATTCTGATGGAAGAACACAGATATTGGAAATGGCAGATGGGACTAGAATTACTATCAATCAATAAAAATCAATCACTAAACACAAAAACCAGACGAAGTAGTTTCCTTCATCTGGTTTTCTATTATTTTAATTCTGGAGATTTTTAATAAATCACTTGGTGCTCATATTGACAAGCTCTGAGACTTCTTACCTTTAACCTTAATTCTCAAAAATTATAACGTGGTCGGCGGCTTTACTCCAAGTAGCTCATAAAGGGTTGACTGTTTCCTGATTACCTCACCCATACGAAGCTTTTGACCTGATTGCTCATAGCATTCAATAATATCAACTTCATCTAGTACATCCTGGATTGTATAATTTTTAAACATACTATTTTCTTACATCTGCTTTTTTATATAGGAAAGGTAAATCAAAGCTACAAATTGAACAAATAATTTTCCATCTAATGATGTTTCTAAAGAAACTGCTGTACGTCTCATATTTAAACGCTCTTTTAAATTACCAAAGGCTTTTTCAACAACTTTATAATTTAGGCATTATTCTTTTATGAAAAATTTTCGCTATATATTTTTGTTCAAATTCTCCTATAACCAAATTCAGAAAACTAAGGCGAAAAGATGAAAATTTTTTAGATTTAATGACAAATAAAACAGTATAGATAGCATTAAAAAATGGGATAATAGAAGTAAAGAATAAGTTAATAGTCGATTCAACACACACTAATGCAAGACTTCAACATATATCACCAAGAGAAGACCTATTAAAATGAGCTACAGAAGTAAGAGTGGAGCATAAGAGTGCAGACACAAATTTTTTTGGAGAATTTTCTGACAGTTCCTACCTAAAAGTTCTTTATAATTTTTGTAAAATTATAATTATTAATTGACGAAAGAGAGAATTTGTGATATATTAGATTAGCCTAACAAAAAAATAGGCGAGCCTAAAATGGGAGGAAGCGATGACAAAAAATATAGAGAGCTATCTAAAAGGAATATATCTCATTAGTCAAGAAAGAAAAATGTCTAACAAAAATTTGGCTGAATATTTGAAAGTTTCCCCTGCCTCTGTAAGCGAGATGATAAAAAAACTATTGAAAGAGGAGTATCTATATACTAAAAACAAAGATGTTTTTTTGAGTGAAAAAGGTATTAAAGCTGCAATGGAAATAATAAGAAAACATAGAATTTGGGAAACTTTTCTTGTTAAAATATTAAAATTAAATAAAGATGAAGTTCATCAGGAGGCTGAAAGATTGAAATATGGTACAAGCAAGAAAGTCCTAGAAAAATTGGAAAAATTTCTAGGATACCCTGAAGAATGTCCTTGTGGAAATCCAATAATTTATAATGATGAGTATACAAATAGAATGAAATTGTCAGAAGCAGGTATTAATGACAAAATTATTATTCTCATGGAATTCAATGATGAATTCTTGAAAAGATACTTGGATGATATGAACATTTCAGATGAGGATAATTATGAGATAAAAAAAATAGATCCTTTTAATGGTTCATTCCATTTATCCAATTCCAATGAAATAAAATTTATTGCATTGGAAGCAGCAAAATTAATAGATGTTTACAAAATAATTTAAGTATATAAAAATATAAAGAAAGAAAATTACTATTTTTTGACTTTATTCAAAGTGATTTAGGTTGAACGATTTTGGAAAGAATATTAAATAAATCAATTTTAGTAAATAAACTAAAGTATTTTTATATTTAAAGGAGTAAAAATGTATAGAAATTTTAAGAAATTAGCGTTTTTATGGATGTTTTTTTTTTATGGAATCATAGTCGCAGCATCTGAAACAGGGGTAAAAACAGATGATAAATTAAATATAGTTACTACAACTACAATTTTCAAAGATTTGGTTGAGTCAATTGGTGGTGAAAAGGTTAAAGTGACAAGCTTAATGGGTGAGGGTATTAATGTACATTCTTATACTGCCAGTGCTGGAGATTTAAATAGGTTGGACAATGCCGACATTATTATATATGGTGGTTTGCATTTGGAAGGGAGAATGGGAGCTATTTTTGATGATTTAGAAAATTCTGGAAAAAATGTTCTTTCTTTGGGAGATAATCTAGATAAAAGCCTTTTATTATATAGAAAAGAAAATCATCCAGATCCTCACACTTGGTTTGATACTCAATTATGGATTTTACAAAGTAAGCTTGTAGCTGACAAATTATCTGAAATTGATGAAAAAAATAAAGATTACTATATGAATAGATACGAAAGTTATAAAGAAGAAATCGAGGAATTAAGAGCTTATGTAAAAAGCAGAATAGAAGAGATTCCAGAAGAAAGCAGAGTTTTAATCACAGCTCACGGAGCTTACAGTTACTTCGGAAGGCAATTCAAATTTGAAATAAGATCTGTTAGGGGCATAAATGCAAATTCTGAATCTGGTACAAAGGATATCATAGATTTAGCTGACTTTATAATAGAGAGAAATATTAAAGCTATTTTTGTAGAAACATCAGTTTCTCATCGAGTGGTGGAAGCTCTGCAAGAAGCGGTTAGTTCCAAAGGAGTGAAAGTAAAAATAGGTGGAGAACTATATTCTGAGTCTTTGGGTGACAAGGAACGTGATACAGAAACTTACATAAAAACTTTCAAAAGAAACATAGATATTATAGCAGAAGCACTAAAATAACATATTTGAGGTGTAAGCAGGGTGGAAGAAAAAATAGCTATTAAGATAAATAATTTAACTGTGGTTTACGAAAATAAACCAGTACTTTGGAACGTTAACTTGGAAATAAAAATTGGGACTTTAGTGGCTATTGTAGGACCCAATGGTGCGGGGAAATCCACATTTTTGAAGGCAATGATAAGTTTGGTTAAACCTGTTGTTGGAAAAATATCTTTTTTTGGTAGAGACTATAAAAGTCAAAGACTAAAAATTGCCTATGTTCCTCAAAAAGAAAGTATTGATTGGGATTTTCCAACCACTGTCTTAGATGTAGTCGAAATGGGAAGATATGGCAGGCTAGGTTGGTTGAGAAGAGTTACAAAGAAGGATAAGAATATTGCGAAAGAAGCTTTAAAAAAGGTTGGAATGAAAGAACTTGAAAATAGACAAATAAGTCAATTGTCTGGTGGACAGCAACAAAGAATTTTCATAGCTAGGGCCCTCGCACAAGAGGCTGAAATATATTTTTTGGATGAGCCCTTTCAGGGAATTGATGCAAAGACAGAAAAAACTATCATAGATATCTTAAAAAAATTAGTAGAATCAGGAAAAACAGTAGTAGTCGTTCACCATGATTTAAATACAATAAAAGAATATTTTGAGGATATTGTCTTAATGAATGTTACGATAGTTTCTGCTGGTAAAGTCAATGGAGTCTTTACAAAAGAAAACATCGAAAAAACTTATAAAAACAGAAATTCAATAGATTTTATTAAATGAGGATAATTTAAATTATGGAAAGTCTAATTTTTTTACTAAGTAACCATACCTTTAGAATAGTGATACTTGGATGTACAATGCTTGGGATTTGTAGTGGGGTCTTGGGAAGTTTTGTATACCTGAGAAGACAAAGTCTTTTGGGAGATACAATAGCTCATGTGACTCTTCCTGGTATTGCCATAGCCTTTCTAATTCAAAATAATAAAGCACCCAAATTTTTATTTTTAGGTGCTATTTTTGCAAGTTTGTTGTCTGTATTTTTAATGAACATTATTAAAAAATACACTAAATTAAAATTCGATAGTATTTTAGCATATATTTTATCGACTTTTTTTGGAATAGGTCTAATGTTATTATCATATATAAATAAATTGCAAGGCGCAAGCAAAGCGGGCTTGGATGGTATTATTTTTGGCGAGGCATCTTTATTATTAAGAAAAGATGTAAAAATGATTTTTATCGTTTCTTTGGTAATTATAGTTTTAATAATTTTATTTTGGAAAGAATTGAAATTAAGCTCCTTTGATGCCATTTATGGAGAAGCAATGGGTTTTTCTTTCAAAATATTAGAATACTTTTTATCAATTTTAATTGTTACTTGCATAATAGTAGGAATTCAAACTATGGGGGTTATTTTGATAAGTTCTTTATTAATAGCACCTCCAATAGCGGCAAGACAATGGACCAATAAATTATCCATTATGATTTTAATGGCATCTATTATAGGGGGAATCTCCAGTATAATAGGTACTGTATTAAGCTCTACAATTAGTAGAACTCCAACAGGTCCTGTAATAGCTGTAATTTTGTCCTTTATTGTTATATTGAGCTTATTATTTTCTCCTACAAGAGGAATAATATCTGATCAAAGAAAGAAAAAACTAAATATGAAAAAAAATTTCCTATGAAAAATATTTAATAATAACTCTAATTAATTGGGATTATAATTGATGTTATCACCCAAAATAACAACAAATTTCAGAAAAAAATTTGGAAAGAAAATTTTAATAAAATTAAAAATATCAGGGGAGAATTGGTCCATGGGATTAAATCTGGAAATATTACTAACTTCAATTATAGTGGCCACAAGTTGTTCTTTACTTGGTGTTTTTCTTGTACTAAAGGGGATGTCCATGATAGTAAATGGGATAACCCATACAATTTTGCTGGGAATAGTCATTGGTTTTTTAATAACAAATGATTTAAATTCTCCTCTTTCCATAGTGGGAGGTTCATTGGTAGGACTTGCCACAGTCTATATAATAAATCTTTTGTCAGTAGGGAGAAGACTAATGAATGGGGATTCAGCTATAGGAGTCATCACACCATTTTTTTTCAGTGTTGCAATAATCCTTATTTCTAGATTTGCAGACAATACTAACTTAAGTATAGACTCTGTATTAGTAGGAGAAATAATTTTTGTTCCTCTCAATAGAATTATGTTTTTGGGAAGAAGTGTTCCTAAAAATTTACTTATTTCATCTATAATATTGCTAATAAATATTTTTGTAATTTTTATTTTTTATAAAGAGTTAAAAATATCTACTTTTGATAAATTGTTATCTTTTGGTTTTGGGTTCTCACCAATAATATTGAATTATATTTTTATGACTCTGGTTTCAGCCACAATTGTTGGCTCCTTTGAATCTGTTGGAGCAATTTTGATAATTTCTTTCATGGTAGGACCAGCTATCTCAGCCTATTTACTATTTGACAATCTAGAATTAATGATTTTAGCTAGCATTTTTATTGGGGGACTATCTTCGATCTTAGGATTTTTTATTTCCATTCATTTTGATTTGTCAATAAGTGGTACCACAGCAACAACAATAGGGGGATTGTTTCTTCTAATATTGCTTTTCTCTCCTAAAAAAGGAATAATACAAAATATAATAAATGAAAAAAATAAAAAATCAGCGTATCTTATTATTTCTGTATTAATTTTTTTATATCAAACAATAAAAATTCAAGGAAAAAATGGTATTAATTTGGAAGAAATAAGTGAAAACATGGATTTAGATGCTAAAGATTTACTAAAAATAATTAAAAAAAGTAAAGAAAAAAATTATGTTATGCTTGATAAAGATAAAGTGAAAATTACAGATGTTGGAATGGAGTGTCTTCAAAAATATTTTTCCTGAATTATTTTAAGATATCTTAGATTTCCTTGATAAAAATGCTCTACAGCCATACTCTACATCAAACATAGAATAAAAAATACAAAATAAAATTAAAAAGTTAAATCTTCTAGTTTTCGCTATGTAGACAAAAAATATGAAAAATGATATAATAAGTACATTATAATGAACATGGGCAGGTTAAAAATGAAGAAAATATTGGGGACATTATTAATATTGGCTATTTCCTTTGCCTTTGGGCAAAACAATTTTAATTATGGTGAAAAGGCTACTTATAATGCCTATTGGAATGGAATAAGGGCTGGAACAGTAGTCCTTGAGGTTTTACCTAAGGTAGATAATTCCAATGATTATACTTTCAGAATGAGAATGACAACCAATTCCTTTGCAGAAAGATTTTATAGCTCTCAACAGACTATAACTTCTACCATTGATGAAAATGTAAGTCATTCTAAATCATACCACACAAAGGGTATCGAAAAAAAGAAAGAAAGGGAAAGAAAGATAACTTTTGATTGGGAAAATATGAAAACTGAGTATTATAGAGATGGAAATCTTTCCAATGAGTTGACTTTAGTGGAGGGAACTTTAGATCCTTTGTCACTATTTTATTTCTTAAGAAACCAAGATATAGAAGTGGGAAAAATCATTCAATCTAATGTCACAGATGGTAGAAGACTTATAAGTGGATCTATTCATGTAAAAAAAGAGGAAACTATCAAAGTGGGAAAACTAGGAAATATAAAGACATATGTAATAGAGCCAACTTTGGATGGTTTAGGCGGAATATTTGGTAGTAGTGATTCAAATATGGAAATATGGTTGTCTCAAGGAAATTCTAGACTCCCTGTAAGAATAAGAAGTAAAGTAAAGGTGGGAACTTTTACTGTTGAACTAGCTAGAGTAGAAGGAGTTCAATTGTAAAACTCAAAATAAGAAAATATTTCCAAAATTAGGATGCATGTACTATTGCAGTTTAGAATATCAAATTTTTCTATTTTCTATTTTCTATTTTCTATTTTTTCTCAAATGTATGGTTGACATTAGAAATAAACTATGGTATAATATTATTTGCGTGGAAGGCTATCCTAATTGGTAAGGAACCGGTCTTGAAAACCGGCGCCGTAAGGCTTCAGAGTTCGAGTCTCTGGCCTTCCGCCATTGCAATGGTGAGATGCCCGAGTGGCCGAAGGGAGCAGTTTGCTAAACTGTCGTACCAATTACGGTACCGAGGGTTCGAATCCCTCTCTCACCGCCAGTAGATATCTTATTGAGGTAGTATAAACTGCCTCATTTTTTATAAAACACGCTCCTTTGGCTCAATTGGATAGAGCATCTGACTTCGGATCAGAGGGTTAGGGGTTCGAATCCTCTAGGGAGCGCCAAAATACTCATAAAATGAGTTTTTGGAGCTCATCAGTAAAATCTGTTGAGTAAAACTTTTGACAATCAAATAGCTAAATATGTTTAAACGTTCTTATTTTGGTTTTAAGGCGCTTTTTGTATCAGTCAAGCTTTTGCCTGAAAAGCATTTGAGACCCTTTCTCGCCCAAATCAGAGCGAATTAGATATATAAAGAGACATTGTTAAGTCATTTTCTAAAAATGATTAAGACAGTGTCTTTTTTTTATAAAAAAGTTATATAATTCTAAAAAATTGTTTTTATCACTCCCGAGTTTGACACTTCAAACTAAAAAAATATCTATTCAAATTCCCTATAATAGCACCGTGTTGATACTTTTTTTTATTTTTATACTATTTAGTCTTTATCGTCACTATTTTTCTTTTCAAAGGATAAAAATATAGGGGATCCATCAAAACCAAAAGATTCTCTAAATTTATTTTCTATATATCTTGCATAAGAAAAATGTATTAACTCTGGATAATTACAAAATAAGACAAATTTTGGTGGAGCCGTGGACACTTGAGTAGCATAATTAATCTTAATAACTCTTCCCTTTCTAGTAGGCGGATTATTCATTAGCACTGCTTCTTTTAATACAGTATTTACCACACCTGTGGAGATTCTTTTGGTATACTCTGCATATATTCTATCTGATATTTCCAAAAGATTGGTCGTCCTTTGTCCTGTGAGAGCTGATATAAATTCAATAGGAGCATAAGAGAGAAATTGCAATTCTGCATATAATTCTTCTTTGATGTTTTTCATAGTATGAGTATTTTTTTCAATTAAATCCCATTTGTTAACGACAATAACAATGGGTTTTCTTTCTTCTGCAGCTATCCCAGCAATTTTTTTATCTTGTTCACTGAGGCCTTCCTTTCCATCTATTAGGAGAAAGCATACATTAGCTCTTTTGATTGTTTTTATTGCTCTTAGGACTGAATAATATTCCAAACTTTCTTCAACTTTGGATTTTCTTCTTATACCAGCTGTATCTATTAATATATATTCCTTATTATTATAAGTAATATTGGTATCTATTGCATCTCTGGTGGTCCCTGCAATCTCGCTTACAATGGTTCTTTCTTCTCCTACAAATTTATTTACCAGAGAAGATTTACCTGCATTTGGCTTTCCAATAATGGCAATTTTTAGTATACTTGGATCTTCTTCAGGAAATTCAATATTTTCCATAGATTCTACTACTACATCCAACAAATCACCTAGATTTGATTTGTGTGCAGCAGAAATAGGAACCATTTTCTCAAAACCTAATCCCCAAAATTCATAGACATCATCCTGTTGTTTATTAAAATCATCTATTTTATTTACACATACAATTACTGTCTTATTATTTTTTCTAAGAATGGTAGCCACTTCTTCGTCTAATGGATTTATTCCAGATTTTCCATCTACCACAAACAAAATAATATCAGATTCGTTTATGGCCACCTGAGCTTGCTCTTTTATTTTAATCATCATAAATTCTTTATTACGTGGTTCTAGACCACCAGTATCTACCACTACAAATTCTTTACCATTCCACTCAGTATCTCTGTATAATCTATCTCTAGTCACACCAGGGGTATCATCCACAATTGCTATCCTAGATCCTACTAAATGATTAAAAAGAGTGGATTTTCCAACGTTTGGCCTTCCCACAATGGCAACGATAGGTTTCATTTATTTTCCTCCAAAATTGTTATATTTTTATCACTATAGTATATTTTATCATTTTTCATGAAACATTGCACTATATAAATTTCCACACCCTTTTCAATCGCCTCATAAAAGGTCACTGCAAATTTTGGATCAGTCTCGTATTTGGGTCTAAAAAAATCTGAGTCTCTAAAAATTAAAAATAATACAGCTGCTCTATCGCCATTTTTTTTTAATTCAATTAATTCCTTGAGATGTTTGGTAGCTCTTTCACTGGGAGCATCCGGAAACATTGCAGTTTTATCCACAGACAAAGAAACACCTTTCACTTCTACCCAAATTTTTTCATCACTATTTTTGTTTAGTTTTCTTTTTAGTAAAAAATCAATTCTACTTTTTCCATATTTTACTTCTGCCTGTAAGTTATCAATTTTTCCAAAGGGAGAGATTTCTTTATCAAGTATAATATTTTGTGAAATATGCCTATGAAAGGATGAATTAATTAATATTTCTTCTCCATCATCAACAAAGGCAGAGATTACATCATATAAAGTTTTTCTATTTTTAATATTTGAAGCCTTTTTTATTTTTACCTTATTATTTTCGTACAATAACTCTCTAATTCTACCTGAATCGTGAACATGACATAGAAGAATTTCATTATTTACTTTAATATTAGCTACAAATCTATTGGGTCTATCTACGAATCTTCCAACTTCACCCTTACCAATAGTATAGATTTCTTTTTTATTTGTTTTATTTCTCATCTTTATCCCTCACTGCTGCAAATTATATTTAAAAATAGCCTGCCTACTAGCAGACTATTTGTTGACTAATCCAATAAATTTATTTTTTCTTTTTTGTTTTTGCTATTATTGATTTTTCAGCGATGTCATATAAATTTACACTATCCAAATCCTTTATGAAATCTTTTTCTATCCCAGTTAAAATTTTACGAATGCCAGATTTTTCATACTTTTCACTGCAATACCCTTTTTTAGCTATTCCAGAAGTTATATTCATTTTATCTTCTATAGCTTCTATTATGTCTTTCAAAGATATTTTTTTGCTATCTTTTTTAAGTCTATAGCCACCCTTAGCCCCTTTGAAAACCTCTACAAGACCTGCATTTTCTATTTTCTTCAGTATTCTAAGTCCAAATAAATGTGGAACCTTTTCTTCATTGGATATTTCTACTGAAGAAATAACCTTCCCCTCAGATGCACTTGCTAAATGAAACATAATCCTAAAAGCATATTCGACTTCATTGGTTAATTTCATAATTATCACTCCCAATTTAATAATATTAATATCTATAATTAATACTACCATTCTATATTAAATATGTCAAATTCACTTCTGTGAAAATTAGGTGTTTTTTTAGACTTTTAATTTTTTTTTGAAGTTGTACTCTTGTTATATACAAACATTGTAAAGGCCATCAGGAATATAATAGAGTATCCAAGCCAACTATATTTATCAGGTATTTGATCAAAAACAAAGAAACCAATTATAGCAGCAAATATTATTTGAAAATAATCATAAATAGATATTTCACTTGCAGGAGCATAATAGTAGGCAGTGGTAATAGAAAATTGTCCCCCTGCTGCTGCTAAACCAGTCAAAAATAGTATTATTATTTGCCTCAAAGACATGGGCTTATAATTAATTATTATGTATGGAAGTGTAACTACACAAGAAAAAGTAGAAAAAAACAAAATAACTATGATTCCTTTTACACCATTTTTTCCCAAAAGTCTTACAAAAGAAAATCCCGTGCCTGAAGTCAATCCACCACAAAACCCTATGATAGATGGAATAATCAGTGCATTGGCAAAAGTAGGTTTTATCACAAAAAGACTCCCAATAAAGGCAAAGGTTATGGCTATGACCTGAAAAGGCTTGAGTTTTTCTTTCAAAACAACCCAACAAGCAATCAGAGTAAAAAATGGAGACATTTTGTTGAGCATAGTAGCATCAGACATAACAAGATGATCCAAAGCATAAAAATTACACAGTATCCCAACCGTTCCCAGAGTGGCTCTAGCTACAAGAAATTTGACATTTGATCTTTTAACATTTAACGATTCATTAGTTCTCATGATTATCACAAATGCAGTAATAGCTGCTACAAAATTACGAAAAAAACTCTTCTGCACAGATGGTAAATCTCCAGACAATCTCACAAACATGTTTGTGAGTGAAAAAAAGAAGGCCGAGAAGATTATATACATGATTCCTTTATATTTTGATTCATTACTAACTTCCAATGGTTTTTCTTTCATCTCTCTCTCCATAATACATATGTGATTTATGACTATTTATATTTCCCTTGCATTCAAAACTTCTTCATTTAGAGCTACTTTAATGGCTACTATGGCTACTTCCAATTGCTTCAAGTCAGGTTCTCTAGTGGTTATCTTTTGGAGAGCCAGACCTGGTGAAATTAAGAGTTTTACAAATTTATTATTTAAATGTTTACTACTATATCTTTGTAGTTCGTACGATATACCTGCAATAATTGGCATCAAAAGAATTCTTAGGCCACTTCTTTGAAGGATTCTATATACTTGTGAATTGGGAGTGGGAATAAATACATCTACTGATGAAAAACCCAATATTGCTATCAACATTACAGTTAAAAGGAAGCTAGTACCACATCTGGGATGAAGTGTAGTATATTTTTGGGCCTCCTCAGGTTTCAAATCTGAAAAATGCTCGTATGCAGCAATTGATTTGTGTTCGGCACCATGATATTCGTATACTCTTTTTACATCCTTGGAAAAAGCAATCACCCATATATAAAATACAAAAAATGATAGCCTCAATGCTGCTTCTGATAAATTTGAACCTAACTTATTGGTTTTAAATATCAAACCACTGATCATTGAAGGAACCACTATAAACAGCCCTATCCCTAAAGCCAAGGAGGCAATTGTAGTCAATACTGCTTGTGTTTGAGACAATTCCTCTTCAGTATCATCCGCTTCATTGGCGGAAAAAGTCAGCTCTTTGATACCAACTACTAGAGCTTCAAATAAAGAAATTGTTCCTCTTATAAATGGAATTTTTCCCATTTTGCTTATTTTGTCAGAAATCTTTGTTTTTCTATATACGATTTCGCCTGAAGGTTTTCTCACAGCTGTAGCTATCCAGTTTTGACTTCTCATCATTACCCCTTCTATTACAGCCTGTCCCCCTATGTTTAATCTTTCTGCCATTATTATGTTCTCCTTACTTTCAAAATTTCTTTTAAATTTATTTTCATATTTTTGATTCTCTATCCTAACCTATATAATTTAGAGTCTATATTTGGCAATTTTACCTAATTTATTCTATAGATTTTATTACTACAAATGTTAAATCATCTTCTTGTTCTGCATTACCACGAAACTCCTTCACTTCTCTGAGTATTTCACCTTTGACTTCTTGAGCATTTTTGTCTTTATTTTTATACAAAATTTCCTTTACATTATCCACTCCAAACATTTTGTGCTTAGAATTAGTGGCCTCAGTAAGACCATCAGTGTAGAAAATTACGATATCTCCTTTCTCCAACTTTAATTCTCCAGATTTATACGAATAGTTTTCAATAAATCCAATGGCAACACCTTTTATATTATGAAGTTCGATTTTATCAGTGGAAGCCCTATATAAAATAATAGGATTGTGCCCAGCATTGGAATAATACAGGGTTCTTTCATCCTTGATATATTTACTATGAAACATGGTAATAAACATATCCTCTGACAAATCAGGGTAAATAATCACATTTAATTTATTTAATTCATCTTCAGGTCGAGTATCTCCTATTATAGTTAGAGTCTTTAGAATAGAACGTCCCAAGGCCAAAAGCAACGCAGCAGGAACTCCTTTTCCACTGACATCAGCAATAGTAAGACTAAAAGAGTTATCATCTAAAATAGTATAATCATAATAATCTCCACCAATTTCCTTGGCAGGTTCAAAATAATTGGCAATTTCCAATCCACATATTTTATCTATATCTTTAGGAATAATTTGTCTTTGAATTTTAGCTGCTACTTCCAATTCTTGAGAAATTCTCTCTTTAATAACCAAATCCCTGTAAATTTGAGCGTTATTAATAGCAATTGACATTTGTATGACAAGTGCTGAAATAGTTTCTTCATCGTTGTCATTTAACTTGTTTTTATCCTCCACAACATAGAATACTCCCAACTCTTTCCCTTTTACTGTTAGAGGATAATTCCTCACTATCTCATCATTATTTAACAAAAATCCCTTGGATAATTCATTATAAATATCTTCGTAATCATTTCTACTAAAATTTTTTAATTCTTCCAAGGAAAGAATTATTTCTTTATCAAATTTAATACCACCTTTCCTTTTTTTGTTGGTCAATTTTCCATTTTCCCAAAGGTATAAAGAGATTCTTTTTACACCTGTCAATACAAAATAAGCATCAATAATTATATTTATTATTTTTTCTACTTTTAACACAGAAAGAGCCGCTCTAGAAATAGAGTTTAGGTTGGACAAATTTTCCACCTTTCTCTCTAGGATATGATTACTGTCTTCTAGTTGGGTGGATTTGATTACCAGTGTATTATAGGTTAATTCTAGCTCTTTTTTGTATTCTTTTAATTCTTCAATAGAATCATCTAGTTCTTTTTTTTGATTTTTTATTTTATTTAAAGTTTGGTTATATTCACTTTGTACAAATTTTGGAAATTTTTCTGGCTCATTTCCTTCCCGTAGTCCCTTCAATAAATTAAGAACCAATTTAGAATTTCTTCGCTTGGTTTTGTAAAAAATCGTTATGAATAAAGCTAAGGATGCTAACAACAAAAAAAACAAAGCATAAATCATTCCAACACCCACTCTGTGGTTTCATTTCTAAATTCTATAGTGTCTCTATTTGGTGCGTATTTTCTCACTGTAGCATGGCCTAAAGGTCTTTCTGGTCTTCTAGTTAAAGAAAAATTATTCAATTCATTTATTTTTACTCCGTCCTTTTCCAAAAAGCTAGTCAACTCTCTAGGATTTTTCTCTCTATGAATAACAGTGTAAAACTGATAGTCTTTTATTGTGGAAGTAACATCACCATCAATCATGGTTAATTTATTTTCATAGATAGTTTCCCTACTACCAAAATTCTTAAAAATCATTCTTGCTCTGACTCTATTGATGTCAAGACTATTTATTAATTCATCAGATATATAAATTGGACTGTTGGTCGCATAGGCCAAATTAATGTTACTTCGAGTAATTTCAATAATCGAATTATCTAATATTGTATAGGATGTTTTTATTAATTCTGCTCTTTTTGCTATGATTTCATTCATGAGATCGTCTTTATCAAATTCAGTATAATACATATAATCATCGTACTCTTCTTCTCTTCCCAAGTAATTTAACCAATAGTAGACTTGTTTGTTTAGATAACCTTGAATGTCTCCAAAATCCTCTGGATACCCCACATGAATACTGGCTTCTATCTCCATTTTTTCTTCATCTGTGAGATCAGAAGCATATTTGGAGAACAAGTCTTCTACCTTGTATGTTTTTTCCTTTTGGATACTTTCAATATCTTCTAACAACTCATTGGAGACAATAAGATTCAGGTAAGATTTATCCAATAATGCTCTAGAAGAAAGAATATTGAGGCTTTCTAAAAATTCATCCTTTTCCCTTGAAGTACTGGGATAAGATATTTTGTATAGATTAATTGTATTAATTTCATCATTAGGATAATTCTTTGCAAACCTTATATATTGCACAGAATCTTTTCTTTTGATAATGGCACTACATTCAATAAAATATTGTATACCAATAAAAAAAATAAATATTAAATATTTTTTCTGAGAGAATATAGTTTTTGTCATATTAGATTCTCCTTATCATAAATTATTTATCAGCTATATTAAATTTCCTAAACTCTTTGGCACTGTTTCAAAATAAGAGACATATGTTTAATTTAAAAAATTCATAACCTAGTTTTTTAATAAACTTATATTAATTTTATCTTTTATAATTTTATCTTCAATCCCACTTATTTCAACTCTTCTTTTATTTTGTAAGCCAATTCTACTGGAATAATACTTGCCAATTCATCCACAGACTTTTCTTTTATTTTTGCCACAGACCCAAATGTTTTAATAAGTAAATCTCTTCTCTTGGGACCTATTCCTTCTATTTTTTCCAATTGAGAAGAAATTATTCTTTTGCTTCTTAATTTTCTGTGGTATGTGATTCCAAATCGATGTGCTTCATCTCTAACTCTCTGAAAAATTTTCAGAGACTCTTGATCCTTTGGAAATGAATAAGGAATATTTTCTCCATATTTATAAATTTCTTCATCTCTTTTGGCAAGACTTAACAACTCTGCAATCCCATCTTTTCCCAATTCTCTGAAAATTTCTCCTGCAGCATTTATTTGCCCCAAACCTCCGTCAATCAACACCACATCTGGAAATTGTTCTGGGGTCAGTTTGCTATACCGTCTCGTAATAGCCTCCCTCATCATCATAAAATCATCTGGAGTGTCCTTACATCTTATTTTAAACTTTCTATAATCTTTTTTTGAAGCTCTGCCTTCTACAGATACGCTCATAGAGGCCACAGCATCCTTTCCTTGAATATTAGATATATCAAAGCATTCAATCTTGCGTGGATATCTCTTAAGATTGAGAGTATGGTAAATCTTATATAATCCCTCTTCCACCACTGATTTCTTTTTGTAATGTGACTCAATATCCTTAATAAGATTACTAATTCCCATATCTAATAACTCTTTACGACGACTTTTTATCTTTGGAAAATGAAAATCTATTTTTCTTCTGCTATATTCTTCAAGAACCTCTGCAATAGTGCCAATTTTATCTTCCATTTCTTCCTGTAAAATTATATTTTTGGGAACTGGATGCCTGCTATAGAAAGTAAGCAACACTTCTTCAAAAATATTGTCATACATTTTATCCTTTAGGTCTATATTAGTGGAAACTTTACCTAAAATTTTACCTTCTCTAACATTAAGAACACAGATAAAAACGGTCTCGTTTTCAATTTGGAAAGTAAAAATATCTTCATCTAAATCCTTGCCATATTCACTGATTTGATTGTTTACAGCGTTTTCCAATTCCCTTATTTGCTCTCTCTGAATGATAGCCTTCTCAAATTCCATATTTCCAGAAGATTTCTTCATTTCATTTTTTAACTTTTCTATTACCTGTCTTCCCTGTCCTTTTAGGATGTCTTTGATTATTTCCACATATTCTTTATATTCTTCTTTGGTTTCTTTATAAGTGCAAGGACCCAAACACATTTTCATATGATATTTTAGACATGGTCTTGGATGAACCTTTTTCATATCTCTATTACAATCTCGTATTTTGAATAATCTCACTAGAGTTTTTTTCAAATGAAATCCTCCAGTGGGATATGGTCCAAAATACATTCCACTTTGCGTATCAAGGACTCTTGTAGTCCTAATTATTTTTATATTGGGATAATCTTCCTTGCTAATTCTTATATATGGATAGGTTTTTTCGTCTTTTAAATTAATATTATACTTGGGAGTATGTTTTTTTATGAGATTGTTTTCTAGAATAAAGGCATCTATTTCACTATTGCAAATTATAAATTCAATATCATCAATATTTTTGACTAATTCTCGGGTTTTTTCGTGATCATGTTCTCTATTAAAATATGAAGAAACTCTTTTTTTGAGGTTCTTCGCCTTTCCAACATATATAATTTTACCTATATGCTTCATCAAATATACTCCAGGATTTTCTGGAATATCTGCCAATTTTTCCTTCAAAATATTCTCTATTTCTACCAATTCTCTCTCTCTTTCTCCCTATGAGTCAAATAAATGTTTAGCTCATCCATTTTTTCCAATTCATTTTTTAAAAGATAAGACAAAGCAACTGACCTATGTTTTCCACCACTGCAACCAATTCCTATGGTCAAGTGTTTTTTACCTTCTTTTATATAGTTCGGAATAAGAAAAGTAAGTAAATCTATCAATTTTATATAAAAGTCCTTTGTAATATTAAATCCCAGCAAATAATCTCTGATTTCTATTTCTTCACCATTTTTTTCTTTTAATTCTTTGAAATAATAGGGATTTGGCAAAAATCTCACATCAAAGACTAGGTCTACGTCTATTGGAACTCCGTATTTAAATCCAAAGGATAAAATATGAACATTCATATCTTTATGTTTTCTATCAATATTTAGTATATTTATCAATTTTGATGGCAGATCTTTTGCAGTCAAATAGCTAGTGTCAACGACACCAGATGCTTCATTACGCAACAGAGACATAATTTTTCTCTCAGTTTTGATGCTCTCACTCAAAGAAGCTGAAACTAAAGGGTGTTTTCTTCTGGTGAGATTGTATCTATTAAGAATTACTTCCTCAGATGCTTCCATAAAAATTATAGAATATTTTACCATTTCTTTTTTTAACTCTTCCAAAATAGTCGTAACTTCATCTATCTTGTAAAAAGTCCTAATATCTAGCCCCAGAGCTATTTTTTTTCTGGAGGTCTTCAAAAAAATAGGAATTATATCACAAGGCAAATTATCAACCACATAATATCCAAAATCTTCCAAAATATTGATAGCAGAAGATTTTCCACCTCCACTTAAACCTGTAACTATAACTATTTCTTTGCTATTTTCTGCATCATTAATCATAAATATTATCTCCAAAATTAATAATAGCTTTTTGATATTATATCATAAATATTTCCTAAAACAAACCATATTTACGAAAATAGGTTTTCAATTTTTATTTTTATAAATTTTTCTCCTAAATTCTTTTTAGCGTTTATAGAAAACGAAATCTACCATAATTATTCATTTTTGGGACTGTGATAGCTAGGCTGCTACGCAGCTAGCCAGCCAGGGTGGGAGCCTGTGGCGCCTTTGTAGGGGAAATCTCCACTCCCCAACTAACAAGAAAGTTGTAAATACTTACATTTTTTCAAGGGTTTCAATTCCCAAAAGATATAATCCATCCTTAAGAGTTTTACTTGTTATTTTAGCCAACAGTCCTCTAGAATACAATACATCGTCAGTTTGGTTTAAAATGGGACAAGCATTGTAAAAACTGTTAAATTTCTTGGCCAATTCAAACAAATAATCAGCAATAATATTTGGTTTGAATGTTTCTGCAGCTTTCAAAACAAATATTGGAAAGGCTAAAATATGATTGGCAAGATGGCTCTCTTGCTTTTGCGTTATTATTATCTGATGATTGTCAGTTATTTCTTTGTTTTCCTCAACGGCTTTTCTCAGTATAGATTGGATTCTAGCATAGGAATATTGCAAATATGGTGCTGTATTCCCCTCAAAGGAAAGAACCTTATCCCATTCAAAAATAATTGGACTTTGTCTATTTTGAGATAAATCTGCATATTTTATAGCTCCAATTCCAACCACTTCAGCTACATTAACCTTTTCTTCCTCTGAAAGTTTAGAATTTTTTTCATTAACTATTTCATAAGCTCTTTTCTTTCCTTCATCCAATAATTCTTCCAATCTGATAATATTTCCTTTTCTGGTAGAAAAAACACCATCACTAAATCTCATAATTCCAAACCAAATGTGATGCTTTTCCACGTCCCAGCCTATCATATCAGTTATCTTGAAAAATTGCTTAAAGTGGTCCTGTTGTCTTTCGTCAGTTAGATATACGATTTTATTGACATTATAATTATCTTTTCTATATTTTACAGTGGCTATGTCAGAAGTGGAGTATAAAAAAGCCCCATCCTTTTTTTGCACAATACAAGGAAATAGCTTATCCTTTTCATCAAAGAAAACCACTTTTGCTCCTTCATCTTCCACAGCAATTTTCTTTGTAATTAATTCATCTATGACCCCTTGCATCATATCGTGATAAAAAGATTCGCCACAATAAGCATCAAAATGCACATCCAATCTTTCGTAAAGCTTATTATATTCGTCCAGGGATACTCCTACAAATTCTTCCCACAAGGCATAATTCTCCTTGTCCCCCTCTTGAAGCTTTTTTAGCTCTAACCTAGCCTCTTCCTCAAGAGCTGCATTTTCTTCACTCTGACTGGAAAACTCCACATATACCCTTTCCAATTCTTCGATGGGATTTTTCTCGTAAGCTTCTCTATCAAGCCAATTTCTATATCCAATTATTAATTTACCAAATTGTGTTCCCCAATCTCCAATATGATTATCAGCGACTACTTTATAACCAAGAAACCTAAATATTCTACAAACTGAATCTCCAATAATAGTGGACCTCAAATGTCCAATATGCATTCTTTTGGCAATATTTGGAGAAGAAAAATCTACGATTACTTCTCCTTCTCTATTCAAAAAAGAAAAATCATATTTTTCATCATTATATTTTTTTAAATACTCTCCTATAAATTTATTTTTTAAAAATATATTTATAAACCCAGGACCTGCCATTTCTAACTTATCTATGACATCATTATCTTCAATATTATCTATTATCTTCTGAGCTATTTCTCTCGAGTTCTCCCCTATTATCTTAGAATTCATCATAGCAAAATTACTTTGATAGTCCCCAAAGCCTTCCTTTGTGGCCACAGAAATCTCCAAAGATTTTACATCTTTGTCCCCATATAATTTTTGAACCACCTCTTCAAAGATTTTGACTAATTTTTTGTCAATAACTAACATATTCACTCCTTATATAATCAAGTTTTTATATTTCTAATATCTTTATTTCAAAGATTTTATTTTAGAAATTTTTTAGTAATTTACTATTTCTATAATAATTTTATCATAATAAGCAAGTCATGTATTATAAATTTATTCGCTATCTAATCTTTATAATAAAAAAAGGACAATTACTGTCCTGATTAAATAAAGAATATCCAACTTACCGCCTTCGATATGGTTTTAGTCGCCAAATCAATAGGTGGTAACCAGATATAAACAATATACAGAATCCGTAATACCTTGAGCTTCAAAGCATTCGTGATTTTGCTGAGCTATTGTAGACAGCGCCAGTCCCATGACGACATTAGGCCCAAAACCTCAGGAAAATAGCGAGTAAGTCAGACTTCTCTGTAGGACATTATAGCATAATTCCTATATTATATCAAGAATTATTTCTTTCTAACCAAAGTCAATCAACTATTTAGCTTCTATTTCCATTAATTTTAAATAAAGTTCTTCCAACTGTTTTTCCTCTACACTGTTAGGAGCTTCTGTCATCAGACATTGCCCCTTATTTGTCTTAGGAAAAGGAATAACATCTCTAATCGAATCTTCCTTTAACATTGCCATTAGCCATCTATCAATTCCAAAGGCAAGTCCACCATGTGGTGGCGCTCCATATTTGAATGCATCTAAGAAAAATCCAAACTTTTCTTTGGCTTCATTTTCAGATAAACTAAGCCTTTCAAAAACTTTCTTTTGAATATCAGTGTTAAAAATTCTAATGGATCCACCACCGATTTCATAGCCATTTAGCACCATATCATAAGTGTTTGTTCGGATTCCATCAGTTTTTCCAGACAAGAAATCATTCATATCCTCTTCTTTAATGGAAGTAAATGGGTGATGTTCTGCTTTGTATCTTTGCTCTTCCTCATCATATGTAAACATTGGGAAATTAACTACCCATAAAAAATTAAAGTCATCTTCATTGATTAGTCCAAAATCTTTGGCAACTTTTATTCTCAAAGCACCCAGAGCACCATATACGACCTTTTCTTTATCTGCAATTATCAAGATTACATCCCTTGGATTAGCTTTAGTTTTATCTTCGATGGCCTTTAATTCATCTTCTGCAAGAAATTTGGCGATTGGAGATTCAACACCGTTTTCTGTGACTTTTATATAAGCCATCCCTTTTGCTCCAAAATAAACCTTTGCCTCTTCTTCATACTCACTTATTATTTTTCTAGAGAACTTATCATAACCACCAGGAACCACTATAGCTTTTACCATTCCACCTTCTTCTATAGTAGAGGAGAAAGCCTTAAAACCAGAATTTTTTACAATATCTCCAATATCAGTGAGCTGTACTTCAAATCTTGTGTCAGGCTTGTCAGATCCGTATTTTTCCATAGCTTCTTTATATTCCATAATAGGAAATTGATAATCTATTTTTTTTCCTACGACATCAAAAAATACTCTTTTGGCAAGATTTTCCACTGTAGTCATTACGTCATCTTGATTTACAAAGGACATTTCCAAATCTAGTTGGGTAAATTCTGGCTGTCTATCAGCACGCAAATCCTCATCTCTAAAACATTTTGCAATTTGGTAATATTTTTCTATCCCCCCAATCATAAGCAACTGCTTAAATAATTGTGGAGACTGAGGAAGTGCAAAGAAGTTGTTTGGATTAGTTCTACTTGGCACAAGAAAATCTCTTGCCCCTTCTGGAGTGGATTTTGTCAATATTGGAGTATCTACATCAAAAAACTCTTCTTCATCTAGATAATTTCTTATGGCCATAAGCATTCTATGTCGCATTTTAAGATTTTTTAACATTTTACTTCTTCTAATATCTAAATAACGATATTTTAATCTAAGATTTTCACTTAAATTGTCATCAATGGAAGAAATAGGAAATGGAAGAGTTTCGCTCTCATTTAATATTATGAGCTCTTTGACTATTACTTCTATTTCTCCAGTACCCATATTTGGATTTTTACTTTGACGCTCTCTGACTTCTCCTACTATGTTTAAGACAGATTCTAGCTTAATTTTTTTTGAAGTTTTTAATAGCTCCTCAGATATATTTTCAGGAGTAAATACAATTTGTGTTTTTCCTTTTCTATCTCTCAAATCAATAAAAGTTACTTCTTTATGCTCTCTGACAGTATCTACCCAACCTGAAAGGGTTACCATCGTTCCAACATTTTCTAATCTGAGTTCTCCAAGATTGTGTGTCCTATATATCATTTTTCCTCCTATAAGGATAAGTTTTTTTATAAATTTCTTTGTTTTTTATTTTCCTTTAATTTCTGACAAAGCATCATTAAAAGAAATTTCTTTTTGGGTTCTATTTTCAAAATCTTTCAAAATTATAACATCTTTACTTAATTCATCTTCCCCAATGATAATACAATATTTTACATTTAATTTATCTGCTTTTTTCATATGAGATTTGATTCCCTTCTCATTATAATCAATAGCTGTTTTAACATCTTCATTTCTCAGGATTGAGCACATTTTCATGGATTCCTCCTTAGTCTTTTCACCAAGCCAAGCAATATATACTTCTGTATCATCCTTATCGAACAAATCTAAAAGCATCATAATTCTTTCCACGCCAGCTGCAAATCCAACTGCAGGAATATCTTTATCACCTAATTGGGTCAACAAAGTATCATATCTTCCGCCACCAAGGACTGTTCCTTGTGCACCTAATTTGTTGGTAACAATTTCAAAGACTGTACTAGAATAGTAGTCCAATCCTCTTACTAATTTAGGATTTTCGTTATATTTGATCCCAAAAATACTTAGATATTTTTTCACATCTTCGTAGTGTTTCTTTTCTATATCTGAAAGAGAGTCAATAATGCTAGGAGCATCTTCTGTCAGCCCCTTGCAAGTGCCAATTTTGCAGTCCAAAACTCTCAATGGATTTTTTTCAATTCTATTTTGACAATCACTACAGAGATTTTCTTTCATGGGAACCAAAAAATCAATTAAACTTTTTCTGTATCTCTCTCTGGTTTGATTGTTTCCCACAGAGTTTATCTCTACTTCCAAATCTGAAATTCCTAATTTTTCCAGAAGTTCATACCCCATTGCAATTACTTCGGCATCCAAAATAGGAGAACCTTCTCCCAAAACTTCTACCCCTATTTGATTGAATTCTCTTTGTCTTCCTTTTTGAGGTCTTTCATATCTAAACATTGAACCATTATAAAAATATCTTGATGAATCCTCTTTGGTATAAATTTTATTTTCTAAATAAGCTCTTACCACAGAAGCTGTGTTTTCAGGCCGAAGAGTTATGCTTCTTTCTCCCTTATCCAAAAAAGTATACATTTCTTTTTCTACTACATCAGTACTTTCCCCAATTCCTCTTTTGAAAAGCTCTGTCTCTTCAAATATTGGGGTTTTAATATATTCATATCCATAAATAGAGAAAAGCTCTTGAGCTATTTTGCTAATATACAAATATTTTTTGGCATCTTCACCCAAAATATCTTTGGTCCCCTTCACACCTTTTATTTCTTTCATTTGTCCTCCTCATTTCCCCAAAGTTTGTCCATCTTTTCTTTTATTAACTTTTCGTTTTTATTATCTCCAGGAATATAGTATTTCTTTTTGCTCTTCATATAGGTTTGTCTGACAAAATTTCCTTTGTAATCATGAGGGTATTTATATCCCTTTGCATTATGAGCAATGTTGACTGGTACTTCGTCTTGAAGTCCACCTGCCACATCATCTAAAGCACCAGCGATACCCATATAGCATGAATTACTCTTAGTAGATATTGCGATATATATCACTGCTTCTGCCAAAATAATCCTTATTTCTGGCATTCCTATTCGTTCACTAGCACTCAAAGCTGCATGAGCAACTAGCATCGCCTCAGGATTTGCCATACCGATATCTTCACTAGCATGAATCATCACCCGACGGGCTATATAACGGGGATCTTCTCCTCCGTGTAGCAATCTTGCCAGCCAATGAAGAGCTGAATCTGGGTCACTTCCACGCATACTTTTAATCAGAGCAGAAATCATATTATATTTATCTTCTTTTTTGTGGAAGGAAGATTGTCTGGTTTTGAAAATTTCCAACACCTCTTCATCGGTGAGTTCTGTGCATGTATTTTGATATAATTCAATGTAATTTAGAGCAATTCTACTGTCCCCTTGAGAAATATCAAGGATGCATTCTATAATTTCATCAGAGATTCTATCATGTAAAGAAAGATAGGTTATTCCCTTCTTTATTATTGTTCTTATGTTTTCCCTAGTCAAAGACTTAAACTCAAAAATCATGACCCTTGAGAGAAGTGCATTATTCAGATTATAATAAGGATTTTCTGTAGTAGCTCCGATTAATGTCAGTATTCCATTTTCACAATAGGACAAAAGTGCATCCTGTTGCAGTTTATTAAATCTATGGATTTCATCAAGAAAAAGTACAGTTTTTCTACCTTGATACTCAATATTTTCTTTGGCACGAGCTACCACTTCTTTCAAATCTGAAAGGGATGCAGCTGTGGCATTGAGAGTTTCAAAGTTGCAATTCAATGTTTTGGAGATAATTTCACCTAAAGTACTCTTTCCACAACCAGGAGGCCCAAAAAAAATAGAATTAGAAATGTTTTCCTTTTCTATTAATTTTCTGAGTATTTTGTTACTTCCTAATATTTCATCTTGGCCAATAAATTCATCTAAGTTAGTAGGACGCAACTTCAACGAAAGGGGCTTTACTTTCTCATAATTGTCAGAAAATAAATTCATAACTTCTCCTATAAAAGACTTTTAAGTTTGAGAAAAGGTGTATTGAGATTCAATACACCTTAACCTGCTTGTCTTATTAGATATAATAATAGTGCACTTAGAATAAATATTACTGCTGTCAGCTTTGTCAATTTAGCTAAAGGTCCACCATCACGAGAAAGTCCAAATACTGTGTTTGAAGCACCCATTCCCATACTAGCTGACATTCCATGACTTCTATCTGGTTGAATCATCACAAGTATAACCAATGCTATAGCTGATAGAAACAAAATAATTGCAAATGTGTTTTCTATGAAAAACATAATTTTCCCCCTATTTTTTATATTAATTTTTAATTAAATTCTTGAAATTACAAGATATTATATCACAATTATTGTATAAGGTCAAATATAACCATGAATATTTTAGAATAAAGATAAAACGGAATATTCACCAATCACTAAGCATTTACTTTTATTGTTTTTTGGTGTATAATTTCCTTGTTCCACAATTACCCCATTTTATTGATATTGTCGTGAACATAATTATAAAATGAAAATTATAAGAAAGATATGGAAATAAGATTCCAATAAAGGTGAAATTTTATATGAAAGAACTAGAAACAAATGAAAATGAAAAAGTATTGGAACATGTTTTTCTTAGCAATACTCTTTGTTTTATCTCACCTCGAACATAAAAAAGTTTTCGCACGATTTCGCACTTTTTAAAAATTTTCACTCTTCTAGATTGTATAATCTCACTCAAAATCATTATCTAAAAAAATTGAATATAAAAAATGGTTGAGAAGTATTCCTCTCAACCAAGAAAAAGATTATTTATTATTTTTTTAACAACACCACTTGACAAAGAACCAAATAAATTTAAATATAATAATAAAAATTTGGTTAAGAATCAAGCCTCTCAACCCAAAAGATTATTTGTTTTTTCAATAGCACAACTTGGCAAAATCATAACAAAAGACAAGGTGGATTGAATCTCTCCAATCCACCTATCTTACTAATGATTTATCCTATTCTTCTTCACTTTCAGAACTGGAAGTACCATATTTTTCCAACAATTCTTTTTGTTCTCTATTTTCTTCATCAATTTCAACTTTCTTTATTGATAGTTTGATTCTTTCTTTTTCATTATTAATTTCGACAATTCTAGCTTTTACAACATCTCCAACCTTAAATTTTTCTTTGATATCTTTTACAAAGTCTTTAGACGCAAGCTGTGTAGGAATAAATCCATCCACTCCCTTTGATAAAGGAATAAATAGTCCAAAGTCCATTACACTTTTAATTTCTTTTTCTACTATTTGCCCTACTTTGTTTTCTTCTAAAGCCTTTTCCCATGGACTCTTTGTCAAAGCTTTAATACTACCTTTTATTTTTTGGTTTTCCAGATCTGTTTCAACGATTTTGAATTCGACAGTATCACCTTTGACAAAATTTTTATTTTCCTCACCTTTCCAGCTAAAATCAGTCTGGTGGATAAATACATCTATTCCTTGTTCTATTTCTACAAATATTCCAAAAGGTTTTATCTCTGCTACTATTCCAGTAACAGTGGCATCCACCTTATATTTTTCTGAAGCTGTTTCCCAAGGATTTTGGCTAAGTTGTTTAATTCCTAACTTTAACTTTCTATCATTAGGTTCTAGGTCTATTATTTTTACTTTAATTTCGTCTCCAATCTTTACAAATTCATCTAATCTGACTCTTTTTTTGTTCCAAGTGAAATCACTCATATGGACCAAACCTTCCACACCCTCTAATATTTTCACAAAAATCCCATACTGAACAATTTTAGTAACCACCCCATTTACTTCATTGTCTATTTTGTAATTTTCAGCAAGAGTTTCCCATGGATTTTTAGAAGTGGCCTTTATTGATAATTTTACATTCCTTTTTTCAGGTTCAAGCTCTATAATTTTTGCTTTTATTTCATCTCCAATATTAAATTGACCTGTTAATTTATCAAGCTTTTTCCATGAAACTTCTGAAATATGAACAAATCCCTTTAAATTAGAAATTTTTACTGCTAATCCAAAGTCAAAAATATTACTAATAGTACCAGTAATTTCTTCTCCAACTTGTAATGCATCAAATTCTTTGGAGGCTTCAGCCAAAGTAACATCCTTTTTGGAAAAAGTTATTTTCCTGCCTTTGGCCCCTTTCTGACCTTTGATTTCTTTTACTATAACATCAATTTCTCTTCCTTCTATATTTTCGGTGCTATCTTGGGGAATTTCTGATAAAGAATTAGGTAAGAATCCTTGCAATCCATTATATTCCCCTATGAATCCGCCTTTAATTCTTTTGGTTAATTTTATTTTGATTGGCTCCTTAGTCTCAAAAGCCTGTTCAACCTTTTCATTGCTCTCTTCCATCAATATTCTTCTTCTAGAACCTATTATAAAGTCCCCGTCATCAGTTTCACCTACAAGGAGTATCTCTACCTGCTCTCCTTTTTCAAACCCTTCCAATTCGTCAGCTCTTACTCTTACGCTGGTACGTTGACCTAAGACATCAAGATAGATATAATTTCTATCTTTTTGAGAAATTGTCCCTGTCACCTTAATTCTTGCGTTTTCTTCTGTTGGTAAATAATCGTTTAATAATGCTTCAAATTCAGCATAAGTTTCTTTGTTATCCATTTGAGATAACCCCCTTAGTTTTTTTTCTATGTTAATTATAATTTCTTCTGGTGTAGATGCTCCAGAGGTAACACCAATCTTATTTTTTCTATGAAACCACTCTGGATTTAAATCATTTTCGTCTTGCATTAAATACGTATTAGTATTTATTTTTGCTGCTATATCGTACAATTTTTTTGTGTTAGAACTGTTTTTTCCACCTACCACCAAGACCACTTCTACTTTCTGGGCCAAGGCTTCTGCTGCCTGCTGCCTCACCTGAGTGGCTCCACATATTTTATCAAATATATTGATATTTCTAAAATTATTTTTTAAATATTTATCAATTTCTTCAAATATTTTTTTATTAAGAGTCGTTTGAGTCAGAACTGTATATTTTTCTTTGTTATCCAATGATGCTTTTTTCAATTCTTCCAAGTCCCGATAGACCTCTATATTATTTCCAAAGGATATAATTCCCTTTACTTCTGGATGTTCTTTGTCTCCAATAAAGAGAATCTTGTGCTTTTTTTCTTCCATTTCAATCAAAGCATTTCTAGTTTTGGAAACAAAAATACAAGTCGCATCATATACTTTGACTCCTTTTTTGTCCAAAATGTTATATATTTCTTTGGTGGTTCCGTGAGCTCTGATAATAACTATATCTTGAGTATCAAGGGAATCTTCATTATTAAGTAATTCTTCTTCTGTGATGGTCAAAAAACCCGCATGGTTCAATTGATTTACCACAAATTCATTATGAACCAACATTCCCAAAATATATATTTTCTTTTTTTCGTTACTCGCATGCTTTATTACATCATAGCATGTGTTAATAGCTGCAGATACTCCAAAACATAACCCCATATGCTCCGATCTTATAATTTCCATAAAAACCTCTACAATATTCTTAATTCTTTACTATTCTTCGTTGAATTTTTGGACTTCTATTAGGTCATATAATGCATCTAATAGAGCATCTTCATCTGATCCCTCAGCAATTAATTCTAACTCTCTTCCCTCTTCAGCAGCTAAAAGCATAAGTCCCATGATACTCCTACCATTGACTTCCTCATCCCTATATTTTACCTTTATGTCAGAGTCAAAATTAGTCACCACTTGAACAAATAAAGAAGAAGGTCTAGCATGCATTCCAGCCTTATTTTTTATTTTCACAATTTTTGTTTTCATAATAGCTTAGTCTCCATTGTGCTCTTAAAATATCATTATAATCACAGTAAAATTGTCAAACTATCTTCATATAATATGAAGATAAAAATAATAAAATTATAATTTAATCTTCTAGCAAAGTGAAACGAAATTGAAAAAATTCATCCCACTTTTTATAATATTTTTCTCCACAAAATATATAAATTTAACTATTATACATTATATATCATTTTTCTTTTTTTTTCAATTTAATAATTAGTATTAAATATTATTTATTAAATAATATTTATATGTCAAAATCATAAAATTGCATTATATAGAGATATTGCAAAGTTTTGTTACATTTTGAAAATATATAATTAATTTTATAAGAAGTTATTTTTTAATTTTCAATTAAATTAAAAAGGTACAAAAGTACCTCCTAACATCATTATCTTCTTGGATAATATTTTGCTTTTCTTTTCTTAAATGGTAAATATAATATATACGTGATAACCAAAAACAATACCTCTAAAACTATTAAGTAATATGGCCATTCTCCAAAGGCATTTAATGGTGAAGAAAATTCAGGCATTCTATTGATAAAAAGATAGTTAGTGCCTAATTTATTGTTTACAAAGAATATTATCACTGCAAGTACATTAAGTGTAAGAAATGATCCCCAAAATCCCATTAATGTTGGTCTTATATTAAAAGCGCTAATGCAACAAAATGGAGCATAAAGTATAAAAAAATGTGTAATAAAGAAACTTATGGTCGCAAAATCTGGAAAAGCTCTTACTACATCTGGAGTGACAATGGCAAAAACAGCTCCAATGCCCCAAAAATATACTATTTGAAACAAGAAATCTATTCTAAAAAGCAATACCAATATAGCAAAAATTAAGGTGAGATTGCATAGATGAAGGGGTAAAAGCTCTATAATAGGTTCCTTTATCACTGCATGTCTATATAAAAGCTCTCCAATTTTTAATAACAAAGTCAAAAAGGCTATTATTTTTGGAACTATTTTATGATTTGCATTGGAAAATAAAAGTGCTATAAATACACCAACTGTCCCCAAAATCATTGTTAAAATATGTTGAAAACCAAAAAGACTAAAAGTATCTACCATTTTGTCCTCCTTTATTTATGAAAACCCAAATCTGCTGGATTTATGTCCCCAGATATGTGGTTAATACTACCACCTACATCCTCATATTTTCTTCTTCTTTTGACTACATAATCAATTAATTTTATTGTATCCTCATTAATGTTATCGCGATTCATTTGTCCACAAGACCAATACTGTATTACAAGATTACTATCTCCAAAAATATTTTTTATTCCATTTTTTATTCCCATATCCAGAGCAATAGACAGTCCCAGTAATTCTCCAAAATTATTGGTCCTCTCCTTTCCAAGATATATGTTTCCATATTCATTCAGATGAAAAGAATAGTAATCTTCTTTTAAAAGAGAATTTCCTTCTCTGTCAGTCACTCTTACTTCTACTCCAATACCTCTTCCAGTACCTGCATCAAAATATATTCCTTCAATCAGATTTTTCTGCATTTCCTTTTTTTTAATATGTTTTACTTCTTTGCTCTCATATTGGCAACCTGAATTTATCCAATCTTGATATTCTTCCAATGTCTTAAAGGATTTATATCTTGCCTTATTTCCTTTTATAATTTTTTGGCATTTTTCCCAAGAATCAGTTGTTCCACTTTTGTTTTCATTTATCAGGAAATAACCATATATTTTTTGACTCAAAATTTCACCTCAAAATTTTTAATGCTATTATATTATACATTAAATAATAAAAAAATTACAGATAAAAAATATTAATTTTCATAAAACTCATAAAAAAATAAAAAATAGCTCTTTCTATCCAAGAATTAGAGCTATTTTATTTGTTTATAAAAATATTAATCAATTCAAATTTTTATTTATAAATTCAATTTTAAAAATTTCTATTTCGACAGTAAGAACCATTGTAAATAATAATTAATTTATAACTCCAATTTCTTTGTAATATCTTATTGCACCATCATGTAACGGAAGGTCTGCAATATCTTTAATAGCATCTTCTACTCTGACTCCGTCCAATCCTCTATTGTTTTCAGCTAATTTTTCTATATTTTCCCAGAAAGTCTTAGTCAAATCATAGACTGTGTCTTCATCCAAATCTGTGGAAGTGAACATTACCATTTTGATTGCTGTGGTTTGAACATCTTCATCTTGATTAGGATAAGTCCCTGCTGGAATGATGAAATTTGCATACCAAGGGTAATCTTTTTTCAATTCATCAATTACTTCATCCTCCATATTTAGAATTATGGCTCCAGCTGTGGAGGTTGCCTCAGTTACAGCAGCATTTCCAAGTGCAGCCATTATCCACGCACCATCCAATTGTTTATTTCTCATCATTCCCACAGCTTCTGCAAATCCAACATTTTCTATTCTTAAATCACTAGGATATTCCAATCCTGCAGCTGTAAAATGAACATTTGACTCTCCCTCTGTGGAACTTCCTAAAGCCCCACTGGCAAAACGTTTTCCTTTCATTTGAGCCAATGAATTAACATCAGAATCTCTAGTAACAACTACTTGGTTGGGATTATAATATAATCCACCAATTATACGAAATTTTTCATTTTTTCTTCCATTAAAAACCCCAGTTCCTGTGTAAGATTCGTAGCAATTACTGCTGATAGCTATACTTACTTGGGCTTCACCCTCTGATAACAAATTAAGATTGGCTATCCCACCACCAGACGCTTGAGAATTAGCTCTTATATAGTCTAGTTCTGTAGTCCAAAGGTTGGTAATAGCAGCTCCTAGAGGGTAGAGAGCTCCTGTAGTGGCAGCAGTAGGAAAATTAATAGTCACTCTTTCTCTTCCAAAAACACTAACACTCATACTTAATATAATTCCTAAAGTTGCCAAAGATTTCAATAATTTTTTCATTTTAAACACTCCTTTCAATATTATTAGATTTTTTTATAAATTGAGATACAATAATCACAACAACTAATATTATTCCAACTACATCACTTTTTGTTTCTGGACTAATGGCACAAAATGCTGCAACTATCAATAATATTCTCTCAACAATATTGCAATGTGTAATCATATGTCCCCCCAATCCACCAGTAAGTGCTGCTACCCCTATAATAGAAGTGATAACTGCAATAACTGTAGAAGCCAGAGGTACATCAACTGCTCCTATGAGAAGAACAGGATTTCCTAAGAAGAAAAATGGCACCAAAAATCCAGTTAATCCTAGTTTGACTGCTATTAAAGATGTCTTGGTCTGATTGGAATTGGCTATTCCTGCTGCGACATATGAGCTCATGGCAACAGGAGGAGTAATATTAGATAGACAAGCATATATTAGGCAAAACATATGGGCTGCTATTGGAATCACTCCAATTCTTGTCAATACAGGAATAGCAACAGATGCTACTATTACGTAAGCTGCAACACCAGGAACTCCCATTCCCAAGATAATACTCATTATCATTACCATTATCCCACCTAGGTATAATTGGTCATTTCCCACAACACTCAAGATAAGATTTCCCATATTTAGACCAAGACTAGTCAGAGAAACTGTGCCAATAATAATCCCTATTATTACACACGAAACTCCAACACCTATGGCACTTTGGGATCCTTCTACAATAGCATCTTTAATTTTACCCAAATCCATTCGAGTCTCTTTCTTGAGCCATGATGCAATTACTGTAGAAAAAGTAGCCCATACTCCTGCATATAATGGAGTCCTTCCCATGAAAATCAATGCCATTAACACTACAAGGGGAATAATAAGATGTCCACCTTGCTTCATTACTTTTACTGCATCGGGGATATGCTCTGAAGATAGTCCCTTTAGGCCTAATTTTTTTGCTTCAAAATGCACAGATAACAATAGAGAAAAATAATATAAAAATGCTGGAACACTGGCTGCTATCATTACCTTCCTATAGCCACCATCACTCAAAAATTCAGCCATTACAAAACCGACAGCTCCCATTATTGGTGGAGCAAATTGTCCTCCTGTGGAGGCTACAGCTTCCACTGCAGCAGCAAACTCACTTTTATAACCAGTCTTCTTCATTAGTGGAATGGTAATAGTTCCAGTAGTAGCAACATTGGCGATGGCACTTCCATTTATCATCCCCAAAAGAGCACTGGCAATAACTGCCACCTTCGCTGGACCACCAGCGGTTTTTCCCACCAAAGTCAAGGACAAATCATTTATAAATTGACTGAATCCACTATGTTTTAAAAATGCTCCAAATAGCACAAAAACAAAAATATATGTGGCACTCACATCAATTCCAGTTCCTAATATTCCTTGGCTTCCCCATACCATATGATTTAGCACACGTTTAAGAGACATTCCACCATGTCCTAATACACCTGGAATATATTTTCCAAGAAAATTATATAGTAAAAAGGCTAAAGCCAAGTAGCATAGGCTAGGGGCTGCTCTTTTGGCTGCCAAAAATGCCAAAACTACAGCTAAGCCAGCTATAATATAATCGTTTTTTTCAAGAAATCCGCCTCTTTGAGCAATGACGGGATAATAATGCAACATATAAAGAAAAGTTCCAATGGACAAAACAGCTAAAATCATATCCCATATTGGTGGAAATGTTCTTCTCTTAGTCTCTGATTTGTAAGTTGGATATAGTAAAAAAGTAAAAACCAAAAGAGACATGCAATGCCACATATTTCTATTCATAGAGTTCATTATGCTAATTGTGCTCACATTTACTTGAAAAATAGTCCAAATTACTAGAAGAGCTACTAAGATAATTTTGGATTTGCCAAAATATACCCTTATTCTAGCATCTGCATCTTTTTCTTCCAATAATTTTTGGGCTTTTTGTTCTATATTTTCTTCCACTTCTGATTCCCTCCTGTGTAAAATACTGCAATGTGTTATGATATCATTAATAATAATTTTATTCTAGATAACAATTAAAAATATTATTTGTTCATAGAGTTTTGATTTTTTTCCGCAAAATAAATGATTTTGGACAGAATTAACGAAAAACTTGTTCGTGTTTTTCTAATTTTTATAAAATTTTTTCTCATATAGCTCTCCATATAAATTTATTTATTAATTCTACAGCTGCTGAAAAGCTCTCTAATATTTTTTATATCTTAAAGAAGGGAAAATTTGTCAGGACTGTTTATTTTTAGTGCTTTCCCGTCTCTCTATTGTTTCTGTATTTTAATCTTTTTAAATATAAGACTAATAATATAAAAATTGCTACTATTAAATAGTTTAAATAATTGGTAAAATCATTTTCTTCATAATATATTCTTGAGCTTCCTATTGTGTAATCATTTCCATAATCATACTCAATTCCATAATATAAAGATATTTCCCTTAGTCCCAATAAGTGTAATACTGGTTTGTCCTCCTTTAAATATTTATGTATCAATCCTCCCCTTATCATAGAATTTGAATCTATTAGTATCTTTCTGTTATCTATATCTGTGCTTCCTCTGGAAGAAATAAGATTCCCTCCGATATTTATAAAGGCTTTTATTTGTCCTTGTTCACTGTAAAATTTATATCTTTCTTCAATGTTACTATCAATATTTTCATTATAAAAAAACTCTAAATTCCTATTTTTATTTTTACTGATGATTTCTCCTTTTATATCTTCTGAAAATTCTTCTCCTACATCATTTGCTCCTCCCAATGAAAATCCCATACTTTTATTATCTATAAACTCATTGGAATACAAAAAATACTCCATGTCTAGATAGTTAAAGTCTTTTATATTACCACCATAGGATGATGACCCAACAGAGGACACTATAATCCCTTTTATCCCCATTGTATCCAGTGCAGAAATAAGAGATAGATTTAATCCTGGAAATGAGCCTGATAAATTAGCTGCAATCAAATCGCCTTCTTCAAGTCCAAGTTGATAAAATAGTTTTGTAAAAAGTGCAGCAAAATCTGGATTTGTACTGGTTCTTTTGGCATCTAGACCACCCAAAGTGGTGGTGATTTCTGTATAGTTTTCACCTATAAGTCCAGTATTATTTTTGTCCAAAGTCAAATCTATTACATACCCTCTATCTATTTTTTCTTTTTGTATTTTATTCGTTATTTTCTCCATATTTGTTGCTGCTTCAATCATTTTATTATAATAAGGAGACTTTTTCAAAAACACTACATCTTTTAAATAGAATTGAAAAAATAAGAATACAATAAAAGTTATAATTATGATGGTGTTTCCTCTTTTCATTTTACCAACCTTCCAAATATTTCATAAAGTGAATTTATCGAAATAGAGACAATCAATAATGAGGTTACGGTTTTGATTATTCCATTCTTTTCTATATCACTTGCTAAAATTCCTGCTATAATTATTCCTATTGCCCGTTTATCAAAAAAATAAAAATTATATTTTACAAATATTTCTAGATTAATATATTTTATCAAAACACCTAACAAAAAACTTATCACTATACACATTGCAAATTTTCGTCTACCATATAAAATCATATAATTTGACAGGAATTTTACTGTCAAGGCCGAAATAATGGCTAGAAAAATTGTATATAAAATTTTTGAAGGATCATTAAAATACAAAGCTATATAAGATGGAACAACAATCCCACCAGGTGAAATTCCAGTGAGTTCATAGAATAATGTACTCGTTACAACTCCCAATACCATTATTTCATACTGCATAAACTATCTCACCCTTCTTAGCTATTTTATCTACCAATTCTTCCCCATATCCACAAATATTTCCCGTTGCCAATATCATTACTTCCCCGCTATACTTATCAAAGCTACTTATATTCGATAGTATCTCTATTTTGCTGATAGAAATTCCTTTATTTATTAGCTTTTTTCTGAATATTTCTATCGGACTTCCTGATACTAATATTTTTGTAAAATTAATTTCATTTTTTACCACAAAATCAACAAATTGTTCCATTCTATTGGCTCTATCAATTCTATTGTTTATCATTAAATATTTGTTTGGAATTGCTTCATATTTTTCTAAGATTTTTTCCAAAATTATTTGACTAGAATCTGGGTCATTGGCAGCCATGGCATTTATAAAAAATATCTTGTTATTATTTATGTTACTGTATAAATATACCTTTAGACTTCCTGGATCTCTCTTGTACTCGTCAAAAGATTGAATCACCAATTCCTTTGATATTCCCATATATTTGCATAATTCAAAGACTATGGAATAATTTTCTTCAAAAGATAGACTGCCAGATGGTAATTTAAAAGTATCACTCAGTGTTACCTTTGTATTTCGCTTATTTCCTACTTCTTCAAAAAACTTATAAAATTTTTTATCTCCAACAAATAATATTCCATCAGTTGGAATTGTATTAGAAAGGGATTTAGCTATTTTATCAAGGCTTTTTCCCATTACATCCAAATGGTCATATCGAACATTGGTAATTACTCCAATATTTGATTTTATAATTTTTTCTTCGCAAATCATCTGCAAATACGGATCCACTGCCATACATTCTAAAATCAATATTTCTGCACCCTCTTTATATGCCAAATTGATAGCTTCCATTTGCTCTTTAATATTGGGTTTTCCCAATCGCACAATTTCTATTTCACTATTCTTTGTGTTGATAATTCTGGGAGATGTTCCTGTTATTTTGGTAAAAACTTTATAATTTCCCTTTCTAACCCCTGCATCTATCATCCTACATACTGAAGACTTTCCCCTAATACCATTAACATGTATCACATATTTAAAAGATTTTAATTTTTTAGCTATTTTTTTTTTCTCAATTAATAAGTATAAAATATATGAAAGACAAATTATTATTAAAGGTTTTTCCATAATTACTCCATTTTTAGATATCTCATTGTTTTTTCAAGAATATTTCTATATTTCTTTTTTCTTTCTTTGATTGTATCTTCTCTTGATGTTTCTACTGTTAACACAGGAATATTTAGATGTTTTGGGATTTCGTTTGCAAGACTTCCTTCTATTGGCCACCCTACTGGAAGTAGATTATTATTCACAGATATATCCAGAATTAAATCATCTAATATTTTGCTACTTTCCTTGCTAAAAATAATAGTATTACCCATGTACAAATTATGGGGTTGATTTTCATCATAATTATACCACGATTCATGAAAATCTAAAACTACTGTTGCATCATATTTTTCTATTAATTCGACTATATCCTTTGCTATTTTATCAGTCTTATCTCCGTTATTTTGAAAAAAACTTCTGTTTAAATCTGTGGTAAAGTATTCTGTTCTTACATTTTTTTTGACTGCATCATTATTTGCACATGGTATTATTACTATGGTACCATTGGAAACTTCCATGTCTTTTATAGAATTGAGAAATTCTATAGGTGATTTTTCATCACCATGAATTCCAGCTATTACAAAAAGAACTGGTTTCCCAGTTCCATTTTTGTAATATTCTATAGAAAGGGTCTTGGTGGTAAATATTAATAGAAATAAAAAAACTAATCTCATATATTCACCCACACTCACAGGTGAAATTTATTCACCTGATATAATCTTTATCTTTAATTTACTCTTTAATTTCTAACAAATAATGACCTACACCATTTTCTATTAAGTCATAATAACTTGGAACATTGGTTATTATGATTTCCTTTTCGGGTTCATTTCCCCCCATGACAGTAGCAAACTGCAATATACTAGTCATATGCCTTCCAACTCTATCTTCCAGTGGATGACCATTTTCATCATAGGATACAAATAATCTTCCCAATTTGTAAGCTTCTTCATACCTTTTATCTATACCTGTAAGAGCTAATTGTTCATCTGTCCTACCCCTTAGTCTTCCTTGAGCTGCATTGGCAGTTTCCATCAAGATTGCATAGGTGTTAGTATAATCACCTAATTCTCTGTGAGTTAGTCCTCTGAGGGACACTGGAGAAGGCTCCAATCCAATACTTATATCTTCAAATTCCAAATTCATCACCACTTCTGATGCCAAAAGCATAGCTCTTTCGTGAGCTACTATGGCATTGATTACTGGATATTCTGGCGAAGCCTCATGCAAATCTATGGTCATATCAATGTCATTGTCGCTTATTAATTTTGTTATTGCAAATGCAATCTTTTCAGTAAAAGTTCCATCTTCCCTACCAGGATATGCTCTATTCAAATTTCTTGTCTCATTTCCAGATAGTTGCTGACCTGAAGCTGCATGAATATAAACTTCAGGATCTGGCCATTGATCCAAAGGATTAGTGGCTCTGGAACCATATCTAAACCATCTCACACCATATGGTGTCTCCAAGTGAATCCTTTGTGGAGAACCCTCTTGAGGGTCATTGTGAGTAAAGGCACTACCATTAGCTCTTACTATTACATATAGTGTTCCCTTTTCTATTTTTGCATTTTCTACCAATAATATGGCGGTCATATAGCCCGAAGGTTCATTAGGATGTGTTCCTCCTAAGACTAATACACTTCCACCTTCTTCTTCACCTTTTAGTACATATATATCGCTATCTGCAGAAGTCCCCCTAAGAGCTGGTAGATAATCACTCAATTTTTGAATTTCGGTGACTCCTTCTCCCATTTGTACAATTTCAGGCTCTCTTAATTTTAAAAACTCTTTTCCTGCAAAGAAAGCTATAAGTAAAGAGAGAACCAAAAGTGCTGTTGCTGTTTGTTTATTTCCTTTCATCTTCTCCCTCCATTATTTGATTAATAATATTCTAAGTAATAACGGTATTATTACCAACGCTGCATTTATTTGCTTGGTAAATTGTTTTTCCGAAAAAAGATTTAGTATTACCATCAACATTATATACGCAGCTAAAGCCAAATAAATATACATTCTCACTAAATATCACCATCCTAATAAATAATCAAACCCAAATTATTGGAAAATACTATTAACAACAATGAATAGAGCACTATGACCACAGCTGGGATTATAGCTTTCTTCAATATTGGAGTATATTCCTGCATTCCAACTGCTTGAGCTGCAAATATTCCTGCCAAAGCTGTAGGCGGCATCAAGTCACCAACACCAGCAATCATCGATATTGCGGAAGCTGTTATAATTTGATTTTTTGCTAAGAAAACCATTAGGAAAGGAACTCCCAAAACTGATGCAGAGCCATAAGCTGACACCGCACCAAATAATGGTACTGTCACTGCCATTGCTACGTAAATCAATGCTGGTGGCAAACTTAGACTATTTACCACAATATATCCTCTTACCCCAGTCATTGTCATTGTTTGGATAAACATTCCAACTCCCATTAATATTCCCATAACTGGTAAAGCTTGATTTATTGCGTTTTTAGATACTGTTATGATATTAATCTTCTGTCCACAAAAAATTCCAATGAATGCCCCTATCATAAATATCAATGGCATACCTAATCCAAAATAATTGGGAGATAATTTGGCCATAATCATTAAAAATAGGACTACTAGTGCTGGAATATATAATTTTACACCATATTTATTTAAGTGAGAAAAATCAATTTTTCCTTCAATTTCTTCAATTTTAATTTCTTTTACATATTTTAGTCCCAGATAAAGTACTGAAAATATTGCCATTGGCACAGTCAACAGTAAAAGAGGAATTGTAAACCCTACATAAGGCATATCTATCCCACCACCTATTATCATTGCTGGGACATTCACTGGTGGTGCAATCATCCCCAATATGGCACCTAGTGCTATTATAGTGGCTGACTCTATCTTTGGAACTCCCATCAATATCAAAATAGGAGCAACTATAGTTCCTGCTGTCAATACTGATGCTGTAGAAGAACCTGTAACCATTCCTGGAAACATCACTATAAACATTAACAATATAAGTAAAATTATAGGTTTAGAATAAAACTTCTTTAATATACTTCCACTTAAAGCATTAAGTGTTCCTATTTCTTGTATAACTTTCATAAATATCATCGCCGTTGAGATAACTAATATTGTATCTAAATATCCAAAAGTTCCCTCAATTAGATGTCTTATTGGTATCCCATTACCCGATATTAATGTAGCTGAAATTGACGACAAAATCATTGCTATACTAATAGGAAGTTTAAATAAAAAGCATGATATCATAAATACAGCTATCATTGTTACAAACAATATGAGTTCTAATGACATTATTCAATCCTCCTTACAAAGAAAAGGGACAAATAAACATTAAATTCATTGTCCCTTATTTTAAAATTATTCAAATGCTTTCTGCAATGGTTCAACTGATGAAGTAATTCTAGGAACTATGTCTAAAGGAATATTTTTTTCATTGGAAACATTTGTAAATACCTGGTCTTTATTTCCATCTTCTACTACTATCAGATAGTCAACTTCTTCTATTATTCCATTGATAAATCTATCCGATAACTCTCCTCTTCTTGCTGATCCTCCCACATGCATTCCAATTATTTTCATATCTTTTTCCTTTGCCATTTGGATTAGTTTACTTACTCTGTCCAATTCGTCTTCTATCCTAATTCCAGCAGCTCCCAAACCTTTTGAACTTCCACCAATAGCTAAAATTAAAGTTTTTTCATCGTTTAACCCCTCTGCAGTGATGCTATTATCAAAGGTTGCCTCCAAATTTGCTCTTTGTAATAGAACTTGTACCATTTGCACATCTGCACTCTGTCCTGCAGATGTAAGTATTATTGGCAACTCAAAATTAGCACCAAATAATGATAATGATACTGACATAATAACTAATGCTAGTATTTTTTTAATGATAATCGCCCTCCCTATTTTTTACAATATTATCAATATAATTTGTTTTTTATTTTGAATTATTTATATTTAAAACCCTACAGCTTGTCCATCTCTTCTTGGATCCGCTCCACCATGAAGAGTGTTTGTTTCATAATCCATGATTATTGCATGTACTCCACCAAAGTATGCATCATAACTACCTCTAACATTTACTTCATGACCCAATTCTTGAAGTTTATTATAGGCTTCTAAGGATACTCTTCCCTCCAATTGCAATGCTCCAGATTGAAATTGTGTAATTCTAGGAGCTATTATTGCTGTTTGTATATCCATTCCATGATCTACCACATTGCTTATTGTCAATGCCACTGCTGGTATTATTCTTGTCGCTCCTGGAGAACCTATAGTCATAAATGGTCTATTTTGTGGGTCCAGTACCAAAGTTGGTGACATGCTACTAAGCGGTCTCTTTCCACCTTCTATAGAATTCTTTCTGCCACTTTGAGTTACAAAGTCATCCATTTCATTATTCATTACAATTCCTGTACCTGGCACTGTAACACCTGAACCAAAGAAATAATTGATTGTTTGAGTAACTGCAACCATATTTCCTTCTTTATCCATTACAGAAAAATGTGTAGTACTTCCACTTTCATATTTTGTGGGATCACCAGCTGTAACATCCACTCCTGCTTTTGTCAAATCTATTTTTTCAGATAATTCTTTTGCATAATCTTTGGATGTCAATCCTTTAAGTGGTACGTCAACAAATGCTGTATCTCCCATATATTCTGATCTATCTGCGAAAATTTGTCTCATTGCCTCTGCCCAGATATGCCAACTTTCTGTGGTATTGTCTCCTAGTGCTTTTATATCATAGTTTTCCACTATATTAAGAAGTTGAACTATGTGAGTTCCACCTGAACTTGCTGGTGGGCAAGAAATTATAGTATATCCTCTATATGTTCCTTCTACAGCTTCTCTTACTTCGACAGTATAATTCTTAAGATCTTCCACTGTCATTAATCCACCTTGTTTTTGAATTTCGTCAGCTATTTTTTGAGCAATTTCTCCTTCATAAAAAGCAGTGTGTCCTTCTTTTGCTATTTTTTCTAAAGTAGTTGCCAAATCAGGATTTTTTATTACATCACCAGTTTCATATGGTAATTTATCATTCAAAAATATTGCTGCTGTTGCCTCATATTTTGATATTTTATCAAAATTATCTTGTATTATACTCTCTAAATTAACAGTTACAGGTATTCCTTCCTTTGCATACTTTATAGCAGGGGCCATTACCTCTTCCCTAGTCATTGTTCCATAGTCATCCAAAGCTTTTAATAGACCAGCAACTGTTCCTGGCACTCCTGAAGCTTTTCCACCAATAGTTATCTCATCGTCTACTACTCTTCCATTTTCGTCTAATACAAACATCTCAGGTGTTGCACTTGCTGGTGCTTGCTCTCTAAAGTCTATTACTATTGTCTTTCCAGTGCCAGCCATTCTAATAAGCATAAAACCGCCTCCACCTATTCCAGAGGCATTTGGTTCAAAAACACTTATAGCAAAGGCTGTGGCTATTGCTGCATCTACTGCATTTCCGCCATTTTTTAGGATGTCCACTCCTATTTGAGACACTTCAGGTTTGGCTGCTGCTACTACACCATTTGAACCATTTGCACCTCTTCCATATAGATCCAATGGATGAGCTCCATACACAGTATTTGTTACTAATCCTAAAAAAATTGCCAAACTAAATAATTTTCTAAATAACATCGCACTCCTCCTTAAAATAATTACTCCATTTGAAATTTCCAGTTTTATTTTCTTGTTTGTTAAGATTATATTTCAGAATATGCAAAAAGTAAAGATATATTTTATCTCAAAAAATTTAGTATGAAAAAAAATGTTTTAAAACAATTAGAGACTGGCTGAATTATCTGTTGTCCACCCTCTCTGGCTGCATATCATGATTGATCAATCTGTCAAAGGCTACTTTTTCCCACTTAGATTCTTTTTTGCCATAATTGCAGTAAGGATCTATTGATATTCCACCTCTTGGAGTGAATTTTCCCCATACTTCTATGTAATATGGCTCCATCAACTTTATCAAATCTTTCATGATAATATTTACGCAATCTTCATGAAAATCACCATGATTTCGAAAGCTAAATAAATATAATTTTAAAGACTTACTTTCAACCATTTTTATATTAGGCACATAGGATATTATAATATTGGCAAAGTCAGGCTGTCCTGTGATTGGACATAGACTTGTAAATTCTGGGCAATTGAATTTTACAAAATAATCATTTTCCAAATGCTTGTTATCAAATGTTTCAAGTATTTCTGGCATATACTCTTGAGGATATTCTACTTTTCGATTCCCCAATAATGTAAGGTTTTCTATATTATTCATTTTTTTTATTTCTCTCCTCGTAATAATCAAATTTTTTTATTAATTCTATTTAAATAAGGCAAAACTTCCTGACACCATCCCTCTTCGGTGTTGACTTTCTAGACTGGGTGCCTAGTCTAGAAAGTCAGTGGAGAGAGCCTGCGGTGCTTTGTGGGGTTCCCCCACTCCCCCATAGAATAATAAAGTTTTATATATTTAGTTAAATTTTTCTTTTAATTCTCATGAAAACTTTTAGTTTTTTCTTAATGTTACCAATGGGTCAATAGCATTATTTTTTTCAAAGGCAAGTTCTCTTTCTATGCATGTAGCACATTTACCACAAGAATAATCATTACCTTCATAACAACTCCAAGTTATTTCATAAGGGACCTTTAATTCCAATCCTTTTTTGACAATATCACTTTTGGATATATTCACGAATGGAACGACTACCTTTACTTTTTTACCACTTCCTTCATATATTGCAGTATTCATAGCCTGACCAAATGCTTCACTACAATCAGGATAAGCATTAAGCACAACATCTCCGCTATGAGCACCATAATAAATCATCTCACATTCCATTGATAAGGCTATACTTGCGGCTACTGATAAAAATAATCCATTTCTAAATGGTACATAAGTAGAAACTGTTCCCCCTTTATTGTCTTTTAACTGCTCGTCATAAGTACCATGGGGAACTTCACTCTCTGAATGAGAAAGTAAAGAACTATTGCTATAAGAAAATATCTGTGTCAAATCTACTTCTATCAATTTTATTTTATAATAATCTGCTACAGCTCTAGCAGACATCAATTCTTTAGTATGTTTTTGACCGTAAGATGCACATAAGGCAAATACATTTTCCTTTCCATGTTCTTCTACCAATATAGCGATACATGTAGAGCTATCCACTCCGCCACTTAATAAGACCAATACTTTCATTCTGTCCCCCTTATCATTTTTCATATAATCTGTTTTGTAATATATAATTTTCTTTGAACTTTCCCATAAAGACAGATGTTTCTGTATAACTATTATTTTTTTTAATCCCTCTCATAGTCATACAGCTATGCTTCCCCCTCACTAACACTGCTACATCACTGGATTTTGTTACTTCACTTATCACATAGGCAATATCTTTATTCAACCTTTCCTGTAATTGTAGCCTTTTGGAGAGCATATCACAAATTCTGGCTACTTTACTAAGTCCCAAAATTTTTCCTTTGGGAATATAGGCCACAGTTACAGACATATCATACATTAATGCTAGATGATGTTCGCAATGGCTAAATATATCAATATCTCTCACTACTACCATGTCATCCACATCAGCTAAAGTGTCATCATCAAAATTTTTGGTAAACATTTTTATTAACTCATCATTTGTGTAAGTCATTCCTTCAAAGATCTCTTCATACATATTGGCAACTCTGTCTGGTGTTTCTAATAGACCTTCCCTATCAGGATTGTCACCAATAGCTATAAGTATTCCTTTTATATGTTTTATTATTGCTTCTTTATCAATAGTCATTTTTACACTCCCTTAGCATTAGGGTCCCAAATTATTTTGTGTAGTTGTAGTTGCAGATTAACCCCATTCATTTTATGCTTTTTCATAAATTCCACCATATCTTGAAGATTGATCTCACCATATACGGGACTTAGATATATGGCACATCTTCCTATCAAATGATATTTTTCCATAATTTCTCTGGAGCTTTCCAAATCTGTAATATTACTTGTTACAAATTTTACTGTATCATTGTAGGAAATATACCTAAAATTGTCTAAATTCATTTGAAGTTCCATATTGCTTGCTGGTAATTTGTAATCCATTGTGAAAGACAAAGTATTGAAATTTTTTCTAAACTCTTCTAGTGATACGCTTCCATTGGTTTCTATTTCTACATTGAAATTTCCATCAAATAATAATTTTTCCAATAGAACGCCTATATTATCTTGAAGTAAAGGTTCACCACCAGTCAAGGTAATGTTTTTTATCTTGCTTTCCAAAGCTATATTATATATTTCATCTTCACTCAAAAGAGTGTATTTAGTGTCACTACTATTGGCCCATTTTGTATCACAATAACTACAGTCAAGATTGCACCCCTTAAATCTTACAAATAGTGCCAACTGTCCTGCTCTTTTACTTTCGCCATTTATACTTTCAAATATTTCTACTACTTTATATCGGGGCATTACTTCACCTCATTGCTATATGTAGCACAGTTGGTTGGAGTTTCATAAACCGTGCTCTGCTTTAATGTAAATCCAATTTGCTTAAAATAATCATATATATATTTTGCAAAATTTTCAGCTGTAGGTCTAAAATCCATTTCTATTATTCTAAAATCATCCTCATATAATGCTTGTAACGTGGAATTTCTCATGGTTCCCTTTTCTATAATAAGAGAGTGGTCCCAATAATCTGCCAATTTTTTCAACTCCTCTTTCAACTGGCTAAAGTCAATAAGCATTCCTCTGTAAGTTCCCGTTTCTTGTAATTTTTCTCCATATATTTCTATTTTTATTGTCCACCGATGTCCGTGTATGTTTTTACATTTTCCATCATAATCAGCTAGAAAATGTGCACTGTCAAAACTTGCTTCACTCATTAAAGTATACATTAAATTTTCTCCTCAAAAAATAAAAAAGATAGACACACTAAGTCTATCTTTAAAAATACTATAAAAGTTTTCTAAAAATAGCCCTAGTTTTGTTTATAGACAGGATGGTACAAATGAACTGTCTTATTTAATTTTCCTAATTCTAGCACTAAATCGTGCATTTGTCAAAAATATTTTTCACTTGGATTTGTGATTTAGGATTTTTTTTATTTCTTCATTTTAGTTCTTTTGTTTTATTTCCATGTTATGACAGGTTTTTTTCTTGGAACAGTTCTTTTAAAGCTGATGTCTGGATATCCCATTAGCATACAAGACAAAATTACTCTATTTTCAATTCCAAGGAATTTTTTTGCACTCTCGCAGTTTTCGATGGCTCTCTTTATAAATCCAGAAAATAGCATTCCTAGTCCTTCAGCATTTGCCATTAGCTCCATATTAGCAGGGGCTAATCCACCATTTAGCAAATTTTCTTCAGTAACAATTATTAATACAGGGGCTTTAAAAAACATCATATCGCCCTTTCCACTTTTATAGCCATTATACATTTTTACCAATTTTGCTGCATATCGATTTAATGGACTATCATTGTCAGCAGACTTTTGTGCAAGGTCATAGAGACTGTCCCATAACAAAGGTTTCAATTGTTCCAATTTTTCTTGGACCACAATATATGAAGTGTCTTGGACATTGGCTCCAGTTGGAGTGTATCTCCCAGCTTCCAGTACTTTTTCTATTTTTTTCTTTTCAATAGGCCTTTCCTTATAGTGACGTATGCTTCTTCTAAATTTTATAAAATTTAACAAATTGTCTGATGAAATTGTAAAATCTTCCTTTGAATACTCCAATATTTCATCCATTGGATAATCATTCATAGAAACTGCGTTAGTAGGACATACCGCTATACAATGGCCACATCGCATACATTCTCCCCTTACATGTGCCTTATTTTCTTTCATTATTAAATTTTGAAAAAAGCAATCAGTAACACACATACCACAGTCGATACACTTTTCCTCGCTTATAATTACCATAAATATCCCTCCTAAATATTTTATACTCTCTCGGAATCTCTAACGCCGACATTTAGGGATTCTTTTTTTTGCTTTTCAAAATTTCCTCCACTTTTCTGAAATTTTTTTTAAAAAAGTCTTGAC
>JGI994J12354_10000080_pt1 | contig 85587 bp, 74 predicted proteins | sample IntmicLarv3ML3BL_FD_12354 | JGI IMG/M metagenome (IMG submission 12354) | reverse complement strand
GGTGATGTTCACGTCTGTGCCGCCGCCGGTTATAGTAGCGCCACCGGGAACGGTAAGCGCAGCATATTGCTCCTTGCCAGTGATTTCAGTCCCCGCCACAAGGGTGATGTCTGTAGAAGCGGAAACCACCACGGAGTAAGCGCTTGCCATACCGGAAATGGCGATTGCCCCGGCTTCTGAAAATGTGATAATGTTGTTTGCGTGTGACCAACCGGTACCGCTGTTAGTACCGCCGATGATTGATGTGATAATATCTGATAGGTTGTAGCTTGTGAAATAAGTCTGGATGCCTTGAATCACGCCCACGGTGATTCGCGGAAGTTCGGCGCTTACGGTGTAACCCTCAATAGTCGGCATAAAAGTGTACACACCTGTTTGGTTGCCGTCAAATGCTGGGGAGCAGTCCCAGGTGACAGGGATTGCCTGTTCTACTGTTGTAAATGCTGATTTGGATTCATCCGCTTGTGTGTTGGTGGTTTGTGTATCGGTATCTGACGTTTCACTGTCTGGTGTTTCGGTTTCCTGTGTTTCGATTTCTTGCGTTTCGATGTCTGGTGTTTCGCTATCCTGTGTTTCGATTTCTTGCGTTTCGATGTCCTGTGTTTCGATTTCTTGCGTTTCGATTTCTGATGTTTCGGTTTCCTGTGCTTCGGTTTCCTGTGTCTCGGTTTTGGTAGCAATTTGCACCGTTGCCGTTAATGTATCTGGCAAATTCACATCTGCTATCGACCCGCCGACAAGGACCGCCTGCTTTTCGCTGTCCTCACCCAGGGGTGCAAAGGCTGTAATCTCACCGCTTACAAGTCCCCCCCCCCTAGCAAATACGGCATTTAGGTCTGGTGCTGTGCCTATTAATATTGCTAGTATAAGCAATATAGATAGACCTTTCTTTTGTACATTCCTTATATTCATGTTAACTCCTCCTGTTTTCTGTTATTTTGCTAAATAAACATTTAGAGTAATTATATCATCTGGAGACACTAAAAAGCTGAAGGTTACGAAATTGTAACCTTCAGCTTTTTTTTGCAAAATATATAGAACTATTTTTTACCATGAAGTAAAATTTTCTTTATAAACAGGATTTCTATAAATTTCAGTTGTGATTTCTTCGGATGTATTTACGTTAATGATTTTTTCGGTCAGCAACAATTTTGTCTGCGAAGTACCTTGTCTATAATCTTTATCATGTTTTTGGAAAAAAGAGCATCCTACATAAGCATTATCTAATTGAGACTTTATATCTTCTACTAAAAAGAAATATAAAATGTTTTCAGGACTATCAGTCATAACATATTCACATAGATAGTCGGCATAAATTTTAGTATGTTGAATATATTCTTGATGGTTTATGAGAAAAATTAATTTGCAAGCATCAAGCATATTTTCAAGTTGTTTTAAATAAAACAATCGTTCATTAATAAAAAACTCTTCAAAAAATACAGATTTTGCTATATCAGTGAATGTTATTTTTTGTCTTAAGATTTCTCTATATATACGCTCTTTGTTTTTAGATGAAAAGTTAATGTCACTTAAATGTTGCAATCCTGTCAGATGAAAAAAAGACTTTTTGGGAAAACGCAATTGTAATTCAAACGTTTTGTTTTTTCTTCCTAATAGTATTCGATAGCCTATGTGCGTTAATTTTTCGAACTCAAGTGCCGTTTCATATAATAAGTCAGTCATGTTTATTTTCTCCATTATATAACAAAAGACCCTGCCAAAGCAGAGTCTTTCGACATGTTTCTTTTGAGCATATTTTCTTTCGACTTTTGAAAGTCTAGTCAGAATGTGGAAACTATGCAAAACCCCATTTTTGTCTGCGTATGTCACTTGTCTGACCAAGCCACATACATCTCATAGTAGGTAAACTACTAAGGCGACGAATAGATACTCAAGTTATCTATTACCATTATAATACTTGATATATACAATGATGTCAACGGATTTCAACAAAACTTACTTACACCTAAGTGCTATTGATTCTTCCTCTTCAATCACATCTATTGTCTTTACGTTTGTCTCTTTGACAATATTAATTCGGACAATATCTTATTTGTTTCGTGTTTTTCTTTAAATGCAAAAAATTCATGTCTCTTAAATGTTGCAATCCTGTCAAGTAAAAAAAGACTTCTTGGGAAAACGCAATTGTAATTCAAACATTTTATTTTTTCTGCCTAATAGTATTCGATAGCCTATGTACGTTAATTTTCCAATATCCTTTTATATCCGAACCAATCCGCTCAACTATGCCCTTTTCCTTCAAAGCCTTGATGATTAAAGAGACCGTCTTTCTACTGATAGATGTCTTCTCTGCCAAAATAGCATAGGTGTATGCAGGGTCCTCCTGTAGTAAAGAAAGAACCTCCGCCTCCCTATCAGTCACCCTATCAGTCACCCTATCAGTCACCCTATCAGTCACCCGGTAAAGAGATGAACGAACAATTCGCTCTTCAGGAGCCGAAAACTTTATCATTATATCTCCAGGGTTAATTGTAAATTGTGGTTTCGCAATACCATCTTCTTGACACGCACTACAAATTTTTTCAATACCACGCCCCCAACTTTCGATAAAACCTGCTAGATAAAACACATGGGCAACATTAGGATTAAATGGTATCGACGTATGCTTTGTCATTAGGTTATCAATCGTCCAGCTTTCAGGTAGTTGACCACTGTTAGCAATATAAAGTTTATCTTCATATACACTAATTTGAACTGGTATACCTCGCGAATAATTCGAGTGGCATAACGAATTCAACAGTGCCTCTCGCAAAGCTACTTCTGGTACAAAATATTTTTCAATCCGCTGCATCCCCTCATAAGTTATTTTGGCTTTCATGTATTTTAAATATAATAATTCCACAATCTTATCAATTTGAACTAAAATAGAACCATGAACTTCATCTTGATACATTAAGTCCGCATCTGATTCAAAGTAACCTATTTTGGTATACGCTCCAAGCTGCCACTTTTCTGGGTCTTCGCTAAATAACAGCATGGCCGCATTAGTCAAATAACCGGCATTAGTTAGATGTAACTTTTCCATCAAAACTTCTGTCTGCTCGTCTAGTACCGCTTTATCGATACGCCCTTTTTTTACCGCCCACTTCTTAAAACTCTTTATCGCACTATCATCGATATCATCCATCGTAAAGGTTGGCAATGGCATATTATCCCAAGTCACACCTCGACGGTGCAAAATAAACCTTTCCAATTCAGGACCAGATAATTTTTGGTTGGTACTCCCACTACGATAATAATATTTTCCCTTGCAAGAAATAGGAATAGGGTATGGTGGTACTTCAATCGCAATATAATCTTTACTATTTTTCTGCAATAAATTAATGTTTACAATAATTCCCAAGGCATCACGTATTTTATTCGGTAAATCTTCAAGCAATCTATGTGAGTTATTAACACCAACTACAACGCCAGCATCATTTACACCAATATAGAGTTTTCCCCCTTGTGTATTTGCAAAGCCACATAGCCATGCCAAATATTCATCTTTCCACTTTATTTTCCATTCAATATTTTGTTCTTCTGCCATATTCCCCTCCAATCTCCGAAAATCTATTGCATATAATTATAACACACTCAACAATGCCAAAAAATACTTTGCAAGAAAATATCATTTAAATACGCAAGAGACTCTGGCTAATTGGCAATGGGCTTTGGTAGTATTTTTACATTAATTCATCTTGGATGAAAATTTTCAATCCCGCTTAAATAAAAGTTTTTTCTTATTGGAATAGCTGAAATCTAAATTGATAATTAGTTCTTTTAAAAGCGTCCATTCTTGAATTTCTGGGATATATGACATTCGTAAAATTTTGTAATCTATAATTTTTTCTGGTAGCGAGTAATTAAATACGACGATATCTGGTTTTATTTGGTTTAGCAGGTTGTTGGTTATTGATTCATTGTGAATGAAAATGCCTTCTACCCCACTAGGAAGAAGGGTTTTGGCTAATGTTTCTAAATATGCTGTAAATCCGGCTTCGCCTTCAAAGGAATATACTATTTTCTTGGCTTGTGGCTTCTTGGTATAAGTAAACTGGCCGGAAATCATCGCCAACTGTGCCGCCAAGCTATGGATGTTAAAGACGGGGAATATCGCTTCTTCGTCTAGCTCTGATAGGCACACAACCCAAGTATCGTAAAGTGAGCCTAAATTATCAGTTACGTATTTATTTATATCGGACGAACCCATTTGAAACATTGGCGAAATCTTGGTTAGTAAGGCAGTATTAGTAAAATATGCTTGATGCACCGCGTAAAAATTCGCTCTATCTTCTATATTAATCTCTAATATGTCGGCCATTGTCTTGATGATTTCTAAAATATTTTCTTGATAGGGTTCATTGTCTTTTTCTTCATAATATAAATCTCTATTATCATCAGGTAAATAGATAACGGTATTAAAGCTGACAACATAGGCCCAGATACTCTCATCTTCGGGAATGTTGGTCTTTTGTAAGTGATTGGTAATTTCATTTTCGTATATTTTTTTTATTTCTTGATAGGACTGACGTTTGCTTATCCGTGCTTTAAACTGTTCATCTATTTGAACAAAGTTATCGTTTTTGACGCGGTCTTTGGTTATTGTTAGCCATCTTATTATTTGGGAATGGCTAAAATTCATCAGTCTATTATTGTGCTTTTGGTATATTTTTTCCATGTTGCGGTAAATGGCATAGCAATATTCGAGTTCTTTTTCCCAGACGTGTTGGTAAAACTCTTGGAATTCGCTGAAATATGTATAGGCAAAATAGCGAATATTGGCTTCATCACCGACGAATTTTACATCGTAGTATGATAAGCTGCAACCAAAATCTTTTAGGGTTTGATTGATGTGTCTAATTCTAGAGCGGATTGTTGACTCTGACGAAAATAGTTTGTCGGCTAATTGATGGATATTCAAACCTTTTTCTAGGAAAGCGTGTTCTAATACTTGAAATGTTCTTGTGTTTTTTGCTATTTCGATAATGATAATATCTATTGACTGGTCATCTTCGTTGTATAATTTGACATTATTTTCATTGATTGATAGCGACATGGTCTCGGGTATTATGGTTTTCGTGAAGTTTAGGGTTGTTACGACGGTGCTTTTGGAAACGCCTAACATTCGCTCTAAGTCTTTAATCGTAACCTCATGCTTGGATTTGTAAAGGATTTCTAAAATTGTCATGCTTCTTTTTAATCGTTTATCATATATAACTTTGTAAAATAATTTCTCCATAATAAATCGCCTTTCATGTCCGTTAATTGCTTGATAAATTGACGCATCAAACCCGCTTAATTTTTTTTCATTATAACACGAAATTGATGTAATCATCTACTTAACTTGCTTTTTAGTTTAATTTTCAGAGTGGTGGTGCGCCTACTTAGCTTGCTTTTTTAAGTTATGCAAAATTGATGCAATCATCTACTCTTCTTTTTTACAAAAGATATATCCTTGTCCGCGCAATGATGAAATGGCATAGCCGGCTAATTCGATTTTCGGCCGCAAACGTGAGATGGCAACTTTTAGAGAATTTTTGTCATCGGCCAAGGGAAGTTTCCAGGCTTTTTCGTAGACGTTTTTTGCCGAAATAAGTTGCTCTTCATTTTGGGCAAATAGTAGTAATAGCGAGAATTCTTTTGGCGTCAAGGCTAGGTCTTCGTCATTAATGAGAGCTTGGTTCGCCAGAAGGTCGAGGGTTAATATCCCTTTTTTGATTATCTGGATTGGGGCTTTTTCCATCTGGTGACGACGCATTGCCGCGTCAATACGGGCGAGTAGTTCTTCGGGGTGAAAGGGCTTCGTGATGTAATCATCGCCGCCATAATGCAAGCCTTGCATTATCTGTTCGTGCTGGGTTTTGGCTGTGAGAAAGATGATATGGGCGGTCGTTTTTTTGCGAATTTCTTTGCAAAAGGCTATCCCGTCGCCGTCGGGAAGTTCGACATCTAGCAGGATAATATCGGGCGATGATTGGTTAAGGGCTGCTCGGGCTTGGCTAATGGTAAGGGCCGTGGTAACCATATAACCGCGTAGGGCTAGGGCGCGGCTGTTTGATGTGTTTAATTGCTCGTTGTCTTCTACTAATAGGATGAATCCTTTGTTGTTCATTGTAGTCCTCCGTTATGGTGAGGTTTTTGGGGGTATTGTGGTTTTCTTTTAGAGTGAAGTTCTTGGATTTCTATTTTGGTTCTCTTTTAGGGTGATGCTCTTGGGTTTCTATTTTGGTTCTCTTTTAGGGTGAAGTTCTTGGGTTTCTATTTTGGTTCTCTTTTAGGGTGATGCTCTTGGGTTTTATTGTAGTCCTCTTTATATATTGGAAGTGTAACTGTTACCTTTGTTCCTTTTTCTAATATGCTTTCTATTTGAATTGTACCGTCGTGAGTGGTAATTATTTCTTTGCAAATGGCCAGGCCAATGCCACTTCCGGTTTCACCGCCTTTTACTCCGCGCTCAAAAATATCGGGTAATAGTTCTGGCTTGATACCAACGCCGGTGTCTTCGATATATATTGTCACCAAATCTGAACTTGATATAATCGATATTGTAATACTTCCTGACGTTGTATGATTTTTGGCATTTTGTAGAAGATTGAATAGCACTTGTGTCAATTCTGCTGGATTGCCAAATATTGGTGGTACTGGTTGGTTTGTTTGGGGATCGGCAAATCTTGGTGGTACTGGTTGCTCTGGTTGGAGATTATCAAATGTTGATGGTACTGGTTGCTCTGTTTGATGATTACCAAATGTTGGTGGTACTGGTTGGTTTATTTGGGGACTGCCAAATGTTGGTGGTACTGGTTGGTTCATTTGGGGATTGTCAAATGTTGGCGGTATTGGTTGGTTTATTTTAGGACTGCCAAATGTTGGTGGTACTGGTTGGTTTATTTTAGGATTGCTAAATATTGATGATATTGGTTGGTTTATTTGAAGCTTCAGAGTTATGTTACTGCGCTCTAATATCGGCATGTACAAATTTGCTGTCTGCTTAATCAATTCACCAAGGTCAATCGGGATTCGCTCCATTGCTTGTTGATTTGATGCCGTCATATTCTTCATGCTATCAATTAAATTTGCTACTCGTTTTGCTTCAAAGGCAATTGTGTCAAGGTCGGCTGTAGTCTGGCGGTCCATCCCTTTGTCTTTTAGCTCCATGGCTACAAGTCCGGCGTAGCTAGATAGGATGGCAAGGGGCGTTCTGGCCTCATGTGAAATGGTCGACATAAGCTTTTCCTTTAATATATTCATGTGGTCAAGGGTTGCATTTTCATTGGCAAGCTGCCGTTCATTCTCCTGGGCATCAAGCATGGCCTTTTCGGTTTCCGCATGTCTAACCGACATTGCCAAGGAGTAGCAAGAAACAAAAAAAACCATGCCAATTGGGGTCATAAAAAAGTGGCCATTAATTGGCGGAATGATGGTAATATTTTGATGATAAAGAATATCATTTACCGTTAAACTGCCTAGGACTAGCATACCGACAAAGGATAGATAGTTTTCTAGTTTACCAGCTCGCAATGACATGCCTAGACGCCCAAAGATATAGCCAATCATCAAAACGGAAATTATATGAAAACCAACAATCACGCTGGTAAAAATCTGAATATCTAGTATCAATGTCAATAGATATAGGCCAGATATCAGGTAATAACCACGGGTGATATAGCGATTCATCAGCTTGGGATGCAAGGCTTCTAAAAATAAAACAAAGAGGGCACAGGTAAAAAAGAGTATCGCGTATTCTAAGCGAATTCCCACGGCAAAGGTATAGTCTGGCACAAACATTAAGAATAATTTCTTGTTCATTAAGGCCAACAATAAACAACATGCGGCGAAGATTAACTCGATTTTACGATTTCTGTTTAGGAGAAATAAACCAATATGGTGCAAAAATGTCGCAATCAGGCAACCGACTATTAAAAAGCTGACTGAAAGGGCAATATTATTTCGTTCGACAATATTCTCGGTCGTGCCGATTATGAAATTCGGTGCACCACTGCCTTCTTTATGAACAAAATTGGCGGTCTGAACTAAAATGGTCGTGGTTTCACTTTTGGGTGAGAAGTAATAGGTTCTCTCTAAGGTCCGATGCTCGGTATTCGCTCGGGTCGTGCCTGGCACTCCGACGCTGTCTATTTCACTGTCATCAATAAAGATACGCATGGCATACTCTGCCGTCATCATTGATATGCCATAATAGGCATCTGGGGGCAGCGCTAGCTTGATGATGTGGGTTGCATGTGAGGTATTCATGGCTTCTGTCTGGCCTAAGGAGCGAAATGTCTCTGTGATATTGCCGCTTTGTAGGTCCTTGGGGGTGTAAAGTTGATGGGTTATACTTTGCCAAGCTCTGTTGGAAATATGGTAAACGGCATTTTCAAAATTGTAATCAGCTAGGTCATAAACCCCATTGGCTGTTGGTAATTCAACCATATCGGGCTGTGGCGCAAATAGGAAGCCTATCCATAGGGCTAGGACTAGGGTGAAAAAAATGATACTGTAGTAGATGTTGTTTTTCAGAACTTTGGAGTGTGCTTTTGCTGCCTTCATGCTACTACCGCCTTTCATGTTGCTGTTTTTGGGGTTGGTGCTGTTTTTTTGTGTTATTGCTGTTTTTTGTGTTGTTGCTGTCTTTTATTGTGTTGTATGGATTTTTGTTAATTTAGTTTATTATAATTCAACTGGAATGTAAATGGTAAGTTGAAAGGACAGGAGTTAATTCCCCTAACAGTTTAGGGGGATTATTCCTGTCCTTTTCTAATGACTTACTTTCTTATCCTATTATTTTTTGTGTTTCTTTTTGTAATCAGTGATGGCATCAAACATTGCCTTTAAGTTCTCTGCTGTTGTCTGCCCTTGGATATTATGGACTGTATTAAATACATATCCACCACCCTTAGCAAAGAGATTGAGACGATTACTCACTTCTTCATAAACTGCTTCGGGGTTTCCAAATGGCAAGGTTTTTTGCGTATCTACACCACCACCCCAGAAAACAAATTTATCGCCCCATTTTTCTTTTAACTCTTTCCCATCCATACCACTAGCTGACAATTGAACTGGATTTAGAATATCAATCCCACATTCGTGAAAGTCTGGTAAGAAATTCATAATCGCTCCACATGAATGGTAGAATGTTTTCCAAGTCGTATTTTCATGAATCCAGTCATTAATTTTTTGATATCTGGGCTTATAAAATTCCCTAAAGGTATCCAATGACATAAACGGACCATTTTGTGTGCCAAAATCAGTTCCTGAAACGCACATTACCTGAATTTTATTACCGCAAGCTTCAAAAATCCGTTTTGCATTTTCAAGCCCGGCCTCTAAATGCATATCTAATACTTCATGAACATAATCAGGGCAAACTGAATGTGCCATCATAAAGTTTGGCAAATCACGGATTCCCGCTGGGTGCTTAACACTTGGTCCAGGAATAATAGCAAAGTCACCTAATGCTGCTAAATTACCACTATATACTAAGCCATATCCAGTATTTTGATAATAATTATCACAAGTCTTTTCTAATTCTGATAATTGACAATCATTCAAAACGGTATAGTCATTCTTAAAATCTTCGATAGCGCCAATAGTATCTTCGTCAAAATTAGTATTTCCTCTCGTAATATTATCAAAAAAGAAACCATCTTTTGGCATCATTCCACTAGGTGGTACCGACATATCACCTTGTGGATAGATATAAGTTCGTCCAGCCTTATCAACACTTGTATTAAATTCAAGCGGCACATCAACTGCTAATCCGCTTTGCATTTGCCATGGCTTTTTACCCTTATTAGAAAAACCAAAAATCGTTGATTGACCAGCTACATCAACACAATCTAAGTGCAATGTTTGACGTAGCTCTTCGTCAACTTCACCTAATAATTGCAAGGGTTCATTAATAAAAATCTTCTCATCCTTCATCCCCAAAATATTTTTTAATTTACTAAGTGCATTGGCATTAATCCCCGTTACTGATGTCGACCCCATATCTACCACTAATTCGTCTGGCTCAAGATGATTCAATGTTTGGTTTAATCGCTCTCTACTGCTTGCCATATTATTTTCCTCCTACTATTATATAATCTTAAAATCACGCACACTACATACTTGATTTCCCTTGCTATCAATATATGCAGCCACAAATCGATAGCTGCTTTCCTTATCTGCTGGTATCTCTACCTCAAATGACTGCTGATTAATTCCATACGCTTCCACCACATATGATTGTTCACTTTTACTAAGCACTTCTTCATCTCTATAAAGGCTTAATGATACTTCACCTTCCCGCCGACAACCCTCGTCATTATATAAAGACACTACCAAGTCCTTTACGCCAGTTACATACTCTTCTGACCAATCTTCAATACAAATCCCCAATGGGGCAAAGGCATCGGTCATATACTTTTTAAAAGCGGGATGATAAGAGGGATTGGCAATATCTGGTAGAAAAGCATCACTAGTTAATCCTCTTGGTTTGCTATAAGTAAGCCCACAGAAATACATAACCGCAGCAACTTTTCGCCCACTCCGCCAAAACTCTGTTAGTTTAGCAACCGCCTTAGCATAATATACACGCCTTTGTTCAGTTGTCGCATCAGGCAAAAGATTTTCATAAAGTTCTCTTGTCAATGCGGTTGGCTGACCATGACGGTCAATCCATAACCATGCATATTCATTGATAATCCGTGGATTATTCGGTGTCAATTCGGGATTGCTTGTTCGTGAAAAAGTAAAAAAGTGGGGCATACTCGGTGCCGGATCCTTGTCCTGCTTATTAATATCAGCCATTTTAAAATTAGCGTCACAGAAAAAATAAGGATGACATTCTATTGAATCGGTTTCTGCTGCCGGCGGACACCAGCCATTATCCCATGGACGATTCGACAAATCGACCCCTAATTCTCGTATCTTTTTGACCATAATGTAAGTCAAAAAGGTCTGTGTTTCATTTTGAATATCCCAAATAGCTACACACGGATGATTCGCTCTTTCATTTATCCAATCAATCAATTCGGGGATAATTGTTTCTTCTATTGCTGGTAAGTTCTTGCCAAAAACTGGGTATTTTCCATCTAAATTTTCGATACCCCACCAAAGTGGGTCCGTTGGATCATAAGAAATATTCATATCCTCAGCAAATTCTCGCCAGATTGTCGTATCCATTCGCTCCACTTCATACCAGATTGGATATTCGTCTTGGATTAGGAAGCCTAATTCATCTGCCAACTCATACCACAGCTCTGGTGGAAAACCAATACAATAACGAATACTGTTCATGTTCATGTCTTTAAAACTTTGTAATATTTCTCTCGCCCATTCTAAATCCCATGGCAAGACTGCACGATTAGGGTCCTCAAAGAAACGATACATCGTAATATTATTGCCACGCAAATAGTATGGCTTGCCATTTAACATTGGTATTTTACTATCTTTATCAAAACAAAAATGACGCATCCCAAAACGACTACTATTATTATCACCAATTGTCTCTACATCAATCTTATAGAGAAATGGATCCTCTGGACTCCATAAATGAGCATTGGGAATTGTTATTTCAACACTCTTTGTTATCGTACTATTGGCCGGAATCTCAATACCCGCTACTATTGTTGTCGCAATCTGATTAGTACTTAGAACCTCTTCAATCTTAATATTGGCATCGGTTACAATGGCTTGCTCCAAATGATTTTGTAAAGTCACCTGCACCTTAATAACATCTAAACTAGGCTGTGGTGCTACCTGAATATATTGTACAACGGGATTTTCTGATAATATCAATGAGACATCATCATAAATACCTGGTATATATTCAAATTTCTCTTTGTCATAACCAACAGGATGACCTAATGAATTATCTTGAGTTCCCATTGCCCCAATCTTGATTATTAAAGTATTCTTTCCCACCTGAAGATATGGTGCGATATCAACACATGCTGGTGTGAAATTAGGGTGATGGTCACATATATGTTGACCATTTAGATAGATGTATTTACCCCAAAAAGCTTTACTTATTTTAAGGGTTGCAACACTTGGCAGCTCGCCTTCGATATGAAACTCTTTTTTATACCATGCCGCACTTCCTAACACTGGTTCATCAGCCATATCCCAAAGACCTGGCACGGCAATTGTATTGGTGAAAGTTTCTGGAATTGACTCTAGCTTAGAATCAATATAAGAAGCCTGGATTTCCCATCGACCATTCAGCGAAAATACTTGTCGCCCTTTTAAGCCTTTCGCCAATTTTATTGTTGATACTGTATTCATACATTTCCTCCCAACAAATCTACCCTTTTAATACTTACAAGTTCTTGCCATTTTCACTAATAATTTTTTGGTACCAGTGTCCTGAATCTTTGATGATACGCTTTTGGGTTGCATAATCTACATATACCATACCAAAGCGTTCTGAATACCCTGCTGCCCATTCAAAGTTATCCATAAATGACCACTGGAAGTAACCTCTAATATCACAACCTTCATCAGATGCTCGTCCTAACTCACCTAAATACCTTGCTAAGAAATCAATACGATTAGGGTCATGAACCTTACCACCCAAAGAAATCACATCATGACAAGAAAGTCCATTCTCGGTAATATAAAGTGGCTTTTTATAACGTTCACCCAAAAATTTCGCACCCCAGTATAAACATTCTGGTGTCACTGGCCAATTAAACGCCGTTCTTGGAAATCCTTCATAACGCTTTACCACTTCTGGTTTCCCCGCTTTGCCCATTTTCACCTTCTGACCATTATAGATATTTTGTCCGTAGAAATCTAACGGTTGTGAGATAAGCTCCAAATCGGCTTTGGTAATCTCTGGTAGATAATCATAATAACGTTTTAAGGCTTCCTCGGGATATTCTCCAAGGATAACTGGGTCACTCCACCAAGCAACATTCCAGGTCCAGTCCGATAATTGTTCTGGCGTTCCAAATAAATGCATCTTAGCTGCTTCAATATCTTCTGGTTGGTCAGTGGCAGGACAGCTCATTGTTCCTGTTGGTGCATACCCTATCTCAATATCTTGTCTGGCCGCCACTCGCATCATCTTAACAGCCATCCCATGTGCTTTTAAGACATTATGTGACATCTGAAAAGTATCCCGAATCGGTACCTTTAATCCAGGGGCTTGTTCAGCCTGCAAGAAGCTAATCCCAATAAAACACTGTGGTTCATTGAGCGTAAAATAATGCTTTACTCGGTCCGAATAACGTTCCACAATAATCTTGGCATATTCACCGAACCAGTTTACAATTTCACTATTCATCCAACCACCTTTTTTATATAATTCATAAGGTAGGTCCCAATGGTATAACGTGATAAAAGGCGTGATATCTGCTGCTAAAAGCTCATCTATTAAATCACTATAAAACTGAATTCCAGCTTCATTAACCAAACCGGTTCCACTTGGTAGAATCCGTGCCCAATTTATCGAAAAACGATATGCCTTAAGTCCCATTTCTTTCATAATCGCGACATCTTCGCAAAAACGGTGATAATGGTCACAAGCGACATCTCCTGTGTGACCTTCATATACACGACCTTCTTCCTTACAGAAAACATCCCAAATATTCAATCCTTTACCGTCATCATATGCCGCTCCTTCGATTTGATAAGCCGATGTTGCCGCACCCCACATAAAGTCATCTCTAAATCCCATTATCCATACCTCTTTTCTTTTATCCAGTTAGTAAAGGGTAGATAATCCTTTTCAACATTATCTACCCTTGGCAATAAAATTTCTATTTTTCAGTACTGTCAAAGTCCCAGTTTAATTTTTCAAAAAGTGCTCTGCGACTATTCGTATCAAAATCTAATACCTCATCAGCATATTTTGCTACTTCTTTGGCAACCTTTCGTGGAACAACAATCACTCCATCTCCATCGGCAACAATAATATCCCCGGGGGTAACTGTTACTCCACCAATGTTAACCGGAACATCTTTTTGGTCAAATTGAAGCTTACATTGAACCATTGATTGGGAAACAAAATGTGACCATACTGGAACTTTTTGCATAATAACTTCGTCTGTATCACGAACCCCTGAGCCATTCATCACAAAACCGCGAACCCCTCTAAGAAGTGCTCCTAAGGTATTCTCTGAACCCATTAAACCAACATTCACGCCACTAACATCAATAGCCATGAAGTCACCTTCTTCAATCTCGTCTGCCCATGGATAAGTACAAACATTATTATAGTACCAACCTTGCCATTCACTGTATGCATCACCTTTCTCAGTTGGATAAGGTCCTTCATAAGGCAAATAACGCACGGTTCTAGCAATACCTACCGCTCTAGTTCTATATAGTGGTCGAACCTTCGCATCAACTGTTCCAAAATTATGATAACCAATCCAGTCTAGGGCATCGCGAACGTCTGCCACTCGAAAATCTTTGAATAGCTCTAGTAAAATTTTATTTTCTTCTCTAAGTTCGTCTGTATAAGTCATATTTTCCTCCAATATATCATGCTTGTTTTAAATAAATAACATTAGTAATGGCATCGTTGCTAATGAAAAAATAGTTGAAGCTACAAATAATTCCGATGCATATAAAGAATCTCTATCATAACGATAAGCAAATAAGATAATATTCGCTGCAATCGGACATGCCGCTGCAATAATTATCGTTCCGATAATGGTCTTGGGATAGCTCGTCAGCGAAAAAATCCCTATCATCAGAAATGGTATTACTATTAATCTAATCAAACACACCTTATAAACTCGCATTACTTTGACGATTTTACCGATGTTCGCTTTTGATATTGTAACTCCAGCAATAATCATTGCTAGTGCCGTATTAGTTCCTCCTAGGATTTCTAGTGGTTGCATCAAGACTCTTGGCATCTCCACCTTCAAGAGAAACGTAATAAATCCGGTAATAGTTGCCAAAAAAGCCGGTGCCAAAAAGGCTTTCTTAATTAATGAACGGTCTTTGACTCCACTCATAACCATCACACCATGGGTCCACATCAACAAATTAGAAACCGTCAGAAATGCGGTTAAATAAAAAACCCCTTCTGAACCAAAAACACCTTGTATCAATGGTATCCCAATAAATCCTGAATTAGAATAAATACATGCATACTTTTCTATTGCTTCTATTTTTCCATCTTTTTTAAAGTACAATGTATGAGTAACCAATAAATTAATTGCAAATGTTAGCACTGATAAACCTATCGCTATGAATAATCCTTTTAACAATGCTACTTCAAAAGGTCTTTGATAAGATATAAAAATAACTAGCGGATTCACCAATAAGAGCAGAAACGCTGAAAGTTTCTTATTGGTTTCTTCATCAATTAAATTTACTTTTGCACATAATAATCCAATTACCATAATGATAATCATTGTTACAATTTGATTGAAAGAAATTAATGCTAGCTCCATCTTATCACCTTTTCATCAAAAGACCTCTTTCGCCAACGTAAGGGAACTGTGGTAGAAAAAGGTCTTTTGGTTTTTAACTTAGTCCTCGCGCTCTAAAACTGCCTGTGCCTCTGCTGCAAACTGTTCTGCTCCTTCTTGAGCAGTTATCATTTTATGAACTACTTGTTCAGCAATACTTGTATAAAGCTGTTCAATCTCGGTTGCACCTAGTGGCTGTGGAACATCCGGACCTGCAATTTGCATCATATCATTAACAAATGCTACCCCTTTTTGCTGTGATTCAGATAATACATCCATAATTCGTTCACCCATTTTAGAGTTGGCAGGAACCCCTTGTTCCAACAAGAAAATATCAATTGCATCGCCGTTATTGACAAAGAAATTAATTAATCGCGCAGCGGCTTCTTGTTCCTCTAGGGCTGCAGCGGCTGAAACCGTAAAGTATGAGCCAGTTACAATTTCTGAACGGTTGGTTTGGTTTACATCCATCGGAAAACGAATAATATCAAAAATTCCATCAGATGCATTTTGCCATAACTCTAGTTGGTTTACTGGAAATACTTGTAGTGCTACTTCGCCTGTTGCCAAAGCCCTTTGTTCCAGTGGTTTCTGAGCATCTTCTAACCATTCAGATGGTTGTGGTACTGCTCCATACGCTCTTAAATCTTGCCAGAATTCCCACCACTGTGCCAATCTTGCGGTATCAATATCGACATTCCCATTAGCATCAAAGACATCTTTACCCATCTCTCTTGCAAATGAACGATAGTGAATTAATTGATCATCGAGCGGTCCACTAAACCAAGTTCTCTCGCCTGATTCTTTTGCTCTATCAGCATATGCTTTTGATTCTCTTGCAAAATCTTCCCAGGTCCAATCCTCATTGCTGGCTGGATAATCAACACCATATTTGTCTAACAAGGTTGTATTTGCCAAGTATGCTTGGAAAGTAACGCCTTGTGAAACCATGATAATATTTTCGCCCACGCGACCTGCTTCGACTACTGCTTCATCAATGTTGGTAGTATCAATAGTACCATTTTCAATAAATGGTTCTAAGTCTGCCAGCACGCCACGAAGCGCATAATCAGTTACATAGAGTGGATTCATACCAAATAATGTCGGTGCATTTCCACCCGCTGACTGGGTCGACAGGCGAACCCAAAAGTCTTCCCATGTTGCTGGCTCTCTTAAAACTTTCACATCAGGATTAGCTTCCTCAAACAAATCACAAATAGCATTATAACGTTCGTTTCGTTCTTCTGAGCCCCACCATGAGAAACGAATTTCGGTCACACCACTACTCGCTGTTTCACTTACCTTGGTATCGGTAGTATCATCACTACCTTCAATGGTCTCATCTGCCTTACCTTCACTTGCCTTTTGTTGCTGACCACAAGCCGCCATTGTTAAAACCATGGCAATTACTAACATTACTGCTAACATCTTTCTTCTTAACATTTTTAATTCCTCCCTTTTCTTTTAATTTTTATCTGTTTACCCTTTAACACTGCCAGCGGTAACGCCTTCTATCAGATATCTTTGTAAAAATACGAAGATTAAGAAAAGCGGAACTAATGACAGAATAGACATCGCGAACATCTCACCCCACGAACTACTTCCTGTTGCATCTACAAATTGACGTAGTGCTAATGAAACAGGGAATAATTTTATATCGGTAATATAAATAAGTGGCGAGAAGAAATCATTCCAGGTCCATATAAAGGTAAAGATACCAGTTGTAATAATTACTGGTACTGATAACGGTATAACAATTTTGCTATAGTGTTTCCATGGACCACAGCCATCTATAAGTGCTGCCTCATCTATTTCTCTAGGAATTCCACGCATGAATTGCGTCATCATATACACAAAGAATCCCTGTACTGCAAAGAAGCTTGGCACAATCATTGGTAGGTATGTATTAAGCCACCCTAATTTATTAAACATGACATAGCTTGGCAACAAGGTAACATGCATTGGTAACATCATTGACCCTAACATAACTACAAACCAAAACTTTTTAAATTTGAATTCCCGCTTAGCAAAAGCATATGCGGTTAAACTACAGGAAATAACATTAGCTATAATATTAGCTCCGGCTAATAAAAATGAATTAAGGAAAAATCTAGTGAAGCTCACCCCGTTAACACCTCGCCACCCTGATATATAATTTTTGAAGGACATATTCCCTGAGAACAACCCCATTCCTTGAAAAATATCGATATCTTCCTTAAATGAACTACTCAACAACCAAATGAGTGGGTATAACAGTACAAGTCCAAATCCTAGAATAAAGAAATAGTAGATTAGTGACTTTGGTTTTAATTTTTGTTTCGCTTTTGACTTCATCTTTTATCTCCCTCACCTTTATTCATCATCATTAAATACCCAGAACTTAGAAGTAGCGAAAATCAAAGCTGCTACTACTGCAATAATAATTAGTAGAATCCATGCCATTGCTGATGCATAACCCATCCTAAATTGCCCAAAGGCGGTAATAAATAAGTACAATGAATAAAATAATGTCGAATTAAGTGGTGCCCCCGTCCCGCCACTGATAATGTATGCCGAAGTAAAGGCTTGAAAAGCATTAATCATATTCATAATAAGATTGAATAAAATAATTGGTGTCAAAATCGGCAGTGTAATTCCGGTAAATTGATGCCACTTACTAATTCCATCAATACTTGCTGCCTCATAATAATCCTCGGGAATCTGTTTTAATGCTGCCAAGAATATAACCATCGAAGCCCCAAACTGCCAAATTGCTAGTATAATCAAAGTGTACAGTGCACTTTGTGGTGATGCTATCCAGTTGATACCTTCAATCCCAAGCATTGCCAAAAACTTATTAACTAAGCCCGTCTGGTTAAAGACCTGACGCCACAAAATCGCAATGGCAATACTTCCACCAAGCAATGATGGCAAATAGTAAATTGCTCGATAAACTCGTGTTCCTCTTCGATTTTTTTTCAACAAAACTGCAATTGCCAGAGCAAATATTAGTTGTAATGGTACACTTAAAAAAACAAAGCGAAACGTAACTTTAACGCTGACTATAAATTTAGGGTCTGCGAACAAACGTACATAATTTTCGAGTCCTGCAAATCTTGGTGCTGTCAACATATCAAAATGGGTAAACGAAAAATATAGCGATGCTCCCATTGGAATAAGCCTGAATATAAGAATCCCCAGCAACCATGGTATTAAAAACAAATATCCGACATAAGACTTTTGTTGTTTCTTGTTTCTTTTTAATGCTGTAATAGTAATTCCTCCCTCCATGCTAACATTAAATTAATCATCTGCTTTTCATCACCCTTCCTCTATGACGTATACACATAATATGACAGAAATAACGATGGTTCTACTCCATTTCTACTGAATCCTACTCAAAAATTCAGATATCTCATCTTAACGATATTTCAATCAGGCTACTACAATTGCACAAAAAACAAGTGTAAATGTCTAGCCTTCAATAATTAGCTTTAACATTTACACCCGTATTTTCAAAGCATCCACTGTGGATAACAAACCTTTATTATTATGGTCGTTAAAATTTCCCTATCCCTTTACGGTACTGCGTTGGCGTGATTCCTCTGACTTTTTTGAAATTACGATTAAAACTTTGAATACTGTCAAACCCTACAGCGTAACAGATTTCCATTATCTGCATATTTGTTGTCCGCAAATATTTTTCGGCTTCGCGAAGACGAACCTGATTGACATACTCCAGAAATTTAAAACCAGTCTTTTGTTTAATAAACATCGAACAATAATTCTTACTCATATTAAGACGCTCGGCTAACATTGAAAGCGTAATTTTGCCTTTTAATGACTCTTCAATAAAAGTACGTATCTCGACTGTGGTATCTGATTCTTCTACAACATCCGCCCTAATTCGTTTGACAATCAACTGCTGCTTACCCAGTAGGTTAATTGTAAATTCAGCAACCTTTGCCGTTATATACAGTTCATTGTATTTTTTGTAATTGGCAAACATAATATCATTGAAAATGCTTCGCAAAGTTTGGTCATTACTAATCACTAAGCTTTCCTCATATAGTTTTTCAATCTCCACTTTATTCATATCACGGATATTTTCAATCGGAAGTCGCGCTACATAAATGACTGCTCCTTCACTTGATTCTTCGAAGAAATGCAAAATATTACTAGAGATAACTAAAAATTCTTTTTCTTTTAATGTGACTTTCGTCTCACTTATATCTATCGTCAAACTGCCTTTATACATGTATATTAGCTCAAGCTCTGGGTGCCAATGACAAAATTTATCAAATCCCAGTAGCAGCACATTGCCGCTAACATTTTCTTTCGCAATCATCTTCAAAACTTTACATGAATGTCCCATCATCAATCTCCTATTTTAGCGTAGATTCACGTAAATTATATATCTTATACAACATTCGGTCAATATTTAAACTTTCTTCTTGAATTCTCTTGCAAGCTAAATCAGAGCAAAGAGTCTGCTTGAAGACTCGCCGCGCCGAGCGTTCTTCCAATTAAGCAAGTGCGCATCCCGCCAAGCTTTTTTGCTTTATAGGAGACCTTTCCTATAAAGCAAAAGACCGAGCACAATTGGCTCGGTCTTTTGTATCTAGCAGTTCGTATTATTAGCTACTAAATTTTCTTGCTATTTCTTTATCTTTGACAAGCTGTGCCTGCAATGCTGCTAGTGAGATAAATTTTTGTTCTGACCTTTGAAAATGCAAAAGCGAAACCTTAGCTTCTAAACCATACAAATCTTCATCACAATCAAAGAGATATGTTTCAATTCCAACCACCTCACTACCTACGGTTGGCTTTACACCAATGTTACTAACACTCTGATAATATCGCCCACCGATTAATGTCGTTGAAGTATATACACCAAAGGGCGGCAATTGTTTAGTGGTCTCTGGTATTTGATTAATCGTTGGCATTCCTATCGTACTGCCTAATTGCTGACCTCTTATTACCTCACCAGTGATGAAATAAGGATAGCCTAGTAGCTCATTACTTTTGGCGATATTACCTTTTATTATTTCCTCGCGAATATATGTGCTACTTATCTCACGCTCGCCATCACTAACCTTATCAAGTACTTCTACCGAAAAGCCATATCGCTTACCCAAGGCTTCAAGAATTAACGGATTACCTTGACGATTATGACCAAAATGAAAATCTGCACCAATCACTGCACAGGATATGTTAAGTTGCTTCACCAGAATCTCTTCGACAAATGCTTCTGGTTCCATATTCATAATCTCTGGCGCAAATGGGCATTCAATTAGGCAATCAATACCCGCCGCTTCTATCATCTTTTTTCGTTCTTTATTAGTTAATAGGGTCTGATATCTTGCACCTTTGATTATTTCGATTGGCGGCACATCAAATGTAAAAACAACTGTTTCTTCTTGCTTTTCTCCAAGCTCTATGACTCTCTCGATTAATCTTTGATGACCCTTATGTAGACCATCAAACTTCCCTAATGTTATGATGTTACTGCCATCTAACTTAAAATCTAATGTCTCGGTAATGTATTTCATCATTTTACCTTTCGTAAAACATTTTGACCAACTTGAAATTCTCTTTTTCTTCCTGATATTGATAGATTCCGATAAAATCACCTTTACTATCATAAACGCGAAGCTTAGTAGCGCTATTACTAACTTCACCAGCGATATGTTGTAATTCAAAAGTATTACCATTATAAAGGCGACTATCATACTCTGGCTTTGTAGATATTGCTGGATATTGCTGAAACATCGATTCTACACTTATGACTAAATCATCTAATTTGCCATTTTCCATGATGGCCTCTATTTCACATAAAGTTCGGCTATCTCCTATCTGAAATGCCCCGACCCGAGTTCTAATCAATGACTGCATACAACCACCACACTTAAGTTGTTCACCAATATCGTGACATAGAGTTCTGATATATGTCCCTTTTGAACAAGTAACACTCAAAGTCACGCGGGGTAATGTGATATCCATAATCTCTATTTTATGAAAAAATACTTTCCGCGCTTGGCGCTCTATCTCTTTGCCCTCACGAGCTAATTCATATAGCTTCTTGCCATTTACCTTAAGCGCCGAAAACATTGGCGGTATCTGCATATACTCACCAACAAAGCCTTGGATAACCTTAATTACTTCTTCCTCGGTAACATTGACCTCACGTCGTTTCAGCACCGTCCCACTGATATCTTGCGTATCCGTTATAAGTCCTAATTCTAATACTGCTTCATATGTCTTATCAGCATCTGTCAGCATATCACAAAGCTTAGTCCCTTTCCCTAAACAAACTGGCAAAACTCCAGTCGCATCAGGGTCAAGGGTTCCTGTATGTCCTATCTTTCGTTGTTTTAAAATACCCCGTAGCTTAGCTACAACATCATGAGAAGTATAGCTAGCTTCTTTATATACATTTATAATTCCATTTATCACTATCTTTTCTCCGCTTGTAAAGCTTGCTCAACATAAAAACTAACGTTATTAATTACATCATGCGCCGTTCCATGCATTGAACAACCCGCTGCTTTGATATGCCCACCACCGCCAAAGTTCTGGCAAATCTGGCTCACATTAACATATTCATTAGAACGCATACTAACTTTAAATTCTTGCAAGGACAACTCATATAAGAACATCGCTACTTCCACACCTTCGGTTACTCGCAACTGACTAATAACGCCGTCTAAGTCTTTTGGTGTCAAACCATAGAATTGCATTTCTCGCTGAGTAACTACTCCGACAATGCATTGCCCTTCAAACATCATAATGCTTTCCATCAAGGTTCGCCCTAAAATCTGATTTTGAACATAAGTCTTCGCATAGAAAGATTTATCGATAATCGCCGCACTATTGACCCCTTTATCTAAAAGTGTGGCAGCAATCCGCATCGTATCTCCTGATGTATTAGCATACTGAAAGACCCCTGTATCATGAACGATACCTGTGTAAATTGCCGTAGCAACAGGAAGCGTAAGATACTCCTCATCTAAGAGATTATATAGTACCTCACAGGCAGAACTAGCTGTTGAAACAATATGGTTCTCATCAGCTATTCCGCTATTAGTAATGTGATGATCAACGCAAACACTCTTCTTCGCCTTCGCTAAAAGTGGTTCAACAACTGCAATCCGTTCTCTCGAACTGACATCAAAGAGCATAATCATATCATAAGCTTTATCTGTATTAGGCAATTGGTGTTGTACCAAATCAATATCTTTAATATATCCAAACACCGGACGCATTTCACCTAAATATACATCTGCTTGAATTTGTGGAAACTTTTCTTTTAAATATAGATACATTCCCATACACGAGCCAATACAGTCGCCATCAGGATTAACATGACCCGCAATCGCTACTGTTTTGACACCGTCTAATACTTCATCAATTCTATTCATCGGCACTTTCCTTTTGTTGCTCTTCTCGTTTGATTTCATCAATCTTCTTAGACATATTAGCACCATACTCAATTGAATTATCTAATAAGAATGTCAACGTCGGCGTATTGCGAAGGTTTAAGGTCTGAGCTAATTTCTTGCGGATATATCCTTCAGCACGCTTTAAACCAGCAATGGTATCTGCTTTTTCTTGTTCATCACCCAGCACACTAATAAATACCTTGCAAGTCTTAAGGTCTGGTGCCACAATTGCATCTGTCACCGACGTCATCATATGGATGCGCGGGTCTTTAATTTCCTGACGAATGATTACACTTAACTCTCTTTGAACTTCACTGCTCACTCGTGTATTTTTAATGCTATTTTTTCTCATTTTATTGCCTTTCGTTCTACTTTATAAGGAATTAATTCCCTAAATTAATTAGAGTGTCAAAGTCATATTGTTTCATGCAAGGATGAAACAATATGACTTTTTGACGCTGTTATCTTAATTAAGATTAAGTTCTTGGTACTTCAACCATTTCATAAGCTTCGACTTGGTCTAATTCTTGAACACCATTAAAGTCGTTAAATACTAAACCACACTCAAAACCATGCTTAACTTCTTTGACATCATCTTTGAATCGTTTTAATGATGCTAGCTCACCTTCAAAGACTTGTGTTCCTTCACGAGTAATTCTAACACTACAACCACGCTTGAATATCCCATCGAGAACATAACTTCCGGCAATGTTACCAACACCTGATGCCTTAAATATCTGACGAACCTCAGCATGACCAATAACCTTTTCTTCAAAGATTGGGTCAAGCATTCCCTTCATCGCTGCCTCAACATCTTCAATGGCTTTGTAGATAACCTTGTATAGACGAATATCAACACCTTCTTGGTCGGCTGTAGTTCTTGCCGTTACATCAGTTCTAACGTTAAAGCCAATAATGATAGCGTTCGATGTTGATGCTAAGGTAACATCTGATTCATTAATAGTACCAACTCCACCATGGACTATTTTAACCACTACTTCATCGTTAGAAAGCTTTAAGAGACTTTGCTTAACTGCTTCGACCGAACCTTGTACATCTGCCTTAACGATGATGCCAAGTTCTTTTAGATTACCTTCTTGAATTTGGTTAAACAAGTCATCAAGTGACATTCTTGCTTTCGTATCATCAATCAATTTATTTTTGTTTTCAGATACAAAGGTTGCTGCAAAGTCCTTCGCTTCCTTATCATTCTCGGTAGCTACTAATACTTCACCCGCGTTTGGCACATCATTTAATCCTAAGATTTCTACTGGGGTTGATGGTCCTGCTTCTTTGACACGACAACCTTTATCATCAATCATCGCCCGAACTTTACCTGAGCAAGCGCCGGCAGCAATAAAGTCACCAACATGTAAAGTTCCTTTTTGAACAAGGATACTAGCAACTGGTCCCTTACCCTTGTCAAGCTGTGCTTCAATAACTAGACCACGAGCATTTCGTTTTGGGTTAGCTTTTAGTTCATGTACCTCAGCCGCCAATAAAATCATTTCTAGAAGTTCATTAATACCTTCCTTGGTATGTGCTGAAACTGGTACGAAGATAGTACTTCCCCCCCAATCCTCAGATATTAATTCATGTTCTGAAAGCTCTTGCTTTACACGTTCTATATTAGCACTTGGTTTATCAATCTTGTTGATTGCTACGATGATTTCGACATCGGCTGCTTTAGCGTGATTAATCGCTTCAATAGTCTGAGGCATAACCCCATCATCAGCCGCTACAACTAAGATTGCAATATCTGTTGAACTAGCTCCACGCATTCTCATAGCTGTGAAGGCTTCATGTCCTGGTGTATCCAAAAAGGTGATTTGCTCGCCATGTATTGGTACCATATATGCTCCAATATGTTGCGTAATTCCACCCGCTTCTCGGTCTGTCACCTTAGTTTCTCTAATCGCATCCAACAATGAAGTCTTACCGTGGTCAACATGGCCCATTACACAAACAACTGGTGCTCTCTTAACCAATAAGTTCGCATCTTCATCTTCCTCTTTTAGAAGTTCTTCGATAACATCAACCTTCTCTTCTAATTCGGCAACAATATCATACTCTAATGCGATTTCTTCTGCCTTCTCAAAATCAATTTCATGATTAACTGTTACCATGATTCCTTCTAGGAAAAGTTTCTTAACTATTACTGAAGGTTGCATCTTCATACGCTCTGCGAGCTCTCTAATAGTCATTTTCTCTGGTAAAATAATCTCTTTAATTTCTGGTTTTTTCTCTTCTTTTGGTTGTGGTCGCACTGGCTTTTGTAGTGCTTTTGGTATTCTTGATTGTTGACGATAACCTTGGTTTGGTCTTTTACTGGTGTTATTTGTCCGGCGATCATTAGCAAACTTTTCGCCTCTTTGACTTTCTTTAGCTTTATCTTTAGCCTTATTGCTAATATCTCTAACTGGCTTTCTCACCATTGGCGAATCGCCCGACTCTTTAGGTTTATTTTCATCCTTGCGATAGCCACCTTGTGGTCTTTGGCCTTGACCTTGACCTTGATATGGTCTCCCGCTACCTTGGCCTTGGTATGGTCTTCCACCGCCTTGGCCTTGATATGGTCTCTGACCACCCTGTCCTTGTGGTCTCCCGCCACCTTGGCCTTGATATGGTCTCCCGCCGCCTTGTCCTTGGTTTGGTCTCCCGCCACCTTGGCCCTGGTATGGTCTCCCGCTGCCTTGTCCTTGGTATGGTCTCCCACCACCTTGGCCTTGTGGTCTTGGTGCCCCTGTTCCAACTGGTCTCCCACCGCCTTGGCCTTGCGGTCTTGGCGCTCCTGTTCCAACTGGTCTCCCACCACCTTGGCCTTGCGGTCTTGGTGCTCCTGTTCCAACTGGTCTCCCGCCGCCTTGGCCTTGCGGTCTTGGTACTCCCGTTCCAACTGGTCTTTGACCTTGTGGTCTTGGTTCCCCTGTTCCTGCTGGTCTTGGTGTCCCCGCTCCAACTGGTCTTGGTTGTCCCTGACCTTGTGGTCTTGGTGCGCCACTTCCTGCTGGTCTTGCTACACCTTCGCTAGCTGGTCTTGGTGTTCCATTCCCCACTGGTCTTGCTGTTCCTTCACTAGCTGGTCTTGGTGTTCCACTCGCCACTGGTCTTGATTGTCCTTGTGGTCTTGCTGCTCCACTTCCCGCTGGTCTTGGTTGTCCTTGTGGCCTTGCTGCTCCACTTCCCGCTTGGTTAGGGCGACTATTTTGACCTAACTTTTTACCTTCTGGGCTGCTAGCATTTTGTGGTCTAAACACTTGAATAATGTTTGACTTTTTCTTTTGTTTCTCTTCTACTGGCTTTTCCACTTTTTCCTTTTTGCCAAATTGGCCGCGCACTAATTTCTCCTCAGTCTCGCCCAAGGTGCTCATATGGCTTTTAACTTCCACTTTCTTTTCTTTTAGAAACTCAACCACTTCTTTGTTGGCTGCACCTAATTCTTTTGCTATCTCATGTATTCTCATCTTTGACATTCTATCACCGTCCTCTTCCGTATAGACTATTCGTCTATTTGCTTCATAATTGCTTGTGCAAGATTTCCTTCTATAATTGCTAATGATGCTCGAAATTCTTTACCGATTGCCTTTCCCAACTCAACCTTACTACCTAGAAAGTAGCATGGTACTTCGTAATGGAGACACATATTTTTGAAATTTTTCTTAGTGTTATCTGATGCTTCCGCTGCTACAATTACAATTCTTGCCTTACCGGTTTTGACTGCTTTTTCTACCGAGAACTCACCGCTGGCAACTTTCCCTGCTTTCATTGCTATCCCGATTAAGGACATTACTTTATTTTGATTCAATCTCGTCTAACTCCTTTTTTAGCTGGTCATAAACTTCGGTGGGAACTGCTCTTTTTAAAGAACGCTCTAAGCCTTTATTTTTCACTGCTTTTTCTAAACAATCTTTAGAAAAACATAGGTATGCACCTCGTCCATTTTGCTTGCCTGTCGTATCTAAGACAATGTCATTGCTTTCGGTCTTCAAAATGCGAATCATCTCTTTTTTACTTTTCATTTCTTGACAGCCAATGCATTTACGCATCGGTATCTTCGTCATTACCTTCTTCGTACTCATATTCCAACTCCTCTACATCTACCGTCTCTTCTGCTACATCTTCGGCATATTCTGCTGGATATTCGTCGGTATATTCTTCTGGATACTCTTCGTACTCATTCTCTTCATAGTAATCAACCAAATCACCAGCTTCACGAGCTTGTGTCTCACTTTTAATATCAATCTTAAAGCCCGTAAGTCTAGCTGCTAAGCGAGCATTTTGTCCTTCTTTACCAATTGCTAATGATAGTTGATAATCTGGAACAATAACTTTCGCCGTCTTCTCGTCTGGATCCGCCATAACGGAAATTACTTTGGCTGGGCTTAAAGCATTTTCAATTAGGAAGCCTGGGTTCTCATCCCAATTAATAATATCAATCTTCTCACCACGAAGTTCATCGACAACAGAATTAACTCGTGAACCGTTCATTCCTACACAAGCACCAACGGCATCGACATCTGGGTCATTAGACCATACAGCAATCTTCGTCCTTGAACCAGCTTCTCTGGCAATACTCTTAATCTCAACAGTGCCATCCTTAACTTCTGTTACTTCTGATTCAAATAGTCGTTTAACCATCTCTGGATGAGTTCTTGATACTAGAATCTTAGGTCCTTTTGGTGAATCCTTCACTTCTAAGACATAGACTCTAATCCGTTCTGTTGGTCTAAAGGTCTCACCTTTAACTTGCTCATTTTCGTTTAAAATGGCATCGGCACGACCTAGGTTAATGCTAATATTTTTGCCTAGGTATCGTTGTACAACACCAGTGATAATATCGCGCTCTTTCTCATAGTATTCGTTATAAAGAATTTTTCTTTCTTCTTCGCGAATCTTCTGTAGGATTACGTTTTTGGCATTTTGTGTCGCAATCCGTCCAAATTCCTTTGACTCAATGTTGACACTCACCACATCATCAATTTCTTTCGCTTCATCAATCATCTTCGCTTCCGCAAGACTAATCTCAGTAATAGGGTCTTCGACTACTTCAACGACATTCTTCTCTGCTGTCACGGTAAAATCGCAAGTCTCTGGGTTGATTTGAACAGTTACATTATCAGCCTTACCGAAATGGTTCTTACAAGCTTGAATAAGTGATTGTTCTATCGCTTCAAGCAATGTCTCTTTACTGATGTTCTTCTCTCGCTCTAAAATATTTAACGCTTCCATTAATTCTGTATTCATTTTCCTTTATCCTCCTCTTTCAAAAGTCGAATGCCAAGCGAATCAACGCAAGGTCACTCTTTTGAAACGTCTTATTTTCTTTATCTTCACATTCAATCGTCACGCTATCATTGTCGAATGCTACAAGAATTCCATAAAATTCCTTCTGCTTATCAAAGGCTTTGTATGTTCGTAACTCAAGCTCTTTGCCCATGCTACGGACATAGTCTTTTTCTTTTTTTAGTACTCTGCCAAGCCCTGGAGAGCTGATTTCCATGATATAGGCATCGTCAATAAAATCGACTGCATCTAGCTTCTCACTAAGTGCACGACTAACCACCTCACAGTCATCAATGGTAATACCACCTGCTTTGTCAATGTAGGAGCGTAGATACCATGTTCCACCTTCTTTAATATACTCAACATCGACTAGCTCAAAGCCGCCTGCATCGGTAATTGGTAGTAGCATTTCTTCTACCTTTTGTTCATAGATTTCTCTTTTGCTCATTCTTTGCCCTCCGATTGCAACAAATAAGAGTGGGCGCTCTGCCCACTCTCTAAGTAACAACTTATGTAATTTCATATGTATTATAGCATTAATACGCTGATTTTGCAAGGATTAATTGGCTATATCCTAACCTTTGTGCCTTTCGTATCGCGTTTTGCTAACTTAAGTTTGTTAAGCACAAATTCCTTTTCTTTATAGCCGATTGTATATTCCATTCGATTAGCTACTAAATATGCCTTTTCAACTAAGCCGGTCTTACCAAGCTTCATCCCCCGTGCACCTACTGCACTCTTTTTCTTAAATGGTACTTCTTCTTTTAGGAATCTTAAGAAGTAACCGTCAGCGCTTTGCAATACTACATAGTCCATAGCATCAGCTAAGCCTACCAATACCACTTTGTCGTCATCCACTAATTTGGTCGCTGCAATCGTTCGCTTTGCTACATCAAATTCAATACCTACCACTTGCTTGACCATACTTCCCGATGTCGCAAATAACAAAGTTCCTGATTTGACTTCTTCCATACTAGCAACGAACAGCAATTCTTCTTCGGAACTACTATAATTACTAAAGTTATCGATTGGTACACCTTTATCACGAAATCTACCAAATGGTAAGTCAAGGATTTTGGCTGTATGCATCTTGCCTGTATCTGTAAACAGACAAATCTTGTCAGTATTCAAACACTTAAATACATATTTGGATTCCGCATTAATGCTTTCACTATTGCGGTCATAGGTTGGCTTATCAACCGTCTTAACGTATCCGAAGCGGTCCATCATAAAATACACTGGCATTTCTTCGATTTTCTTTTCTTCGAAGACAACTTCTTCGGCATTTTCAATTGCAGTACGGCGTTTACGTCCATATTCTTTTTTAACATTGTCAAGCTCGGCAATAATGACATCCGCCATCGTATCGTAATTATTCAAGATAGCTTCGTATTGCCCAATCTTTTTCATAGTCTCTTCATGGTCTTTCATCAATGCTTCAATTTCAAGTCCAATCAAGCGATATAGCCGCATCTCCAAAATAGCTGTTGCTTGACGCTGCGTGAAGCGCAATTCCTGAGCTGCTTTTTGGCTAACGCTGGATTTGAATTTGATGGCGGTGGTATCACCCATGGTTAGACATTCTTTGACCTGCTTTTGGTTCTTACTACCCCGGATAATTTCAATAATCAAATCAATAATATCACAAGCCTTAATCAAACCCTCTTGAACTTCTTTTTTATCTAGTTCTTTGCCTAGCATCGTCTGATATTTTCTGGTAGTTACCTCAAATTGAAAATCGACATGATGCTCGATGACCTTTTTAAGACTTAAGGTCTCTGGTCGTTGGTCCGCTACTGCTAGGATGTTAACGCCGAAAGTATCTTCTAATCTAGTCTTTTTATAAAGCATATTCTTTAGGTTCTCGACATCGGTGCCTTTTCTTAATTCTAGGACAATGCGAATTCCTTCTTTTGATGATTGATTAGAGATATCAATAATATCAGTAGTCTTCTTACTTTCCAGTAAACCAACTATATCATTTAAGAATTTACCAATATTAGCCCCTATCATCGGGTATGGAATCTCCGTAATGACCAAATATTGCTTACCACCCTTAGCTTTTTCCAGTTCAACCTTACCACGAACTCTAATCTTGCCATTACCGGTCTCGTAAATGCTTTTTAAATCATCTTTATTTACGACGATACCACCTGTCGGGAAATCTGGACCTTTGATATATTTCATCAGTCCTCGTGTCGTAATATCATCATTCTTCATATAGGCTTTAACGGCATCGACCACTTCACCCAAATTATGTGGCGGAATACTTGTCGCCATCCCAACAGCAATCCCTTCTGCACCATTTACCAAAAGATTAGGAATTCGCACTGGTAATACTTCCGGCTCTTTCTCGGTCTCATCAAAATTGGGCACGAAATCAACGACATCTTTATCCATGTCACCTAAAAAGATTTCTTGGGTAATCTTCTCTAGACGCGCTTCGGTGTAACGCATAGCTGCTGCACCATCGCCCTCAATCGAACCAAAGTTACCATGCCCATCGACTAGTGTCTGGCCCTTTTTAAATTCTTGTGCCATTACAACTAATGACTCATAAATGGAACTATCTCCATGAGGATGATACTTCCCCATCGTATCACCGACAATTCTTGCACATTTACGATAAGGTCGGTCATAACGAATCCCTAGCTCATACATATCATAAAGGGTTCGTCGCTGAACTGGTTTAAGCCCATCGCGAACATCTGGCAACGCCCGTGCAACAATAACACTCATAGCATAGTCGATATATGACTTTTGCATTACTTCGGAATATTCAGTTTTGATAATTTGTTCTTGCTCCTTAGCCATTCAATATTCCTCCTACACATCAAGCTCTGCGTCACTTGCATGTTCATAAATAAATGCCCTACGTGGTGGTACTTCCGTTCCCATTAATATCTCTGTTACTTCTGATGCCAACCGTGCGTCTTGAATCTCCACTCGCTGCAAAATTCGTGTCTGCGGGTCTAGTGTCGTCTCCCACAATTGGTCAGCGTCCATTTCACCAAGACCTTTATATCTTTGTAAGGTAAATGAACCAACTTGACGCTTTCGATATTTTTCTAATTCTTTATCATCGTATAAATATTCTTCTTCACCCTTAGCTGGCATTGCCTTATAAAGCGGTGGCATCGCTAGGTATACATGACCTTCATAAATCAACTCCGGCATGAAGCGATAGAATAACGTCATTAATAAAGTCGAAATATGTGCTCCATCGACATCGGCATCCGCCATAATGATAATCTTATCATAGCGCAATTTAGTAATATCAAAGTCATTGCCATAACCTTCGGAAAAGCCGCAACCAAACGCATTAATCATTGATTTAATCTCGGTATTGGCTAATACTTTATCAATTGTTGCCTTTTCAACGTTTAATATTTTACCACGGATTGGTAGAATCGCTTGAAAATTACGGTTACGTGCCGTCTTCGCTGAACCACCTGCCGAATCTCCTTCGACAATGAAAATTTCACATTTTGATGAGTCACGACTTTCGCAATTAGCTAATTTGCCATTAGCATCAAATGAAAACTTTTGTTTAATTAACATATTGGTCTTAGCTTTTTCTTCGGTTTTGCGAATTTTGGCTGAGCGTTCAGCACATGCTATAACTCCTTTTAGCACCTCAAGATTACGGTCAAAATATCTTACTAGTTCATCACCAACCACTTTACTAGTTGCTTTTGAGGCATCTTGATTGTCAAGCTTGGTCTTCGTCTGCCCTTCAAAGCGTGGTGCTGGATGTTTGATTGAAACTACTGCGGTCATACCATTTCGAATATCTGCCCCAGTAAAATTAGCGTCCTTATCTTTTAAAATGCCAAGTTCTCTTGCATAGTTATTCATAATGGTCGTAAAGGTCGTCTTAAACCCAGTTAAATGCGTTCCACCTTCAGCATTATAAATATTATTACAAAAGCCTAGCACATTTTCGTGAAATTCATTAACATATTGAAAAGCACATTCAACGGTAATACCATCCGCTTCACCAACAAAATAAACTGGCTCATTAATCGATTCTTTCTTTTTATTTAAATCGCGAATAAAACCAACAATTCCATCTGGTTCATGATACTCAATTTCTTCTACCTCTTCACCACGCTTATCAATAAATAGAATCGTTAGTGCGGGATTGAGATATGCTGTTTCATGCAAACGGCTCTTGACTTCCGTCGCAGAAAAACGGGTTTTTTCAAAAATCTCTGGGTCTGGTAAAAAATTCACGCAAGTACCAGTTTCTTTTGTCCGTCCAAGGGTTGGCAAGAGACCCTTTTCTAATTCGATAGTCGGAATTCCACGCTCATAATGGTCATGATGAATGTAACCTTCGCGACTAATCTTAATATCTAAATACGTCGATAAGGCGTTTACCACTGAAGAGCCAACACCATGAAGTCCACCACTAGTCTTATATGCCGAATCGTCGAATTTCCCGCCAGCATGAAGGGTGGTAAAGACCAGACGTTCCGCCGACATCCCTTTTTCATGCATTCCTACAGGGATACCACGGCCATCGTCGGTAACTGTACAAGAACCATCCTTTTCTAATTCCACTTTAATAGAACTACAAAAACCAGCCAAATGTTCATCAACAGCGTTATCAACAATCTCATAAATCAGATGATTTAATCCTTTTCTGGAAACACTACCAATATACATTCCTGGTCTTTTCCTTACCGCCTCTAAACCTTCTAGTACCGAAATACTACTTGCGTCATATGTGTTATTTTTTGCCATTTCCTACCCACCTCTATATATTCTGCATAACTAATTTTGATTCACTAAACTTAACGTCTTATATATCTAAATATTTATGAAGTGCCTGTGCCACACCAGCTTCATCATTGGTCGCGGTAACATGACTAGCCAGCGCCTTTATCTTCTCACTTGCATTGCCCATTGCTACGGCATTAGTTGCCCACTGCATCATTTCATAATCATTGTTGCTATCACCAATCACTAACACTTCTTCTTTATCTATCTGTAGTATCTCAATTAATTTGACAATAGCGTCTTTTTTGCTCCAAGTCCCATCTACTAATTCGACATTTTGGGGTACTACTGAAATCGGATTAAGTCCTTTGATGGCGGCAATCTCATCACGCATTTTAATATTCTCTTCAACTGTCTCAGTTAAAACATGATATTTACTAACTAAAATATTATCGTCATAAATAATATCATCCAAGCTTTTCACTTTAATCGTTGTCTTAGTCAACTGCTTTGCATACTCTTTAGACACACCACTTTGATAAAGTCGCTGTTCACCAAGCTCATCAATATAGACATCAAGACCAGCATAAATTTCTACGAAGGTCGGATACCTTTTAGTTATCTCATATACCTCTCTAACGGTCATAGCAGGCATTAATTTGGCGAATATTTCTTCCTCTTTAATACCATCTACCAAGACAGCTCCATTTGCTGTGATATAGTACGGTATCTCATTCATATCTGTAAAAATCATCTCTTTAGTATTTCGATAACATCTTCCTGTTGTCGGAACTATTTTGATACCCTTATCTATTGCCTTTTTGATTGCTTCCATATTTTCTTTTGGCACAGTACATTTACTATCCAAGAATGTTCCATCCATATCAATTGCTACCAATTTAATACTCATATCTTCTCCTTCGATTTGGGTAAAAAGCTATCATTTCTAGTATAGATGTCTGCTATCAATTCTGCAAGAAAAATTTTTATTGCTTGGTAAGTCGTAAAAAAACAATTCTTTATTGCAAATTTCTGTAAAATATTATAGAATAAGAAAGCAGCTTCTAAGGTCTGTTGGTCAAGTGGTTAAGACGCCGCCCTCTCAAGGCGGAATCGGGAGTTCAATTCTCCTACAGACTGTTGCGTGCAAGTTAAGAAGATACCAATACTTGAGTGTTACTTTCAGGTATTGGTATCTTTTATATTTGTGTATTTCTTTCTGGTGAAGCGTAAACAAGGAAGTTTGATTCACTTACTCCACATAGCTTAATAACATTTCCCCTTGACCATCAATACGATAACTCTTCGCACCTGCGGGAATGAAAAAGCTATCACCTTTTTGAAATTGCTCCTCTTCATTGTCTATCACTATTGTTCCTTCGCCTTCTAGTACCAAAATACTAAGGAAAGAATCAAGAGGTGCTTGTACTTCCACCATTTCGTCAACCACCAACTTATCAACTGTGAAATACTCACACTGAGCAAGGTGGTCTTCTAGCTCAATTCGCTTTATTGGCTTTAGTCTGGTTACTGCTGCTGCCTTATCAATATGTAATTCTCTGCCATTTCCATCTGCATCTACACGCCCGAAATCGTAGACCCGATATGTAACATTAGAGTTCTGTTGAATCTCTGCAATCACAATATCTTTTCCAATGGCGTGAATCGTTCCCGCCTCAACGAAAAAGACATCACCCTTTTTAACTGGTACTTTATCTAATACTTCTAAAATAGTATCATCTGCTATCCGCTTTATAAATTCCGCCTGTGAAATTTCTGCTTTAACCCCATAATATAGATATGCCTCAGCTCCACATGCTGCTATGTACCACATCTCCGTTTTGCCAAGTTGATTCTCATGAACCTTGGCATACTCATCATCTGGGTGTACTTGTATCGATAAATCCTGCTTAGCATCAATTAACTTGATTAGCATTGGGAAATCTACAAACTTATCACAATTTCTGCCTAGGATTTCACGACCTTCTTGCCTAATATATTCTGGCAATGACATTCCCGCATATTCTCCAAAAGCGATTTGTGATGCTCCATCAGGATGACAAGATAGCTCCCAGCTTTCGGCTAATATATCTCCTTGAAATGCTTTTCCATATTCATCAATTAAGCGACTTCCACCCCATAAATAGTCTTTAAAGACAGGCTTTAATTTAATTATCATTCTACCCATTTCTTCACCACATTCAGTAGTTTGTCACTCTTTGCTTGTGATTCTTCACCACTACAGCCTTTAACTCCTACATAAAATTTAATTTTAGGCTCTGTTCCAGATGGTCTAACACAACACCAAGCATTGTCTGACAAACCAAAAAATAATACATTAGATGAATTCTTGACATCCTTGGCATAATCATGGAAATTAACCACTTGATAATCACCGACTGTTGTTGGTGGCTTCTGGCGAATCGTTGTCATGATTTCTTGAATCTTAGCATTTCCTTCTTTACCACTTAATGTCACAGTTCCCAAATCTTCATAATAGTAACCATATTTTTGGTAAAGTTCGCTCATTTGGTCACAAAGAGTTAGACCTTGCATCTTATAATATAATGCCGCCTCACATAACGCCATAACCGCTACTATAGCATCCTTATCACGAGCATATGTTCCCAGCAAACAACCATAGCTTTCTTCGTAGCCAAACTGGAACTGGTATTCTTTTGTTTGTTCAAAAATCCGAATCATCTCACCAATATATTTAAAACCAGTCAAAGTCTCGAATACTTTCATATCGTAACTCTTAGCTATCTCTTTACCAAGGTTACCTGATACAATCGTCGTAACTACAGCGCCATTTTCTGGTAGTGTCTTTTGTACTTTTCGCTGTGCTAATAGATACTCAAGAATAATCGCCGCAGACATATTACCACTAAATGCTACATATTCATTTGTCTTTTGGTCTTTGGCATAGATACCTAATCGGTCTGCATCGGGGTCAGTTGCCAATATCACATCAGCATCGACCTTTTTCGCCAATTCAATCGCTAAAGTAAATGCTCTCTTATCTTCGGGATTCGGTGAAACTAAAGTCGGGAAATCCCCGTCTGGTTCTTCTTGTTCTTTAACTACATGCACATCGGTAAAGCCCAATTCTTTTAAAATACGCTTCGTTGGCATCACCCCTGAACCATGCAATGGTGTATATACTATCCGCAACTGACTGCCATGCTCACGAATCATTTCACTATCTGATACTTCCTTTTTCAATTCTTCAAAATATCGGTCATCAATTGCTTTATCAATGAAAATTAATCTGCCACTATTTAGGGCTTCTTCCTTTGATACCGAAAGTGGTGATGTATAATCCGTAATCGCATTCACTTCGGCAATAATTTGCCCATCCTTTGGCGGCGTAACCTGTGCTCCATCTTCCCAGTATACCTTGTATCCATTGTATTCTGGCGGATTGTGGCTAGCGGTGATAACGATACCCGCAGTACATTTAAGCTCTCGCACCGCAAATGATAACATCGGGGTTGGTCTAAGTGACGTAAACAAATAAGTCTTAATACCATTAGCGACAAGACATTTAGCTGTCTCTAATGCTAGCTCTGGTGACATATTACGCGAATCATAGGCAATTGCCACGCCCTTATCTTCGCCTTGCTCTTTAATGATAAAGTTAGCTAAGCCCTGCGTTGCTTTACGAATCGTATATGCATTAACACGGTTAGTTCCTGCGCCTAAAATCCCTCTAAGACCGCCAGTACCGAATTCAAGTTCACGATAAAAACGTTCTTCAATCTCCTTTTCGTCATTTGCAATTTGCTTCAATTCATTCTTCGTTTCTTCATCAAAATATGGATCTGTTATCCATTGCTTATATGTGTCCTTGTAGGTCATCTGCTTTCTCCTATTCTCAAGTTGTCTTTGATTATCTTATTATAATCCAGTATAACGCAATAGTAGTTCCATATCAATGCTATGTTTATTGAGAATTGAGTTTCTATTGACTTCGATAAAATGCAACTACTAAAATGAATAGCTCCGCAAATGGTCAATCAGCTTTTATAATCCACTATCCAATCACCATCAACACCAACATACCACTTGTCAACCCATTGACTAGTAACCATTGCACCGCTACTAGGATCAAAGTAATACCATTTGTCGTTAATCTCTCGCCAACCTGTTACCATAGCACATTCTGTGCCTTCACCTGCTTTGTTTAAATAATACCATTTGCCACTTAACCTAATCCAACCCGTTACAGCATAACCATTTGAATCAAAATAGTACCACCTAGCATTAATGTATTGCCATTTACTCGCTGCCCAACTCCCATCAACATTACGATACCACCAGCCAATAGGTTCTTTAAGCCAACCTGTCTTAGGGGTTACTTCCGCTTGACTGTATTCGATTGCGCAATATCCATCAATTATGCTGTCGCTTCGGTTATATGTCTTAGACTTAACCGTGCCACCGTTTCTATCACCATACTTTGCTGATGTATTACCTTCCATTACGGTTATATGTGTGGAAGTAACAGCCAGCACCCGCCCGATATGTGACTGCTTAAATATCACGAGATATCCCACCTTGGGAACCTTTACATACTTGTCTTTTTTTCGAAACGCTTCTCTGGTGCTAAAGACATTGTACGCAACATAAGTATTTTTAGTCATACAGAAGTTCTCTAGCGCCTTAGCAAGCCCAAACACTGTGTACTCACTCCAAAACTGAAACGTTCCGCACCAAGCTTGCCCTTGACATCCCATCAATCCCACTTTATTTATATCTCGTGAGTACTTAGTATAATTGTTGTACCCAGCGTTGCCATTCTTGCTATCAAGATTGCTGTTAGATGCTTTCTCTTGATAGCCGTCTTCTGCCTTAAGCTTCGCTAGTAATCCATCAAGGCTTGCCATTATCTATCCCCCTTTACTCTAATCACTTATTTTCTACTATTTCCCTTGTATTTTTCCCTCTTATTTGTATGAACACTTCCTTTAAGCGCTTGGGTAACGGAATAAACTCACTTGCATTTTCTAAAAAGCTAATTCCTTCATTGGCGATATAAAACATAATTACTATTTCCCTAATTGGTACAGTATCACCTATTACCCTACTAATTGTTACAGCCACCCCGATAACAACAATAATAAGAACCTTTTTAAACAATCCGATAAAGCCCACTTTACTGCTTACCGTTTTCGTAATTATTGCTTTTGCCATGCCTGTCAAATAATCAATTACTATAAGTGTTAATAATACTTTTAATAACATGTCTCCTCCACCTAAGAATTTAGCCCCTATTCCGCCAATTAGTGCGAGCATGATACTTACTGTATTGAATAATTTTTCCATTCATTCTCCTCTAATTAATCTTAGTCATTTGTATCTCGAATAAATTGCCAGCATTATCCACTAGCTTTAGTTGCCCTGTTATATCAAAATACAAATATGCTGCATTGTTCCCTGTATTGTCAAAGGCAAAACCTGCACGAACCTTGCTATTTTCATTATAAGGTGCTTGAATAAGCAAGCTTGAATCCGACCATGAATTTGCATTTACTCCCACAGAACCTTTCATTATTTGCCGTCCTGTGAAAGTATTTGCACCTTGTTCTGTCACTACCTTAGCCCAACCTTTACTCGTCCAGTTTGTAATCGTACTACTGCGAAGATAAATACTATTCGCGCTATGTGGGAATATCTGCATCGATAAAACACCTCCAGGTACACGAATAACTAACACATTCGCCCATCCCACATCAACTCCACTCGGGGCATTCGTAAAAGTATTGCTACCTGCCAGTCTATGTATTCCTGCTGGAGTATGAGGGTTATCAAAGTTAAACACTGTTTTTAAAGCTTCATGATCGAATATCTTTACTGTCTTTGTCAAATCTGCATTTATATTATCGATATCATCCACTAGATGCGATACATCCGTATCCTTCAACCTATCATAAGCCACCTCCGCATTTGCTGACGCATCATTCGCTCTATTAACAGCTTGATTCGTTGCTTGTTGTCTTTCTTGCTCTGCTTGTACTCTTGCATTTTCGTTGTGTATTCTCTGTCCCTCTGACGCCTCATAAGAAGCTATTTTAGTTGTTCCTTTCTCTACCTCTGTATTCAACTTATTCGATAGTCCTATCTGTGCATCGCGGACATCCTCACCATGTATAGCTTCTTTCCATGTCTTTAGCTCTCTACTTATATCAGCCATTTTTAATACCTTCCTTTACCTTTTCTTCTAATAATAAAATTTTTTCTTCCAATTCTTGTATTGCTTTATATGCAACTGCTAAAGCCGAATACATTTCTATCCCCGATTTATCCCCATCTAGGATTTCAGGTGAAACTTGATAATCTTCACCGATTACAAAACCGATGCGGTGTGCCCCACCTTTTTTCAAATCGTATTCATGCACTTCACAATCCTTTACAATCTCAAGAGCAGGCTTTACAAACTTCTTAATATTCTCTTTGTCCTCTGCTTTAGAGCCTGTTATCCAAGACATAGCTTTACATCTGCCATCCTCAAAGACAACAAACTTATAATCTGCGGGGTCTTTTCCTTCTGTTCTAACGTCCCACCCAGCCCAAAAAGCCCATGGTCCCCCTGTCGACAAACCGTTTGTAAAATTTTGGTCTAGTCTTATAGTTTCCCAATAGTTATAGGAGCCATATCCCGCTACATTGTTTCTTTCTATTACACAAAAGCCACCAACTGACAACGGAACAGCAGCATCATGTGGGTCATAGCGGATATAGTCCCCACCAATACCAACACCATTTTTATTAGCTGCGAAAATAGTCCACGGCTCTTCTTTGGTAATAGGTATAGTTACACTTAACGAACCCTCAGAGCCATCAACTACCCCTAAAGCTAATGAGCCACCTTTAAGACGGTCACATGACATAGTTCCACTTGTAATCAAATTGGCGGATACTTTTCCTTTGTCTATGTTAATACCATCCCTATCCCAGCACCCAACCTCAGCTCCACTTGCATCTAAGATACTCAACATCCCATTAACGTTATTATTTCCGCCAAGAGTGAGTGTTCCACCCTTAATAAGGTTAGCTAATATTCTACCGCTCAAGATGTTAATACCCTCTCTATCCCAGCGCCCAATCTCGGCTCCACTCGAATTCAAAACACGCAGCATCCCATTCGCACCATTACCACCACCAAGAGTCAACGACCCGCCCCTAATACGATCACAGAGCATTTCTCCACTAGTGATAAAATCTGCAATAAGGTTTCCGTCGATTGTCCATGCATTACGGTACGGTCCAGCCACACCTGTCGTAGAAAATCCCAATCCATTTTTATTCAGCCTGATGATATTTCTCGCTTCTTCCAAAACTGGTCGATCCAACATAAAAAGCTCTTCCGGATTCCCTTCATTATTACGCTTTATATATAGGTAACCGCCGTTTGCACCTGTCATTAAATTTGTGGCATTTTCTACTTTGTCATTAATCTCTTTAAAAGAGCTTGTTGCAACTTTTTGCACAGCATCGGAGATTTCCTTTTTTGTACGTACGGTATTTGATGTGAAAGCTTCGGTTACGCCACCAAGATAAATTTTGCTCTGCTCAGGATTAATAATATCCATATCAATTTTACTCACCAGAAACAGCCTATCCAAATCATGTGGCTTACTAACAACTCTAATCCAGTCTCCCAAACGAATACTTTTTATATTTACGTCTAGCAAATGTAAATCAAACGCTGTCAATTCCAATTCTAGTTGAAAGTTGATACATTCCCGTAAATAGGCCATGCCTCTGCTCTTTAGACTACTAGCTTGTGTTATATCATCAAATTCAACAGTATCCCAAATCCAGCCAAATAAGTTAACCGCCTCTTGGTCAAAAATATAATCACTCCCACCATTAACTGAAGTTATGTCTATTCTTTTTTTGACACCGTTAATTCCTTCTTCATCTGTTTCTGCACCTAAAGGAATAATTGCCGTTCTTATATTCTCACCCTTAATAAAACGAGTAATATCAAGTAAATTTTTGCCGAAGCAGATTTCTTGGCTACTAATCCTGTTATAATCCTCAAGATAATCCAAGTAATTTCCATCATCTTCATACCTCACCCTAAGATATCCACCATGGGTTTTAAGTAGTTTCTCATTAATATCCTCAAGCGTTTTTGTTGTCGTTTCGCTATAACGATTGATAACACCAGCTGTGTCATTTACATTAACAATTCCTAACTTAAACCGCTTTCGCTCTTCCACTTGACTATTATGAACAGCTAAAAACTTCGCAAATAAATCACTTATCCCGCCGTGAAACTCGTATGGTCGCTGAATGGTGTCTAATAGATAGCTCAGCTGTCCCTCACAAATGACATTTTTAAAATTGGCAAAATCCAATTCATCATTCAAAACTCTAAATTTCCACAGCAATACATCATCTTCGTATAAGTAAACATCCGTTTCAACCTTTTTTATCGCTTCATAAAACTGGTGTGTTGGCGGCACTCGAAACTCAAGCGTTCCCGTTTTATTCAATTCAATTGCTACCTTTATATCCAACATTGCTAATTCATCATGTGTTGCTGAATATATTAAATCATCCTTTGTTTTTAATACATACATTACAGACTCACCCCTCTAAACCGAATTGACACCGTACCACTTCCTGATACTGTGAAATTCATTTGATTAACACCACTTTTTAAGACGATATCGTAATTTCTATTTTCACCCATCCTAAGAGCATAAGTTTGCCCTTCAAAGACAAGTGTCATTGCTTTACTGCAAATAATTGTCGGTGTAACGTCTTTATCTGTTCCCAAAATCGCTAATGTCGTTGCTTGGTCAATCACTAAGTTAGAGTAATTTCGGATAATGCCCGTTCTAAAATTAAACGACCCCCACAACCAATCATCCGTCGATTCTAGCAAATCGTATTTATATGGTTTGGCATCAACTGCTATTGTTATTGCACTATGCACTTGGTCTTCCTTTGTGCTATTGACCGCCACTCGCCCTTTCCAAAAAAAGTCAGGGTCATTATCTAACATAATTTCCTTCACTTGACCATGATAAGCATTTGTCATTTGGGAAATTAAAGTATGCCAATCAGCCATGCTCATATCCTTGTTAATAAACTTAAATAGTAGTGGGCGATTTCTATATTTCACACCGCCCATCCCTTCTGTCACATCGATGATTCCATTTGCTCCAGGCACTTCAAAGGTGTATGTCTTAATTTCAGGAGCAGGGATATCCAAATCCACCCATATTAGCCCCCAGTCTTTTTCTGTATGCTTATCTCCTATAAATATTCCACTCATCACGCATATCTCTCTTTCATTCTTTGTACATTCCCCATATTTTTATCAATTAATGGGGTTGTCTGATTAGCAAGAACTTTGCCATCAAGTGTTGTCATACTCTGTACCTTGATATTACTCATTGCCATCGCAAGCCCGCCTATCAACCGGTCGTAGTCAATTGCTTGTCCGCCACCACTGGCATGATTACTCTTCGCTGCCTCTCTTGCATACTTCATCGAAACATCATGTGGAATCACTTGTGTACCACCAGGTAAATGTACTAATTCTCCACGTCCACCTTCATTAATACGAGCAAATCCACCTTGCCAATTATCCGTGCCTTGTGCTAGATATTGAATTTCTCCTATTTTCACCCCTGGTATCAAATTTATTAATCCAATAGCCGAGTTTATTCCTTTTAAAACAAAATTTACAACGCCTTTTATTTTATCAACCACTGTTGATACGGCATTGCTTATCCCGCTAAAGATACCACCAACAAAACCAGTCAATCCACTCCACGCTGATTTAATGCCATCAAACACCGCCACAAAGATACTTTTCACCTTATCCATCATCCCACTAACAACTGTATATATTCCATTGAAGATACTTGCAAAAAAGTCGCCCCAAGCTCGCACCACACTACTCATTGTATTTATTACACTTCCAATGAAACTGGATATTCTATTAAAGACATCTGACACTACATTAAACACTGTTGAGAATATCTCTGTAACTGCTGCAATTATCCCCTTAATTACCGATACAATAGTTGATATTATTGACGATATTATCTGGATAATAGGTTGAATAACCGCAACGATTGCTCTGATAACATCACCTATATAAGCTATAATAGGTGTAATGATTGCCATTATGGCAATGATGATTTCCTTAATAAAACTAATTATTGGCGATATCGCTCCTATTACTGCTGCCACCACTTCCATTACTACGCCGATAATACTCGTGATTACTGGCATCAGTTCTTGAATTACCGATGATATCACATTAATAATCGCAACTATTGCTGGTGCAACTGCCTCAACTATCGTAGTTATCACATCAATTACTTGTAAGATTATAGGAACCAGCATATCTATTAATTGACTAATAAATGGCATTACTGCTGCTATCACCTGGGCAACACACTCCACAATCGCCATAAAGGCTGGAGCAAGTGCATTCAACAAAGTCGTAACCACATCCATCAGTGCCCCGCCGATTTGTAGAAAAGCATCCATCAAAGATTGAATAACTGGCATCACTGCTGCTGTAACAGTCTGAAATGACGACATTATTCCTTCTCTAAAATCCGAGTTAGTTGTCATTAAATAGGCAAATGCTCCTACTAATGCCAAGACTGCCGCTATAATTAACCCCATTGGTGATGTTACTGCTGGGCCTAACTGAGACAACCCTCCCATTACACCACCAACACCCTCGGATAATCCGCTAAATCCTTCTACCAGCTTTCCAACGCTTTCAACGGCTGGTTCAAATCCAACAACAGCCAAATCAAATCCACCAGCTTGATAATTTTCGCGAAGCTTAGTTATTGTTTCACTAACTTTTTGAAATTCAGCCATTGTGTCGCCAGCTGCATTGGCAGTTGAAACTATACCACTTCCAAAGTCACTAATACTGCCTCCGACTGTTTTCATTTTGTCGCCAATACCTTCAAACTTTTTTTGTACCCCTTCCAGTGACTTTTGAGCATTTGAAAATGACTTTTCCAAACCGCTTGTATCACCTTCTATATTTACTGTTATATAATCATTAGACCTTTAATCACTTCCTTTTCATGCCATTAGCTTTGTAAATTCTCTCAACCCAAGCTGTGCCTTTTTTATCCTCTGCCATACGTACTTCCTTATAAGTATCGCGGATTCTTTCAACATTGTGCCTACGCTGTTTCTTCTTCCAAAGCGGAACAGCTCTTTTCCCTTTTTTTCTTAATGCATTGCTTACGGCATTATTAACCGCATTTGCAATATGGCTAGTATCTGCCACTAATTTATTCTCCCACGCCTTGTATATAAAAGCCTTTTCCTTCGGAGTTAAGGCTTCGTAATCTGCCTTAGCATAATGGAAGTTAGTGACAAAAAAAGCAAAGTCTATCTCATGTTGGTAATCCTTTGCCAACCGCTCATACTCATGGTCTATTTTGTCACCACTTCCTAGATACTCAAATGCAATTAGGCGTTCTGGAAGAAAAAAGGACAGTCCCTCTGGATTGCTTCTAATACAATTTCTAGAACTTTTGTGTAACCTTCATTTTCAATAAGTACTTCAACAAATTCTCGTCCTTTTCCCTGTGCAACAAATGAATTTCCTTCCACCTCTCTTAGTGCCATTGAAGCACAGGTTTCTAGTTGTTGTAATGATAAGCACCCATTGGTTTTTACCATCACCCCTAACAAAGATTCTCCTATAGCCGCCTCAATCATCTTCACTCTTTTAAGGTTGTATTTCAATTCATATTCTCGTCCTTCAATTTCAAATCGCATTTTTCTCCTCCTTATACGCTTTCACTCAAATCAGTTAGCGCTCCTGTTCCATCTAATGTGATAGAATACGTCATTGCATCATCAAAAGGTGCTTCTAGTGAATAGTCTGTGATTGCTGCTAAGCCACCAAACATATCTGCTTTGGTTTTATTGTTAATAACCTTTACACAAACCAGTTCACCCTTGTTAAAAGCCACACCAAGTGCTTTGTGTGATTCATCACTAGCTACATATAATCCATCGTTATCAATAGACCACTCTTTCATTCCTGGCAACTTAGACTTCCAACCACCTTCTGTGTCTTTTGTTGACACTTCAATACTGTCTGCTGAGCGATTAATAGTTAATCCTTGCTGTCCTGCAATCGCCATCAACTCACTTCCATCTGCGTTCCAAATTTGTAATAAAATATCCTTACCTGCTACTGCCTTTGTTGCTACTGCATCAAAATCACCATATCCATGTTCTGCCATCTTCATTTCCTCCTATATTTTCATCTTAAATCCATAGCTTACCTTAAAATCATAAACTATAACTACGTGTTCCTCGCCATCTTCATCTTTCTTATCCGAAATGATGCCTTGACTTACTTGTGAAATCAATTCAAATCCTTCTGGTAAATTGATATCTTCTGTTAGTGCTTCTTCTGCCCTTTGTATTAGACTATAGGCTTGTACATTCTTTTGCTCCTCTTCACTAATAATATGTATCAATATGGTACACACATCAGAAAACATCGTCTTCGTGTTCGCCGAAAGCTTATTTACTGCTTCTATATAGTAAAGTGGTGCCGATTCGTTCGCTGGCCATTCATCATAACAAGGGGTATCCGTTTTTTCTTCCAGCTTAGTTTTTACACCTTTTACTAGGTCAATCAAACTTAATTTTTGTAACATTACTTACCTCTCAATTCCTCTAGTGTGCCTTTTGGTATCGTGCTTCCCATCCTAAGGAAGTCTGATTCTATACCTTCACTAGCTTTGATATTTCATCCTTTGGCACCGCTTTTGATACCTGCTTGACTGCATTTGTAAATGCTATTGCAAATTCAGCAATATTCATTTTGGTTTGCTCTACATCTTCTACCACAAAAGCTGCTACTAATTCGTCTGGAATTTTCACGCCTAACTCTCCTAACATCCCCTTTGCGGTCTTCACCATGCCAGCTAGCCAAATTTCTCTTTCAAGTTCACGCAGCTTCTTTAAAGCCTTATCGCGCTCATACTCTGCACATTCCTGCGCATTCATTTTAGCCATCCTTTCAACCTCGCTTATCTTATCATCAGACAACATATTCAAACGTTTTCTTTCATTAGATAATGCTGTTTGAATTGACTTTTGAAGTCTACGGTCGAACTCTGATTGATGCCCCTTTTTCAACAATTCATCAAAAGTTGATTGCTGCTTCTCTTTACTGTCATTACCGCCGCTACCGTCATCTTTGCCGCTATCGTCTGCAAATAGTTGTAAATTCATAAGGATTTTTATTTCTGTCAATTCTTTTGCTATTCTACTGCTCATTTCTCCTCCGTCCCAGCTCATTCAACGCCCAAGCCATTACATTTATTAGTTAGTTTTATGTCATTTCGGACATAACTTCTCGCTTTTCCTCTCCTTTTCTAATTGCGGACCTCTGATTTGAACAGAGAATTTTGGCTAAGGAAACCAATGTGATACCTTTTCACCAATCCGCTATACTCTACATTATCCTTACTTGACGCCCATCTTTTTGACTGACTTTGTTTTCACGAGAAATAATTTCACTCTTTATCCAACCACCATGCATTCACTCCTTTTTTATTCCATTTATTTTGAACTTAGTCTCATTATATTCCAAACATATTGGAATGTCAAGTATTTTTTTAATTATTTTTCAATTATATTGGATTTTAAAATTGATTCTTCTGAATTTATGCTGTATAATCCAAGTTAGATGGAGGTGTGAAATGTTTGGTGATAAACTTAAAGAAGCTAGAAAGGCTATGAAATTAAACCAAGTAGAGCTAGGGAACAGACTCGGGGTGGGAAATACTACGATAAGTAACTGGGAAAAGGGGATTGCAAAGCCCGATATTGACACATTAGAAAAGATCTGTTCTACATTAACTGTTTCGCCCAATTATTTTTTCAAAAAACTAGACTCTCTTGCCATGACACTAAAGGAGCAAGACTTACTCAAAAAATATAGAGAGCTTAGCTCCACTGGTAGAGAAATGGTTGATATGGTATTGGATAAAGAGTATGAGCGTTTTGCCAATTCAAACAAAGCCGGCGTTACATTATTCCCACAAGCCGAATTAAGCGCTGCCCACGAGCGGACAGATATAACAATAACTGATGATATGAGAGAATTTGACGATGATATCATGGATGGCGATGATTTCTAGAACTTGGAACTAAGAAACTAATCACAAACCATTTATATGCTCCTCGCAAAACTAGATTAATTAGCTATTTCATCGACTTTAGAAAATTAAAGGTGATTATATGAATAAATACGAAGAATTAATACAAGAAACTACAGACCTCGGTCTAACAATAAAAGAAAAACCATTAAAAGCTAGTGACGGACGAATTAAAAGAAACCGAGTTGCGATAAGAAGTACTATCCCTACTACAACACAAAAGACATGTGTCCTTGCTGAAGAATTAGGGCATTATCACACCTCTTATGGAAATATAATTGACTTTAATCAAGTCAGTAATCGAAAGCAAGAACAACGAGCCAGATTATGGGCATATAATAAAATGGTTGGTTTAATGGGTCTGGTAAAAGCATACGAAAAAAGCTGTCAAAACTTATCAGAGATGGCTGATTACTTAGGTGTGACTGAGGAATTTCTAAACGACGCTATCAACTACTACGCCACTAAGTATGGAACTCACACAACAGTAGACAACTATATTGTATTCTTTGCCCCCAATTTTGGTGTATTGAAGCTTATGTAAGAAATGCCCCTTCGCAACGCTGTTTTCACATCGATTAATATTGTAATTGCTGGAAATATGAGTCGAATGACTCGAGATTTTTTTATCTGTATATTAGTAAAACGCGATATTGGTGTCAAGCCTAAAGCTGACACCAATATCGCGTTATTTTTTAAAAATCAAAAATTTACTCAACACATAATTAACTATAATAACAATAACATTAGATATGACCTTGATTACCATATCGTTTATCCCTAAGATACTCACAAAAAACCACATCATTAGGAAGTCTAGTGCCCCCGAAAAGAGTCGTGCTGCGATAAATTGTCCAAAGGCTACGGTGTGCTTCTTAGTGTTTTCAAATACCCAACGACTATTGGTATAGTAGGCAAATATAACCGCAAAAACCCAAGCTAAAACAGTCGATATCTCAACTCCTAAGTGTAGTACCTTAGCAAACAAAAAATAAATAATAATATTGATTGCTGTGGTACATGCTCCAAAGAATAGGTATGCTATTATTTCTTTTTTTCTTACATCGAAATTTCCCATATGATTTATCCTATTCAACCGTTTTTCTTTTGAGCAATTAGTACTCCAATCGCGAACAACATAACATCTGCAAAAATTGATACTATTCGGTGAATGATAATCGCCAATAAAATAATACTTGTACTACAAACATCACCTAACAGTATAGTAAGCATAGCCTCTCTAATTCCAATCCCTCCTGGTGCTCCTGGAACAACAAAACCGACAAACCAAGCAACTGCAAATGATGATATTACCAACAAAACATTTGCGGACGATATTGACACAAACCAACTAATAACATATGCCAACAAAGCTCCTTGAACCAGCAATGCAAGGATATCAATAAAAACCACTTTTGTTGCCAATATTATCATACTTTTGTTAATATATTGCCCCAGTAATGATTTCACCTGTTTTCTCTTTACAAAAATAATACTTATCAGCACAACGCTTACTAAAACAAGAACTAATGACAATATCAATGCATGCTGTAAGAAAAAGTTTCCACCATATTCCCACAGATACTTTCTCAATACTTCTCTTGATAAAATCATACCAACAAATATTGCCGATATTCCTTGCAAACCCAATTCAATAACACTACTAATAGCTAATTGGATTTGGCTTAGTCCTAGCTTATTTCCATATATATTCCGATTGGCATACTGCATAACATTACCTGGAAGATATTTTCCCAAATTAGATTTCGCAAAAACTGTGAAACTCTCATTCTTATTAACGCTCTGCTTAGCCAAGAACTCCAATATCCATTTCCAATTCAAGCTCCAACCACTAATTGCAATCGTCATTATCAAAACCATAACTATCATTTTTATAATGACCATTGGTTGCAATATATAACTATAGTCAACGTCAAAGGATATTATCTTATTTACAAGAAAATAAAATGTCACAGCCATAATGATATAACCAATTATTTTGATTCCATATTTCTTCAAAAACAGCATTTATAACGATTCCTTCCCTTTTGAATAACAGCTATAACCTAATCTCTACAGTACACATCCCTTGTATAAACCTTATCACTTATTCCTACTAAATCATCATCGTAACGATTCGCAACAATAACTGTTGCAATTTCTTTGAATATATTGAAATCACGTTCCACTTTATTTCCAAACAAATAATCTTCTTCAAGCCCTGGTTCATAAATAACTATTTTAGCACCTTTAGCTTCCAGCCTCTTCATTATCCCTTGAATTGCGCTGTTTCTGAAATTATCTGAATTTACTTTCATCGTGAGACGGTATACCCCTATTATGCACTTTTCGCCATTAATTGCCATGTCGTCATCATTATAGAATCCAGCCTTTTGTAAAATTCGCTCAGCCACAAAATCTTTTCTAGTTCTATTAGATTCCACAATCGACGAAATAATATTATTAGGAACATTATCATAATTCGCCAAAAGTTGCTTAGTATCTTTTGGCAAACAATACCCTCCATATCCAAATGACGGATTATTATAATGAGTTCCAATTCTTGGGTCTAGCCCCATGCCTTCAATTATTTGCCTTGCATCAAGTCCCTTTATCTCCGCATAAGTATCCACTTCGTTAAAAAACGACACCCGCAACGCTAAATATGTATTAGAAAAAAGCTTTATTGCCTCAGCCTCTGTTAGGTTCACAATTAAGATATCAATATTTTCTTTAATAGCTCCTTGTTCTAATAATTTTGTAAAATCATTTGCTCTTTCACTCAATTCTTCATTATTTTCAAAAATACCAACTATAATTCGCGATGGGTATAAATTATCTTTTAATGCTTGCCCTTCGCGCAAGAACTCTGGTGAAAACAAAATCTTTTCATAGCCTATTTCTTGAATTATTTCTTTGGTAAAGCCAATAGGGACCGTCGATTTGATTACAATTGTCGCTACTGAATTTAGAGCAATAACCTGCCTAATAACCGTTTCAACACTAGAAGTGTCAAAGTTATTTTTCAAGGGATCATAATTTGTTGGTGTACACACAATGACATAATCAGCCTCACTATAAACATTCGAATCGTTAGTAGCTCTCAAATCTAGCTCCTCGTCGCACAAATATCTTTCGATTTCAATATCTATAATCGGCGACTTCCTTGCATTAAGTAAATCAACTCTCTGGCTATCTGTATCAACTACAATCACTTGATTATGTTGTGCTAATAAAACCGCCATGGACATACCTACATATCCTGCCCCTACGACAACTATTTTACGTTTTGCTTCTTTATTTGTCATCTTCATATCCGCCTTTTTTTTCGTAGTCATTTTTACGAACTCGGTACTGGATATCCTCTAATATCTTGCGATTTGCCGCAATAATATCTGCCTGTAAACCAGCAACAATAATCTGTCCACCAAGCAAAATGGTTATACATGTCAAAATCAGTGACTGAATATGCCCATCTCCATTTCCTTGAATGAAAAATGCTAAGAATCTAATCCCTAATACTAACCCAACCAACACCAGCAAACCACCGATGGTTATAAAAAATCTCAATGGTTTATACATCATAAACGTTCGAATAATCGTCAGCATCGACTTCTTAACATATCCCCACATTGAACTAAAAAGTCGAGATTCTCGTAATTCTGGATTCGTCCTAATTGGAACAGATGTCATCGCAATCTTATCTCTACCCGCCTGTACAATCGTCTCAAGCGTATATGTATACTCATTCACCACATTCAAATGTAACGCTGCCTCTTTGCTATACGCTCTGAATCCACTTGGTGCATCTGGTACATCTGATTTGGATGCTTTCCGAACTACCCAGCTACCAAAACGCTGAAGTTTCTTCTTTATAAATGAAAAATGTTCAGTGTCTTCTATTGGGCGCTCACCTATAACGATATCATATTTCCCTTCAATTATAGGACGAACTAACTTTCCAATGTCCTCACCACAATATTGGTTATCAGCATCGGTATTAACAATTATATCGGCACCTTGGTGCAAACATTCGTTAATACCTGCCATAAAGCCGCGGGCAAGTCCTTTATTTTTCTTGAAATTAACAATGTAATCAACACCCCAATCCTTAGCAACCTTCACTGTATCATCTTTACTTCCATCATTAATAATTAAATATTCAATTTTGTCTATTCCCTTGATATGTTTTGGTAACGCATCAAGTGCTATTGTTAATGTCTCTGCCTCATTGTAGCATGGTACTTGGATGATTAGTTTCATGCCTATGTTCCCCCTTCATTTCCAAAAACTAATATTATCTTTCATTATCAGCAATATATTCTATTAACCAAATGCTGTTTGTAATAACTCAAGTTATTACAAACAGAAACCTTTATTTTTTAACTGACTCATAATATTCACTTTCGGATATCCATATTTCCGAAAAAGCAAACCCTAATACGCGTGCATCATCACTATCTTTCCAAAAGTCCTTAGGCCTCCACGCATCAGATGTGATACTTATTATATGCTGAAATCTATTTGCAAGCAATTCCTTAGGAACCTCAAAACTTATGATTCCATCTTCTGATGAAGTAATCGTTTCCTCATGGATTACTTGACCATACATTGAAAATTCAATTTCAAATCCGCCTCCCATGCTCTCGATAATTTCTGGATATACACCAAGATATGTCATATTAACGAATACTTTTCCTTTTGGCTCAAACCTAAATCTAAAATCAGAATTTCTACTTGTCCAATTCATGGCCTCTCCTGAGTAAACACCACTAATGTCATCAGCTATTCTACCATCAATTTCCTTTGTTTCTTTTGTATATTCGTATACATAAACATCTTGCTCCTTTGCTAAAGTTTTCAAAGGATACACCACATCAAAATTACGCATCTCCTCTGTAAATTTATATGTTTTTTTCCACACAGGATAATAACGGTTTTCAAAAATCGGGCTAGCCGATATAATATATTTTTCTTTTTCTGGGTATGTCTTTTCAAGACTTTGCAATGAGTCTATATGGAAAATTTCATTGTCATTTGCCTCTCTCAAATTCACAACCAGTGTACGACTTAACGTCACATCTTCCGGATCAATAAACACCATTATTCCCTCTGGAATAATTGAGTTAATCTCTTCAAAATAGTCATAGTACCCTGCATACTCAGCAGTTACTAACAGTGCAATATTAAAAGGCAAAGAGGTAACCAAACACGTAATTACCACAATTTTCATAATTCTATCAGTTTTTACAAATGACGTTGTCAATGCTATGATACTTGTAATTAAAACTGGCAAAAAATATCTTGAGCAATAATAATTAATTGGAGTATCAATCCTTAAAATAGTATTAACTGCAAGTGAATATACAACCACCATTCCTAAAATTTTTTGTATAAAATTCCAATCTCCTTTTTTGAAAATATAATACACAATTATAGGAATACATATATACGATGTTGCCATAAAAATACTCACAATATTGATATGGGCAAATGCCTTTATCCCACCACCTAAATAGTACTCGCGATATCGCCAAGCCGCAGCACCATTTTCATGAAAATTCGTAAACGATAACAATATTCCATTTGCTAATGATACAATTCCTAATACAATCATTGATATCTTCATAATAATTTTACAATTTTGTTCAAAAAAATTTACTACTACATTCCCCATCTTTTCCCAGGATGTAGTAAAAAGAAATTGTACTACTACCATTACTGCCAACATACCTATCATAATCCAATGAGAGTTTTTACCAAACATTGACATATACTGTGATCGTGTATATTCTTCTGTAACTTTCAAACTGAAAAATATTGACATAATATATACAACAATCATTAAATAATTACACCTAGCATATATTTTTTCTTTATACTTTACACTTAATAGTAAAAAACACAAACTAATTACTGGTATCGAAATAAAAAATGACATATGAATTGCTCCTAGCATTCCAAATGCTATCCCACCAATGATTTGTAATGGAAATTCATTTTGTATCACCAGAAAAACCGACAACATAACAAAACTTGTAAAAAACATGTCTGACAACGTGATTTTCGATAGATAAATAGTAAGCGGTGTAAAACACAACAATATAACACCTACATATTTAGCATAAGCGTTACTATTCCATTTTTCTAAAATATAATAAAATGAAAATGCCAATATAATAAACAAAATTGTCGATATTTGTCCCATATTACCAAAACCGCCAATTTGGGCGCTCAATGCCATCATTGCTGGCCATGTAGGCAATCCATGATATTCAAACATTGGATTTTTACTATCACTCAAAGTTGGGTACAATCCCTCTTCTCTATATTGCAATTCCATTAACTTTATTCTATCGTTCTCCGTAATCATAGAATACTCTTTTAATTCTTTTTTTGAACTTGTCTCTCCATTAATAAGGTCAATGGTCTTAGCCGCATATATTCCTGCATCAAATGCCATCTCAATCGGCTCTGATTTTATAGAAATAAATGGAATAAGTATAACAACCATTAGTAAAATCGGCAACTCACTACGAAAAGAAAAATCAATGTTGTTTATTCCTTTTACAATCGTTCTCCTAACCCATAATAGTACTATACTATTACATACCAAGCATACAATTAGCACATACATTACTTGAAACACGTTTGCTACTAAGAGAATACATGAAAATAGAATATATTGACATATAAATAATATAATACTTAGTATAAGCAGTTTAACAACTCTGATTCTATCAAAGATCGTAGCACAAATGACCCCAAGCATCACAATCACAACTACTGTCAAAAACAAATATAAACTTCCCATCCCCCACACTTCACCTTTCATACTATATGCTGATACTGTTATATTAAACCTTGCCCCTACACTCAATTCTTGTGGTATCGCATTTTTTCATATAACCACTTTTCAAAATATTTATACCTGTTTATTTTAGGCTTTTCTCCAATAATTTAGCGTGTCTTCTATCGTATCCACTATATTATTTTGAATTTCCCAACCATATTCCTTTATTTTGGTGACATCCACTGAAATCGTCGGCACATCAGAGGGACGCAATCTATCTTTATCAACCACCACTTTGATATCCACCTTCGCTTGTCGTAAAATCATATCCAAAATAGACCGAATTTTAATCGCTTTCCCTGAACCAACATTATAGGTCTCACCCGAAATTCCTTTTTCCAGCAATATCGTATAAGCTCTAACTACATCACGAGCATCGGTAAAATCACGTTCAGCTTCCAAATTACCAACTCTGATAACTGGCTCTCTTTGCCCTGCTTCAATCTCTGCAACCTGTTTACAAAAGTCTGCAACTACAAACTGCGGCGATTGTCTAGGTCCAATATGGTTAAATGCCCGAACACTCATAATATCCATCTGATATGCTCTCGCATAGATATTTCCAATCATGTTTTGACATGCTTTAGTTGCAGCATAAATATTACCTGGCCGTACCTTATTAGTCTCTGCTATTGGGATTTCATCAGGCAATACATATCCATATTCTTCACCTGAACCAATCAACAATACTCTTGGTGAAAACGCAACTTCTCTTATAGCATCTAAGACATTAATGCTACCTTTAATATTCACATCAACTGTCAGTCCTGGATTCTTCCACGATAGTGCCACTGAGCTTTGTGCTGCTAGATGTAAAATATAATCTGGCTTTACTTGCGCTAATAACTTTATAACGGCATTCTTATCAAGGATATCGAGGTTATAAACCTCAATATCCTTGTTATTAATATCTTCATGTTCCATTTTTGTAACTGCAACCGACCAATCATAATTTGCTTTAATATTCTCAATTAAATATTGACCAACAAATCCTGCTGCTCCGATGATAAGGGCTTTTTTCATTTGTCACCTCTATTTGATTTCTGCATATTTTAGTTCTTTTTCAACTAACTTCATATCATTAGCAACCATTCTTTGAACTAGTTCTGCAAATGATATCTTTCTAACCCAACCTAGAGCATCATCGGCTTTTGCTGGATTTCCTAATAGCACTTCAACTTCTGCTGGTCTAAAGAACTTAGGATTAATACGTACAACAACATCACCTGTCGCTTTATTAATACCTACTTCATCAACCTCTTCACCCTTCCATTCGATTTCAATGTCAACATGTCTAAAAGCAATCTCAACGAACTCACGAACGGTTCTTGTTTCATTAGTTGCAATAACATAATCATCTGCTATTTCTTGTTGCAGCATTAACCACATCGCTTCTACGTAATCTTTAGAATGACCCCAATCACGCTTTGCATCCATGTTACCAAGTTCTAGGCAATCTTGTGCCCCTTGCTTAATTCTTGCTACCGCATCAGTAATCTTTCTCGTAACAAATTCCTTACCGCGACGTTCACTTTCATGATTAAATAGAATCCCACTACATGCATACATATCATAACTTTCACGGTAATTCTTAGTAATCCAGTGGCCATATAATTTGGCTACGCCATAAGGACTTCTTGGGTAAAAAGGTGTTGTCTCTGTCTGTGGCATTTCTTGAACTAGACCAAACATTTCACTAGTTGATGCTTGATAGAATCTTGCCTCTGGTTTCACAATTCTAATTGCTTCTAACATATTTGTAACACCAACACCGTCAATATCAGCTGTTGCCAACGGTTGTTCCCAACTCGTTCCAACGAATGATTGTGCTGCTAAGTTATATACTTCATCAGCTTGTGAAATCTGCATCGCTGTAGTTAAAGATATTACATCGGTCATATCAGCATAGATAAAGTTGATTTTGTCTTTAATATGCTCTACATTACCGTAATCTGCAACGCTTTTCCTTCTCATGATACCGTAAACATTGTATCCTTTTTCTAATAAAAGCTCTGCTAAATAAGACCCATCTTGTCCTGTAATACCTGTGATTAATGCACTCTTCATTTTTTGTTACCTCCCATAATATACTTGTTTTTAAACTTCATCAATTTTTGCACATAATTTCTCAGCGATTACAGACCAATCATAATGTGTTTCCACATATTTTCTTGCTCGTTCCGCCTTTTTCATTGCAATACTAATATCAAAATCTTCTAAACATTCTTTCATATTCTCTATAGAATCAGCTATATAGAAAATTTCTTTATCACTTATCCCTCTTGTACCAAATTCTGTTGTTATAACCGGAATTCCTGCTGACATATAATCGAACATCTTCAAATTCGTGCCACTCCCGCTCACCATTGGATTCAAAGCCACATCAACCACTGAAAAAATACGATTTTTTTCCGACTCTGACACAATACCCAACATACCCACATTACTAGGTATTTTTCTTTTAGCAAAATAGTTACATTGACTACCCATTAATAAGAATGTTACATTCGGACATTGCTCTGCCAATTCGAATATGAATTCACACGCTTCTAAATTAGGTCCGTGCCAACTCCCCATAAATAATGCTAAAAATTCATTATCAAGTCCTAATGATTTTTTATTATCATTCCTAGAAAGTGAGTTGGTAAAAATTGTTTCTCTACAATTCACCCCATTAGGAACTTCCACCATAAGTTCTTTATTCAAACCATAAATATCACATAACTTCACTATGTCATCTTCTGAGCAAGTCATGATGAAAGCACTATCTTGTCCACATTTTTTTTCCACTTCATATACCATCTTCAAGCACTCTTTGGCAAATTTCGATGATGGTAGCACTGCTTTTTTCATCTCATATTCAACATTATGCGATTCATAAACAATTGGACAATCTATATTCAACTTTTCCACTTCACGATACAAATAAGGATGTGATACTACAATCAAATCGGCACCTTGGGTAGCCTTACTTAGGACCCTACCATATTCTGATGTCTCGCCCGATAACACGATTGTTGCTATGTCAGATGCTGGCACTCCCAGTTTCTTTTCGATCTTTTCCCATTCTTGTTCTTGATGCCTAATACTTTTAGGAATAACTATCTCAGTTAATCCTGGGGCAATTATTTTTGACTGCATTTGCATATCGCCAGCTGCAAGTGATATTATTTCAACATCATGCTTTTTCGCCACCTCTTTATATAGATTAAATATGCGTGCTTGCCCACCGTTTAGTGGAGGATATACCGAAAATGAAGATGTTACAACTATTTTTTTTCTATCTAAACAGCTTTTAGTATCTAACTTCTTCATATTTTCTACATTTAGGAGCTTTTCAACCCCTGCCTCCCATGTTATTTGCTTTACTAAGTTATATGCATTCTCCCCCATCCTCTTTGCCTCTTGCTTGTTTTCGGCAAAAAAATCTATCTTCTTTGCAATATCTTTTGCATCAGTCTTGCATATAAAGCCAGTTTTATTATTTTCTACAAACTCTGTAGGTCCTCCAGCGTCAACAGTTGTTATGACTGGTTTCTTGTGTAACATAGTCTCGACAGTAATATAACCATAATCTTCGTCATATGGAAAGTATGGAACCACTAGGCAGTTAGCATATAATTCCTCTGCCTCATCATCATTTACAAAGCCTAGAAACTTAATATTATCATTACCCTTAGCCAACGCTCTCAGCTCAGTCTCTTGGGGACCAGTTCCAGCTATTAATAGCTTCACCCCACTTTTAACATACTTCATAGCCTTAATCAATATATCTATTCTTTTTGGTGCATCTAGCCTGCTTATCATAAAAACATAATCATATTCACCACAACCATAATCCTTTAATGCTGGTGCTGGATAAACTACTTCCACCTGAGCATTTTCAGGGAAATAATCGGTTCTATTTTTAACTGTTTGTGAAATCGCATAAAAAACTTTTGGCATATTTTTAGACATGCCATAATTATCAAGATAATGAATAATGCGACGAATAAATGGCCCTGGAAAAGCAAAGTATTCTTCTGGTATAGCTTTATCATCTCGCAAACTAAAAAGCATATCAAAAAACGAATCTAAACTAAATGGCATTAAATTATCTTCCATGTATTCAAGCACATAATCAATCTTACTATTTCCTCGTTTCACCTCCAAAGGTAGGTTCATAAAATGATAAGTATCATATAATCCTCTTAAACAATGCGGCATATAATATATACAATTGCTATGTTCAATCATCCATGATGGATATTTTGTGCAAATCACCGCATCAAAATGTTTCAAATCCAACTTATAGAATGCATAATAACTCTCCAACAAATTCCAAAAACTGTCTTCTTTAATTGGCACTTTTATAAGTTCTGCATTGTGTTCAGTTTTTTGGTTTATGGTTTCACACAAACTCCACAAAAGATTCTCAACGCCCCCAATAGTAAACGGCACCGGACTTGGTCCTAATATCGCAATCTTCATGAAATATCTCCTCCCTATTTTGTCGCTACTATTGCATAATTTTGACTGCCAAACATGCATTCAGAAATCCAATTAATCCCATCATTAAATTCAGCCAAATTTTCAATATTAGACGCATTCAACAATGGCAACCGACCTAACTTACTAGATTCTGTATATACAATTTGAATGTTACTAAATCCTGCCTTTTGAAGAACATATTCCAAAAACAATGGGTGTACAGGTTTTTCATGAGAAGGATCTAGATAAAAGCTATTCATGAAAGTAGACAAACATGTTGGATTTGGCGTTTCTATAACTATACAGCCTCCATTTTCCAACTTCAAATATGATTCCGCACACAATTCAAATAATCGCTCTGTTGAAATATGTTCAACAACTTGTGAGCACATAATTCCCCCGATTGACTCATTATCTGTATTTCTTAAATATTCTATTGCATCTCCCTCTACTACATCTAATCCTTTAAAGCCACAATAGTCAACGAAATCTTTATATAAGTCAACTCCCTTCGCTGAAATATTATTGTCCATCAAAAGTTCAAGAAACTCTCCGCGACCACACCCTAAATCAAGCACATCTCTCTTGCCCATAAACAATGGCAGATAATCACTTAATACCTTTTTAATATTTATTCTAGAGCCACGAAACTTATTTTCAAACTCAAAATAGTCAATCCCAGAATATAAATTTACTTCTTTCTCTTCTTTATCATTTATATTTTCAGAAACTATCTTTTCTGACAAATGTTCCCCTTGCCTCTTCTCCTCACTGCCAAAAACTATGTTGTTCTTCATATAACGATATACTGTCATTTCTAACTTTTCATTATTATCGGAAATTTCTCCGATTCTTTCATCAATTCCCAGTTTCAAATCAACTATTTGCGAATGTAATTCGTTATTCACTTTTTCTGATTGTAAATGCATTTTTCTACTTACGTCTTCTGATTGCAAGTGCATTTCTTCACGTACTTCTTCTGATATTGTCAAAATATCTTTTTTCCAATCATCCCTCTCACTTTCTACAAGATTCACTACATCATGGACAGAAATGATTTCTCTTTGAATATCTCCTGTTACTCTATCCAAACCTTCTGTTGTCTTCTCCAGTTCATCGATTGCTTTTTCTATTCCACTTATAAACTGTACATGTTCATCACCAGTATCTTGTAAATCATCTTTTAGCTGTTGTGTTTCCATTAGCAATTCATCAATCCTAGTTCCCGTCTCCGCCAATGACATCTTAACGTCCTGAAAATCAGCAATAAAAGCCTGCGACACTATTACACTATTACATAGTTCATTAATTGATGATGTGACCGAAGCATTAAACCTATTCTGCTCTTCTATTATTGGATGAAAAAGAAAAAACATACACTTTCTCAGTACTCTTTTTACAAATTTAATGATTTTCCCTAAAAATCTCCTATCCACCCCTAACTCATGGTAATAATGTAATTCAAATACCTCATTATTTGTGTCTCTGCTGGTGTTAAGTTCTGTCATATCAAACCTAAAACCATTTGCTTTTGTATTAACCAATTTATTCGTGGGGCTCTCTTGATATGCATTTTTGCCTATCAGTAATTTCACAATTTCGCCTGTGCTCTTTTTAACTTTACTATCAACACCTTCTAAATTCACACTAGAATCCAACTCTGACAGTATTTTATTAATACGATTACGTGTCTCATTCATTATTTTGTCAACTCCTTTACAACATTCTTCCATGTAATGTTCATATCTTTAAGTCTCTTTAATGAATTCCTTCCCCATTCCTTTGCTTGTGTTTCAGATACAAATGTATCTATAGCTCTTGCTATCTCATCTGGCGTAGAATCTACAATTAAGCCATTTTTATTATTTTCTACAAACTCTAACGGTCCACCACTATCTTTAGCTGTAATCACTGCTTTAGATGATGCAAGTGCCTCCAGCGAAATATAGCCGTAATCTTCATCTAGTGGAATAAAAAGTACTGCTCTCGCATTAGCATAAAGCTTTATTTTCTCTTCTTGTGACACATAGTTGAAATATTTTATCCGATTACTTAATTTCTTTTCCTTTATGAAGTTTAACATTTTGTCCGTTTCTTCAACATTGTCAGCCCCTCCAACAATGTAAAGTTTTAAGTCACTTTTCACCTTACACATACTTTCAATGGCAAGCATTTGTCTCTTTGTTATATTTATTCGGCTCGGCATCAAAATATAATTTTCATATTCTGCACAGCCCAACCTATCCATATCTGGACAAGGATGATATAACGTCTGTGCTGAAATTTGATTATATTTTTCCATGCGATTACTAACATTATCAGCAATTGTATAAATTCTTTTTGCCTCTTTCAAGTATATATTATCTGCATTAATAATCTTATTCCTTATCGCATTACCTTGAGCTGTGTTTTTTATATTACTAAACTCCGTATCGAACAAATCATAAGCTGCTCGATGCTGGTGTAGTGCCCAAACCACTTTATTAGAATGAGGAATATAATAAGCTGGGAACTTCAATCCGATGCACAAATCAGAATGACCTGCCCATATATGCTCTACTTTCATCAATCTTGCCATCAACATATGATCCTCAATTACATCAATAGGATTATCCATAAATGGCATTGTCACTATTTCCGCCTCGTGTCCCTCTAAAATCAAAGCATTTTTAAGATTGTCTGCCAAAAATTCCGCACCACCCTTAATAAACGGCGCTTGCACTGTTGTAATTACAATTTTCATACGCTTTCCTCATTCTTCATATTATTCTCTAGCTCTGTCTAAAGATACTCATTTCGTTTCGAATCCTTCAATCTTTCTAAAATCTTCTTGATATCACCTGCATGTTCTTTGCTACAAACCAATGTAGCATCTTCAGTATCAACAACAATTAAATCTTCTATCCCAACTGTTGCTATCAATTTCTTTTCGCCTTGGATAATACAATTCTTTGTACTAACAGTAATGATATTTCCTTCCACAACATTTTTATCTTCATCATTCTGTTGTACCCTTTCCACCGCTAGCCAAGAGCCTACATCATCCCAACCAAACCCACCTGGTATAACATAAATATTTTCTGCTTGTTCCATTACACCATAATCAATTGATTGTGATTCAAATTTAGGAAATTCTGTTTTTAGAATTTGTTTTTCTTCCTCTGTTCCTATACTATCTCGTATAACCATCAACCCCTCATACATTTCAGGCATATACGCTTTCATATTTTCTAGTATAGATGAAACTTTCCATATAAACATACCACTATTCCATAGATATTTTTGGGATGCTAAGTACTCCTTTGCTAGTTCTAAATTAGGCTTCTCCACAAATTTGTCTACTACAAACGCTTGCTTCGTATTGCTTTGTGGGTCAAATTTAATATATCCATACCCCGTTTCGGGAGTATCCGGGGTAATACCTATTGTTACCAAATTAGTATTTTCTTTCGCCAAATCACATGCATCTCCTAACACCTGTGTAAATATATCCTCAAATTTTATTAAATGATCCGATGGCAGTACCAACATTAATGCATCATCATATTTTTTAGAAATATGAGTCGCACCCAATCCTATACACGGAGCTGTATTCCGCCCTACAGGCTCACACAAGATATTTTCTTTTGGTATACTAGGCAATTGTTCATGAACCAACTCCCTATAACTACTATTAGTCGCAATATAGATGTCTTTCATCTCAACCAGTGATAGTATTCGCTCAACAGTTAATTGAATCATAGTCTTACCATCACCTGTAAGTGACAAGAACTGCTTAGGTAAATTCTTCCTACTCTTTGGCCAGAACCGTTCTCCTCGTCCTCCTGCCATTATTAATGCTGTTATTTTCATTGTTATTCTCCTTTACGTTTAATATCATATTTCCCATGTATGCCAAAGCTTACAAATCCCAACTTCCGCCTTTTCATCAAAAATATCAATCTTACAAGCTCTGGTGTAGTAATCAACAGCAGTGCTATCTCCAGTCTCAATCGCAAAGTCAAAATAGTACTCTCCTGGCAATAATTCCAAATGCTCAATTTTGATTTTGTAGCTTCCGCTTTTTAACAATCCAAACGTTTCAAATTGCTCAATCCTTGTATTCGTTCCATAGCAGTGAACACCATCACTACGAAACACACCAAGTCCCAATACGGCATCTTTTAGTGGTTCTTTCACTTTATATTCTATCCGTATTGTTAGTGAATCCCCAGTTCTGAAAACTTGCTGTTTATTACCTTTTAGGTCAAAAAGCTCAATTTTGGATATCCTTATCTGCCCATTTCCCCATCGTGATTTCTTAGTCTCATCTTCTGGCTTTTCTATTTCCTCCTCTAACTCAATGCCTTCTTCAGACTCCACTTCACTTTTGTCGCCATCTTTTGCATTTTGCTTATCTAAAAACAACTGACGCTGTTCACCCATAAATCCCATATATCTAGGATGAACATCTCGCGGAGTACCTTCAACAAAAACTCTTCCGTCTTGAATCCACACACTTTTATCGCATATCTGTTCAATCTGACCTAATGAATGCGAGACAATTACAATAGTCGTTCCGCTTGCCTTTATTTCTCTTAATTTATTTAAACACTTTGCCTGAAAGTTCGCATCACCAACTGCCAAAATTTCATCAATCAACAAAATATCTGCATCAACATTGATTGCTACCGAGAATGCTAAACGCATATACATTCCTGACGAATATGTTCTAACCGGATTATCTATGAATTCTTCTATTTCTGAAAAATCAATAATATCCTGTATGCGTTCATCAATTTCCTTTCGTGTTAATCCAAAAATGGCAGCATTCGTATAAATATTTTGTCGTCCGCTCATATCAGGATGAAATCCTGCCCCTAACTCAATCAAGCTGGATACTCGACCTCTCATCTCTATGTGTCCCGAATCTGGATACATAATTCTAGTCAATAATTTCAGTGTCGTACTCTTGCCACAACCATTATGACCAATAAGTCCTATCGCCTCACCCTTTTTAACTTCAAAGCTAATCCCTTTAAGAACTTTCCGCTCTTCATATCTCCTCCGCTTACTAAACAGTGATTTTTCTTTTAGTGTTCTACCTTTATCTAAATACACCTTAAATGTTTTTTTGACATTCTTAACTTCAATAGAATTCCCTGCCTTCATTACATCTCCTCCGCAAATCTTCTTTTCAGTCTATCAAAAACAAAAAATCCAACTATTAATAGACCAACCCCTAATATTAGCGCAAATAACCATGTACTTACATCTGGAACCCTCTTATAATATAAGATATCGCGATAAGCTATAATAATATGGGTCATCGGGTTAAACTTAAAAACAACCTGCATCTCTTCTGGAACCATATCAATCGAATACATAATTGGTGTCAAAAATTGCCACGCCATTGTAATTATTCCTAAAAGATATTCCAAGTCACGTAAATACACTGTTGCCGCTGAAACAATCATCGCCATCCCTAGCGCTAAAATATATTCCAATATCATAACGAGCGGCATATACAATAGTGCCACTGCATTAAATCCATGCCCAGCAAAAAATATAACACCAAAAACCACAACAAGGCTTAACAACATATTAACAAACTGGCTTGTTACAAAAGCAATTGGCAACACTTCTCGGGGAAAATATATCTTTTTCACCATATCTTGCTGTGTCCAGATACAACTTGCACCACCTGATACTGAAGTTCCAAAGAAAATCCAAGGTACTAATGCCACAAAAAGAAATAGGTAGTAATCTTGAATGTCTGCTCGCATAATTGTCGAGAAAACTAAAGTATACACTCCAAGTTGTAATAATGGATTGATAAATGTCCACAAAAATCCTAATGCCGAACCCTTATATCTACCTTTTAAGTCTCTTCTAACTAAACTAAAAATCATCTCACGATATGCATATAACTCTTTAAAAATGCTCATATTCATTCCTTCTCTTCTATATTATCATTTACTTTTGCCAAACAACCCTCTATCTTCTCAACTGCCTGCTCCATACTCAACTGCTCTTCTATATAGCGCTTCCCCTTTCGTCGCATCGTCTCGTAGAACTCCCTATCTTCGTATAATCGCTTCATATACTTAGATGCTTGTTCGACATTCGCTTCAGCCCATCTTTGTCCTTTATTATAATGTCCAATCGTCTTTTCGATTGGAATTAATTTGTAATCAACCATACACGCAACATCATTATTCATAAACTCGGTATTAGAAGACCAATTAGTAGCAATTACTGGCGTCTCAAGCAGCATTGCCTCGGCCATAACTAGTCCAAATCCTTCAGCGCGATGTAGCGATACATAGACATCCACACAAGTAATTAAACTGTTTACTTGATTTTTGTCCATAACCTTATTAATTATAACTGAATTAGGTATCAATTGCAAACATGCTTCTAGTTCCTTTAGGTCCTTTGAATCTGCATTATTAACCTTAACTACCAACCCAACATTTTCATCGGAAAAGGCCTTCTGATATGCTGAAAAAGCACCTAACGGATTCTTTCTATCCATGGTGCTATTTGAATCATACATAATTAAAAATAAAAACTTATCCCTTGGCAGACCAAAGAAATCCCGATTACACGCCATATCAACTGGCGCCGTCACACAATACGGTATCGTTCGAACGGGGATATCAACCTTCTTTCTAATGCTGACACTACTAAATTCTGATGGCGTCCAGACCTCATCAAAGAGACTGATACACTCAGTCCATTCGTTCGGAAAATCCTCTAACTCCCACAACCAAAACGCTATATTATAACGATAATCAAAAGCTTTCTTACCCAACCTTGCATAAGCAACACTCATCTCATATGGATTTATGTGAATTAAATTGACGTTATAATGAAGTCCTTTTGTGATTTTTCCATCAAAACTATGATCCTCACTACGCAATCTTCCCGCCACTTCATAGTTATAAATTCCAAAAGAAACATCTGCATGTGCTAGTTCATTAGCCACTAATCTTGCACTTTGTCCAAGTCCTATCTCTGAACGAATATTGGCAATTAGATTCACGCCTGCTGGATACTTTGTCGCATCAAAAAGAGTCCTACGAGCAGATTGTAGTTTTCTAACCCTTCTTTTTTCAATCATTCTTCGAACACCCCTAATTACAGGTCTCGGTATAACTTTTTTCAAAATAGCTTTACACTGATTAGATATCTTCATAATTCTTCCTCTTTTAGTCCCCACTAAGCAAGTTACCAAAGAATTCCATTAACCGCTCAACCAGAGCTTTAGCTTTGAACTTGTTCAAAATCACCTCATAGTCTTGGCTCTGTGGCTTATTATATTTCTGCATCTGGCTTGCCAGACATTCTATTGCAGCTTCATCATCACTGATACTCACATAATTGATATCATTGCCAAATAGTTCTCTGAAAATCGGAATATCACTGGCAATAATCGGCTTCTGATATTGCATTGCCTCTATTACGGGTAACCCAAATCCTTCCGCCCGAGACGGAAATAAAAAGCAACTACAGCCCGATAACACTCGTTCTTTTTCTTTGGCATCCAAATAACCTAGATAAACCACATCTTCATATTGGGCATGGATTTCGTAATATAATGCTGCCATCTCTTTATTCTTAATTCGACCCGCTAGATAAAGTGGCTTATCGCCTCCTTGCTCACGGTATCTGGCATATGCCCGAAGCAACATATCAACACCTTTTCGAACTTCAATTGCCCCGATATATAAAAAGTAATTATCGTCTCTGATTTCACCTGCCACCTCATCGCAAATGGTGGCATAAGCAACGAAACTAGGAATGCCCGAAGCTCCAGTAAATAGCTGTTCTACCCCGTTACCTATTGCTTGTGAGTCATATAGTATCCCATCTACCATCGGCAGTGTCTTACTAAGACTATAGCGGTAATAGATTCGATACAAAAGGTTATAATCTGCTACTTGCGTAATCGGAAATAAATCATGTATCGTCACTACTACCTTACCATATGGATTCTTAATCTTAACTGGTATAACATTGTTAACTTCCCAGAAAATATTGGGCTTATGTTTATGAATTAAATTCTGTAAGAAACGATAGTAGCCGATTAGACCAAAACCCTTTTTCGTCTTTTCTTCACAAGCTTCTACCTCAATTCCCATCATCGATAATTCTTTAAGCTCTTCACTTTTGATAACATCTGTTGCTAAAACGAGTTTGGCGCTATTAAAATTGTAAATACTACGCGCAAAATAATACGCATACATCCCAATTCCTGTAGCTTCTCCCCCTAAACTCCTTATATCAATCAGTATCTTCATTATCTATCCCCTAGTTGTTCATTTTGCACTTTAAAATAACAACCTTACTTTAATATTTATATTTTTTCAGTTTACCATACAAAAGCCCTTGCCACAAGCGTTTTACTACTATTGCTAACAGCAAATGCTAGTCTCTTATTGCGCAAACCCACACAAACTCTATATTCGTACTACCCCCCCCCGAAAAAAATTGCAAAAGCACCCAAAAAGCCACCTGAATGAACACTCTTTTACACACAAATCACGAAATATATGTGCTTCTTGGTATTTAATCTCGCAATTGTTGATTATTGTTCTATTTCCGTGTTAAAATAATAATTATCAACAAACACTAGGAGCCTTTATGACCAACAAAAATATCAATAAATTCATAGCTCTATTTATTGCCATTCTTTTTCTGACGGTGTCATTGTTAGCAATTGCCTTCATTTGTAAGCACGCTAATCACGATTGCAGCGGACAAGGATGTGTGGTTTGTGAGCAATTAGATTTCGCCAACAACATCTGCAAGAAGATAGCTATGGCGCTAGCTAGTACTTTATCCGTTTGCCTATCTTTCTTTTTTATCTCATCTATTCAAAGCTCTATTATGTCGAATCTTGGCTTACCCTCACTTGTTACGCTAAAGGTCCGAATGAACCATTGAGCCATTCTTTATTTTTCCCAAGATAATTCAAAACTTTCCTAAATAAATCAAAACTAAATAAGAAAAACCTGGAGGTCTTATGAAGAAATTTATTTCAATTATTATCTGTAGCTGCTTTATGCTTACCACTATTATTGGTTGTGCAACAAATGGCTCTGAGCCTACTTTTAATAACCCTAGCTCTGAAGGCAGCTCTGCTCATGATAACGATGCCAACAACCTTGATACCAAGGATAGTAGTCCTAATAAAATCAATATTATTACAACTATTTTTGCCCCTTATGATTTCACTAGAGAAATCGTTGGCGAGCACGCTGATATCACTATGCTGCTACCGCCTGGCTCAGAGAGTCACTCTTATGAACCATCACCAAGAGATATCATCAAAATCCAAGACTGTGATGTCTTCATCCACATTGGCGGAGAATCCGATAAATGGCTAACTGAAATCCTTGACTCAATCGATACTAGTAATATCAAAATCGTCACACTTATGGATTGTGTTGATGTTGTCGAGGAAGAGCTAGTTGAAGGCATGGAAGACGACCATGACCACGACGATAATGGCCATGACGATGACCACAACGATGAACCGCGTGAGCTTGATGAGCATGTTTGGACTTCACCCAAAAACGCCAAGCTAATGGTCGCATATATTGCCGAAGTACTTAGTGAAATCGATAGTACTAATGCTGCTATTTATGAAGAAAATGCTACTGCTTATCTTGAACAATTAAACGACTTGGATAATTATTTTCAAGAAATTGTTGATTCAGGAGTTCGCAAAACTATAATATTTGGCGACCGCTTTCCTTTTAGATATTTAGCTGATGCTTATGATTTAGATTACTTTGCGGCTTTTCCTGGTTGCTCAACTGAGACCGAGCCAAGTGCTGCGACCATCGCTTTTCTAATTGACAAGGTAAATGAGGAGCATATTCCTGTCGTCTTTCATGCTGAGCTTTCCAATATGAAGATGGCGAACACTATTAGTGAAGCTACTGGGGCTGCCGTGCTACTTATGCATTCTTGCCACAACGTAACTAGAGATGAATTACAAAACGGCGTAAGTTACATCGAATTAATGCAACAAAACGCCCTTAACCTAAAGGAGGCATTGAGCTAATATGGCACTTATCACTTGTCGAAACGCTTCATTTGCTTATGACAATAACGTTGTCGTCAGCAATCTTGATTTCGAAATAAATAGCGGCGATTATCTATGTATCGTCGGTGAAAATGGTTCTGGTAAAAGTACTTTAATCAAGGGGCTATTGAATCTAAAGAGTCCTAAAAGTGGTGATATTTTACTAGGCGATGGTCTAAAAGCCACCGAAATCGGCTATTTACCACAACAAACTGCTGCACAAAAAGATTTTCCTGCCAGTGTCTACGAGGTCGTGCTATCAGGTCGCCTTAGTGCTCGTGGGATGAGACCCTTTTATTCTGGGGCTGATAAAGCTATGGCTAATGACAATATTGAACGTTTAGGAATTGGCGATTTGCGTAATCGCTGTTATCGCGAGTTATCTGGTGGACAACAGCAACGAACGCTTCTGGCACGAGCTCTGTGCGCTACTAAAAAGGTACTTTTATTGGACGAACCAGTTTCTGGACTCGACCCATTAGTAACACAAGACCTATATAAATTAATCAAAAAAATCAACAAAGATACGGGCATCACCATCATCATGGTCTCTCACGACATCAAAACTGCTGTCGAGCAAGCTGACTATATTCTTCACCTACGAAACGAACAAGCTTTTTATGGAACTGCCAAAGAATACAAAGCTTCTTCAATTGGTAGCAGATTCTGGGGAGGTGAACAGGATGCTTAGAATACTATCAGAAATGTTTTCATACGATTTTCTAGTACGGGCAATAATCGTTGGCTTACTAGTTTCACTTTGTGCCTCACTACTTGGCATCAGCCTCGTCCTAAAGCGATATTCCATGATTGGTGACGGACTTTCACATGTCGGCTTTGGTACCTTGGCAATTGCCACCGCACTAAACGCCGCTCCACTTGCAGTATCTATTCCAATTGTTATCTTGGCCGCCTTTTTACTACTGCGAATTAGTGAAAATAGCACTATTAAAGGTGATGCTGCCATTGCGCTTATTTCCACTGGCTCATTGGCAATTGGGGTTGTTGTTATATCACTGACGACGGGGATGAATACCGATGTTTGCAATTATATGTTTGGTAGTATTCTCGCTATGAGTAAAAGTGATGTTAACTTAAGCGTCGCTCTTGCCATCGTCGTATTAATATTATTTATCGTCTTTTACAATAAGATATTCGCTGTTACCTTTGATGAGAACTTTGCCCGCGCAACTGGCACTAAGACCAACATTTACAATATGTTGATTGCGCTTTTAACAGCCGTTACCATTGTTCTAGGAATGAGAATGATGGGGGCCTTACTTATCTCAAGCTTAATTATCTTCCCCGCGCTTACATCGATGCGGCTATGCAAGACCTTTAAGAGCGTAACTATTTGCTCAGCTATTGTTTCTGTTTTTTGCTTTTTCATCGGTGTTATTATCTCATACTTATATGCGACACCAACTGGCGCTAGTGTCGTAATCGTTAATATCGTTGTTTTCTTCCTATTTTGGATTATTAATCTCGTGAAAGGACATGGTAACTGATGAAAAATATAATTATTATTTCCCTTTTATCTCTATGCTTATTAACTGGCTGTAGTACTGCTAATAGCAAAGCCACAGCTCCTAATAACGAACAAAGCAGTGAAGGTGCTGTATCTGATGCTGATATTATCGAAGTAAGTGATAAGATGTTTCTTACGCAAGTTAATAATATCTACATTAACCGAGAAGACTACATTGGCAAAACCATTCGATACGAAGGTATTTTCAAGGTTCAAAGTCCATCCGATAATCAACCACCTTCATTCTATGCGTTACGTTATGGCCCTGGCTGCTGCGGTGATGATGGTAATATCGGCTTCGAAGTCCTTTGGGATGGCGAAACCATTGAAGATGATGCTTGGGTTGAAATCGTCGGCAAGTTGCAGCTAATTGGTAGCGGTGCCACCGAGCGACTGATTGTCAATGCTTCTTCACTAACGGTCTTACCAGTTCGTGGCGAGGAATTTGTATCACAATAGATATAAGTTATCAATAAGATTATTAATATTGCAAAAAGATAAAGGTATATTTGCTCTTGTGCTAAAAAATGCGCAAATGCAAAATACCTTTATCTTTTTTTAATGCTATTATGGATTATTCGCTTTCGCCAAGCGCTCTAGTTTTCTAGACTCACGGTATATTATTAGCACTAAGCCACTACTGCCTCAAATCCCAAATCATCTAAAGTCGCTATTGCCGTTTTAACACATTGCTCACAACCATTGATAGTAACCATCTTATCCTCTAATGATACTGCAAAATCCAAACCATCTGCGGTCATTGCTTTAGTAATTCTTTCTACACACTTCTCACAATGCATATCTGCTACCTTTAATGCTGTCATAATATTTGCTCCTTTTCTTTGTTTGTCTGCTCCTTTAAACACCACATACATAATAAACTGTATCGTCGCTGCCTAAATCCTGATACCTATTTCATAAATTTTTGGATTGTTTTGCATAGCTCTTCTACAACCTCTTCATTTCCTGCCTTGATATCTTCTACTACACAGCTTTTAATATGGCTTGCTAGTAATCTTTTATTAAAGGCATTTAGCGCTGACTGAATCGCTGAGACCTGAGTTAAAATATCCACACAATATCGGTCATCCTCTACCATATTCTTAATTCCACGAATCTGACCCTCAACTCGATTAAGACGATTCAATAAATTCTTATGCTCCTCCTCATCCCTCATCTTATGTTTACAGTCACTACAGTTACCACAATTTTCTTTCATATCGTCTCCTTTTAATTAACCAACCTTCATTTATCTTAATGTTACCCCACCACTTGCTTGGACGAACGATTAATGTGCAATTTCACCCGCTTTAATCTTAACGCATTAGTTACCACAAAGACCGAACTAAACGCCATCGCCATACCAGCAAAAACAGGATCAAGTAATGGTCCACCAAAAACATGCAATAGACCAGCGGCTATCGGAATTCCTAAACTATTGAAAATAAATGCCCAAAATAAATTCTGCTTAATATTGCGAATCGTCGCATTACTAAGGGCAATCGCGCCATAGACGTCTCGCAAGTCTGATTTCATTAAGACAATATCGCTTGATTCCATTGCGATATCGCTACCGCTACCGATGGCAATACCAATATCAGCTTGCACAAGTGCTGGTGCATCATTAATACCATCACCAACCATGATAACTTTCCCCCCTGCTTGTTGCAGCTTCTCAACTTGAGCAACTTTATCTTGTGGTAAGACCTCAGCTATTACTTCGTCCACATCCACCTGCTTACCGATATAAGCTGCGGTCTTTTGGTTATCGCCTGTTAGCATATAGACCTTAACCCCTAATTTCTTAATGTCATTAATTGCCGCTTTACTGCTCTGTTTTATCGTATCGGCAACGCTGATAATTCCCACTAGCTCTTTATTAACCACGACAAACATCGGTGTTTGTCCTTTACTAGCAATCCCATCAGCAACTTCCTTGAAATCATCTAATGATACCTCAAGCTCCCTTAATAATTTCTCATTACCAATAAAAATATGCTTATTAGCAATTCGTGTCTCAACTCCCTTACCTGTAATACTCTGGAAGTAATCAGTCTCTTGTAAAATCAAACCTTGCTCCTTAGCCGCACTAACAATTGCTTGCCCCAAGGGATGCTCTGACTCAACTTCGCAAGATGCTGCTAAACTTAACAACGCTTCTCGACTTTGTTGATTAGCGATAACCTCGATTACCCGTGGCCGTCCTTCGGTCACTGTCCCCGTCTTATCAAGCACTACCGTATCAGCTTCATGGGTTATTTCAAGCGCTTCGCCACTCTTAATTAAAATCCCCATATTGGCTCCGCGTCCAGTTCCTACCATAATCGCTGTTGGTGTCGCCAAACCTAAGGCGCACGGACACGCAATAACTAGGACAGAGACGAATATCGTTAAGACAAAATTAAGTGGCTCACCAGCTATCGCCCATGCCATTGCTGCTAATATAGCAATCGCTATTACCGCTGGAACAAAATACCCTGCCATCGTATCAGCTAATTGCGAAATCGGTGCCTTTTTCCCTTGGGCATCTTCCATCAACTTGATAATCTTTGCTAAAGTTGTCTCACTACCAGTATGTGTCACTTTAACTTGAATGGCACCATTATAATTCATGCTACCACCAATAACCGTATCGCCAAGATTCTTCTCAACAGGAATACTCTCACCCGTTAGCATCGACTCATTAACACTCGTTGCCCCTTTAATGACCTCACCATCAAGTGGTACTTTACTACCTGGTCGAACTAAGATAATATCGCCCTTATTAACAGCTATAACACCAACTTCTCGCTCACCGTCATCGGTTACAATAAGCGCTGTATCCGGTGCTAGCTCCATTAGCTTCTTAATCGCCTCCGAGGTCTTACCTTTACTGCGACTTTCTAGATATTTTCCTAGCATTACTAAGGTCAAGACAACTGCCGCTGTCTCATAATAGAGATTCATAACCGCTTCATGCTCTACTCTAATTCTCAAGGTCATCACCAAGCTATAGATAAAAGCACTACCCGTCCCAATTGCTACTAGCGAATCCATATTAGGATGTCCGATAAATAAGGTCTTGAAACCAACCAGATAAAATTTGCGACCACAAATCATAATCGCTGTGGTTAATACTAACTGCAGTAAAGCGAAATTCATATCATTCTTATGCATATCAAAGAATTCTGGTAACGGTAATGTTATCGGTATCATATGGCCCATCGAAACGTATAAGAGGGGAATCGCAAAGATACTGCTAATAATTAAACGCCGCCTGCTCTTCTTCAACTCTACTGATGCAGCTGCTTGTTCTTGCTGTATCTCTGCTTTTAATTTATCTTTGGTAAGCTTGGCACCGAATCCAGCCTTCTTTACTTTCTCGATAATATCCACTGGTTGCAAAATCGTCTCATCATATTCGATGGTCAGCTTATTCGTTGCAAGATTAACCTCACTACTGCCAACCCCTGAGAGCTTCCTCGTTACTCGTTCTACTGCACTGCTACAAGACGCACAGGTCATCCCTGATATATCGTAAACTTCTTTTTGCATATTAGCACCTCCTATACCCCCTGCGGGTATACGGATATAATATAATACTTTTTCATCTTTGTCAACCACAACCTTGTCACTCGTCTATCACTAATCTACGAATCGATTTCCCAATCAGATTAAGGTGTTAAAAGGTCTTTGACACTGGTATCCTAATACATAAAATAGAAATGCCAAGAGCGAACTCTCGGCATTTCTATTTTATCCATTCGCACAGCTTATTGCCGTTGCGTATTCTCTTTAGCTACTTGGCTTATTGCTGCTTGGAACTTTCTTGCAATACATTGTGGTCTGGTAATTGCACTGCCAACAACAACAGCATATGCCCCCATTTCCATCGCTTTAGCGGCCTTGTCTGGCGTATCAAAATTACCTTCTGCCACTACTGGATGTTCGCATTTTGCGATAAGTTCTTTTAGCACCTCGAACTTATCAACGTCCTTTGATTGCTTTGTATAACCAATCAAAGTTGTTCCAATATAATCAAAACCCACCTTATCTGCTCTAATCCCTTCTTCTAATGTGGAAATATCAGCCATGAATTTTTGGGTTGGATACTTTTCTTTCAAGGACTTTAGCAATGCTTCGTCTTGGTCCATCGTGGCATCTAGTGCGATAACATCTACACCTATTTCAACCAAAGCATCAATCTCCTTATATGTCGGAGTTATATACGGCACTATATCTGGATACTCCTGTTTTATAATACCGATAATCGGAAGATTGACATTTTTTTTGATTTCAATAATATCTGCCACGCTATTTGCTCGGATACCAACCGCCCCCTCTTGCATAGCGGCGACAGCCATTCTCCCCATAATAAAGGAGCTGTGCAAAGGTTCTTCTGGTAAAGCCTGACAAGAAACAATTAATCCTCTTTTCATTTAGTACCTCCAAAATCTATTCATCATCGTCATTTATAATCTCATTAATCTTATTTTTAATTAAGTCTGCTTTTGCACCGAAAATTGCTTGGATACCACCCTTGACATCAAAAATGGCTGTTGCACCAAGTGCTTTAATTCTATCCTTGTCTACCAAAGAACTATCTCTTACCGCCACACGCAAACGGGTGATACACGCATCACAATCTTCGATATTATCTGCTCCGCCCAATGCTTCAAGTACTTCCACCGCCGTTTCAGCAATCGTCCCCTTGGTCTCAACTTGAACTGCATCATCTTCGCTACCTTCACGTCCTGGCGTAGCAACATTGAATTTCGTAATAAACAAGCGGAAGAATGTATAATAAAGCACTGACCAGATAGGCCCAACAATCAATACATACAACCAATGTGTCTGCGCTTGTCCTTGTAAAATACCAAACAATGTAAAGTCAATCACACCACCTGAAAAGGTATTCCCAATGCGAATAGAAAGTAAGTCCGCAACCAGAAATGACAAACCATCGAAGAATGCATGGATAACATAGAGTATTGGCGATACGAATAAGAACATGAACTCAATAGGTTCTGTAATCCCTGTAACAAAAGATGTTAATGCCGCACTAAAGAAGATACCCACAACTAGCTTTCTTCTCTTTGGTGCAACACAGTGATACATCGCCAAGCATGCCGCTGGCAAACCAAACATCATCGTCGCAAAACGTCCTGCAAAGAAACGTGTCCCATAAGTGAATAATCCTTGATGGCTAGGGTCTGCTAGCTCTGCAAAGAAAATATTTTGTGCTCCAACTATTTGCTCTCCAGCAACAGTTGCCACACCACCAAGCTCAGTGTACCAGAACATTGGATAAATAGTATGGTGTAGCCCAACCGCACCTGTCAGACGAAGTAAAAAGCCATATAAAAATGTTCCAAAAGCTCCCATGCTTGCTATCGCTGTTCCTGCTGACACAAGCCATCCTTGGAAGATTGGCCAAACCAAAAAGAAGACAGCTCCTACAAAAATAGCTCCAAATGCCGAAATAATCGGAATAAATCTTGAACCACCAAAGAATCCTAAAAATTGTGGTAATTCAATATTACGGTAACGACTATGGAAGAACGCAACCATACATCCAATTGCAATTGCCCCCACTGTCCCAGTATCAATAGACTCAACGCCTACTGGTTGGAATACTGTAATCATCGCTGCAATAGATGCATTCATAACTAAAAATGCAACCGCTGCTGCAAGCCCTGCCGTACCCTTGTCCTTCTTCGCAAGACCTACCGCAAGACCAATACACAAAAGAAGTGCTAAGTTACCAAATACTACATTACCTGCTGCACTCATTATCTGGAATAGTCCCTGTAAAAATGGAATATCCAAAAATGGATACGCTGCAACCGTATTTGGGTTTGATAACGCCCCACCTATACCAAGCAAGAGTCCTGCTGCTGGTAAAATAGCAATCGGTAGCATAAACGCTTTACCTAGTTTTTGCAATTGTTTAAACATAAAAATTTCCCCCTTCTCATAATCGATGTTTCTTTGAGCAATTTGCCAGTTTTTAAGTGACATTCCTCTTTCTCTTTGTTGGCTTTATTATATCTTGTGAAATAATTATAGTCAATAGTTTTTTTGTTAAAATCATTTTAACTATTTGACGCACAATAATAGTGCCACCCAATCCTACTATTCGGTTGACACTATCACACCTATAATACATATACTATTACTTTTTAACATGACTTTGTTCAATAATCGTATCAATGGTAATGTTCATCTTCTCTTTCAACGCTTCATCCTGCATAAACATTGTCGTTAGTAAATCGATAACATACAGGAATGGAAATTGATTGTTGTAAAATCTATCCCTACTAATCAACTCACCGTTAGGAATAACCAAGCTCGAATGGGCGTACTGTGAAAGCGAATTATCCTCAAAGCTTGTGATACAGAAAACTCGACAACCATTCCTTCGTGCTGCTGCCACTGCATTGACAAGCTCGACTGTTTCACCCGAAACTGAAAATGCTAAAACCAAGTCTCTTTCTGATACTATCGAACTATTGATAAGCATTAGATGCGGATCAGAAATACTCTGCCCTTGAAACCCCATCCGAATTAGCCGTAGCATAAATTCATTGGCAGTCAATCCGGAACTGCCGATACCATAGATATAGACCACTCGCGCTTTGCGTATTTCATTAGCGATTTCTTCAAGGACAGCTCGGTCCATCATATTATTCGTTCTATCAACTACTTGCTTATAGAAATTATAAACCTGCTTTAATGGGTCATTTTTCTCATATACCTTAGGTGTAATACTAGCACTGCTAAGTTGGATTTTCAAATCAGCAAAATTTTTGCAATCAATTTTTTTACAAAATCTACTGACTATTCCATTAGACACACCCACACGTTTTGCCAGCACCGAGATATTGATGTTTTGCATTTGAGTATTCTCTTTTAAAATATAATCGGCAATTAGTTTTTCTTTTATTGAAAAATTCAAATATTGCTTTTGAATAACCGACAGAACATCCATTACAATCACTTCCCATCTTTTCTATTTTCAATAATCCTCACGCCATCATCGCTCCCCACAATAATACGGTTGCACATCTGCAAAAATTGTCCGGTTTCAAGGACACCAACGATATTTGCCAATTTCTTGCGAATGTCTGTCACATCAACTGGCACACCAGTATGCAAGTCAACAATATAGTTACCATTATCTGTTACCAATAACTCATCGTCAGCCATTCGCATCTGTGGATTCAAGCCTAAAGCCACTAATTTGTTATAGACTATCTTATAACCATATGGTAGTATTTCAACTGGTAATGGGAAATCACCAAGAGCTGCAACTAATTTACTCTCATCCATAATCCAGATAACCTCTTTAGCCAAGCTTGCTACTACTTTTTCACGGAACAATGCTGCCCCGCCACCTTTAGTTGCATTAAACTCAGAATCTATTTCATCAACTCCATCTATCGCCAAGTCAATATACTCTACATCATTAATATCTAACAAGGGGATGCCCAACTCCTTCGCCTGCCTTTCGGTCGCCTTTGATGTTGGTACTGCTTGAATGCTTAGACCGTTTTTCACCATTTCACCTACCGCATCAACGACATGCTTCGCCGTTGAACCAGTTCCAAGGCCCACAATCATTCCATCCTTTACATACTCTGCTGCTTTTCTTCCTACCATTTCCTTTTGATTCATGCTTACCTCCTCTTTTTACAATACGTATTCTACGTCTCTTGACAAAATATCTCTTGTGCATTAACACGGCCTTGCCCACAACAACTAACCTTCTCATAGGAGCCATCCGGCTTTAAGATATGACTCTTGACATTATCACGCATTTGCACATCTAAGATATGTTTAACCTGTTCTTTAATTGTCGCATCCTCTAAAGGAACATTTATCTCAACGCGTTTACCCAAGTTTCGTGGCATCCAGTCCGCACTTCCTATGTAGACCTCTTCTGCACCATCATTATAGAAATAAAAGATACGGGCATGTTCTAGAAAGTCGCCAACAATCGAATGCACCTCAATGTTTTCACTAACCCTAGGAATACCCACCTTGAGACTACAAATCCCTCTAATAATTAAATTAATTTTCACGCCTGCTGCCGAAGCTTCATAAAGAGCAGCAATTATATTAGCATCACAAAGTGAATTAACCTTCACAATAATCCTTGCTGCTTTACCAGCCTTCGCATGAGCGCTCTCTCTTTCAATCAATTCGAGGAAACGCTTTTTCATCCATAATGGTGCCACTATCAGCTTATTCCATGTTTTCGGTTCTGAGTAGCCCGATAACATATTAAATACCGCTGTGGCATCTTCGCCAATCGCCTTATCACAAGTTAACAAGCCACAATCGGTATAAAGTCGCGCCGTGGTATCATTATAATTACCAGTAGCAAGATGTACATAACGTCTAATTCCACTTTTTTCTTTGCGCACCACTAAGGTTATCTTGCAGTGGGTCTTAAGTCCGGGTAGACCATAGATAACATGGCAGCCTGCCTTTTCTAGCATCTTCGCCCAAACGATATTATTTTCTTCATCAAAGCGTGCCTTCAATTCCACTAAAACGGTTACCTGCTTGCCATTTTCAGCAGCTAGCGCTAAAGCAGCGATAATTGGCGAATTACCACTAACTCGATAAAGTGTCTGCTTAATCGCTAAAACATCTTCATCCTTAGCTGCTTCTTGCACGAATCTCATCACTGGTTCAAATGACATATAGGGATGATGCAACAACACATCCCGCTTGCGAATATAATGAAAAATATTTTTCTTACCTCGTAACTGGGCCACCGCCTTGGGGATGTGAAGACTACTTTTGTTAGCCGCAAAGTCTTCCATATCATACAGCTTCATTAGAAATGTCAAATCTAAGGGACCATTAATCACGAAGATATCTCTTTCCTCTTGAATCGAGAATTCCGTTTTTAATATCTTCAATAGCTTCTTGGGCATACTCGCTTCTACTTCCAAACGAATAACCTCACCCCATTGGCGCCTTTTCAACTGCTTTTGAATCTCTTTTAATAGGTCTGCTGCCTCATCAACATCCATACTCAAATCAGCATTTCGCATAATTCGATATGGATGTGCACATACCACGTGATAACTCATAAATAGCTTGCCGATATTGCGCTCAATAACCTCCTCCAGCAAAATAACACAGCGATTGCCTTCCTTGCTAGCTGGCAACTCAATAATTCGTGGTAAGACTGAAGGAACCTGAACTGTTGCAAACTCCAATATCCGCTTATTCCTTCGAGTCTTCTTCTTTTGAATCAAAGCCCCAATGTTCAAGGTCTTATTACGAATCATGGGAAATGGTCTGGATGCATCCACAGCCATCGGTGTCAACACCGGGTAAACATTTTCGGCAAAATATTCATCCACATATGTCTCTTGTTCTTTAGTTAAATCTTCGTGCCCTTTGATAATCTCAAAACCAATATCCTTAAGTCGCGGGATTATTGATTGATTATATGTACTATATTGTGACTGCACTAAATCATGCGTAATCGGTCCTAGCCTTTCTAATTGCTCCATAGACGTTAGTCCGGAGATATCAACACCTTGATATCCCGCATGAACCATATCCTTTAGCGATGCCACCCGAATCATGAAAAATTCGTCTAAATTAGAGGCCGTAATTCCTAAGAACTTCAACCGTTCAAATAAAGGATTGTGGTTATCTTTCGCTTCCCCAAGTACTCGCTCATTGAAACTAATCCAACTTATCTCACGGTTCTGGTAATATTCTGGCTTTCTATATTCGCCATTAATCATCCTACCACCTCCCATATACTTAACGATAAGCACCTTAAATCACTAACTACTTGACTCATCATCGGATTAAGGTCCTATGATTCACGTAAACATAAAACACATGACTTTTTGATACTAGTATCCTAATAAATAGTCAATAAACTGTTGAGCGGTTCGACCTGACGGTCCACCATGGCTTATCTCCCATTTATTAGCTTCTAATAATAACTCTTCTTCTGGCATTTTGATATCAGCCCTTTGTGCCAATACTTTAACAATATTTTGAAATTCGCGCTTATCTGGACCATTAAAGAATATCTGAACCCCGAAACGGTCTGCCAAAGATAACTTTTCTTGAACAGTATCTGAGGAATGTAAATCATCACGACGTCCCTCTTTATCACTGAATTGTTCTCTTACCAAATGACGACGATTAGAAGTGGCATAAATCAAAACATTCTCTGGCTTACGCTCAAGACCACCTTCAATTACTGCTTTTAGATATTTGTATTCAATCTCAAATTCTTCAAATGACAAGTCATCCATGTATATAATAAATTTGTAGTTGCGATTCTTAACCTGTGCAATCACATCATTCAATTGTTTAAATTGATGCTTATAAATCTCAATAACTCGCAATCCTTGGTTATAATATTTGTTCAAAATCCCTTTAACACTTGATGACTTACCTGTTCCAGCATCACCAAAAAGCAAACAATTATTAGCACTCTTACCTTGAACAAAGGCTTCGGTATTATCAAGCAATTTCTTCTTAGCTATCTCATATCCGACCAAATCATCTAATTCCACATGAGCAATATTAGTGATGGGCACAATATTGGTAGCTTGACCTTCCTCAGTTATTCTAAAGGCTTTATGAAGTCCGAATTTACCGACTCCAAAATCATGATAAAAGTCAACCATTGCTTGCATAAATTCATCCACATCAGCTGCTTGCTCTAGCTGCTTGCTAAGCTTCTCAACGCGGTCTCTAATGCGTTTATTAAATAGCTTTTGATGACTATTAGTATTTTGATAAGCACAAATCACCTGGCAAGCATTCGAACCAAAAGCCTTATCAAGTGCCAGAATGTCAAAATCAAATAATTCCTTAAAACGAACAAAATCATGTTTGGCAATTTGATTAATACTACCCTCTACAAAGCCCACAACTTCACACGCCGTGCTAAAAGCATTCTCTTTATTAATTAGCAAAAATGTTAAATACGCATGCCACAGATTACCTGACAACCCATATCTATTCGCCATTTCTATAAGGGCATTTAGGCATGTATAGTAGTCACCAGTGAATTCTATCACTAACTCTTTTCTTTGAATGGCTTCGATAATATTGGTTATTTTCCTAAGCACCTCATCTTGCTCAAAATTACGATACAAGATACATTCTTCTATTCTAGTCAAAAATCACTCCTCCTAATAGTTCCCTAGTACCACCAATTGCGTCGCTTCTTGTGCAATCCCACGCAAAGCATTCTTAACAGCACTATCATCAAGCGTTCCCTCAAAATCAATAAAGAAGCGATATTCCCAATTCTTGCCCTTAATTGGTCTTGATTCAATCTTATTCATGCTAAGTCCATTGTAAATAAAATGCGATAAAATGTTGTAAAGAGTTCCACTTTCATGCGGAAGTTCAAAACAAATAGTCGTCTTCTTAGCATTTTGGGTATATACTTTTTGCTTAGAAATAATAATGAAACGTGTCTCATTAGTCTCACCATGAAAGCCTTTTTCTAATATATTAAGACCAAAGTGTTCGGCGGCATGAACACTAGCAATCGCCGCCTGTGTTACGTCGCCATCCTCTTTGACCTTCTTTGCTGCAAAGGCTGTATTAAGAAGCTCAACACTTTGCCATTCTCGGTGTGACTCTAAGTATTCCCGACACTGCATCAATCCTTGAGGATGTGAATATATGGTCTTAATATCGGTAATTGTAGCACCAGCTATGGCTAATAAGGCATGTTCAATCTTAATAATCTGTTCGCCAACAATACTATGCCGATATTCCATCAATAAATCATATATATCCGTGACCGCTCCTGCCGTTGAATTCTCAATTGGCAAGACGGCATAATCAGCCCTATCATGCTTAATGTCTTCCATCGCCTCTTTCCAGGTCTCGACATGATAACTAGCAATATCTTCACCAAAAAAGCTATTAACTGCCGCAAAAGTATACGCCCCTGCCATCCCTTGGAAAACCACCCGACTATCCTTTATCTTAAGTTCATCTATCTTCGTAAATTCCGATTCGCCTTTAATGCCCTTCTCTGTCAAAAGTTGATATTGACGCTTGCGGCTAATAGACATGATTTGAGAAAATAGCTCCTGCACGCCGCGCTTATTAAATGCTGTTGAACCCTCATCAGTTAGCTTGCTAAGCTTCTCATCCTCACGCGTCTTATCAAAAACCGGCTTACCAGTCTCTATCTTAAATTCGGCAACCGCTTCGGCTAAAGCCATTCGTTCCTCAAAAAGACGAACAATTTCGTCATCTATTCTATCGATATCTTCTCTGATTCTTAGCAAATCAATCATTTTCTTCTTCTCCTGTCACAAGCTGCGTAATATCACCAATAAATGAAAGCGAACCAAAGGCTACGATAACATCCGTCTCTTTGACTGCTTTAAAACTTCGTTTAACCGCTTCATCAATACTCTTACACGGCAAAACATGATGATTATATTTCGCCACTATTTCCGCCAAATCGCTAGCTTCTAATGTTCGCGGATTATCTGGTATGGTTATCGTAAATATCCAATCCGCCAACGGTGCTACTATCTCAGCTATTTCATCGTGCTGCTTGTCCTTAAACATCCCCATAATAAAAATAAAACGACGCTCAGGAAAATACATTTTCAAAGATTGAATTAACTGCTTTGCCGCATCCGGATTATGAGCACCATCAACAATGAAATACGGCTCCTCTTTCAGTACCGTAAAGCGCCCCTCCCATTTAGTCTTTAAAAAGCCCGACTGAATGTTCTCCTTACTAATATTGTAGCCGAGGTGATTAAGCGCACCAATACATTCTAGAACCAGTACAGCGTTTTCAATTTGATGCACTCCTGTTAGCCTAATCGAAACCTCCTCACCATGATAACGGAAAGTCTGCTCGGTAAGGGTCGACTCGCGAATCACCGCTTCTTGTGGCTTAGCTACTACTAACGAGTTACCCTGCTCTGTACAAAAAGCCCAGATAACCTCTTCAACCTCCACCTCTTGTCGTCCACAAACCACTACTGCTTCTGGCTTAATAATACCAGCCTTGTTAAGAGCAATCTCAACAAGTGTATTTCCCAAATATTCCATATGGTCCATACTAACTGTGGTTAACACGGCTAAGACTGTATTGCGCACAATATTAGTCGCATCATCACGACCACCCATCCCACATTCTAGAACCACCAAATCACATTGCTTTTCTTTAAAATGCAAAAATGATAAAGCTGTTTCAATCTCAAACGGTGTCGGTTTCGCTAAACCTTCTGCTTCCATCTCACCAATCGCTTGCGCCAATTGCGTCATATGCCTTGCAAAGGATTCTCTCTCGATATACTCACCATCGACCTGAATCCGCTCACGATACATATAAATCGTTGGCGATATATAGCGACCGACCCGATAACCAGCTTCACTCAAAATCGTCGAAATACTTGCCAAGACCGAACCCTTACCATTAGTCCCTGCAATATGAATAAACTTCAAATCATCCTGCGGATTACCAACCTTCTCTAAGAGACACCTAATATTCGCAAGTCCCATCGATATTGCCAAACCCTCTGCACTTTTTATATATTCTCTTGCTTCACAATAGTCCATTTCACACTCCCTTATTCACTATTTATTATAGTATATTGTCTTCAAATAGTAAAATAAAATTTCTTTCTCTTGAAGCTTCCATATAAGCATAAACAATTACACATCCCGCCAAGCGTTTTTGCTTTATAGGTGAGCTTTCCTATAAAGCCAAAAAGACAAGACCGTAATCAACGACCTTGCCCTACTAAAGCTCCTATTAAATAAAAATGTTTCGATTAATTCTCCGTAAACATCGGTGTCGATAGATAACGTTCACCAGTATCTGGTAACACAACAACAATTGTCTTCCCTTTATTCTCTGCTCGACTAGCAACTTGAACCGCTGCCCAAACAGCCGCTCCTGAGGAAATCCCCACTAATATTCCTTCAGTTCTAGCTAACTCGCGACCAACCTCGAAGGCAGCTTCATTTGTCACTGTAATGATTTCATCATAAATATTCACTTCTAATGTATCTGGTACAAACCCTGCTCCAATACCTTGAATCTTGTGCGGTCCTGGAGTTCCCGCTGATAGCACTGGTGAATCAGCTGGCTCTACTGCAACCACCTGAATATTCGGATTCTTTGATTTTAAATATTCACCTGTACCCGAAATAGTTCCACCTGTACCAATACCCGCAACTAAAATATCCACTTTACCTTCTGTATCTTCCCATATCTCTGGCCCTGTCGTCGCCTTATGGACTTCTGGATTCGCCTGATTAGTAAACTGACTAGGGCTAAAGCTATTAGCTAGCTCACGAGTTAATTCCTCTGCTTTAGCAATGGCTCCCTTCATGCCCTTAGCGCCCTCTGTCAGAACTAACTTTGCACCATATGCTTTTAGTAAGTTCCGACGTTCAACACTCATCGTCTCTGGCATTGTCAGAATAATACGATACTTCTTAGCCGCAGCAATAGCCGCCAGTCCGATTCCGGTATTACCGCTAGTCGGTTCAATGATAACTGAATCTGGATTTAATAAGCCCTTCGCCTCGGCGTCTTCAATCATCGCTTTAGCAATACGGTCTTTAACACTTCCCGCTGGATTAAAATACTCCAGCTTACCAAGAAGCGTTGCTGATAATCCTAATTTATCCTCATAATTTGATAATTCTAGTAGTGGTGTTCCACCAATTAGGTCTGTGATTTTTTTGCTTATTTTCATATGTGATTTCTCCTTTTTGATTTATTCATATTATACATACCTATATACTATGTTATTATCATCTTGTTGTCAAGTTCTTTCTGTTAAAACACAAAATTTAAGCTTTTTTGCTTTTTTCAAAAAATAAAGAAGCCGTATCTCACCCTTTCGGATAAAATACGACCGCTCTTTTAACTACTTACTAATTATCTTGCTAAACTTTATTTACTTGCTTGTCTTCGGCGTTTCTTAACACTGATTACAACGATGCTAAGTCCTGAGATTATTAACAAGCTTACTAATAACATTAGGTTATTAACATCACCAGTCTTAGCACCCATAATTGTGCCAACACGGGCTGGACTAGTATTACCAACATTAGCTGTTCCTGGTCTTACTGTACCAGTGTTATTATTGCCACTGCCGGTATTGTTGTTTCCAGTACCGTTGTTATTATTTCCAGTACTATTATTGTTGTTGTTACCAGTACCATCATTTCCGGTACCAGTGTTGCCAGTTCCAGTATTACCGGTTCCGTCTCCAGTACTTCCTGTTCCAGCTCCAGTACTTCCGCTTCCGTCTCCAGTGCTTCCACTTCCGTTTCCGGTGCTTCCTGTTCCGTCTCCGGTACTTCCTGTTCCGTCTCCAGTGCTTCCTGTTCCGTCTCCGGTACTTCCTGTTCCGTCTCCAGTACTTCCGCTTCCGTCTCCGGTACTTCCACTTCCGTCTCCGGTACTTCCACTTCCGTCTCCGGTACTTCCACTTCCGTCTCCGGTACTTCCGCTTCCATCGCCGGTGCTTCCGCTTCCGTCTCCAGTCGCCACCTTCACCCAGCTTCCTTTAACTTCAACATTCCTAGCTGGGACCACAAATGCTCCATTAGTAATGGTTACATTACTAGTCGTAAAGC